>ENA-UOWG01000743-UOWG01000743.1-activated-sludge-metagenome-genome-assembly--contig:-NODE-743-length-38723-cov-6.142883_pt1 | contig 38723 bp, 37 predicted proteins | sample MGYA00238147_ERZ761563 | MGnify/ENA primary metagenome ERZ761563 (study PRJEB28884, sample SAMN05720216) | anaerobic digester metagenome | isolation source: active sludge of municipal...
CCGGGCACTGGGAATCCGCGATTCCATCGAGGAGAAGGACTTCGCCCGGTACGACGCGGGCAACTTCAAGCTGGCGGATGAAAAGCTGGCCGAGTCGGACGCCCTCTTCGCGACCAATCCCGACGGAGCCCTGGACGCCCTGGACGAGGCCACCCTCCGGTACAACCTGGTGGTCCAGAAGGGCTGGCAGACCTACGCGGTCGAGCGAAAGGCCCCCGCGGACGACGCCAAGCGCAGATCCGAGGAGATCAAGGCCCAGGTGGCCGTCAAGGAGAAGTACGCCGAAGCCCTGGCGGTCTACAACAACGCCTCCGCGCTCCTGGCGGGAGGAAATTACCAGGAAGCCGGTCCCGAGTTCGACCGCTCCGCGGAGCTCTTCGAGGAAGCCTACGCCGAAGCCCAGGTCAAGCGGGACGCCGCGCTGGCGGCCCTGGCCGAGGCGGAGGCCCGGACCCAGGAGAGCGAATCCAAGGCCCGGTCCGGGGACGAGATCCTCGGCACGGCGGAAGAATGAGGAGGCGGCCATGAAACGCGCAACCCTGCTTATCGTCGCCCTGCTCATCGCCGCATCGGTCTTCGGGCAGAGCCTGCTTCAGAACTCCTACTACCGGAAGAGCCTGGAGCTTAGGGCCCAGGCCGCGGAAGCCTTCGAGGCCGGAGACTACGACGCGGCGGCGGACCTGGCCGCCCAGGCCCAGGAGTTCGCCCGGCTCTCGGACGAGTTCGTGGAGACCATGCTGGCCAAGAACCAGGCGGACCAGGCCTACGCGGCCGCCCAGGTCCGCATGACCTGGGCCGTGACAAACAATGTCCCGGACACCTACCCCAGCGAATGGTCCCTGGCGACCGCCCGCATGGCGCTGGCCGCGGCGGCCTACGAGTCGGAAAGCTGGCTGGACGCCGCGGAATACTCGGACCTGGTGCTGGAGGCCCTGGCGGACGTCACGGAGCGCCTGCCCCTGCCGAGGTACTATGCGGTCCGCCTGATCCCCGAACGCCGGGACTGCCTGTGGCGGATCGCTGAGTACCCCTTCGTCTACGGAGACCCCTGGAAGTGGCGGCTGCTCTACGACGCCAACAAGAAGGTCTTGGTGAACCCCAACGATCCGGACCTGATCCTTCCCGGGCAAATTCTTGAGATTCCCAGCATCCGGGGAGAGACCCGGTCCGGGACCTGGGATCCTACCAAGCCCTACGTGGAACTGCCGAAGCCATAACTCTTCTTCCGATAGGGAGTTAAGTATTGCGAGGCCGCCCGTGGGCGGCCTCGCTTTTTAATGGGCGAAAGTCCGATCAGCCTTCCCCGGGGATCTCCAGCCGCTTCCTCCGGTTTTCCAGGATGGTCCCCTCCGCGCAGGCCGCCATGTCCAGGACGCAGGGCGCCACCAGGCGGTACTCCACCAGGGTCCCCCGGCGCTCGTCCTCGACGAATCCCGCCTCCTTGAGCTGGGACAGGTGCTTGGAGGCCGCGGACTTCTCGAGGCCGATCTCCGCCGCGAGCTCGCAGACGCAACGGGGCCGTTCCCGGAGCTTGTCCAGGATGTAGATTCGCGCGGGGTGCGCCAGGGCCTTGAACATCTCGGCCCGCAGGGAATACTTGCGCGGGATCGTGGGTTCCATGCCTCAATGTTGCAAAGTTTCGAAACAATTGTCAAGGAACCTCTTGACAGATTTATGCAATGTTTCCATAATTTGCAACATGGAGGAACCATGAAGATCCAGATCCTGGGGAAGGGCTGCCCCAACTGCGAACTCCTGGCCCAGCGCGCCCGGGAAGCCGTCGCGGAACTCGGCCTGGATGCCCAGGTCGAGAAGATCACGGACGTCGACAAGATCCTGGACATGGGGGTGATGATGACCCCGGCCCTGGCGATCGACGGGGACGTGAAGCGGGTGGGCAAGGTGCTCGCGAAGAGCCAGATCATCGAGATCCTGAAGGGAGGGAACTGACATGGCCGGATGCACCTGCGGAGGGACGTGCGAGACGAACCTTCTGTACGCCTGCTCGGGGGCGGCCAACACGGGTCTCCTGGCGGACCAGGTGATGCGGGCCCTGATGCGGGACAAGGTCGGAGTCGGCACCTGCCTGGCCGCCATCGGGGCGGGGCTCTCCGGATACCTGCAATCCGCCCAGTCGGCGACCCGCAACATCGTCCTGGACGGCTGCCCGGTGGCCTGCGGAGCCAAGATCTTCCAGAAGGCCGGCATCCCCTTCCAGCACCACATCCTCACGGAGTACGGAGTGGAGAAGGGCAAGACCCCCATCACGGGAGATGTGATCGAGGACGTGGCGGCCCGGGTAGCGGCCAAGGTCCGCGCATGAGCGGGAAGGCCTGGACTCCGAACCGGAAGCTCCTGTACCTGGCGGGCGCCTTCCTGGCCGCCTACTTCATCCCCTGGGGCGCCCCCCGGGTAACCAGCGCCGTCCAGGAAGCCCTCCTCATGCTCTCCGAGTACGCCCGGGAGCACGTCCTGCTCTGCCTGGTGCCCGCCCTGTTCATCGCCGGGGCCATCACGGTCTTCCTGAACCAGCAGGCGGTCCTGCGCTACCTGGGGCCGGACGCGAACCGGGTGACCGCCTACGGGGTGGCTTCGGTGTCCGGGACCATCCTGGCGGTCTGCTCCTGCACGGTCCTCCCCATCTTCAAGGGGATCTACAAGAAGGGTGCCGGGCTCGGACCCGCGACCGCCTTCCTCTACTCCGGGCCGGCCATCAACATCCTGGCCATCGTCCTGTCCGCCAAGGTCTTCGGATGGAGGCTGGGGCTGGCCCGCGCCGTCGGGGCCGTGCTCTTCTCCGTCCTGATCGGACTGGCCATGGCCCTGATCTTCCGGAAGGAGGACGAGAGGCGCGCTGCCGACGCCCGCCTGTTCTCGGGATCCAGGAGAAGCCTTCCCGCGGCCTGGGACAGATGATCGTCTACATGGCCAGCATGATCGGCATCCTGGTCTTCGTGAACTGGGCCGGTTCCCGGGGAGGCAGCGCCCTCTGGGACGCGATCCACTCCGCAAAGTGGTGGATCTCCGGGGCCTTCGCCCTGGTCCTCGCCTATACGGTGATCCGGTGGTTCGACCGGGACGAACGGATCGAGTGGGTGGTCGCCACCCGGGACTTCGCCCTCCAGATCCTGCCTCTCCTCTTCGGGGGGGTCCTGGTCGCGGGGTTCCTCCTGGGCCGGCCGGGGCGGGACGCCCTGATCCCGGGCGCCTGGATCGCCGGACTCCTGGGCGGCAACTCCCTGCTCGCCAACCTCTTCGCGTCCGTCGCGGGCGCCCTCATGTACTTCGCCACCCTGACGGAGATCCCCATCGTCCAGGGGCTCCTGGGCTCCGGCATGGGGCAGGGCCCCGCCCTGGCCCTGCTCCTGGCCGGACCGAGCCTGTCCCTGCCCTCGATCCTGGTCATCGCCGGAGAACTGGGCTGGAAGAAGACCCTGACGTACGTGGGATTGGTCGTCGCCCTTTCGACGCTGGCGGGGCTGGCCTTCGGGGCCGCGGCCTGAGGTGTCGACCGGTCCTGCCCGGCGGTCCGGGCCGGACCGCCGGTCCCGCGGGTCAACTCCGTTTCGATCGCCCGGCGGAGCAGCGGACGCCGGCCCCGGGCGGCCGGATCTCGTCCGGGGATCCGTGGTCCCGCATCCCTTCCTCGATGCAGTCGACCAGGTGGCTCACGCAGTCGCAGACGATGGAGTACCGGCTGAACTGCCCCTCCCGCACGTCCCGCACCAGGCCCACCCGTTTCAGGACGGCCAGGTGCTTGGACACGGTGGTGATGTCGGAACCGACGGCCTCCGTGAGCTCCCCGACGCAGCGGGGTGCCTCCTCCAGCATCTCGATCATCAGGAGACGGGAAGGATGGGCCAGGGACTTGAGGATGGACGCCCTGCGCAGAAGCCGTTCCCGATCCGGAATCTCCATGTTCCATCACCATCCTGATTGGCGATTCGGCCAAACAATGCTTGACACATTTGGCCTTTCGGCCAATAATAAGGCGAGATTCGTCGTCTGTCAACGCTTCAAGCCAAAGGAGCATCCATGAGCGACACGCCGAACGCAGGTCTGGGATTCTTCGCGAAATACCTCTCGCTGTGGGTCGCGCTCTGCATAGCCCTGGGTGTGGCGATCGGATACTTCCTGCCCGGGGTTCCCGCCTTCCTGGGCAGGTTCGAGTACGCCAAGGTGTCCATACCCGTAGCCGTCCTGATCTGGCTCATGATCTACCCCATGATGTTGAAGGTGGACTTCACCAGCATCCGAAACGCCGGCCGGAAACCCAAGGGGCTCATAGTCACCCTGGTCGTCAACTGGCTCATCAAGCCCTTCACCATGTACCTGATAGCCTGGTTCTTCCTCAAGGTCGCGTTCAAAGCCTTCATACCTTCCGGCCTTTCGACGGAATACCTGGCCGGCGCCGTGCTCCTGGGGGCCGCGCCCTGCACCGCCATGGTCTTCGTATGGTCCTACCTTTCCGACGGGGATCCCGGCTACACGGTGGTTCAGGTGGCGGTGAACGACCTGGTAATCCTCTTCGCCTTCACCCCCATCGTGGCCTTCCTGCTGGGCGTGAGCGACGTCCGGGTCCCCCTGGACACCCTGATCCTCTCGGTCGTGCTCTTCGTGGTGATTCCCCTGGGATTCGGGGCCCTGACCCGCTCCCGGCTCATCCGGAAGCGCGGCAAGGAGTGGTTCGACGGGGTGTTCGTGAAGAAGTTCGACGGCATCACCGAGGGCGGCCTATTGCTCACCCTAGTCATCCTGTTCGCGTTCCAGGGCGAGGTCATCCTCCGAAATCCCATCGCCATCCTCCTGATCGCGGTCCCTCTGGTTCTCCAGACCTACTTCATCTTCTTCATCGGGTACGGATGGGCCAAGGCCTGGAAGGTCCCCTACGAGATAGCCGCTCCCGCGGGGATGATCGGGGCGTCCAACTTCTTCGAGCTGGCCGTGGCCGTGGCCGTGAGCCTCTTCGGCCTCTCCTCGGGCGCCGCTCTGGCCACGGTGGTGGGCGTGCTGGTGGAGGTGCCCGTGATGCTGTCCCTGGTCCGGATCGCCCGGGCGACCCGTTCCCGATTCCCGGGCGCGGCGGAGCCGGAAGCCGAGCTCGTGCCCTCCCGCGCGAAGTAGCCGGCGGTCCCGCGAAGGAGGCGTTCGATGTCCAGCCGGGCCCGCGTCGCGACGGATTTTTCAAGCGTCACGGGCGCCCTTCCCCGGACGGAAGGGATCCTCAACCTCACCCCCGCGGAGGCCGCCGAGTACCTCTCCAAGGGGGCGATCCTGGTGGACCTCCGGGAGGCCTACGAGACGAATTTCCGGGTATTCGAGGTTCCCCAGACCATCCACCTCCCCTGGACCCTTTTCTCCAAGGGCTTCGAGCGGCTGCCGCGGGACCGTCCCCTGGTCCTGGCCGACGCCTCGGGCATCTACGGCCGGGAGGCCGCCCGGATGCTCCGGAACGCCGGGTTCACCAACATCGCGAAGATGGCGGGCGGCATGATCGACTGGGACCGGGAGGGCCTCCCGGTGAGGAGGGATCCCCTGTTCGAGCTATCCGGACAATGCGCGTGCAAGCTGAAAACCCGTACGGGCAAGAACCCCCTCCTGGACAAGAACGCCGTCGTGATCGACCCGTCCCGGGAGGAGTCGCCGTGAAGAAGGTCCTTTTCCTGTGCGTCCACAACTCCGCCCGCAGCCAGATGGGAGAGGCCTTCCTCAAACGCCTCGCCCCTGAACGGTTTGAGGCCGAGAGCGCGGGGCTCGAACCGGGGACGCTCAACCCTTACGTGGTCCGGGCCATGGCGGAGGCCGGAATCGACATCTCCCACAATCCCACCAAGAGCGTCTTCGACCTGCACGCCCGGGGCGCGGCGTTCGACTACGTGATCACCGTCTGTTCCAAGGAGGCGGCCGAACGCTGCCCGATCTTCCCGGGCCGGGCCGAGCGGATCCACTGGCCCTTCGAGGATCCGTCCTCCTTCCGGGGAAGCGACGAGGAGATCCTGGCCCGGGTCCGCTCGGTGCGGGACGAGATCGAGCGGGCCGTGCGGCGGTTCATCTCAGAGAGGGGCTGACGATCCGACGGGAAGCCGCGGGACCCAGAATCGCGAGCCGTTCCACCGTTTGCGGTTTCTAACCGGATCCGTCATACTCTCCTTGGAGGGGAACGGATGCTCGACACGGGCCGCCTGGCCGCGGATGAACGCCGCGCCTACAGGATCTTCCTCGTCTCCCTGCTGGGCGCCCTGGTGGTCCTGTTCACGGGGGTGTTCCTGGGCTTCACCGCGCGCAACGCGGACTTTCTCCGGGAAGTCGTGCTGGAGCGGGCCCAGTCCCTGTTCCGGCAGATCGTGATGACCCGTCAGTGGGCGTCCGAGTACGGCGGGGTCTATGTCCGGAAGGGCCCGGGGGTGGAATCCAACCCGTGGCTGGAGCACCCCGACCTACAGGCCGCGGACGGTTCCCTCCTGACCCTGCGCAACCCCGCCCTGATCACCCGGGAGATTTCGGAGATCGCCTCGGTGCGGGACGACTACCGGTTCAAGATCACCAGCCTCAACCCCCTGAATCCGGGGAATATTCCGGACGACTTCGAGCGAAGGGCCCTGCGTTCCTTCGAGGCCGGCGCCCTGGAGTACTGGGAAACCACGGACGGCCAAGCGGGCCGGGAGTTCCGCTACATGGGGGCGCTGAAAACCGAGCGATCCTGCCTGGCCTGCCACGCCAAGCAGGGGTACCGAGAGGGGGACATCCGGGGCGGCATCTCCGTCACCTTCCCGGTGGACCGGCTCGAGGGGGAGCTGAAGAAGAACGTCGCCCTGGTCTTCTGGCTCGAGCTTCTGATCGCGGCGGGGACCCTGGCGGCCGTCCTCTTCTTCGTGATCCGCCTCCGGCGGCAGTTGGACCGGGTGCGTTCGGAACTGGAGCAGGCCGCCACCCGGGACGCCCTGACGGGGCTGTACAACCGACGGTACATCCTGGAGCGCTTCGTCCAGGAGGAATCCAAGTGCCGGAGGTCCGGCCAGCCCCTGGCCTGCGCTCTGATCGACGCGGACGACTTCAAGGCCGTCAATGACCGGTTCGGTCACGCCGCGGGGGACGCTGCCCTGCGGATCATCGCGGAAAACTTGAAGTCCGGGGTCCGGGAATACGACATCCCCGGTCGCTTCGGCGGCGAAGAGTTCATCATCCTATTCCCGGGCGTACGCGCCGCGGAAGCCCGGATCGCCTGCGACCGGATCCGGGCGGCCATCGAGGCGTCGCCCCGGCCCCCGGTCCTGGAAACCGCCCGGCTCACGGTCAGCGTCGGAATCTCGGATACCGTCTGCTCCCGGGGCGCCGGGACGAACCGGGACAGCCTGGATTCCCTGCTGTTCCGGGCGGACGAGGCCCTCTATCGGGCCAAATCGGGCGGCAAGAACCGCTGCGAGACCTGCCCGGACGAATCCGGAAGCCCGGACCGGGAACCCGGGACTTGACCCGGATTCCCTAGGAGCCTGTCGGAAGCGGCGTCCTCAGGGCGTCCGGGGCGCGAAAACGATTCTCCGGTAGCCTCGCCGAAGCCCGGATGGGCTTCGGCGCCGGCAAGGGGCGCGAAAGCGATCCTCCGGAAACATCGCCGAAGCCCCGAAGGCTTCGGCGCCGGCAAGGGGCGCGAAAGCGATTCTCCGGAAACATCGCCGAAGCCTCGCAGGCTTCGGCGCCGGCAAGGGGCGCGAAAGCGCCCCTTGCCGCTATTCCAGGCCCAGGATCGGCATGCCCCTCGGGTACTCCACGCTGAAGGAAAGGGGCAGGACCGACTCCTTTCCGGCGGGGAGCTTCAGGGTCCACACGAACGTCTCGTTCTCGATCTTGCGGAGGGTGTCCGTATCCTTCGAATACGGCGGAGCCAGGGCCTTGACCACGATCTGCTCGTTCAGGGACACCGGGAGCTGGTCGGAGACCTCCAGGACGATGTCCCGCTTCTTGGAGTTCTTGACCTTGATCTCGTACTCCCAGGTGGTCTTGGATTTCTTGGTCAGGGCGCCGGTGTTCTCGTCGAACTTGCGCAGGAGCTTCCGCTCCACCCGGATGCCCTCGTCGATCCCCAGGTCGGCCTTGAAGGAACCGCCCGCGGGCACGGCTTCCAGGGCGGCGTCGGCCACGTAGGACCCGTCCACGTAGACGTGGGAAGGCCCGGCCAGTATGGGATAGGCGGAATCGTTCTTCACTTCGCAGCGGAAGTAGGCGTACGGCGAGAGCTTGGGTATCGCCGCGTAGGAGAAGGTCACGGGCAGGTCCAGGACGGCGATGGTGACAGTCCGGTCCTTGTTGTCCGAGGACACCGTGGTGGCCCCCGGGATGGCGAAGGTCACGGCGGTGGCGCCCGTGGACGCTTGGGCCGTGTCGATCCGCATCTCCGGGGCGGGTTCGCCCCACGCTAGGTCCGAAGAGGATTCCGCCGCGCCGCGGACGCCCGCGGCGGCCGGAGCCGGGGCCGACTTGGCGGCCTCGTCCCGTCGCGCTGAGGGCGGGCTGTAGATATCCAGGTACCAGGGCGGCAGGACCGGGAGCGCTCCCCCCGCCTGGGGCCGGGCTGTGGACAGGAACAGCTCCGCGCCCTCCCAGCCCTCCCCGGTGTTCTGCCGAACCAGGGCCCGGTAGTGGACGGAGAGGCGGGCGGCCTCGGAATCGGCGCGAAGGACGTAGTCGGGGCGCCAGGAAGGGCCGGCGACCAGGTAGGAGACTTCCAGGACCGCCTTGGTCGGAGAGGAGGCGTCCAGGACCAGCTCCGCCTCGGTGACCGAGAGGCGCGTCCCGGCCCCCAGGCTCCGGATCTCCCGGTTCACCCGGTCGATCTCCGCCTGCAGGGCCTGGATCTCCCGGCGGGAGGTCCGGACCGTCTCGTTCACCGCCGCGTTCCGCTGTCGGTGGAAATCCAGCATCTTGGCCCAGGAGCCGGGATCCAGGGGCAGGGATTCGGAATTTCCGGCGTTGGAGGTCAGGCGCTTGGCCATGTCCGCCAGGAAAGTCCTCTCCGCCTCGGCCTCCCGGACCCGGTCGTTGACCAGGGTCAGCTTGTCCTCCAGGCCGCGCTTCTCGGTTTCCAGGGCCGTGAGCTGGGCGGACACGTCCCGGGTAAGCTGGCGGGCGGCCACCCTCACGTCCCGCAGGGTGAAGGCCCCCTTGCCGGAGACCTGGACGCTGGCGGGGTCCACCGAGGCGGGCAGGTTCCCGAAGAGGACCGTGGACTCGCCCTTGAACAGGCTCACCTCGGCCCGGCGGGTCACCAGGGCCCGATCCCCGTAGACCGTCACCCGCACCACCCGGGAAACCGCGGTCTCCTGGGCGCCCAGGGCCGCGGACAGGGCCAGAACCGCGAACAGGGTCATGACAAGTCGCTTACGCATAGGTCCTCCTCCCGGATGGATGCCGAATCAAGACTGCCCGGAGCCCTCAGGCCCCGGGGCCTTTCTCGTAAAAGCGGCGCAAGGCCGCGGTCATGAAATCGTGGTCGTAGGATCCGGCGGTCTCCCGGATGGAGTGCATGGCCAGGAGCGGGGAGCCCACGTCCACGGTCCGGATCCCGCTGAGGGCGGAGGACAGGGGGCCGATGGTCGAGCCCGGGGTCAGGTCCGCCCGCACGGCGAACTTCTGGCAGGGGACCGCCGCGTCCTCGCAGCAGGCGCGAAATCGGGCCTCCGACTCGGCGTCCGTGGCGTACTTGAAGTTGGCGTTGGCCTTGACCGCGGGTCCCCCGTTCAGGACGGGGGAGTAGGCCTCGTCGTACTTTTCCTGGAAGTTGGGATGCCAGCCCTGGGCGGCGTCCACGGACACGCAGAACGAGGCCGCCAGGGCGCGGTAGAAGCCCTCGGAATCGCAGCCCGAGCGGGCGCAGACCCGGGCCAGGACATCCCGGAGGAAGAGTCCGTCCGCCCCCTGCCGGGTCCCGGAGCCGATCTCCTCGTTGTCGAAGAAGACGGCGGCCTGGCCGTGGGCCCCCGGGGGGGCCGCGTTGAAGGCCGCCAGGATGGCGTGACAGCCCGCCAGGTTGTCGATCCGCCCCGAGTTGACCAGCTCCCCGTCCCGACCCAGGATCACCGCCCGGCTCGCATCCACCAGGAAGAGCTCCGCCCCCAGGATGTCCCGTACGGGCACGCCCAGGTTCCGGGCCGTCTCGGCCAGGGCCCACGGAGCGTCCCCTTCCGCCGGCCTCCGGTCCGCCAGGGGGGCGGCCACCAGGGCGGGCAGGTGGTTCTGCACGTTGTACTCGAACCCCTTGTTGACCTCCCGATTGAGGTGGATGGCCAGGTTCGGGATGACCGCCGCGGGTCCCGCGGGGTTGACCAGCCGGAGCTCCGGGCGGCCGTCCGAGCCCCGGACCGCGGCCCGGCCCGCCAGGGCCAGGGGCCGGTCCAGCCAGGTGGACAGGATGGGCCCCCCGTAGACCTCCACCGCGATCCGGTCCCCCGCCCTGTGCCGGAGGGACTTTTCCGGCCGGACCCTTAGGGCCGGGGCGTCCGTGTGGGCCCCCGCCAGGGCGAACCCGGTCCGGGCGGGGGATTCGCCGCCGATCCGGAAGGCGACGAGGCCGGAGCCGTTGCGGACCACGTAGTAGGTCCTGCCGGGTTCCAGGTTCCACTCGCTCCGCTCGTCCAGGGCCAGGGCTCCCCGGGCCTGGAGGGCCGCGGCCAGGGCGTCGGCGGCGTGGAACTGGGTGGGCGAGGCGTCCAGAAAATCGCAGAGGCTCTTCGCGGAAACGGCGGGCATGGCGGCTCCTGACATCGGGTTCTTCCGGAAAGGGTATCACCCCCGGGGCGGTCTTTCAAGGAAGGCTGTTCAGGGAAAGGATGTAGGCCCGGACCAGGAGGGCGCGGATCTCGAAGGCCCGGGCCCGGAGGTCCTGCCGGGGTCCGGAGGCCTCCCGGATCAGCACCTCCCGGGCGGCCTCGGGGGAGAGCCCCCTCCGCCGGACCAGGTGCTTGACCCGGAGCAGGGCCAGGAGCTCCGCCTCGGAGTATTCCCGGCGGCCGGACTCGCTGCGCCGCGGGGAGACCAGGGGGACGGACCGCTCCCAGTACCGGATCACGTGGGCCTTCTCCCCCAGGACCCGCTCCACCTCCCCGATCGAGTAGGAGCGCACGGCCCTACGCCCGGTCCGCCTTCCAGGAGGAGGAACCCCGGACTTCCAGGCCCACGGGGATCAGGGAGAACCCCAGGTCGGAGCGTATCTTGTTCTTGAGGTACGAGAGGTAGGACTCCCCGACGGCGTCGGGGCGGCTTGTGAAGAGGATGAACTTGACCGGGTTGATCCCGGACTGCACCGCGTAGCGGAGCTTGAACCGGGTGCGGGGTCCCACGGGGGGCGGATAGGCCGCCACCCAGTCCTCCACGGCCTTGTTCAGGGCGGAGGTCTCGATCTTCCGTGTGAGCTGGCCGAAGACCGCCAGGAGCATGTCCAGGAGCTTGGGGACTCCCGTTCCCTCCTTGGCGGACAGGGGAAGGACCGGGGCGAAGGCCATCTGGCCGAAGAAGTACCGGAGCTTGTCCCGGGAGGCCTCGAAGGAGTTCTTCAGGTCCGGCATCCGGTCCCACTTGTTCAGGGCGAAGACCAGACCCCTCCCCTTCTCCACCGCCAGGGCGGCGATCTTCTTGTCCTGGTCCGTGAGACCCTCCTGGGCGTCGATCATGAGGACCACGATATCGCAGTCCTCCACGGTGCGGATGGCCCGGTTCACGGAGTAGTACTCGACGTCCTCGTGGACTTTCTTCTTCCGGCGGATCCCCGCGGTGTCCAGGACCGTGATGCGCCGTCCCTTCCAGGTCGTGGATCCCTCCACCACGTCCCGGGTGGTGCCCGCGATCTCGCTGACCAGGGACTTCTGTTCCCCAAGAAGGCGGTTCAGGAGGGTTGATTTGCCCGTATTGGGTTTGCCCAGGATGGCCACCCGGACGTCGTCGTGCAGGTCCTCCTCCGAGGAGACCTTGGAGAAGTCCAGGCGGGCGACGATGCGCTCCACCAGTTCGTCCACGTTCCGGCCGTGCTCCGCGGACACGGCCACCAGCTCCGAAAAGCCCAGCCGGGCGAAGCCGTAGGCCAGGGCGTCCCGCTCCGGGCTGTCCGTCTTGTTGACCACCAGGATGGTGCGGTCCGCCCTTCGGCGGAGCCGGGCCGCGAGCTCCTCGTCCTCCGGGGTCAGGCCGGTGGCGTCCACCAGGAAGAGGATGAGGTCGGCCTTGTCCAGGGTGGCCACGGACCGCCGGGACACCAGGTCGTTCATGTCCGATCGCTCCAGGGTCACGCCCCCGGTGTCCACCAGGAGGACCCGGCGCTCCGTGCCCGGCAGGACGCATTCGGCGTCCACGGGATCCCGGGTGACTCCCGGGGTGGGGTCCGTGATGGCCCTGCGCTTGCGCAGGAGTCGGTTGAAGAGGGTGGATTTGCCTACGTTCGGCCGTCCGGCTACGACCACGACGGGGAGGTTCCGGTATCGGGTCCGGGCCGCGGGTGCCGCGGGGGCGGCGGGTTCCTGGGGGTTCGTCTCTCGCATGTCTTCCTTGCCGCTCGGGGCGGATCTGTTTCGGCCGGTCGGGCCGTTCGGGTTCACCGGAATACGCCCGCCTCCGGGTCGATGCGCTCCCGGAGGTAGCGCTCGATCTCCGCGGCGGACTCCATGGCCAGGACCTCCCGGGCCAGGGAGGCGGCCTCGCCGGAATCCGCGCCCCGGAGGAGGCGCTTGATTTCCGGGATGCTGACGCTGGACATGGAGAACTCGTCCAGGCCCAGGCCCAGGAGGACCAGGGCCGCGTAGGGGTCCGAGGCCATCTCTCCGCACATTCCCACGGAAATGCCCGCCGCCCGGCCCGCCTCGATGGTAGCCTTGATCAGGCGCAGGACCGCGGGGTGGAAGGGTTGATGGAGGTAGGCCACCTTCTCGTTGCCCCGGTCCACGGCCAGGGTGTACTGGATCAGGTCGTTCGTCCCGATGGAGAAGAAGGCCGACTTCTTGGCCAGGATGTCCGCCACCAGGGCCGCGGAGGGCACCTCGATCATGATCCCCACGGGGATGTCCTCGCGGAAGGCGTAGCCCGCCGCCCGGCATTCTGCCTTGGCGCGTTCCAGCAGGGCCAGGGCCTGGTCCAGCTCCTCGGGCACGGAGATCATGGGGAACATGATCCGGGCGTCCCCCTCCACGGAGGCCTTGAGGATGGCCCGGAGCTGGGTCAGGAAGAGGTCGTCCCGGGAGAGGCACAGGCGGATGGCCCTCCATCCCAGGAGGGGATTCTTCTCCTCCCGGCCCGAGAGCTCGGGGAGGGCCTTGTCGCCTCCCAGGTCCAGGGTCCGGATGGTGACGGGTCGGCCTTCCATGGACTTGAGCACGGACCGGTAGGCCCGGTACTGCTCCTCCTCCGAGGGGATGCGGCCGGGCTGGAGGAAGAGGAACTCGGACCGGAACAGGCCCACCCCGTCGGCACCGTGCCTGCGGACCGTGTCCACCTCCTCGGGTATCTCGATGTTGGCCTTGACCAGGATGGACCGGCCGTCCTTGGTCCGGACGGGCAGGACCTCGGTAGCCAGGAGGGCCTTCTCCCGCTCGACGTCCCGAGATCGGACCTGCTCGTAGCGGATCAGGGTGGATTCGTCGGGTTCCACGACCACCCTGCCCTTGCGGCCGTCCACGATCACCCCGTCCCCGTTGCGCACGTTCCGGGTGGCCCCCGCGACGCCCAGGACCGCGGGGATCTCGAAGGCCCGGGCCAGGATGGCCGCGTGGCTGGTCTTCCCGCCCCCGTCCAGGACCAGGGCTTTCACCGCCCGCTTGTTCATGGCGATGATGTCCGAGGGCAGGAGGTTGTGGGCGACCAGGACGATCTCGTCCTCCAGGTCGGAGAGGGTGAACCGCTCCCGGAACATCAGGTGGTTCAGGATGCGCTTGGTGACGTCCCGGATGTCCGCCACCCGGTCCTGGATGTAGGGATCCTGGACCCGGGAGAGCTGCTCGATCAGTTCCTGCTCCCGCTGGAAGACGATCCACTCGATGTTCCGGAGGGACTCCCGGAGGGAGGACTCGAGGCCCTCCATGAGCTCGGGATCCTCCAGCATGAGGAGGTGGGCGTCGAAGATCGCGGAATGGGTCGGACCCATCTCGCTTCGGGCCCGGTCCCGGAGCTCCGTGATCTCCCCGCGGGCCTTGCCGATGGCCGTCCGGAACCGGTCCCACTCGGAATCCACGTCCGCCGTGCGGATATAGTAGTTCGGTATGGAGACGTCCTCGTCCTCCAGGAAGAGGAAGGCTTTTCCGATGGCGATGCCCGGGGAAACCGGGACCCCGGTCAATTCTATCATTGGACGTATTTTAGCGTAGACCGGGTGGGGTGTCAAACCGGAGGGGCGGACGTTCCGCCGGGGCGGATCAGTTCAGCAGGAGCATGGGGTTGACCGTCCGGCCGTTCTTGAGGACGGTGAAATGCAGGTGGCTCCCCGTGGAGTACCCCGTGTTGCCCACCGCCCCGATCCGTGTCCCGATGGAGACCGCCTGGCCTTTCCGGACCGCTATGCTGTCCAGATGTGCGTACATGGACGCGTACCCCGAGTGGTGGGAGATGATGACGTAGTTGCCCGAGACGGCGTTGTACCCCGTGGTGGATACCCGCCCCTCCATGGCCGCCCGGACCGAAGCCCCGTGGGGGGCGCCGATGTCGATGCCCGTATGGAAGGTCCGGGTGCCGGAGAAGGGATCGTCCCTCCATCCGTACCAGCTGGTGATCCAGCCCCGGATCGGCCACTTGAACAGGTCCCCGTTGATCTCCCGGAGGGTGAAGCTGGAAAGCCGGGCGTCCGGGAGGAAGAGCTTCCGGCCCTCAAAAAGCGTACCGGGACCCACCCGGTTCACCTCGGCCACCCTGTCCGCGGGGACGGAATACTTGGCCGCGATCGATTCCACCGTATCCCCCGCCGTCACTTCGTGCAGGATGCCGTTCATGTTGGGAATCTTGAGGTGGGTCCCGATCCGGATGGCCCGGGTATTCCGGATGTCGTTGAAGCTGATCAGGGTGTCCACGGTCACGCCGAAGGCCTCCGCGATCATTCCGGGTATATCGCCCTTCTTGACCTCGTAGACCTGGTACCAGAGCCCCTCGTCCCGGGGCGGGGTCTCCGCGATAAGTTCCGCCCCCGCCTCGGCCTCGAGGGTCTCCAAGGCGAGGGTCCGCATGTCCGCGGAGCCGACGGACACGGCCGCGTCGGGGAGGCTTGCCGGGGAACCCAGGAAGAGCGCCGCGAAGACGAGCGCCGAGGATACGGCCGCGAAGGTCCCGCGCCCGTCGAACGCCTCAAGGGGGTCCCTATGAAAAAACCTTGCAGCCCTCATCCCCTGCCCTCGCCCGCACCGTCAGACTCTCGAACCGCTCGTTCCACGGTCCATCCTAAACGAAATACTCCGGCCCCGCAACCGGAAATATGTGGCTCCGCCTCCCGGCCCCTCAATGGGGCAGGATGATGACGCTCACCTCTATGCCCCGGTCCAGGGCCGCGGCCTGGGCGGCGGCCTTGTCGATCTTACCCCGGGGCAGGGGATGGGGCGGGGCGTCCCCGATCAGCACGATCATCCGGGCCTCCGCGGACCAGGGAAAGGCCGTGGCCGCCTCGTGCAGGGCCTCGTACACCGCTTCGGGGATGTCGCGGCCCCCCGCCACCCGGACGGCGGTCACGTTGGCCGTGAAGGCCCCGAAGTCCGCGGTGAAATCGTATCGCTTGGTCAGGTAGTCCTCGAAGTAGTCCTTGTAGAGGACCAGGCCCAGCCGGAAGGAGCGGAACTCCGAGATCCGGTCCCGGATCATGGCCGGAAGGCTCTCCTTCACCGCGTCGATGTCGTCCTTCATGCTGTCCGTGGTGTCCAGGCAGAGCACCAGGTCCACGGACTTCCCCCGGGCGGTGTCCAGGATCTTCCCGAGCTTGTCGTTGATGTCCTCCCGGCCCGTCGAAAAGAGGGCGTCGCCCTTGCCCGCCTGGGCGATGGCCTCGAAGGCCCGGACGGTCTCCTTCATGTACAGGCTCTTGTCCGGCTCCGCCGGGGGCGTCGGGGGAGGCGCGGGCCGGGGGAAGGGCTTCTGGGTCACCCGGATCTCGTAGGGATTGTCCCGGAAGCCCCCGGTATAGTCCGCGTAGGGCTTGGGGAAGGCCCGGATGTTCACGAAGGTCCCGTCCGAGAGGAAGACCTCCCCCTGTCGCGACCAGGGGTACCCGTACTCTACGACCCAGGGCAGGAATATGTGGAAGGCGGATCCGAGTTCCGGATCCGGTTCCGGGGTGGAATCGATCAGGGACCAGATCCCCCGGGCGGGATCCAGGAACTTGCCGTCCAGCAGGCGCTTCTCGTCCCCGTTGACGGGATTCTTCTCCGGGGCCCGGTAGGCGTAATTGTCCGCCTTACCCGCGGGATCCTTGGTGGTCTCCGTGAGCAGGACGCTCCCCAGGCCGGGCTTGGCGCGGATGTAGAGGTGATAGCCCCCGTCGGCCCTCTGCTCGATCCGGAGATCCTCGGGGGCGAGGGTCAGGGCGGACGCCTCCCCCGGTGTCTGGGCGCCCGCGGAGAGGGCGAGGGCGGCCAGGGCGATCCACAGGACTTCGCGGGTCTTCACCCTTCCAGTATCGGCGCGGATCTTCCTTCGAAAAAGCATGGAGGAAGCTGGAAAGGAGCGACAGGATAACAGGATTTTTAAAGGATCAACAAGATAGATCCTATATTTTTTACATATATAGAATTGGTTTAAAAATACGATAGCCAGCATCCAACTGAATTCATCATAGTGAACGAGAAAGATCCGGAAAAACAGGATCCTATATCGCGTTCCATGTGAGATCATGGACGACATTTCCATCCTGTCCATCCGTATTCAATCCTGTGTATCCTGTCCGCTCCCGTCCCCGTATTCGTCCCTAGTCAATTCCTTTTAGGAGCCCGAAACGGAGCTTCTGGGTCAGGATCCGGGCCGCGGCGTCCCGGACCCGGGCCTCCCGAAGCTCCCCGCTCCGGACCGCCTCCAGGAGGGCCCGATAGACCTCCCGGGCGACCCGTCCCCCGCTTGCCATGACCATGTCGGCTCCGGCCCGGACGGCGGCAACCGCGGCGTCCCCCGCACCGCCCTCCCCGGACAGGGCCTTCATGGCCACGTCGTCGGTCAGGACGACGCCCCGGAACCCGAGCCCCTCCTTGAGCCGCCCGATCACCGCCGGCGACAGGGACGCCGGGGCCTCCGGGTCCAGGGCCGGGAACCGGGCGTGGGAAAGCATGACGACCGCGACGTCGGCCCGGATCGCCCGGCGGAAGGGGGGATCGTAGAACGACTCGACCTCCCCGAGGGCCGCGGGAACGACCGGCACGGCCTTGTGGGGATCCTCCGAACCGTTTCCGGGATAGTGCTTGGCGGCGGCCGCGGTGCCCTCGGCCTGCTGGGCCGCGAGGAAGGCCGCCGCCAGGGCGCCGGCCTCCTCGGGATCCGCGGAGAAGGCCCGGGTGCCCAGGAAACCCCCGTTCCGGGCGTCCCAGGCCTCCGCAACGGGGGCGAGGTTGAGGTTGATTCCCAGGGCCTTGAGCTCCCGCCCGGCTACGGCCCCGGCCCGGGAAACGGCCGCGGGGCCCGCCTCACCCTGGGTCCGGGCGGAGGGCAGCCGGGTCACCCCGTCCCGGAACCGGAAGACGTCGCCCCCCTCGTGGTCCACCGCGATGAACAGGGGTATCCCCGCCCCGGTTCCCCGGGCGATCTCCTGGGCCAGGTCCAGGGCGGGCCGCAGGTCCCCGGCCGGGGGGGGGATGTTGAACCCGAAGAGGATCACCGCGCCCGCGGGGAGCTCCTCGAGGAGCCTGCGGGACGGCTGGTCCAGGGAGCCCCGGCCTCCGATCCCGGTCATGACCAGCTGTCCGCAGGCGGCCTCCAGGCTCAGGGCCCCGGCCAACACCCGGGCCCGCTCGGCATGCCCGGCCCAGGGATCGGAGGAGACGGCCGCGGGCTCCGAGGGATCGCCGGGCAGGCAGGCGGAAACCAGGGTCGCCAGGACCAGGACCGCCGCCCGGGCGGATGCGAAGACCGCTGCGGTCGGACTCGAACCGGGCCTCATGGGCCGCCCGCGGAGCCCTCGCCGGGGCCTTCCTCGACCGGGTAGTCCTGATCGCGGAAGGCTTCCTCCAGGGCGCCCGAGAGATCCTCGTCGTCCTCGAAGAGCCGGGGAGGCGCTCCCCCGGGCTGGGCGGCGATCCGGGCGGCCAGGGCCGCGGCCCCGCGGGCGAAGGGGGATCCGGGGCGGGACAGGGCCAGGGGGGTGCGCTCGGCCACCGAGCGGGGCACCGCATCGTCCCGGAGGAGGAAGCCGACGTACTCCATCGGGATGCCCAGGTTGCGCGTGACCATATCCCGCAGGTGGAGCCCCAGGGAGGCGTCCTTGGGACCCCGGCCCTCGTTCAGGACCACCCGGGGGAAGAACCGGGAAAGCTGCTCCAGGGCCGGAGGGGCGGAGGCGGGAAAATCACGCGCGAGCTCCCGAGCCAGCTCCAGGAAGGAGGCTCCGGAGCCTTCCACGCGCCGGGACACGAAGTCCGCGACCCGGCGGCGCTCCTCGCTGGCCCGGGGGAAGGACCGGAACAGCATCCGGTAGACCGAAGTTTTCAGGAAGGAATAGGCGTTCAGGATCGAGGTCGCCTCCGGCTGGATGACCAGCAGGCCCGAGGAGGAGGTCAGGAAGAAGTCCACGACGTTGTAGGAGGAGCCGGCTCCCAGGTCCAGGAGGACGAAATCCGCGGGAAGGCGGGCGAGTTCCCGGAGGATCCTCTGCTTCACGAAGAACTCGAGGTTGGCCGTGCCGGGCAGGAGGTTATCCCCGGGGATGAACCAGAGCCGATCCACCCGGGTCTCCACCAGGAGGTTGGCCAGGGATTTCTCCTGCCTCCAGGCCAGGGCCCCGATGCCCGGGTTGCGGTTCTTCACGCCCAGGCAGGTGTGCAGGTTCGCGCCCCCCAGGTCCAGGTCCGCCAGCACGACCGTCCTGCCCAGGCCGGCCAGGCAAACCCCCAGGTTCGCCGCGAGGACCGTCTTGCCCACGCCCCCCTTGCCGGAGGCGATCGGAAGTATCGTGACCATGCTACTCCGTGGTTTCCGCGCTCGAGTCGGACAACGCGATACCCTGACTGTACAGGAAGCGCCGGCCTCCGGCAAGACGGAGCGCCTTGAAGCGGAGGGCCCGGGGGGATACACTCGATCCATGTCCAAGATCCTCCCCCGCGCCCTGGGCCTGGCCGCGGTCCTGCTGGCCGCCCTGCCCTGCCGGGCCTACACCCCCGATCCCCCCCCGGTCATCGAGGTGACGGACACCCAGACGGAGGGTTCCGCCTTCCTGATCCTGGAAACCTACCCGTCCGGCGCGGACGTCTACCTGGACCGGGTCTTCATCGGCCGGACTCCCCACGACCAGCGGGGTGTGGTTCCGGGCCTCCATGTCCTGCGATTCGAGCTGGCGGGCCACAGGTCCCGGGAACTGGTCCTGGACCTGGCGGAGAAGCGGACGTATACGATCCAGGTGATCCTGGTGCCCCGGACGGGCCGGCTTTCCGTCTCGGTCACCCCCACGGATGCCCGGGTATCCGTGGACGGCTCGGAGCTGTCCGGGTCCCTGGCCGAGGTGCCCGCGGGGATCCGCACCGTGCGGGCCTCCCGCTTCGGGTACGAGGAGGCCGTCCAGAACGTCTTCGTCCCCGAGGACGGGATAGCCTCCGCGGCCTTCGTCCTGGAACCCGCCCCCTTCACCCTCTCGGAGCTCCGCCTGAAACGGCCGTCCTTCAATCCCGCGAACACGGGCCCCCTGGGCCTCGCGGAGATACGGTTCACCGTCACGAGTTTCGGCCGGGCGGAGCTGGAGATCCGGGATTCCGGAGGCGAACGGGTAGCGCGGATCCCCGTGCCGCCCTTCGACCGGAACGTCCAGATCCTAGTCTGGGACGGCCGGGGCCCGGACGGACGTCCCCTTCCGGACGGAGAGTACTCCCTGGAACTGCGGGCCTTTCCGGAGGACCCGGGCACGGATCCCTCCGAATTCGTCCGTCGGGGGATCCTCCGGGTCGATTCCACCTTCCTGGTCGCACCCCGGGGGCTGTCCGGCGGATTGTCCGGGCTGGCCCTCTTCCCGGACCCCTTTACGGATCCGGGACGCCTTCTGCGCTTCCACGGGGCCGTCCGTCCCGCCTTCACCCCGGCGGGAGTCTTGGACGGTTCCTTCATCTCCCTGGGGGCCCAGACCGCCTTCGGCCCCGCAGGGGAAGCGGCCCTGCAGGGCTCCTTCGATCCCGGAGACGCCGATTCCGGTTCCCTCGGGGCGGGCCTGAAGCTGACCCTGGTCCGGGCGGACCGGTTCCAGGCCGCGGCCTTCGCGGCGGCGGCCCTAGGCTCCCCCGGGGGGGATCCCGTCGCCGTGCCCCCGGCCCGCCTGGGCTTCTCCGCGGCCCTGGGCAGCCTCCGCGCCTACGGCGGGCTGGCCCTGGAGCTCGAGGTCCCCTCCTGGGCGGACCCCGCTCCCGTGCTGGCGGCCCGGGCCGGGGCGGCCCTGGCCGGAGGCCGCTTCGGCGCGGGGCTCTCGGCGGCGATCCGGACGGAAGCCCTGGCGGGCGGATTCGCCCTGGACGGCACGATCCGGACGGCCCTGGAGGCCCGGGCCTTCCTGGCCCCCCTGCCCCTGGCCCTGGGCCTCTGCCTGGGCGTCGACTTCGACGTAGGCGGCCTTTCCGCCCTCCGCACCGGCCTGGAACTTTCCCTGACCTTCTGACGTCCGAGGAGCCCCCATGACCCCCGTTTCCCTTGTCGCCTGCGCATCCTACGATCCGGCCGCCCTCCGGGCCGCCGCGGCCCGGGCCTTCGACCTGGCGGACGGTCCGGATCCGTCCGGCAAGACCGTGCTCCTGAAGCCCAACCTCCTTTCCGCGAGCCACCCGGACAAGGCCGTTACCACCCACCCGGAGGTCCTGCGGGCGGCGATCCGGCTGTTCCGGGAGCGAGGGGCGGCCCGGATCCTGGTGGGCGAGTCCCCGGGCTGGCAGAGCGCCTCCCTGGTGGCCGGCAGGACGGGCGTCCGGGCCGTGGTCGAGGAGGAGGGCGTCGAGTGGGCGGACTTCTCCGAGTCCGCGGTCATGGAGGTTCCGGAAGGCCGGGTGGTCAAGCGCTTCGACGCGGCCCGGGCCGCCCTGGACGCGGACATCCTGGTGAGCCTTCCCAAGCTCAAGACCCACAAGCTCCTCTACTTCACCGGGGCGGCCAAGAACCTCTTCGGCATCGTGCCGGGGCTGGGCAAGAGCCGGTACCACCTGCGGTTCCCCGAGCGCCGGGAGTTCGGGGCCATGATCACGGACCTGGTCCTGGCCGCCAAGCCCGCGTTCTCCCTGATGGACGCCGTGGTCGGGATGGAGGGACCCGGTCCCGGAAACGGGACGCCCCGGCCCCTGGGCTGGCTCCTGGCCTCCCGGGACTGCCTGGCCCTGGACTGGACGGCCTCGGGCCTGATCGGGTACGAGCCCGGGGACATCCCCTACCTGGCGGACGCCCGGGACCGGGGCATCCTGGTCCCCCGGGACATCGAGGTCCGGGGCCTGGATCCCGGGCGGGAGCGGGTGACGGATTACAAGCGGATCCACGTCCCCCACGACACCGACTTCTTCCGGGCCCGCCTGCCCGGCTTCGTACACCGGATCGCCCGGAACCTGGCCGTGGAGCGCCCCGCCTTCTCGGACCGGAGGTGCGTCGCCTGCGCGGGCTGCGTGAAGATCTGCCCCGCCGGGGCCCTCGCCTTCCGGGAGGGCAAGCGGGCCCCGGTGATCGACTATGCCGCCTGCATCCGATGCTACTGCTGCCACGAGATCTGTCCCGCCGACGCGATCCGGCTGATCCGGCGGCCCTGGTGACGCGGCGGCGATCCCGGAGCGCCCGCTAGGAGACGACTCCGAAGTTCATGAACAGGTAGGGAAGCCGCTTGCGCAGGATGTCGTAGGAGAAGAAGCGCCGGCCCAGTCGGAAGTTGTGCTCCGCCCAATCCTCCCGCATCGAGGGGTCCGCCAGGAGCTCGATCGTCTGCCGGACGGTGTCCCGGGTTATGAACCCGTCGATGGACACCACCTTGAAGCCGATGGGGTCGATGTCCTGGGCGTAGATGGCGTACTGGTTCACCAGGATGGGTTTCCGGTAATAGACGGCCTCCAGGAAGGCGTTCCCGAAGCCCTCGTAGGTCGAGGGATAGGTGACGAAGTCGCAGGCCACGTAGGCGTCCCAGAGGCTGTAGACCTTGCCCCCGTCGGGCCTTGCGCCCCGCTCCGGGGCCAGCAGGTCGGGCCGGATCAGGAGCGGCACCTCCAGCAGGGCGGCGTAGTCCGTGATCCGGTTGAAGTAGGCGTTCCCCTCGTCCAGCTCGGGGTGGGAGATCAGGAGCCTGCCCCGCCCGGCCCCTTCGGGGGTCTTGTTGTACCGGGCCACGAGTTCGATGGCGTTCTCGATGCCCTTCCGGGCCACGATGCGGGTGGGCTGGAGGAAGATGACCTCGTCCTCGGTCAGACCGAAATCCTTCCGGAAGCCGGCGTTGTAGGCGTCCGGTTTCACGGGCTCCTCGTCGAAGTCCCACACGTTGGGGATCATGAACGAGGATAGTCCGCAGCGGAAGGCCAGCTGCTGCCGGGCCTCGGTGTTGATCACCACGTGGGCGATGGAGTGCAGCTTGGGCGGGAAGGACCGGCCCAGGTAGTCCTCCGCGCAGCCGGTCAGGAACCGGGGCCGTTCCCAGAAGAAGTCGTGGTGGTGGGCGATGGTGGGCATCTCCGTCTCGGCGATCAGCTCCGTGATCGCCAGGCCCAGGGGGATGTGCATGGGGATGGCCAGGGCGTTCTCGGGGATGATCAGGTCGACGCCGAAGTCCTCGATGAACTTGTACAGTTCCGCCTTGATCCCGCCCTTGATCTCCCCGACGTCCGCGGTCAGGCCCCGCCGTCGGGAGGCGTCCCGGAAGATCTCCTTGTGCAGGGCGTGGACTTCGGGCTGCAGGAAGTACGCGGCCGGGACGACCCGGGAACGCTCGGGGTACCAGTCCGACAGTCCGGAAAAGAAGAAGGTCTCGTAGCCGAGCTCCGTGAGCACGTCGTCCCATTTCCGGGTTTCCAGGGACACTCCGTCCGTCCCCTGAAGACGGGTGGACACGAACCCGATACGCCGGATATCCCGGGCCTTGGTCAGGTACATCGCTGGGCCTCCCGGAAGAATGGAATGCCCGGAAGGAGCCGAACCGCGCCCCCGGGAAGTCTTCCGACTCTTATACTATCGGAGGTACCGGGCGCGGGTGCCAGGGTCTAGGATCGAAAGCTGCCGCCCGGACCGAGGGGAACGCAGAGGAAGGGATCCCTTCCCCCTAGTCGGAACACGGCGGAGGCCGCCAGGAACGTCGGCAGCACCGTATCCGGAAGGACTCCCTCCACCCGGTCGTCCCCGGCCCGGAGCCTCAGGGATCGGGCGTCCCCGGCGAACAGGGCCGTGCGGAACCCCGCCGCCCGGGCAGGGGCCATGTCGTTCAGAAGGTCGTTGCCCACGTAGACCGCCTCGTCCGGGGAGATCCTTCGGCTTGCGAGAGCCCGGGCCAGGATCCGGAAGAGCTCCGGGTCGGGTTTGGCCCGGCCCAGGCGCCAGGACCAGACCCGGAGGTCCGGCTCGAAACCCAGGGAATCCAGGCTCCGCCCGAAAGCGGCCTCCAGGGCCGGCTCGGTGTAGTACTGGGCGTTCGAGACGAGCCCCAGGGCCAGTCCGGACGAGCGGGCCGAATCCAGTAGTTCCGCCGCCCCGGGCATGGGGGCCGCGGGGTTGAGGACCGCTTCCCGGGCCGCCCCGAGGAGTCGCGCCTCCGGAAGGGACAGGCCGGTCAGGCGGGCCAGGAGGGCCGCCCCGTCCACCTCGGGCCAGGGCACCCCGGTTTCCCGGGCCGCCCGGTGCTCCGCCCGGATCTCCTCCAGAAGGCGCTCCTCGAACCGGGAGGGCCCCTCCCGGATTCCGAATTCCTTCAGAACCTCCGCCAGGGCCGCCGGGCCGGCATCCGGACCGGACTCGGCCGTCTCCGCGGCGGTGCCCACCTCCCCGGCGCCGCTGGACACGAGGGTTCCGTACACGTCCAGGATCAGGGCCCGGGGCCGCCGGGGCAGGGGCCTGCCGGCCAGGGACGAAAAGGGTTCCGGCAGGTCCGGGGGTGGAAGGGGCCGGACGGGCGGGGTCCGGTCCCGGAGGAAGGAAACCAGCCGGGCATGCTCCTCCGGGGCCAGGGGGCCGGGCGGGGACCTGCCGCCGGGATCCGCGGGAACCCTCAGAGGCCGGGGCAAAAGAAGCCCTCCGGAGAAAGGAGCACCCGGGCCAGGGCCTCCCGGTCCGGGGCCGCCCCGGAGCCCGGACAGGCCGCCGTGCGTTCGTAGGCCGCGGCCAGGCGGTCCCCGCAGCGGTAGGGGGAGTATTCCTCCAGGGCTTCCGGAGGGGGCGGAGGCGGGGCGTCCCACCAGGATGTCAGGAAGGGATTTGCCCGTTCCATCTCCGCCGAGGCCGCCGGATCGTGGTAAAGCCGTTCCAGGATCTCGGCCTGGGCGGCCGGATCCAGGACGCCGAAGTCGGCTCCGCCTTCGGGAAGGGCCGCGGCGCGGACCTCCGCCAGGCGGCCCGCCAGCCAGGTAGGCTCGCCTCCCAGGGCGTCCGAGAGGGCCCGGAAAACTGCCTGGAGGGCCGAGTCCAGCCGGGCTCCGAAGGCTTCCCGGGAGAAGAGTCCCTCGGGGACCCGAATGGCGGGATACAGGGCCGGATAGGGGATCCCGGTCGCCTCGAAGTCGGGCACCACGGAAGGAAGCCGCCTCCCCGCAACGGGCACTCCCCGGGCCAGGGGTTCCAGGAAGGAGAAGCCGAAGCCTTCCTTGACGGAGGTCGTGACCGCCGTCCGGGTCCGGGCATAGAGGGCGTCCAACGACGCGGAGAGTCCCGCCTCGAAGGACACCCGGGCTCCCGTTTCCCGGGCTAGGTACTTCCACGCCTCGTAGAGCGGGAAGTCCTTGGGATTGCTGGGGGGCAGGGTCACCGCCGCGGACAACCCCGGGGGCAGCCATCTCGAAAGGAGGATGACCTCCCCGAGGTTCTTCCGGGGTATGCCCCGTACCGGGTAGAGGACCAGATCCCCCCGGCCGGCGGCGGCGCCGGGGGTCGGGGCTCCCGGCGCGGGAAGGGGGTTCGGCAGGAGTTCCAGATCGGACTCCGGGAGCCCCGCGGACCGCAGGGCCCGGTAGTCCCGGCCGTTCAGGACCGCCCAGCGGCAGCCCGCCGGATAGGGAAGCCTGTTCAGGAGCACGTCGGGGCGCCAGTCCTCGGCGAAGTCGTGGGCTTGGATGAGGACTCGCGCCCCGTCCCCGGACAGTACGGACAGTGCCGGGCAGAGGGCGGCGTTCTTGCGGATCGTGGGATTGTGGACGTGGTAGAGGAAGGGGCCCGAGCCTGCCAGCCGCTCCGCGGCGGCCGCCAGGTCCAGGGCCAGGGCGGCCCCCCGGTCCCGGGCCTTGTCCGTCGGGACGGGCTCCCCCGGCGGATCGTAGGCCAGGCCGGGCACCGCCTCCCAGGGCACCCCCGGCGGCTCCGGGGGCTCCTCCCCCGTCAGGAGGCCCGCCTCGATACCGGCCCGGGCGCAGGCGTCCAGGTGACGGCGGATCACCGTGGTCACCCCGCCGGGCTTGAGGTGGTAGTGGACGATGACGACCTTCATCCGCGCCGCCGGACGTAGAGGAAGGCCGCGGCCAGCATGAGGGCATGGTCCCAGCCCGGACCGCCCAGGCTTTCCAGGAATTCCTCTTCCGGTATCTCCCGGACATCCACGATCTCGTGCTCATCCAGGGACTGGTCCCCCTCAGGGCGGAGATCCTCGGCCAGGTAGACCCGGAAGCGGTTGGTCAGGATGGCGGGATTCGGGGACAGGTCCCCCAGCAGGGTCAGTCGCCCGGCCGTGTAGCCCGTCTCCTCCCGGAGTTCCCGGGCGGCGGCCCGTTCCGGGTCCTCCCCGGACTCCACGACACCGCCGGGGAACTCCAGGCTGACAGTGCCGCTCCCGTGGCGGAACTGGCGGACCGCCAGGACGTATCGAGCCCCGTTCCGCGTCAGGATCGGCACCACGACTCCCCAGTCCGGGGCGTCCAGGATCACGAAGCGCCCCGTCTTGCCGTGGGGCCCTCTCCGTTCCACCTCGGAGGCCTTGAAGATTCCGAAATCCTGTATTGGACGCTCGCCCCGGGACTCCCAGGGATCCGATCCGTTGGGCATGGTTCCTTCATAGTATTCTCTTGCCCGGGGGCTGGCAAGCGCGGTTCTGTATTGTATCCTGTCGCCGACCCGCGTACTGCGGGCCGTGGCAGCATCGTCAGGAGGTACAGCATGGACATGCCCGACTGGGTCACCGGGTTTCCCGGAGCGGTAACGGTTTCCGACGGGAACCACAGGATACTTTGGATGAACGACAAGGCCGCCCAGGTCTTCTCCTCGGACGGTGGACGATCCCTGATCGGCGGAGACCTGATGGCCTGCCACAACGACCGGTCCAAGGAGATACTCCGGCGCATGCTGGCCGACGGGAAGCCGAACATCTACACGATCGAGAAGAAGGGGGTGAAGAAGCTCATCTACCAGACCCCCTGGAAGGACGAGTCCGGACGCGTCGCCGGGCTCGTGGAGCTCTCCCTGGAGATCCCCTTCGAGATGCCCCACTTCGTCCGGAGCTGAATCCCGCGGGCTCCGATCCCCGGTATCCATCCTAGTCCGCCTTCGAATGACCCTTGTTCTTTTTCTGACCACCGGTTATTATATGATCAGCGGTAATAGCCGGAGGTGCGGATGGGGATCCAGGAGCGGAAGAACCGGGAAAAGGAAGAGCGGAAAACCCTGATCCTGGCCAAGGCCAAGGAGCTGATCCTGGAGCACGGGATCGACGCCCTGTCCATGCAGGAGATCGCGGACGGAACGGAGTTGTCCAAGGCGACCCTCTACCTCTACTTCCAGAGCAAGGAGGCGATCCTCAAGGAGATCCTCGCGGAATCCGCCTCCGCCTTCGTGGAGTACGTGGAGTCCCGGATCTCCCCGGAGTCCTCGGGGATCGAGGCCCTGCGGACCCTCTGGGCCAGCTACATGAGCCTGTACGGGGAATCCCACGAAGTCTTCGTGCTCACCGGGATCAACAACTTCCTGGAGCCGGGCTTCCTGCTGGACCTGGGCCGGACCGGAGCGGACCTCGATACCCCGCCGGGGCGGATGCTGGCCATGATCGCCCGGGTGCTGGAACGGGGGATCGCCGACGGGACCCTCAAGACGGACCTCAAGCCCCTCAAGCTGGCCCGGACGGTCATCCTGATCGCCACAGCCATCATCGACACCGTGGCCCGCCTGCCCCGCCCCGCCCGGGACTCCCGCATCATCCTGGCGGAGATGAGGAGCGTCTTCGAACTGCTGATCCGGGGCCTGGCCGCGGACGGGACGGACCGGTCCCTCCTGGCCCTGCCCGACCTGGATGCCGGCCGGTCCCGGAACCGCCGTCCCTAGAGACCCGAGAGAGGACGTTATGGAGAGATTCTTCCGCAGACCCTGGATCATCGTCGCGGTCATCGCGGCGGTCACCGTGTTCTTCGCGGCCCAATTGCCCCGGGCCCGGCTGGACAACAACAACTTCCGGTTCGTCCCCAAGGAAGACCCCGAACGCCTGGCGGCCGTCCGCATCGACGAGGACTTCGGCAGCCAGATGATGATCCTGGTGGGGCTGGAAAGGAACTACGGGACGGTCCTGGAGCCCGACTTCCTGGAGAGCCTCCGGGCCTACGTGAAGGCCCTCGAGGCCGTTCGGGAGATCGACTCGGTCCAGTCCGTGATCTCCTCAGACTACGTGACCGGCACCCCGGACTCCATCGTGGTGGAGCCCCTGGTCCCGGAGGACTTCTCGGGCACCCGGGCCGAGATCGCGGAGCTCCGGGACCGCCTGAGTTCCTGGGACCTCTACCGGAGGTCCCTGGTGTCCGACGACTTCCGGGCGACCCAGGTCATGGTCTACCTGGACCTCCTGTCCGAGGAGGCCGGAGGCGAGGCCGCCCAGAGGGTCTTCGGGGAGGTCCGGCGCCTGGCCCGGGAGGCCGGATTCCCGGGCACCGAGATCTACCTGACGGGCATACCCGTCTTCAGCTCCGTGATCAACGAGGCCATGACCGCGGACCTGGTCTTCCTGATCCCCCTGGTGGTCATCGTGGTCCTGGCGGTACTCTTCCTGTCCTTCCGACGGGCGGGCGGGATCGTCCTGCCCCTCCTGACCGTCCTGATTTCCACGGTCTGGGCCGTGGGGGCCATGCCCCTGGCGGGGATCAAGCTCTCCATCCTGTCCACGGTCCTGCCCGTCATCTTGGTGGCCGTGGGGAGCGCCTACGGGATCCACGTGATCAGCCATTACTACGACGAGATGGCCGGAGCGGGCGGGGTCGACGGGGAAACCCACCGGCGCATCGTCTTCCGGGCCCTGCGGACCGTCCGGGCCCCGGTCCTCCTGGCGGCCCTGACCACTTTCGCGGGTTTCGCCTCCTTCTGCTTCACCCCCGTGGTCCCCATCTTCGAGTTCGGGGTGTTCGCCAGCCTGGGGGTCCTTGCGGCCTTCGGGGTGTCCGTCACCCTCATCCCGGCCCTCCTCATCCTCCGGGGCCCGCCCCGGCGCCTTCCCCGGTACCGGATGACGGAGATCGAGAGCGGGTCCGAGGATCCCCTGAGCGCGGCCATCGCGGATTCCCTGTGCGCGGTCGCCCGCAAACCCAGGTCCATCCTGGCCTTGGCGGCCCTGGCCGCCTTCCTCTCCCTGTTCGGAGTCACCCGCCTGGTCATCGACAACGTCCTGGTGGAGTACTTCCGGGCGGATACCCAAATCGTACGGTCGGACCGCTTCATCCGGGAATATTTCGGGGGTTCGAAAACCATCAGCGTGGTGGTCCGGTCCCCGATCCCGGGGGAGGTGCTCCGGCCCGACGTCCTTTCCGCCCTGGACGGGCTTTCCGTCTACCTCCAGGAAAACGTCCCCGAGGTCGGGAAGGCCGCGGGGTTCACGGACCTGGTCAAGCGGATGAACCAGATCCTGAACGCCGACGAAAGCCCCGAGGGACTCCGGGCTTCGAAGGCAGCCGTCCCCGAGGGACCTCCCGGCGGAGCCGGCGGGGGAGAACCGGCGTTCGGATTCGGAACGGAGGGGGCCCCGGAAGCCGGAAGCGTCCCTGCCTTCGGATTCGCGGAGTTCCCGGAGCCCGCGGAAACATCCCTACCCCCGGCGTCGGCGGGCGCGGGAGGACCGGGATACCGGGAGGATACGGCCGTCCCGGTCTCGAAACCCCTGGACGCCCGGGGCGTGGCGGAGCTGGTCCGAGTCGCCCTGTCCGAGGGGCCCTCCCGGGGGCTCAGCGCGGACCAGCTGGCGGACCGTATCTACCGGGCGGTCAACTACCGGGGAGCCTCCTACTACGAGATCCCCTCGGATCCCGCCCGGTACGGCAAGACGGGCCCGGAGGAACTGAAGGCCCTGGTCTCGAACTACCTAGTCCTGATGGCCGGTGACCTCTCGGCCTTCGCGGACGATCCCCTGGAGCCGACGGCGATCCGCACGGGGATCCAGCTCCGGACACTGGGCCAAATCGACACCGACCGCGCCGTCGGGGCCATCCGGGGCTACGCGGCGGAGCGGTTTCCCAAGGACGTGACCGTGGAAATCGGCGGCGCCGCCCTGGTGGAAAAATCCCTGAACCGCCTGGTCGTGCAGTCCCAGCTGACCTCCGTGGTCCTCTCCCTCGTGCTGGTCTTCCTGATCCTGTCGATCTACTACCGTTCCGCCCTCGCGGGGCTGGTGGGCCTGGCGCCCCTGTCCGTGTCGGTCCTGGCCAACTTTGCCATCATGCAGGCCGCGGGGATCAAGCTGAACATCGGGACCGCCATGATGGCCAGCATCAACGTGGGAATCGGGATCGACTACATCGTCCACTACATGGCCGCCTACCATCGGGAGTACCTGGCCGGGGGCGGGGGGGAAGGCTTCCTGCGGAGGACCTTCCTGACCTCCGGCAAGGCCATCCTCTTCAACGCCGCCTCCGTGGGGGCAGGCTTCGCGGTCCTCGTGCTCTCCCGGTTCAACATGCTAGCCGAACTGGGCTTCCTGATCTCCCTGGCCATGGCCTCCAGCGCCCTGGTCTCCCTGACCGTCCTTCCCGTGCTCCTGTCCCTGGCCGACCCGGCCTTCATCAAGCGGCCGCTTCCCGCGGATCGAGCCCGTTCGCCCTCGGAGGTATCCCCATGAAAAGAATCGCATCCGCCGCCGCGGCACTGGCCCTGGCGGTCCTGGCCGCGTCCGCCCAGGACGCTCAGGCGATCGCCCGGGCGGCCCGGGACCGCATCCGGGCGGACACCGTGTCCACCCGGGCCCGGATGGTCATCACGGACAAGTCCGGTGCCCAGACCGAACGCCTGGTGGACCAATACTCCGCCACGGTGGACGGGGCGGACGCCACGATGATCGTGTTCCAGAAACCGGCCAGCGTGGCCGGCACCCGATTCCTTACCATCCAGGCCCCCGGGAAGCCCGAGGACCGGTGGATCTTCCTGCCCTCCCTGGGCAAGGTGCGCCGCATCTCCGCCGGGGAGGGATCCGGTTCCTTCATGGGTACCGACTTCTCCTACGACGACGTTTCCCTGATGGACCGGGATGTGGACCTGGACACCTTCACCCTGGCCCGGGAGGAGACCCTGGACGGGAAGGCCTGCTGGGTCCTGGAGGCCCGGCCCAAGGACCCGGGTTACCAGTACTCACGGATGCTCCTGTGGATCGGCAAGGCGGATTCCATCTCCTGGAAGATCGAGATGTACGACCGACGGGATGCCCCGGTGAAGGTCCTGACCATCGACAAGGTCCAGGACATCCAGGGGCGCCTCTCGCCCGTGCAGACCACGGTGAGGAGCGTCCAGGCCGGGACGTCCACGGTCCTCTTCGTGGACATCCTCAAGTACGACGACAAGATCCCCCCGACGGTCTTCACCGTGCGGTTCCTGGAAACCGGGAGGCCCTGATGAACCCCTTGAAACGCTCCTACCCCGCCCTTCTCCTCGCGATCGCCCTGGCCCTTCCCTCGTCCCGGGCCGCCGCCCAGGCCTTCGGATTCGGGACCGAGCCCTCCCCGGAGGATCCCGCGGCCGCCCCGGCCCGGGCGGCCCTCCCCGTCGAGGCTCGCGGCACGCTGTCCCTGGGTGCATTGCTCTTCCCGGAGGACCTTTCGGATCCGGCCGGGGGGAAACCCGAGGACGCGTCCCTTTTGCGGCTCGACCTGATCGCCGAGGGAAACGCGGTCCAGGCGGAGCTCCGGCTCCGGATCGGCAGATCCGCCCTGGAGGAAGCCACGGCGGCGGGCTTCCTGGACGAGGCGGTGGACGAGGCCTATCTCCGGCTCTTCCTGGGAACGGTGACCCTGGAGGGCGGGATCCGGAAGGTCGCCTGGGGCAAGGCGGACTCCCAGGGCCCCCTGGACGTCCTCAATCCCTTCGACTATACGGACATGACCGTGACGGACGACCTCGAGCGGAAGATCGCCCGCCCCCTCCTGCGCGCCGTCTGGGCCGCGGCCCCTAAAGTACAGGTGGAGGCGGTGTTCCTGCCGGCCTTCGAGCCCCACGCCGTCGACTTCACGGGCCGGTGGCAGCCCGCCGCGGTCCGGACGCTCCTGGCCTCCGGATACACGGGCTTCTCGGCGCCGGACACGGACGGCCTGGACTACGCCCAGGCGGGAGCGCGCCTTGCCGCGACCTCCGGCTCCCTGGACTGGGGACTCCAGTATTTCTACGGGTACCTGCCGACTCCCTCCTACGACGTGTCCACCTTCCCGACGGTGACGGTCCTCTACAACCGCTACCAACAGTTCGGGGCGGACCTGGCCGCGGTCTTCGGAGGCTTCGGCGTTCGGGCCGAGCTGGCCGCGAACCTCACGGAGGACCTCCCGGGGGACGACCCCCTGGTCTATAACCCGCGGATCGCCTTCTCTCTGGGGGCGGACCGGGGAATCGGGGCGGGGATCAACGTGAACCTCCAGTACGCCGGAACCGTCCGGCTCCTGGACGGCGGGGTCACCGCGCCGACGGACGTGGACTCGGGGACGGACGCCTTCGCGTCCACCCTCACCGCCGTGGCATCCCAAAAGCTCCTCCGGGACAAGCTCGAGTGGCGCCTGGCCGCGCTCTGGAGCCCGTCGGACGAGGATTTCCTGCTCATTCCCAGCCTGTCCTGGACCGAGGGGGACGCGGAGGTGAAACTGGCCGCGGGGATCTTCGGCGGAGATCCGGCCGGGCAGATGGGCCAGTACGCGGACGCCTCCTGGGTGCGGCTGACCCTGACCTACGCGTTCTGAAACCATGCGAAGCGTCGTCGAGGAACTGATGGACAAGATCGCCGCGGAGTCCCAGGTTGGGCCCCGGCCGAGCCTGGGCCGAGCCCGGAGCCAGACCCGGGGAGTCCGGAGCGTGGCCCGGGGAGCTCGGAGCGTAGCCCGAGCGGACCTGGGTATGGTCCTCTTCGCGGAGCGGGAGGCGATCGACATCCTTTGGAAAGCCGCGGACGCGGCGGTCCGGGCGGAGGCGCCGGCGGGACTCGAAGGCCCGGAGGCGGCGGCGCTTGCCGCGGCGGTGGAGCGCCTCCGGCCCCTCTTCGGCCCCCGGGGCTAGGAGGCGATCCCCTCGCCCTCCCCGTACTCGAAGACCTCCTTGACGGCCTTTCCGAAGAGTCGGGCCACCTTGGAGCCGTGTCCAGGAAAATTCGACAGCCCTCCGTCCCCTTTGGTATACTTACCTTGGTCCCCGGCCTCGAGCCGGCCGCGACCCTCAGGAGAACCCATGAAAGCCTTCCAGATCGCGGATTCCGTATACGCCCTCCACGCGGACATCGACTCGGCCGACCTCTTCGAGGGCATCTGGCCCATACCCCACGGGGTGTCCCTGAATTCCTATGTCGTCAAGGGGGAGAGGACGGCCCTGATCGACCTGGTCCGGGACTGGTGCGGGGCCCCCAAGGTCCTGGCGGCGGAACTCGCCTCGGTCGGGATCGACCTGGCCGGGATCGACTACCTCATCCTGAACCACCTGGAGCCGGACCACACGGGCTGGCTGGCGGAATTCCGCAAACTCAACCCCAAGGCGGAGATCCTGGCCACCGCCAAGGGCATAGAACTGGTGAAGAGCTTCTACAAGGAGACCGAGGGCCTCCGGGCGCTCAAGTCCGGGGACACCCTGGACCTGGGGGGCGGCAGGATCCTGGCCTTCGAGGAGGCCCCCAACGTCCACTGGCCGGAGACCATGGTCACCTGGGACGCCAAGAGCGGGACCCTTTTCTCCTGCGACGCCTTCGGCAGCTACGGGAAGCTCGGGGACCGGATCTTCGACGACCAGTTCACCGAGGAGGAGCATGCCTTCTTCGAGAAGGAGACCCTCCGCTACTACGCCAACATCGTGGCCAGCTTCGGGGTCTTTGTGAAGCGGGCGGTCCAGAAGCTCGCGGGCCTGGACATCAAGGTCATCGCCCCCAGCCACGGGATGGTCTGGCGGAAGGACCCGAAACGGATCGTGGAGCGGTACCTCACGTACGCGGGCTACCTGGACGGCGGGCGGGAGAAGGAGATCTGCGTGGTCTGGGGCTCCATGTACGGGAACACGAAGAAGGGGCTGGACGAGGTCCTGCGGGGGATCGAGGCCGAGGGAGTGCCCTACACCCTCCACCGGGTGCCCAACGAGGATCCCTCCTTCATCCTGGCGGACGCCTACAAGAGCGAGGGGATCGTCATCGCGATGCCCACCTACGAGTACCGGATGTTCCCCCCCATGGCCTACGTGCTCTCGCTCCTGGAGCGGAAGCATGTCAAGGGCAGGACGGCCCTGCGGATCGGGAGCTGGGGCTGGGTCGGGGGCGCCAAGAAGGAGTACGACGAGCTGATCGTCCCCCTGAAATGGAACTGCCTGGAATCCGTGGAGTGGGCGGGGGGAGCGGGCCCGGAGACGATGAAAACCCTCTACGAGAGCGGCCGGGAACTGGCCCGTCGGGTCAAGTCGGCACCCTGAAAAAATGGGCCGGCCGACTTCGCGTCGACCGGCCGTGCCCGACGGGGCCGCTTGAACTGACTGAATGAGCCCCAGACTTTTTTACATGACCACAAGGAGGTTTCGGAGAGGCGTACCGCCGCTCCGGGAGGACGGACGCTTACCCGACCGCGCCGCCCTCCTCTCCATTACAAACCGCTATGCGGATTCTGTCAACAGAAACATCCCGGAAGCGCTCACTTTTTCGACAGTTTTTCCAGGGCCGAGATGAGAAGATAGAACAGGAATAGAGTTACGAAGACCCCGGCCATGCCGAAGACGGCCAGTCCGGCAGCCTTTCCCAGTGTATCCGCGGACCTCAGGGTATCCAGCCAAGCTTCCATATATCCTCCTACCGGACCAGGAGGGGCACTAGGGCCAGCACCATGCCCCCCGCCACGATGGACCCCAGCTGACCCGCCACGTTGGCGCCCACGGCCTGCATGAGGATGATGTTCCCCCGTTCCTCCTCCTGGGCCATCCTCTGGATGACCCGGGCGGACATGGGAAAGGCCGAGATTCCGCAGGCCCCGATCATGGGATTCACCTTCCGGTCACGGGGCAGGAAGAGGTTCAGGAACTTGGCGAAGAGCACCCCTCCGGCGGTGTCGAAGACGAAGGCCAGGAGCCCCATGCCCAGGATCAGCAGGGTTTCCCGGCGCAGGAAGGCATCGGCGCTCATGGTGGACCCGATGGTGATGCCCAAAAGGAGGGTGACCAGGTAGGCCAGCTCGTTCTGGGCGGTTTGGGAGAGCCGCTCCAGGACCACGGACTCCCGGATGAGGTTGCCGAACATCAGGGAGCCCACCAGGGGCACGCTGATGGGGGCCACGAAGCCGGAGATCATGGTCACCAGGATGGGGAAGAGGATTTTAAGCAGCCGGGGCACCGGCTCCTCGCGGTACTCCATGCGCATCGTCCGCTCCTTCTTCGTGGTCAACAGGCGGATGACCGGAGGCTGGATGATGGGCACCAGGGACATGTAGGAGTAGGCCGCCACGGAGATGGGGCCCAGGTACTGGACGGCGAAGCGCTTGGCCACGTAGATGCTCGTGGGGCCGTCCGCGGCCCCGATGATCCCGATGGCCGCCGCGACCTTGAGGTCGAAGCCCAGGGCAACGGCCAGCAGGACCGTCGCGAAGATGCCCAGCTGGGCGGCCGCCCCGAAGAAGATCATCAGGGGGTTCTTGAACAGGGGGCCGAAATCGATCATGGCCCCCACGGCGATGAAGATGAGGATCGGGAAGAGCTCGGTCATGATCCCCGCGTCCAGGAGGATCCGGAGGAAGCCCGGCTCCTGGGCGGTCCCCACCGCGAAGGACAGGGGCAGGTTGGTCAGAATGGCCCCGAACCCGATGGGCAGGAGGAGCATGGGCTCGTACTCCTTCTTGACCGCCAGCCAGATCAGGGCGCCGCCGATGGCGTACATGATGAATTGGCGGTAGCCGACCGATGTGAACCCGGCAAACAGCTCTTCCATCTACCTATTCCTTTCATCCAGAACGGCCAGCCCCTCCAGGGACAGCCAAGGATCGAAGAACGCGTATCCCCCCTCGGGGGCCAAAGCAAGGCCGATCTCGTCCCCCGTGCCCGCCGCAACCGCGGGACAATCCAACTCCTTGCGGAACAGGGCCACCATCCGGTCCACGAGGCCCGAATATCCCAGCAGGATCCCGGACTGGATGGACTGGGCGGAGTTCTTCCCGACGGCCCGGGCCGGAGGCTCCAGGCGCACCTGGGGAAGCTGGGCCCCGTTGGCCCGGAGGCTTTCCGCCGCGGCCTGGGGGCCCGGGGCGATGGCGACGCCCAACAGCTCCCCCTCCCCGTTCACGGCGGTAAAGGTCAGCATGGCCTCGAAATCCACCACGATGCAAGCGGTCCCCAGCCGGGCGTAAGCCCCGACGGCGTCGCAGACCAGGTCCGAGCCTACCTCCCCGGGAATGTCGGTGCGGATCTTCATCCCCGTCCGGATCCCCGGTCCCACGGTCAGGACCCGGCCGAGCCCCGCCTCGCCGGACCCGAAGGCCTGGGCGCAGGCGGACCTAAGCCGCGGGGTCAGGGAGGGCACCACCGAGGAGAGGATTACCCGATCCGCGGCTAGAGGGTCTACACCCTGCCGGGCGCAGAGGCCCGCCAGGGTCCATGCGTACTCCTCCGCGCTCCGCAGGGGATCGGCTCCCAGGCAGAACCGGGCCCTCCAACGGACCCCGGAGGGCCCGGGATCGCCCAGGCCCACCCGGATCGTCCGGTTCCGGGCATCCACCGCGGCGATCATGTCCCCTCGCCTTCCTCCCGGGCCAGGCGGGCCTTGCCGGAGGCTCCTTCAACGCCCTTCCAGGCGCTCACGATGGCCGCCGTGAAGACCGCCGCGGCCGCCGCCTCGACCAGTCCGTTGGACACGGCGATCCCCGCCAGCACCGCCGGCAGGGCCCCGGGCTCCACGCCGAAGACTCCGCTGATCTGGGCCGCCGCGGTGAGCCCCAGCATGGTCAAGACCCCGGCGGTGTTCACGAAGCTTCCGACAGCCCCGGCCAGGGCCGCCGCGACGGGCCGGAACTTGCCCCGGAAGGCGGCGTACACGGCCCAGGCCGCCAGCCCGATGGCCAGGCGGGGCAGGACGGACACCAGGGGATTCGTAAACAGGGGATCCAGGGGGCCGATGGGGGCCACCGCGGCCTTGACCAGGCTGGTCGCCCCGAAGATGAGCCCCACGGAGACCCCCGCCCAGGGCCCTTCCAGCACGGCGGCCACGATGGCCGGGATGTGCATGACCGTCAGGGAGGCCCCTCCGAACCAGGGCAGGTACCCCAGGGGGGTCACCGCCAAGACCACGGACACGGCGCCCAGGGCGCCGGACACCACGATACGCCGCACGGAAGATCGTTCCACGTTCCACCTCCCAAGGTCCCGGTGCACGCCCGTGGGGGGTCGCGCCCGGACCGCAGATTCTATGGAGATCGGCGGAACCGAAATCCGGGCCGCCGACCTCCCGCCGGCCCCCTCGAGGGCCGGGTCGTGCCCTATCTAAAAACCGCGCCCGCCCAAAGGGCCGCGGCGGCGAAAGCCAAAGCGCCCAGCTTGACCGGGACGTCCCAGCGGCCGCCCCCGGATACGGCGTAGCGGGTCCTGGGACCCGAGGACCAGCCCCGGGCCTCCATGGCCTCCGCCAGGGCTTCCGCCCGCTCCAGGGCCCGGATCGTCACGGGCACCAGCAGGGGCAGGTAGGCCCGGGCCTTCCGGATCGGTCCGCCCTTCCGGGATCCCAGGTCGGCTCCCCGGGCGGCCTGGGCCTTCACGATGGCCTCCAGCTCCCCCGCGACGATGGGGATGAACCGGAAGGCCACCGCCACCGTCAGGCCTAGGCCCCGGGCGGGAAAGCCGAACCGCTCCAGGGGAGCGAATAGGTCCTCCACCCCCCGGGCCGTGTCCCCCTCGGTTATCACCGACGTGAAGAGCCCCAGGGCCAGCATCAGGGTGGCGAACCGGAGCGCCATGGCCAGCACCGCCAGGACCTCCCGGACCGTGAGGGAGACGGGGCCCGCCGCCAGGAGGACGGCGCTCCGGTCCTGGGGCCAGGTGAATACCACCTGCAGGAACGCGGCCAGGCCCACCAGGGGGAGGACCGGCAGGAAGCCCCGGAGCAGGGTCCGGGGGCGGATCCGGGCGAGGAGGGCGAATCCCAGGCAGGCGGCCGCCAGGATCCCCACGACCGGGGCGGATCCGGAAAAGCTGGCCGGCAGGATGAGGGCCAGGAGCCAGAGGTACTTGGCCGCGGGGGAGAGCCGGTGGACCGGGGAATCCCCCTCCACGTACATCCCGATGGAGACGTTCCGGAGGAACTCGATGTTCTTCATGCCCCCGCCTCCCCGGCAGTTCGAGACGCCGGAAGCCCCGCGGATGCACGGGACGGCGCGCCCCTGCCGAGATCCGCAAGGGCCCGGATCAGGCCCGCCTCGTCCACGATCCCCTCGGGCAGGACCAGGCCCGCCTCCCGGGCTCCCTCCGCGGCTCGGGCGCCGAAGGGCCGGGCGAGGCCCCAGGAGGGATCCCACCCGGCTCCGAAGATATACGCCGGGGTTTCCGCGGCCCGGAGCCGGCCTTCGGCCAGGACAACGACCAGGTCCGCCCGGGCCGCCTCCTCCATGGAATGGGTGGCGAACACCACGGTCCCGCCCTTCCTTCCGTAGGAGTAGACCAGTCCCATGAGCCGTTCCCGGGATACCGGGTCCAGGGCGGACCCCGGTTCGTCCAGGAGCAGGGCCTCGGGCTCCATGGCCAGGACCGAGGCCAGGGCCAGCCGCCGCTTCTGTCCGCCCGACAGGGATCGTACGGGCCGGTCCCGGAACTCGTCGAAGGGCAGGCCCACGGCCTCCAGGGCGGAACGGACCCGGGCCACCAGGGCGGACCCCGAGAGCCCCTGATTGCGGGGCCCGAAAGAAACCTCGTCCCCCGCGTAGTACTCGAAGAGGGCCGATTCCGGACGCTGGACGGAAAGGGGGGTACGCATCCGGAGGGCCCGGAGGTCCGTCTTCGGATCCGAGGTGTCGATCCCGAAGGAA
>ENA-UOWG01000744-UOWG01000744.1-activated-sludge-metagenome-genome-assembly--contig:-NODE-744-length-38719-cov-6.515829_pt1 | contig 38719 bp, 36 predicted proteins | sample MGYA00238147_ERZ761563 | MGnify/ENA primary metagenome ERZ761563 (study PRJEB28884, sample SAMN05720216) | anaerobic digester metagenome | isolation source: active sludge of municipal...
CGGGCATTGCCGTGGAAATCGCGCTCCGCATCCCCAGCGACGTGTCCGTCATCGAAGAGGCCGTGGAGCTGGTGGCCCGCCACTGCTTCGCCGGCTGGGACGCCCCGAAGCGGGCGCACTTCCGGTTCCGCGTGGCGCTCAGCGAGGCGCTTGCCAACGCCATCGTGTACGGCAACGGGCAGGAACCGACGCTGATGGTGGAGGTCCGGGCGGAGTGCCTGCCCGACGCCCTCCACGTCCACGTGACCGACGAAGGCCCCGGCTTCGATCCCGCCACCGTCCGAGATCCCGTCACCCCCGACGACCTCGAGCTGCCCTGCGGCCGGGGTCTCTTCCTGATCCGCAACCTGATGGACGACGTCCGCTTCACGCCCCCGGGGAATTCCATCTGCATGACCCTGCGCCGCCAGTAGACCGGGCGGGCCCCGTCCTCGAGGCGCTCGGCAGCCTCGTCGGCGGGTGCGTCCGCGCCTGGCGCTACGACGGGCGCCGCGTCCGCGCGCTCGGCGGCGAAGACCCAGGCTGGGCCCCGATCATCACCCACGAGGCGGGGTTTGTCCCCACCCCCACCGGCCGCGCCTGGCTCGACGCCGTCCCCGGCATCGACGGCGTCTGGTTCAGCATCGAGGGCCTGGCCGACGCGGAGACCCACGCCGCCGCGGACCGGCTCCGCCCCGTCCTCGGCACGCTGCTCGACAGTGAGCGGCGCGCCGTCGAGATCGGGGAAGAACTGGCCGGCCGCTACGAGGAGATCGACCTCCTCTACACCATCAGCGAAATCCTCGGTCACACCATCCACCTCGAGGAAGCGGCGAAGACGATCCTCCGCGAAGTGAGTGCGGTCGTCGCGGCACGCCGCTCCTCCATCATGGTGTACGACGAGGCGCTGGGCCGCCTTCGGGTGGTGGCGACCCGGGGTTTTCCCTCGCCCACGGACGCGTACGTTCTGCCGTCGAATCCCGACTCCGTCGCGGCGCGCGCCTGGCGTGAACGTCGCCTGATCGAGAACCCCGCGGGGGCGGACGGTCGCGGCGGGCCGCGCGGGTACCAGGGCGGCGCCTACCTGTCGGTCCCGATCATCTATGCGGCGCCTGGCAGCGCCTCGCGCTGCGTCGGGGTGATCAACCTCACCGACCGCCTCGGCGCCGACGCGTTCGAGCCCGGGCACCGCAAGCTGGTGACCGCGGTGGCCAACCAGGTCGGCGCCGCCATCGAGAACGCCCGCCTCGTCGTGCGCGACCTGCAGCAGCAGCGGCTTCGCCGCGAACTCGAGCTGGCGCACGACCTCCAGCTCAAGCTGATGCCCTCGCCCGCCGTCCTCGGCGGCGACGCCGAGGTGGCGGCGCGCTGCGTGCCCGCCGAGTCGGTCGGCGGCGACTTCTACACCTTCAACCGCTTCGGGCGCGGCCGCGTCGGCGTCATGCTCGGCGACGTCTCCTCGCACGGCTTCGGCGCGGCCCTCGTCATGGCGATGGTCATCGCCGCCGCGGGCATCCACGCCGCCGGTTCGGCCACGCCTGACGAGACGCTGGAGCTTCTGCTCGACAGCATCGAGGGCGACCTCGCCAGCACCGAGATGTTCCTGACGGTGTTCTACGGCGTGCTCGACCCGCGGGCGGAGCAGCTGTCATACGCCAGCGCCGGGCACCCCCATGCCTGGCGGATTCCGCCGACCGGCGTGCCGGAACGGCTCGAGGCCACCGCGCCGCCGCTCGGGCTGGCCGCGCGGGGGAACATCGAGTTGTGCCAGGTGCCGTGGCGGATGCACGAGGACCTCCTCTGTCTCTGCACCGACGGCCTGATCGACGCACGCGACGCCGACGGCGAGGCGTTCGGCGAGGCGCGGCTCCTCGAGGGCGTGATCGCACGCCGTCACCTGCCGCCCGAGGAGATCGTCGCCGCGCTCATCGCCGAGGTCCGTACCTTCGCGCCCCGCCCGGCGGACGACATCACGCTCCTGATCCTCCGGATCTGATGTCCAGGCCCAAGCGCCGACTCGGCCAGCATTTTCTCCACGACCCCCGCATCCTCAACCGCCTGGCGGAGGCGGTCGGCGCCACGGAGGCCGACACCGTGCTCGAGATCGGCCCCGGGCCAGGCGGGCTCACCGAGGCGCTGCTCCGGCACGCGGGGCGCGTCGTCGCGATCGAGAAGGACGGCGAGATGATCTCGGCGCTCCGCGCGCGGGTGCCGGGCGCGACAATCGTCGAGGGCGACGCCCTCGAGCTCGACTGGGTGGCGCTCGCCGGCGGTCCCGGCGGGCTCGTCACCGGCAACATCCCGTACAACATCACGTCGCCGCTGCTCGACAAGGCGCTCACGCCGCCGCGGCCGCGCCGGATCGTCTTCCTGGTGCAGAAGGAGGTCGCGCATCGCGTGGGCGCCGCGCCAGGCACCAAGGACTATGGCGCGCTGACGGTCGGGATCCAGGCGGTCGCGAAGACCGAGGTGCTGTTTACCGTCCCGGCGGGCGCCTTCCAGCCGGTGCCCAAGGTGGACAGCGCGGCGCTGCGGCTCGAGCCGCTGGCCCATCCACTGGTGCGCGACGGGGACGTCCGGAGCTTTCGCGCGGCCGTCGTCGGCTTGTTCGGGTTCCGTCGCAAGCAACTGGTGCGGGCGGTGCGGGAACTGACGGGGTGGGGTGGGGAGGCGGCCGCGCGCGCGGTCGCGCAGGCGGGTCTGGACGCGGGCGTGCGGCCCGAAGTCGTGTCCCCCGCGGAGTTCCTTCGCCTGCACGCGGCCCTCGTTGACGGTGGCTGGCGACCTGCTTAGCTTTGTGAAACATTTCACAATGCTAGGGCAATGCGGAAAATCGCCGACAGCACCGTCCGACGACTCTCACTCTATCTCCGGTTTCTCGAGGAGTTTGAGGGGCAGGGCATCGAAACCATCAGTTCCGGGGCGCTCGCCGGGCGCGGGGGCACTACTTCCGCGCAGGTGCGGAAGGACTTGTCGTTCTTCGGCTCGTTCGGGAAGCGCGGGCTCGGGTACTCCGTTCCCGAACTGGTCCAGGCGCTTCGCCAGATCCTCGGGCTCACGCGGCACTACCGCGTCGCGCTGATCGGAGCGGGCAAGATCGGCAGCGCCCTGGTGCAGAACCGCGGCTTCCGGCGCCGCGGCTTCGACTTCGTGGCCATCTTCGACCGCGACCCCGCCAAGGTGGGACAGGAGCTCGGCGGGGTGCGCGTCGAGGATGTCAGGCAACTCGAGGCGAGCCTTGGCCGGAACCCCGCCGACATCGCCGTCCTCGTGACGCCGCCGGAGGAAGCCCAGTCGGTGGCGGACCGCCTGGTGCACCTCGGCATCAAGTCCATCCTCAATTTTGCGCCGCTGCAACTGGCCGTGCCGGCCGACGTGACCGTCAAGACCGTGAACCTCGCGCTCGAACTCGAGGCCCTCGCCTACCATCTTGCCAATCCGACCTGAGTGACCGGTCTCACCGCGCACCCGACTTCGACGCTGGCTGACCGGGCGCTCACGCTCCTGGCGGCGGGCCCCGCGGAGGCCGCGGTCATTGCTCGGGACGTGATGGGCCTCGCCGCCGCGCCTCCCGCCGTGGCGGCCCGCCTGGCGGTGGCCCTTCTCGGTTCCGACCCGCGCGTGCGGCAGCTGGGAGACGGCCGCTGGGCGCTGGCAGGCGGGGCGCAGGGGTCGCCGCTGCTGGAGGCCTGCACCTTCGCGGTGGTGGACGTGGAGACGACCGGGATGCGCGCCGCCGGGGACGACCGCGTGACCGACATCGCCGTGGTGCTGGTGCAGGGCGACCGGACCGAGCTGGTCTACGAATCCCTCATCAACCCCGGCTGCGCCATTGCCCCGCAGATCACCGCGCTCACCGGCATCGACGACGCGATGGTGGCCGGCGCCCCGACGTTCGACATGGCGGCGGACGCGATCCTCGCCGCGCTCGCGGGCCGTGTCTTCGTGGCGCACAACGTCCGCTTCGACTGGAGTTTCGTGGACGCCGAGCTGCGGCGGAACCGCGGGCTGGCGCTCGAGGGGCCGCGGCTCTGCACGGTGCGCCTCTCGCGTCGCCTCGTCCGCGGGTTGACGTCGCATTCCCTCGACCAGGTCACCGCCCACTTCAATCTCGACAACGGCGCCCGGCACCGGGCCGCGGGCGACGCGCTGGTGACGGCGGAAATCCTCCGGCGGCTCTTGGCTCTGGCGATGGAACAGGGTGCCAACACGTTGGATGATCTGGAACGGATTCTCGTACCGCGGCGGGGGCGGGTGTAGGGGCGGGCGAACACAAGGTTCGCCCCTGCGGCCTCGCTACCTCCCCGCTTCCCCGCTTCCCCGCCTATTTTGCCTTCATGAGGCTCACCCACTCCTTCCGGATCGGCTCCCTCCGCTGCCACACCCTCGAGGCGGGGCTGCAGCGGCTCGACGGCGGCGCGATGTTCGGCGTTGTCCCGCGGACCCTCTGGTCGCGGCGGATCGCCCCGGACGACCGGAACCGGATTCCGCTCGCGATGCGCTGCCTGCTGGTCGAGCATCCCGACGGCCTCGTCCTGATCGACTCCGGGTTGGGGAACAAGGAAGACCCGAAGTTCATTGACATCTACGGGATCGAGAACGCCGGCACCCCGGGGCCGACCCAGCTGGAGGACGCCCTCCGCGAGCTGGGGCACATCCCCTCGGATATCCGGTGGGTCATCAACACACACCTGCACTTCGACCACGCCGGCGGCAACACCACCGCCGTGGACCTGCCGGGCGGCGTGCGCGAGGTCCGGCTGACCTTTCCGAACGCGACCTACGTCGTCCAGGGCGGCGACCTCGAGTTCGCGCGCCACACCAACGAGCGCACCCGGGCCAGCTACATCCCGCACAACTTCGAGCCGGTGGCGGCGGCCGGTCGGTTCCGGCTTCTCGAGGGCGACGGCGAGGTGCTCCCCGGCATCCGCGTGCGGGTGACCCCGGGCCACGTGCCGTGGCACCAGTCTGTACTCGTGTCCGACGGCCCCGACACCGCCGCGTTCCTGGGCGACCTGATCCCGACGTCGGCACACCTGCCGCTTCCCTGGATCATGGGGTACGACGTCGAGCCGCTCCGGACCCTGGAGTCCCGCCGGGCCCTCCTCCGGGACGCCGTGTCGGGGGGCTGGCTCCTCCTCTTCGAGCACGACGCGCGGGTGGCGTACGGCAGGGCGGTGGAGGCGAAGGGCGGCGCGGTGCTGGCCGATGAAGTCCTGGCGCCCGGCGCGGCGCCGGCTTGACATAATCGGCTGTCCCGCCTAGACTTTGCGCACTTGAAGCGGGGGAAGATCCCCCCACCCTGAGCCCGGCGCACGCCGGAGTGACCGGGTCCCGAGGTCGTCACCAGGCCGAACTATTCAGCCGTGGCGCGCGTGGACATCCGTCGTCTCAGGATGTCCTTTTTCTTTTTTGGCCGGAGGCGTTCCACTGTCCACAGACCGCGACAAGCGCGTACGCGTCAACCGCCAGATCCGGATCAGTCCGGTGCGGGTCATCGGGGCGGAGGGTGAGCAGCTCGGCGTGCTCCCGATCGAGGAGGCGCTCGCCGCCGCCCAGGATCGGGGACTCGACCTGGTGGAAGTGGCGCCGACCGCGCGCCCGCCGGTCGTCAAGATCATGGACTATGGGAAGTTCAAGTTCGAGGAAGCCAAGGCGGCGCGCGCGGCCAAGAAGAAGCAGCACGTGATTCAGCTGAAGGAAGTGAAGTACCGGCCCGGCATCGACGACCACGATTTCGATTTCAAGACCCGCCACGCCCGCGAGTTCCTGGGCGACGGCAACAAGGTCAAGGTCACGCTGATGTTCCGGGGCCGCCAACTGGCCCACATCGACCTGGGCCGCGCCGTGCTCGACCGGGTGATCGCCGCCCTGGCGGACGTCGGCAAGGTCGAGATGGACGCGAAGCTCGAAGGCCGCAACATGACGATGGTGATCGCGCCCAAGTAGGGGCGCACGATCCGAAAGGTGAGGGCGTTATGCCGAAGATGAAGACGAAGCGGGCCGCCATGAAGCGGTTCAAGAAGACGGGGTCGGGAAAGCTCAAGCGCTTTCACGCCAACCACAGCCACATTCTGACGAAGAAGAGTCGGAAGCGGAAGAACAAGCTGAAGAAGGTGGCCTACGTGAGTTCGGCCGACTTCCCACGCGTCAGCCGCCTCCTCCAGGCGTAAGGGAGATACCATGCCTCGCGTAAAAAACGGTCCCGCGCATCACGCCCGGAAGAAGAAGATCATGAAGGCCGCCAAGGGCGGCTTTCAGTCCCGCAGCAAGCTGTACAAGGCCGCCAAGGAAAACGTCGAGCGCGGCCTGGCGTACGCCTACCGCGACCGGCGGAAGAAGAAGAGCGAGTTCCGCGCGCTCTGGATCACGCGCATCAACGCCGCGGCGCGTCAGCACGGGCTGAGCTACAGCCGCCTCATGGACGCGCTCCGGCGCGCCGGGGTCGAGGTGAACCGCAAGGTGCTGGCCGACCTCGCCGTGCGCGATGCCGATGCCTTCGCGGCCATCGCCGAAGTGGCCAAGGCCGAGGTCGCCAAGGCCGCCAAGTAAGCTCCGCGCTGTCCCAGGCGGTCGCGCGTGGGGCCGGTCGCCATGCGCGGCCGGCCCCACGGCCGTTTCCACCCTCGTCACAACCGGATTCGCGATGGCCGAGTCCCACCCGCAATCGCTGCTCGACGCGCTCCGCCCACGCCTCGCGGCGGTGGCGGGGCTCGACGCCGACGCCCTCGAGGCGGAGCAGATCGCCGTGCTCGGACGGAAGAGCGGGGCGCTGACCGCGCTCCTGCGGTCGCTCGCCGCGCTGCCACCGGAGGAGCGGCGCGCCGTCGGCGCGGCCGCCAACGAGCTGCGGCAGGCGTTCGAAGCGGCGTTTGAGGCCCGCGCCGCCGCGCTGGCCCCCGCGGCGGGTGCTGCGGGCGCGGCGGGCCTCGACCTGACCATGCCGGGTCGCCGCCGGTGGGTCGGCGCCGAGCATCCCGTCACCCGCGTGGTCGAGGAGATCTGCGAGATCTTCCACGGGCTCGGGTTCAACCGCGCCATCGGCCCCGAGGCCGAGACCGAGTGGATGAACTTCGGCGCGCTGAACTTCCCCGCCGACCACCCGGCCATGGACATGCACGACACCTTCTACCTCGACGTGGGCGGCGATGCGCGCCCCGGCGACGGCAAGGCGGTCCTGCTCCGGACCCACACCTCGCCCGTCCAGATCCGCACGATGCTCGCCGGCCCGCCGCCCTACCGCGTGGTGATCCCGGGCGTCGTGTACCGGAAGGACCCGTTCGATCCCTCCCACGCGCCGGTCTTCTGGCAGGTGGAGGGGCTGGCCGTGGACGAGGGCATCTCCTTCGTGGACCTGAAGGGAACGCTGCTCCATTTCGCGCGGCAGTTCTTTTCGCCCACCACCAAGGTGCGCTTCCGGCCCTCCTTCTTCCCGTTCACCGAGCCGTCCGCCGAGATGGACGTGTCCTGCTATCTGTGCGGCGGTGACGGGTGCTCCGCCTGCAAGGGGACGGGGTGGATGGAAATCCTCGGCTGCGGCATGGTGCATCCCAAGGTGCTCGAGAACTGCGGCGTGGATGCCGAGCGATACACCGGCTTCGCCTTCGGCATGGGGCCGCAGCGGATCGCCATGCTGCGCTACGGCATCCCCGACATCCGTCTCCTCTTCGAGGGAGACATGCGGTTCCTCGCCCAGCTGGGACGGGCCAGGTGAACGTCTCCCGCCGCTGGCTCGAAGCGTTCCTCCGCCGTCCGCTCGACTCCGCCGACGTCGCGCGCCGCCTGGCGGCGCTCGGCGCCACCGTGGACGCCATCGAGCCGCTCCACCCGGGGCTGGAGCAGGTCGTCGTCGCCCTGGTACGCGAGGTACGCCCGCACCCGAACGCCGATCGGCTCCGTCTCTGCGACGTGGACGACGGCAGCGGCACGCCGCGCCACGTGGTGTGCGGTGCGCCCAACGTCACCGCCGGGAAGAAGTACCCCTTCGCGCCGGTCGGCTCGACGCTGCCCGGCGGCCTCACCCTCGAGAAGCGGAAGATCCGGGGCGAGGTGTCGGAGGGGATGCTCTGCTCCGCGCGTGAACTCGGGCTCGGCCAGGAGCACGACGGCATCCTCGAACTCACGACCGACGCGGCGCCCGGTACCTCCTTCCTTGCCGTGGCCGACATCGCCGACGACCGGCTGGTGGTGGACGTGACCCCCAACCGCCCCGACCTGCTCGGGCACAAGGGCGTCGCGCGGGAACTGGCGTTCTCGTTCGGCGGCACCTTCCGGCTGCCGGCGGTGCCAGGTTCCGACGGGCCGGCCATGCCGACGCCGCTCCGGTCGGGCGCCGAGGCGAGCACCGGTGGCGTGCGCGTCGCGATCGAGGACGCCGTGGGCTGCCCGCGGTTCCTCGGCGCGGTGCTGCGCGGCGTGCGCGTCGGCGCCTCGCCCGAGTGGCTCCGGGCCCGGGTCGAGGCGATCGGGATGCGCTCCATCAACAACGTGGTGGACGCCACCAACTGCGTCATGTTCGAGCTCAACCAGCCGATGCACGCCTACGACGTCTCGCGGCTCAAGGGCCCCGCCGTCGTGGCCCGGCGCGCGCGGCCCGGCGAGCGGCTGACCACGCTGGACGGGGCGGACCGGCCGCTCGCCGGGTCGATGACGGTCATCGCCGACGCCGAGTCGGCCATCGGCGTGGCCGGCGTGATGGGCGGGGCGCACTCCGAGGTGACGCCCGAGACGACCGACCTCTTCCTCGAGTGCGCGTACTTCGAGCCGCAGGGCGTCCGCGCCACACGCAGGCAGCTCGGCCTGAGCAGCGAGGCGAGCTATCGCTTCGAGCGCGGCGTGGACCTCTGGAACGGTCCGGAGGTGCTCCGGCGTGCGGTGGAAATCATCCAGGCCACGGCCGGCGGCTCGCTCGACGGCGACCCGGTGGACCTCTTCCCGCAGGTGTCACACCCGCCGAGGATCTTCCTCCGCCCGGCGCGCGTGACGCAGGTGCTCGGGGTCGAGGTGCCGTGGGACGCCATCGAGCGGTACCTCGTCGCCATCGGGGCAACGGTGGTGTCCAAGCCCGACGACGGCCGCATTGCGGTGGACGTGCCGGGCTGGCGGCCGGACCTGGTCGCGGAAATCGACCTCATCGAGGAGGTCGCCCGGCTCCACGGGTACGACAACTTTCCGACCGAACTTCGCCCGTTCCGTGTCGGCGACCTGCCGAGCGCCGCGTCGGAAGGGATCGACGGGCGGTTGCGCCAGGGGCTCGTGGCCGAAGGGCTGTTCGAGGTCCAGACGCTTCCGCTGGGCCCTGCGGCCGGAGCGGAAAGCGTGCGGGTGCTCAATCCGCTGTCGGCGGAGGAGGGGTACCTCCGCGCGCGGCTCCTGCCCGGGCTCATCCGGAGGGTCGAGGGGAACTGGGCCGCCCACATTCGTGACGTCCGGCTCTTCGAACTCGGCACCGTCTTCCTGGCGGGAGAGGTCGGCTCGCCACCGCGCGAGGAGCACCGGGTCGCTGGAGTCATCACGGGCGCACGGGAGCCGGCCCACTGGAGTGCATCGGGGAAGTCGCCCGACGTCGACCTCTGGGACCTCCGCGCCCTCTTCGAGTCGACGGCCGCTCTGGCGTATCCCGGTGCGACGGTGCAAGTTGAAGGGGGCGAGTGGGTTGCCCATGCTCCCGGAGGCCAGGTCATCGGCTGGGCGGGAGTGGCGTCGGCCGATGCGCCGCCCTGGGCGGCGCCGGTGCTCGGATTCGAGCTCCTGGTCGAGTCGAGTCCCAGGTCCGCACCCCGATTCGAACCATTGCCGGTCAATCCCGCCGTGACCCGCGACCTCGCGTTGCTGGTGCCGGCAGGGATCGCCGCCGCCGCACTGGGCGACGCCATCCGGAAGTCGGCCGGGCGGCTGATCGAGGCGGTCGAGGTGCTCGACGAGTACCGGGGCGCCGGGCTGCCTGCCGGCCACCGCGGGCTCGCGTTTCGGCTCCGCTACCGGGCGGCCGACCGCACGCTACGTGACCAGGAAGTCGACGCCTCGGTCACCAAGGTTCTCACGGTTCTTCGGGAGCAGCATGGCATCGAACTACGCGCGTCCTGACCTTGCCGCGCTCGCCGAGCTGGAGCAGTTGCTCAAGCATCTCGGCGACGAGGTGGCGGGCTGGCGCCGTCGGACGCTGAAGGCGGAGGCCGAGCTCCAGGACGCCCGCACGCGCGGTGGCGTGCTGGCGGGGCCGGAGTTGCTGCAGTCGCGCCAGCGCGTCATCGAGCTGGAGGTCGAGAACCAGGCGCTCCGCCAGCGCATCGAGTCGGCGCGCGAGCGGCTGCAGGCGCTGTCGTCGCGGCTGGCCTTCCTCGAATCCGAGGAGGGGGCCGCGTGAGCACCGCCAAGAACGCGGTCCAGGTGTTCATCGCCGGCGAGAGCTTCACGGTCCGCTCGGAGCTGCCACCTGAATACACGCGGGAAGTGGCCGCCTACCTCGACGCGGCGCTCCGCCACGTGAAGTCCACGATCCCGAGCGTCGAGACCCACAAGGCGGCCATCCTGGCCGCCCTGCAGATCACGGATGAGCTGTTCCAGGCCCGCCGCGGTGATCGCGACGGTGCCGCACGCCTGACCGCCCTGCTGGACGATGTGGCTCGCCTCCTGCCGCCGAACAAGCGCGGCGGGCGCGCCGCCGGGGTTCCGGCCCCGGCCGACTGAAACCAACGCGTGGCGGTCCCGCCGCCGCGCTGGAGATACCATGTCCGACCTGCCATGGCTTCCTCTCGCCGGGGGAGCGCTCGCCGGCCTTGCGGTCGCCCTTCTCATCGTGCTGTTCGTCCAACTCCGCCGCCGCGCCACCGGACGGGACGTCGTCGCGGCCGCCCGCGCCGAGGCCGCCACGCTGGCACGCACCTCGAAGGCGGACGCGGATCAGCTCCTGCGCTCGGCCCAGGCCGACTCGGACCGGCTCACCGCCGACGCCCGCCGCGCCGCTGACAGCGCCCGGACCGACGCGATCCTCGCCGGCAAGATGGAGACGCTGGCGCTCCGCGAGGAACTCGACAAGGAAACCCAGAGCCGCCGCGAGGAGTGGGCCCGCCAGGACCGCCGGGCGGAGGAGCGGGAGCGCGCCTACGACCGCCGGCAGGAGCAGCTCACGGCCCTCGAGGGCGCCATCCAGACCCGGGATGCCTCGATCACCGCGCGGGAGCAGGCGCTGGCCGCGCGCGAGAAGGAGATCGACGCCCTGAAGGCGGAGCAGGCGAGGCGCCTGGAGCAGATCGCGGGGCTGACCGCGGAGGAGGCGAGGCGGGAGCTGCTGCAGCGGGCCGAGGAAGCCGCCCGCAGCGAAGCTGCGGCGCTGGCGCGAGACATCAAGGAGCAGGCGAAGAAGGGGGCGGAGCGGGAGGCGCAGCGGATCGTGTCCATCGCCATCCAGCGGATCGCGCCCGAGCAGACCGCGGCCACCACCGTGGCGGCGGTCACGCTGCCGTCGGACGAAATGAAGGGTCGCATCATCGGGCGCGAGGGCCGGAACATCCGCGCCTTCGAGCTGGCGACCGGCGTGGACGTGATCATCGACGACACGCCGGACACCGTGGTCATTTCCTGCTTCGACCCGATCCGGCGCGAAGTAGGGCGCCGGGCGCTCGAGGCGCTGATCGCCGACGGGCGCATCCAGCCCGGCCGCATCGAGGACGTGGTCGTGAAGGTCCGCGCGGAGCTCGACACCCAGCTCGTGGAGCTGGGCGAGCGGGCCGCCTTCGACACCGGCATCAGCGGACTCCACCCGGAGCTCATCAAGCTCGTGGGCCGGATGCGGTACCGGACCAGCTACGGCCAGAACATCCTGGAGCACTCCAAGGAGGTGGCCTGGCTGGCGGGGATCATGGCCGCCGAACTCGGCGTGGACGTGAAGCTGGCCAAGCGGGGCGCCTTCCTGCACGACATCGGCAAGGTGCTCACCCACGACAGCGAAGGCACCCACGTCGAGCTCGGCGTCGAGGTCGCGCGCCGGTACGGGGAGAGCGCCGCCGTCATCAACTGTATCCACGCGCACCACGACGACGTACCGCACGAGTCCACGGAGTCGGTGCTGGTGCAGGCGGCCGACGGCATCAGCGGCTCCCGCCCCGGGGCGCGACGCGAGGCGTTCGAGAGTTACGTCAAGCGCCTGACGAAGCTGGAGGAGATCGCGAACGCCTTCCGTGGCGTGGAAAAGACCGCGGTCATCCAGGCCGGCCGGGAAATCCGCGTGATCGTCACCCCCGACCAGGTGAACGACGCGCAGGCGGCCGAGCTGTCGGAGCAGATCGCACGGAAGATCGAGAACGAACTCCAGTACCCGGGCCAGATCCGCGTGGTCGTCATCCGGGAAACCAGGTCGGTGGAGGTGGCCCGATGACCGCCCGTCTCCTCGATGGCGTCGCCATGGGACGCGCCATCCGTCAGGAAGTCGCCCAGGACGTCGCGCGTCTTGCCCAGGTCGGCATCAAACCGGGGCTGGCTGTCGTGCTCGTCGGCGAGGACCCGGCCAGCCAGGTGTACGTCCGGAGCAAGGGCAAGGCGTGCGAGGAGGCGGGGATGCACTCCGTCACGATCCGCCTTCCCGCCACGACCACGCAGGCCGAGCTGCTCGCCACCATCGACAAGCTCAACGCCGACCCCGCCATCCACGGCATGCTGGTCCAGCTCCCGCTTCCCAAGGCGATGAACAGCGAACAGGTGCTCCGGCGGATCGATCCGCGGAAGGACGTGGACGGTTTCCATCCGGAGAACGTCGGCAAGCTCGTCACCGGCGACCCCACCGCGTTTCGTCCCGCCACGCCGTACGGCGTGCAGCAGATGCTGATCCGCTCGGGGGTCGAGACCAAGGGCGCCCACGCCGTGATCATCGGCCGGTCCAACATCGTCGGCAAGCCGATGGCCAACCTCCTCATCCAGCAGGGACCCGGCGGCGACGCAACCGTCACCGTGTGCCACTCGCGCACCCGCGACCTGCCGGCCATCGCTCGGCAGGCCGACATCCTCATTGCCGCCATCGGCAAGGCGGAGTTCGTGACCGCCGACATGGTGCGCCCGGGGGCGGTGGTCATAGACGTCGGGATCAACCGGGTGGATGACCCGACGAAGGAGAAGGGGTACCGGTTGTGCGGCGACGTTGCATTCGAGCCGGTGGCCGCGATCGCCTCGGCCATCACGCCGGTGCCGGGAGGCGTGGGCCCAATGACCATCGCGATGCTGCTCAAGAACACCCTGCAGGCCGCCGAACTGACGCGGGCCGGGTGAGGCCGCCGGCGTGAGCCTCCCCTCGCTCTTCGGCGACGGAGAGCTCCCCGAGGAGCTGACGGTCGCCGAGCTGAATCGCCAGGCGAAGAGCGCGGTCGAGGGTGCCTTCGGGAACTCGGTGTTCGTGCGCGGCGAGCTGGTCGAGTTCAAGATCTGGCGCAGCGGGCACTGGTACTTCACCCTGCGGGACGCCGACGCCTCCGTCCGCTGCATGCTCTGGAAGCAGCAGGCCGCCGGGGTCCTCAAGCGCAGCGGCCAGGCGCCGACGGACGGCATGGAGGTGCTGGTGCGCGGCCGGCCGACCCTCTGGGAGGAAAAGGGCGAGTACCGCCTCACCGCCACCGACATCATCCCCACCGCGCTCCTCGGCTCCAAGGCGCTCGAACTCGAGCGGGTCCGCGCGGCGCTCAAGGCCGACGGGCTCCTCGACCCCGAACGGAAGCGCCCCCTCCCCCCGTTCGCTCGCCGCATCGCCGTGGTCACCAGCCCCGACGGCGCCGCTCTCCGCGACATCATCATCGTCACCCGGACGCGCTGGCGCGCGGTGGAACTGGTGCTGGTCGGCGCCCAGGTGCAGGGGGAGGGAGCGGTGGCGTCGCTGGTCCGCGCGCTCGAGCTCGTCAACCGGATCGAGGGCGTGGACGCCTGCATCATCGGCCGCGGGGGCGGGGCCAAGGAGGACCTGGCGGCGTTCAACGCGGAGCCGGTTTGCCGGGCGCTGGCCGCGGTCCGGGTCCCGACGATCTCCGCGGTCGGCCATGAAACCGACGTGTCGCTCTCTGACCTCGTGGCCGATCTCCGCGCGCCGACCCCTTCCGCCGCCGCCGAGATGGCGGTGCCCGACCGGGCGGCGCTGCTGCACCGGGTGGACGGGTTCGGCGTCCGTCTCGCGGCGGGGCTCCGCCGCCGGACCCGGGTGGCGGAGGAACGGCTCGCGCGCTCCGGCGACCGCCTCCAGTCCGCACTCGGACGGCTGGTCGAGGCGCGGCGCAACCAGGTGGAGCGGCTGGCGGCCCAGCTGGACGCGCTCAGCCCCCTGCGCGTGCTTGCACGCGGGTACAGCGTGGCGCAGGACGAGCAAGGGCGGGTGCTCTTCCACGCAGCGGACTTTCCCACTGGCCGGCGATTCCAGCTCAGGGTGAGTGATGGAACGGTGCCGGCACGCACGGAGTAGGTGACCATGGCCAAGCAGCCGACCGACACACCGACCCTGCAGGACGACCTCCGCCGCCTGGAAGAGATCGTGCGCCGGCTCGAGGCCGACGACGCCGATCTTGACGCCGCCCTTGCGCTGTTCGAGGAGGGGGTCGTGCGGCTCCGTGCGGCGCGGGAACGGCTGGCGGAGGCCGAGGCGAGGGTGAAGAAAGTCGTCGAGCAGGCTGACGGAAGCGTGGGGCTTGTCGATCTCGACGGCTGACGCCGGCGCGGAGCCGATGCTCCAGGAGTCGCGCGAGCGGACCGACGCGATCCTCGAGGCGTGGGCCGCGCGGCTGGAACGTGAATTCCCGGGCCGCCAGGGCGAGGCGATGGCCTACGCCCTGCGGAGTCCCGGGAAGCGGGTCCGTCCGGCGCTGGTCATCGCCGCCTACCGCGCCTGCGGCGGGCGCTCGCTCGCCATCGCCGGCATCGCCGCGGCGGTGGAGACGGTGCACACCTACTCGCTGGTCCACGACGACCTCCCCTGCATGGACGACGACGACCTCCGGCGGGGCCGGCCGACCACCCACCGCCAGTTCGACGTTCCCACCGCCACGCGGGTCGGCTTCCTCCTCGTCCCGATCGCCGCCCGGGTGCTTGTCGAGGCGAGCCGTTCCCTCGGCCTCTCGGACACGGAGACCGGGACCCTCGCGGCGGAGCTCTTCACGGCGGGCGGGATTGTGGGGATGGTCGGGGGGCAGTGGCTCGACCTCGAGGCCGAAGGGCGTACGCTCGAACTCGAGGAGCTCCGCGCCGTCCACCGGGGCAAGACGGGCGCCCTGATCGAGGCGTCCTGCGTGCTCGGAGCGCTCGCCGCGCGGGCACCGGCCCCGCAGCGCGACGCCATGCGGGTGTTCGGCCAGGAAGTCGGCCTCGCGTTCCAGGTGGCGGACGACGTGCTGGACGCCACGGGTACCAGCGAGGAGCTCGGCAAGACGGCGGGGAAGGACGCCGCGGTGGCCAAGTCCACCTATGTCCAGTTGCTGGGCGTGGAGGGGGCCCGGGCCGCCGCCGTCCGGCACGCGGACGCCGCCGTGAACTCCCTGGAGCGTTCCGGGGTACCATCGGGCACGCTCGCCGCGCTCGCGCGCTATATTGTGACTCGACGCCACTGACCCAGGACCGCATCTCATGGCACTGCTCGACACCCTCAACGGCCCGGACGACCTCAAGCGCATCCCGCGGGAACAGCTCCCGGAGCTGGCCCAGGAGGTCCGCGACCGGCTGATCGACTGCGTGTCGGTCACCGGCGGGCACATCGGCGCCAGCCTCGGCGTGGTCGAGCTGGCCATCGCCCTGCTGTACGAGTTCGACTCCCCGACCGACAAGATCCTGTGGGACGTCGGCCACCAGGCCTACGCCTGGAAGCTGCTGACCGGCCGCAACGCCGAGTTCCCGAGCCTTCGCCAGACGGGGGGGCTCTCCGGCTTCCTCAAGCGCTCCGAGAGCGCGCACGACCAGTTCGGCGCCGGCCACGCCGGCACCGCGATGTCCGCGGCGCTCGGCATGGCCATCGCCCGGGACCTCCGGGGCGGGGACAACAAGGTCGTGGCCATCGTGGGCGACGGGGCGCTGACCTGCGGCCTCTCGTACGAGGGGATGAACAACGCCGGGCACTCCGACACCGACATCATCCTGATCGTCAACGACAACGGGATGAGCATCTCGCCAAACGTCGGCGCCATCAGCCGCACCTTGGGCGGGATCGTCGCCAACCCGATGACCAACAAGGTGCGGGAGCGGGTCAAGCATTTGACGGTGGCGCTCTCCCACGTCTTCGGGGAGCGGGTGGTGGAGTTCGCCAAGAACCTCGAGGAGAGCGCCAAGAACCTCTTCTCCGACGGGATGTTCTTCGAGGAGATGGGCTTCCGCTATTTCGGCCCGATCGACGGGCACGACCTCAAGAAGCTGACGGAAACCCTGCGCTTCGTGCGCGAACTCAAAGGGCCCCGGGTCATCCACGTGCTGACCGAGAAGGGAAAGGGCTTCGCCTACGCGGAGGAGAACCGGGAAAAGTGGCACGGGCTCGCCGCCTACGACCCGGTCACCGGCGAGGCGCGAAAGAAGTCGAGCGGGCCGCCCACCTGGACCCAGGTGTTCGGCGACAGCCTCGTGGCGCTGGGGCACGAGTTCCCCGACTTCGTGGCCGTGACGGCCGCGATGCCGAGCGGCACCGGGACGAACATCTTCCAGAAGGCGTGGCCCACGCGGTTCTTCGACGTCGGGATCGCCGAAGGGCACGCGGTGACCTTTGCGGGGGGGCTCGCCACCCAGGGGATCCGCCCCGTGGTCGCCATCTACAGCACGTTCCTGCAGCGCGCGTACGACAACATCATCCACGACATCGCGGTGCAGCACCTTCCGGTGGTGTTCTGCATGGACCGCGCGGGGCTGGTCGGCGAGGACGGCCAGACCCACATGGGTCTCTACGACATCGCCTACATGCTGGCGGTGCCGGGGATGACGGTCACCGCCCCGAAGGACGGCGACGAACTGGTCGGCCTGCTCAAGACTGCGCTGGTCCACGAGGGCGGTCCGTTCTGCACCCGGTATCCGCGCGACAAGGTGCCGGTGGATCCGAGTCCGGTGGCCGACGTCGCCCCGGTCCCGTACGGCACCTGGGAGATGCTGCGCCAGGGCAGGGAAGTGGCCATCCTCGGTGTGGGCACCATGGTCCAGCCCAGCCTCGGCGCCGCGGACCTCCTCCGGGCGGAGGGGCTCGAGTGCACGGTGGTCAACGCCCGGTTCCTGAAGCCGCTCGACCGTGCGATGCTCGAGGGACTTCTGCGCGACCACCGGGTCGTGGTGACCGTGGAGGAGGGGACCGTCGTGAACGGCTTCGGCGCCTACCTGGCCGAGACGGTCCAGGCGATCGCCCCCGACGTGCGCGTCATCGCGCTCGGCGTGCCCGACCGCCTGGTCGAGCAGGCGCCGCGGGCCGACCAGCTGGCCGCCTTCGGCCTGACGGCCGAGGGTATCGCCCGGCGGGTCGCTGCACTGCACGGCGAGGAGTCGGTCGAGACGCGATGAAGATTGGCGTCTGCGGCAACCATCGGTACCCGGAGCTGCGGGCGCTGCTCGAGCAGCTCGCCACGCTCGCGCCGGAGCGGGGCATCTCGCTCTACTCCGAGGAGCGGCTGGCGGACCTCTGGCCCAAGGCGCCTCCGGACCTCGAGGGCGTGCCGCTCGACGTGCTGCTCACCTTCGGCGGCGACGGCACGCTGCTCCGCGGCGCCCGCATGCTCGAGGGACGCGGCATTCCCATCCTCGGCATTAACCTCGGCAAGGTCGGCTTCCTCACCAGCGTCTCCCGCAACGCGCTCCCTGCCGCGCTCGACGCACTGGTGGCGGGCCGGTACACCACCGAGCCCCGGCAGGCGCTGAAGTCCTTCGTGCTCGACGCCGACGGGCAGGTAACGCCGCTGGACCTGGCGCTCAACGACGTGGTGGTGCACAAGGGCGGCGTGGCGCGCGTCATCCGCCTCGACGTTGTGGTGCAGGGCGAGAGTGTCGGTCCCTACAGCGCGGACGGCATCATCGTCGCCACGCCGACCGGTTCGACCGCGTATTCCCTGAGCGCCGGCGGCCCGATCGTGGTGCCGGGGGTCCAGGCGCTGGTCATCACGCCGATCTGCGCCCACACCCTCGCCGTCCGGCCGCTCGTCTTTCCCGCCTCGTGGGACGTGGTCATCCAGCCGGCAGACCCCGAAGAAGAGGAGATCATCGTCTCCGTCGACGGCCAAGTGGTCACCCACCTCGCGCCGGGGGCGCGGGTGCGGGTCCGCGTCGCCGAGGCGCCGGTGCTCCTCGTCCGGGTCGGCCCGGAAGGGTACTTCCAGCGGATGCGCCAAAAGCTCCACTGGGGCGACCTCTCCGACCGTACGCCGATCTGATGCTCGCCGAACTCCGCGTCCGCGACGTCGCGACGATCGCGGATGTGACTCTCTCCCTCGGACCAGGTCTCAACGTCCTCACCGGCGAGACTGGCGCCGGCAAGTCCATTCTCGTGGACGCGCTCGGGCTCCTGCTCGGCGGCCGCGGCGACAGCGGCGTGGTGCGGCCGGGCGCGGGCCGCGCCGTCGTCGAGGGCGCGTTCGAGGGGCTCTCGCGCACGCTCTCCCGCCGGGTCGAGGCGCTCGGCGTGGACGTGGACGAGGGGCGCATCGTGATCCGGCGCGAGGTGAGCACCGAGGGGCGCTCCCGCGCGTGGATCAACGGGAGCCCCGCCACCGTCGGCGTGCTCGCCGCCCTCGGCGCCCTCCTGGTGGACTTGCACGGCCAGCACGAGACCGTCTCCCTCCTCAAGTCGGACACCCAGCGCGACATCCTCGACGCGTACGCGCAGGCCAGTGCCGAGCGCGAGGCGGTGGGAGCGGCGCATGCCGCGCTGGCCGACCTTCGTGCGCAGGAGGCGGGGTTGGCAGGCCGGCTGGACGAGGTGCGGCGCCGCGCCGACTACTTGAAACATGTGGCCGACGAAATCACCGCCGCCCGGATCACGCCTGGCGAGGACGAGACGCTGGCGCACGAGGCGAAGCGGCTGGCCCACGCCAGTTCGCTCGAGGAGCAGGCACGGGTGCTGTCGGAGGCGCTCGACGGCGAGGACGGCGGGGCGTTGCGGGCGCTCGCCGCCGCCGAGCGGGCGCTGGGACAGCTGGAGCGGGTGGATACCGATGTGAGCGCCTGGCGGGAGCTGCTCGACGGCGCCTACGCGCAGCTGTCGGAGGTGGCGCAGCTTGCCTCCACCTATGCCGAGGGCATCGAGCGCGATCCTGCACGGCTGGAGTCGGTGGAGCGCCGCCGCGACCTTCTCTTCCGCCTGCAGCAGAAGCACGGCGGTTCCCTTGCGGCGGTGCTGGAGACGCACCGGGCCGCCGCCGCCGAACTCGACCTCCTCGACACCGCGGACGCCGACCTGCGGGCGCTCGCGGCGAAGCGGAGCGTCGCCGAGACGGTGGCCCGTGAGGCGGCGGCGCGGCTCACTGGCAAGCGGAGCGAGGCGGCCGCGCGGCTCGGCCGTGCCGTCGGCAGGCTCCTTCCGAAGCTCGGGCTCACCGGCGGCAAGTTCGAGGTGACGCTCACGCCGCTGGCCGAGGCGGGGCCCGACGGCGCCGAAAGTGTCGCGTTCACCGTGCGCCTCAACGTCGGGCTCGACGCCCAGCCGATCCAGAAGGTGGCGTCAGGTGGGGAGCTCTCCCGGCTGATGCTCGCGCTGGAGGTGGTGGTCGCGAAGCACGACCGCATCCCGACCTTCGTCTTCGACGAAATTGACCAGGGAATCGGCGGGGAGGTCGGTGGGCAGGTGGGCCAGGCGCTGGCCGACGTGGCCACCGAGCATCAGGTGCTGGTCACCACGCACCTGCCGCAGATTGCTGTCCGGGCGGACCGGCACCTGGTGGTGTCGAAGGGGGTGGAGGGGGGCGTGGCCACCAGCAGCGTGGAGACGATCCTCGGCGAGGACCGCGTCACGGAAATCGCGCGAATGCTGGGGGATCCCGACGGTGCGGCCGCGCGGCGCCACGCCGAGGAGATGCTCGGGCGGGCGGTTCATTGACACTCCGGCGCCGCTGTCCTATCTCTGGTCCATGCAGATGACGTTGCGGAGCACTCTCGCGCTGACCATCGCCGCCCTGTCGGCGGCCGGGTGCTCCGATTCGACCGAGCCCACCGACACCGTCCCCCGGCAGCTTTACTACATCGCCCATAGTCCGGGAGCCTACCCTTACACTCGTTCCATCCCGAGGCTGTTTGGAGTCGCCTTGGACGGAAGCGCTCCCGTATCGGTCATCCCGGACTCGGTGCTTGCCATCCACCCGATCGATGTGGGATTTCCCCCGTGGATTTCACCGGATGGGAAGCGGATCAAGGTGCTGTCAGGCGATTCGATCATGACCGTGGATCCCTTCGGCGCGCCGCTTTCGATCGCCCCCTATCCGGACAGCGTGCCCGGCTATCCTGGCCCGGCGCTCTCGCCCGACGGGACCACTTTCGCATGGTTCACGCGTGGCTTCCTGAACCTGGCCAAGGTGGAAGGTGGCGCCGAATGGACGAAAATCTACTTTGACTCGCTGGGCCCAGTATTGGCCCTGCCGGCTTGGTCCCGGGATGGTCGCACGCTGGCGTACGTGAGCCATTTCACTTCCCAGATCACGGGGCAGCCGCAGGATATTCGCGTCTGGACCAGGCGGCTCTCCGATGGTTTCGCCAGGCCGGTCGCAACCTTGGACGTGGTGCCGGTCTCGTTGGCCTGGTCCCAGGATGGTCGGTGGTTGACGGTTGGGTTGGACGGAGAGGTACACCGGCTCCGGACCGATGGCAGCGGGCCGGTCCAGGTGGTGTTTTCCGGTGGGGAGGACTGGCCGTCAAGCTCGTGGGGACCCCGGGACTCGCTGCTTGCCATCGTAACCGGCAACGATTTGCTGGTCATGCACCCGGATGGGACCGGTGCGCGTACTGTGGCAACCGGGCTCTGGCTTTGGTTTGCTTCGTGGCGAAACTGATCGCGGTGCGTCCCTAACTACTCGCTGGTCGATCCCCAGAACCTGAACGGCCACCGGAACCCCATCCGCATCGTCCCCGCCTTCGGCACCACCCCGCCGCTCCCTGACACCACCGCTTCATAGAGCCAGAACGCGTCCACCGGGTACTTTGTCCCCGTCCGCGTGCCGACCTGGCTCGGCGCCCAGCTGAGCCCGCCGCCCACGATCGTGGCGCTGCGTTCGGTATCGGTCGCGAGTTCGCTGGCGCTCACGCCGGGGATCGCGTCGGCGGCGGAGGCGTACTCCACCGCATCGGCCCCGTGCGACCAGTACCGCAGGACACCCACGACGGCAAAACCGGGCACCAGCTGGAAGTAGGGCAGGGCGCTGAGCGTGAATTCGTCGCCTGGATCCTGGGAGACCGTGGCCAGCCGGTTGCTCCAGGGGATCGGCTGCGAGGGCAGCGTCACCCGGCGGTCCGCCGTGGTCGAGAGCTGGTCGTTGTAGCTGCCGGCCAGCCGCGCGCCGAATCGCCCTCCGCCGACATCCGCGACCACCGAGGCCTGGATGTCGGTCTGCCCGCCACCTGTGGGGAGGCTGACGAAGTCGTTCGGGAGCGGCTGGTACCCGGTCGGGAGCCGCACCAGCCCCTGCGCCACGACGCGGAGACCGCCCGGTTGCTCCGGCCGGTTCCAGCGGTCGATGATCGTGTACGACGCCCCGAACTCCATGTCACCAAGGAGGAACGAGGTCTCGGTCGCGAAGGGTGTCGCGCCGATGGAGCCGGCGGGAGTCGTGAGGTACGTGTTGTATTCCGAGGGCGACAGGGCGCCGGCGGGGAGGGGCAGCGGCTGCGTGAAGGAACTGATCGAGAGCGCCGCCATGGCGGTCTGCACGTTCGAGATTTCGCCGGCCATCGCCTGGCCGGCGCTGCTCGAGGCCAGCGGGACGAAGCTGCCGGCCGCGCCCGAGACGACGAATAGCGAGTCGAGTCCGGCGTAATAGGCCGCCCCGCTGGCGAGGGTCGCTTCGGCCAGGGCGAGGCTGTCGGGATCGACGTAGTATCCACCAGCGATGCGCGCGCTCAGGGTGTCGAGCGCCGTCTTGTACTCGAGGAGGAAGGCGTTCACGGAGTCGGCGCCCGCGGCGCTTCCGAACACCGGGTCGGCGGGGTTGTAGCCCGCGTTGGCGCCCGTGCTGTCGTAGCCGTAATTGACCTGCACCTGCTGCCGCACCACCGGCACCATCCCGAAGATGCTGAGCTTCGAGGTGAGGCCGATCGTGGCTCCGAGCCGGAGGGTTCCGACGCTGGCCTGCGCGACCATCGTGGCTCCGCCCACGCTCAGCGTGTAGCCGCCGATGCCGCTCAGCTGGGCGATCCGAGCCTGGGTCTGGGAGAGTTCCGGGTAGAACGCGGAGCCGATGAGCGGGGTGGAGAATTCGGCACGGTACGGCTGGTCCGCACCGTTGAAGAGCTGGTTGGTGGTGTTGGCCCAGTCGCCGCCGATCTCGAAGCGGACGAAGCCGCGCGGCGCGCCGATCGCCGGCAGTTGCGCCGCCGCTGGGGTCGCCACCAGGATCGCCAGCGCGACCCCCTGAATGCATTGCCTCAATCACCCTCCGGCGGTACTCTCTCGGTGTGCCTCCGACCTCTCCCCTGCGGCTCGCAAGTTCGCTCTTCGAGGCCTCCTTTGCCAGTCGCCCCGCGGCAGGCGCCTCGGCGCCGGGCCGCGTCAACCTGCTCGGCGAACACACCGACTACAACGGCGGGCCCGTGCTTCCGTTTGCGTTGCCGCAGCGGACCGTGGTCCTCGCGGGGCCCGGCGAGGGCTGGCAGGCCGTCTCCGGAGTGGACAGCGCAGTGGTGTCGTTCGATCCGACTGCCGCGCCCGAGGGTCGCTGGACCGATTACCTCGCCGGCGTCATCCGGGTGCTCGACGGGATGCGCGCCGCACCCCCGGGTGGACGCATCGCGGTGGCCAGCACGGTGCCCGCCGGCGCGGGGCTGTCGTCCTCGGCGGCGCTCTCGGTGGCCGCGGCCCGGGCGGTGTCGCACCTGGCGGGGCGGCGCCTGTCGCGGGAAGCGCTGGTGGAGGTGGCGTTCCACGCCGAGCACGACGTGGTCGGAGTACAGTGCGGGCGGATGGACCAGATGATCGTGGTGCACGCCGCCGCCCGCCACGCGGCGCTGATCGAGACTGCCGAGGGGTCTGTCACCCCAATTCCGTTCGACCAGCCGGTGCTGGTGTTCGAGACGGGCGTGGCGCATCGGCTGGCGGATGGCGAGTACAATCGGCGGCGCGGCGAGTGCCGCGCGGCGCTGGCGGCCTGCCGCGTGGCGGGGGTGGAGGCGGTGGACCTTGCCGGTGTCCCCGAATCGGAGCTCGAACGCCTTCGCGCGGCCATGCCGGCTGTGCTCCACCGGCGGCTGACGCACGTGGTCCGCGAATCGGCGCGGACCCGCGCGGCGGCGATGGCGTTGAGTGTCCGCGACTATCCGAAATTCGGGGAATATCTCGTGGAGGGGCATCGCTCGATCCGCGACGACTTCGAGTCGAGCTGCGGCGAGGCGGATCGCCTGGTGGAGAGCGCCATGCGCCACGGTGCCTGGGGGGCGCGGCTGACGGGGGCGGGGTGGGGCGGGGCGGTGCTGGTCATGGCGCCGCCGGATCGGCTGGCGTCGCTCACGAGCGGCGTTTCGGCGGATTTCCGGCGGGAGGTGGGCAGGGGCCCGACGGTGTGGACAGCCAGGGCCTCCGGGGGAGTCAGGGGTGAGCGGGCCGGGTAGCGCCCGTGGCCCCCGGACGCCGCTGGTGATATGCTCCACCCACCCGCCCGGGTGGCGAAACTGGCAGACGCATGGGACTTAAAATCCCAAGGGGAGCAATCCCCATGTGGGTTCGATCCCCACCCCGGGCATCCACGTTCCCTGCGACACCTGGCTCTGCTGCGGCGCTGCCTTGCCCCCGCATCCTCACGCCCCCGGCCTGCTCGACGCTAGTGCTCACTTCCGAGCCGCTTGACCCCCTCGATCAGCGGATGCCAGCCGAAGACGACCGACGCCCGGAACCCATCCATTTGCAGGTCGCCGGGTTCGTTGTCGTTGATGGTCGCCCCGTACCCGAGGGTCGCCTGGATGTTCGCGTTTACGGTGTACCCGAGCGTGTAGCCCAGGCCGAGGTTGTCCAGCGCGCTCCCCTCGACGCCGTCGATGCTCGGCGTGCCGCCCGTGTACCAGGTGCCATCCAGCGACACCCAGAGGTCCTTCGTCAGGTCGCGCGTCAGGTGGCCCTCGAGCTCGAAGAGCGGCTCGGTGGCGAGCGTCTGCCCCACGTAGTCACTGTTGTCGCCGAACAGCCACAGCGAGGGGAGGAACTCCAGCGTCGTGCGCCTGCCCGGGACCCAAGCACCGAGTTGCCAGACGATGGGTGCGCCGATGCGGCCGTACCAGCGGTTCTGGCCGAGATTCAGGGCCTGTTCCGCATCGTATTCGCCGACCGGCAGCGCGACGTCCACCAGCAGGTCCAGGGAGAAACCGGGCTCGTACCGAAGGAGCTCGGGGAGGGACCGAATCGGTTTCTTGCCGACCACATTGACGTCGAGTTCGAGCAGGGGGTCGCCGAAACCGCTCGCCGTTTCGTGCACGGTGTTGCCGAACGCGGTCACGTCGCCCGAGATCCGGCCCATCGGCATGAGTGCGGCGGCCATCGCCGCCCGATCGAACAGGACGAAGGTGCGTGCGTAGCCGACCGGCGCCACGGTCGCTTCCACGACGCCTCCAGGCAGCGCGAGATGCGCGGGGTCGAGCGGATTGGAGTTGCCGTTCAGGGAAAGGAAGATGAGCGGCACGGCGCTCGATCCGGACAGCGTCTTCCAGTAGAACCGTGCGGGCACCTGTGCAGGTGCGCCTGTCGGTACGCACACGAGGAGGCCCATGACCGCCATGGCCAGCAGCCAAGGCGAAACTCGGTGCGGCGATCGCGTCTGGCGTAAGTGCATCTGTTCCCCCGCGCGCGTGGGTTGGGTCATGGCGGTCATGGCTTCGGCTCCGCCATCATGCTGTCGGGGGGCATGAACTGCCGCTTGTACAGGAGCGGCGGATAGCCTGGCTCGACCGGGAATCGCTCCGGCATCGATTCCTCGAGCCCCTCCCAGGGGGACCGGCTCGGGAGGATGACGTTGTTGGCGGCGGCGTACTCGTCCCAGAGTGCCGAGAGCGCCTTGACCCGCCCCGGCTGCTGGGCGGCCAGGTCGTGACGCTCCCCGGGGTCGGACGCGAGGTCGAACAGCTCCCACCCTTCCGTTCCGAACGGCTTGTATGCCCACCGGATCTTCCAGCTGCCCTGCCGAATCGCCCGGTCGCCGAACAGCTCCCACGCGAGGTAATCCTGCGAGGTGCGCGGGGAAGTCTCCTCGCCGGCGAGGTACCGGGTCCACGACTTCCCGAGGAGCGGGGGTGGGTCGCTGGGCGCGCCGGTGCGCGGGTAGGTGGCACCCGCGACCTCCAGCAGCGTGGGCATGATGTCAGCCACGGACATCAGCCCGTTTTCGATGCCGCCCGTGGTGCGCTTCACGATCGGGCCGCTGACGATGAGCGCATTCCGGATACCGCCTTCACCGAGATGCCCCTTGAACTGGCTGAAGGGCGTCATCGACACCTGGGCCCACCCGGGCCCGTAGCTGACGTAGGAGCCGGGATCGCCCCAGGCCTTCGGGTCCGTCTGCGACCAGCGCGTCGCCGCGAACAGGAAGTCCCGCGTGCCCGGCGTCCCTGCGATCATCGCGAGCAGGTCCGTGCCCTCGGCGCCGTTGTCCCCGAAGACGATGAAAATCGTGTTGTCGTACTCGCCGATGTCCTTGAGGTGCTGGATCAGGCGGCCGACGTGGAAGTCCATGTTCTCCACCATGCCGGCGTAGAGCTCCATCTTCCGGCCGAGGAGCGCCAGGCTGGCTGGCGCCAGGGTCGTGGGGTTCGGCAGGAACCACATCCGCTCCGCGAGCTGGGTGCCGGCCGGCATGATGCCCAGCTCCACCTGGCGGGCGAGGCGCTGGGCGCGCACAGCGTCCCACCCGGCGTCGTAGGCCGCGACGTTTCGGTTGCGCCAGTCGTCCGGGAGCTGGAGGGGATCGTGGGGTGCCTGGTGCGAGACATACGCGAAGAACGGCTTGCCGTCGCCGTGGTTGGCGTCGATGTACCCGATCATCTTGTCGGTATAGGTCTGGGTCGCGTAGTACCCGCTGGGCAATTTCGTGAGGTATCGCCCATCCTCCGTGTAGGTGGACCTGGGGCTCGCGGCCGTGAAGTTCCACATGTCCCAATAGCTGCCAGCGCCGTCGAGGAGGGTGAAGTCCCGCTCGAACCCGCGAGCCGCGGGGATCTGGTCCGGCGCCTTGCCCATGTGCCACTTGCCGACCATGTAGGTGTGATAGCCGGCGCGCTGCAGCAGCTGGGGGAGGGTGACGACCCGATCGTTCAGGTTGCCCTCGTATCCCGGCTGGCCCACCTGGTTGGGGGCCGTCCACTCGTCCATGTTGCCCAGCCCGTTCAGGTGGGTGTCGGTGCCGGTCAGCAGCATGGAGCGCGTTGGCGAGCAGGTGGCGTGGGTGTAGAAGTTCGTGAACCGGAGCCCGTCGCGGGCCAGCGCGTCGAAGTTCGGCGTCGCGATCTCGCCGCCGAACATGCCCAGGTCGGCAAACCCGAGATCATCGCCGAGAATGAGGACGATATTCGGGCGCCGAGGGGCGGTCGATTGTGCGTCGACCGGTGCGGCCGCGCACACGGCTAGCGCAAGGCCGAGTGACCAACAGACTGCTCTCATCACGTTCTCCGTTCCGGTGGTCGCTGTCAGGCGAGGCGTTTGCCCGGCTTCATCCAATAATCGCCAACGTCTTGAAGATACGATGAAGGCGGCTTGAAGGGTTGGGTAGGGCGGCCCATGACCGTCGTTCGCCCGACATTGGCGGATCGCCTCGCCCTGTGATACTCTCATCGTTGAGTCCGGTGCTTCCGGACATCGTCCGCGGTCGAATTCGACCCGTCTCCCCCTGGGCTCCGGAGTTGCCATGTCCACCAGACCCGCTGGCCGCGTCACCTCCCTGCTCGTCGCGCTTCTCGTCAGCGCGGTGCCCGCCTCGGCCCAGGTCGTCACCGGCACGCCCGGATCGCCCCACGCCACCACGACGATCAGCGGCAAGCGGCTTCCGGCTCCCGATCCCAAGTTCGGCGGGGTGATCAACCAGACGGCCCCGCAGTCCACTCCGTGGTGGGCACCGCGGATCGTGCCGCCCGCTGGTGCACCCAACGTGCTGCTCATCATGACGGACGATGAGGGCTTCGGGGCACCCAGCACATTCGGTGGTGTCATCCCGACCCCCGCGCTGGATCGGATCGCCAACAGCGGCCTGCGGTACACCAACTTCCACTCCACGTCGCTCTGCTCGCCGACCCGTGCGGCGCTGATCACCGGGCGCAACCACCACAGTGTCGGGTTCGGCGTGGTCGGTGAGATTGCCACGGGGTACCCCGGCTACGACTCGCACATCCCGCTGAATTCCGCTTCGATTGGCCGGATTCTCCTCGAGAACGGCTACGCCACCTCGTGGTTCGGCAAGAACCACAACACGCCGTTCTTCCAGGCCACCCAGGCCGGGCCGTTCGACCAGTGGCCCACCGGCATGGGCTTCGAGTACTTCTACGGTTTCGTGGGGGGCGATGCCAGCCAGTGGCAGCCGAACCTGTTCCGGAACACCACGGCCATCTACCCCTTCCAGGACAACCCGGGCTGGAACCTCACGACGGCGATGGCCGACGAAGCCATCGGCTACATGAAGCGGCTGAAGGAGGTGGCCCCGGGCAAGCCGTGGCTGGTCTACTACGTGCCGGGCGGCACCCACGCGCCGCACCACCCGACGCCCGAGTGGATCAAGAAGGTCAGCGACATGCACCTCTTCGACCAGGGCTGGAACGTCCTCCGGGACACGATCTTCGCCAACCAGAAGCGGCTCGGGATCATGCCCGAGAACGCGCAACTCACCGAGTGGCCCTCGACCCTGCCGACGTGGGATTCGCTCAGCCCCGAGAAGAAGAAGCTCTTCGTCCGGCAGATGGATGTCTACGCGGCCTACCTGGCGTACACCGACTTCGAGATCGGCCGGGTGGTCCAGGCGGTCGAGGACCTGGGGCAACTCGACAATACGCTCATCATCTACATCAGCGGCGACAACGGGGCCAGCGCGGAGGGAATGGTCGATGGCACGCCGAATGAATTCACCACGTTCAACGGTGTCCCGGTTCCGATAAAGGCGCAGTACCTGTTCTACCCATTCTGGGGCTCTGACAAGACCTTTCCCCATTACGCGGCACCATGGGCGTGGGCCATGGGCACGCCGTTCAAGTGGGTCAAGCAGGTGCCGTCGCACTTCGGCGGCACGGCCCAGGGCGTGGCGATGTCGTGGCCCGGCCACATCACCGACGTGGGGGGCATCCGCCGCCAGTTCCATCACGTGATCGACATCGTCCCCACGATTCTCGAGGCGACGGGCATCCCCGCGCCCGACACGGTCGACGGGATCGTGCAGACCCCCATCCAGGGGACGAGCATGGCCTACACCTGGGACAAGGCGGGCGCCGACCTCCCGTCGCGGCGCACGACGCAGTACTTCGAGATGCTCGGGAACCGTGCCATTTACGACGACGGCTGGGTGGCGGCCACGACGCCTGCCACGCTGCCGTGGGAGCTGAGCTCGGCGACGCCGCCCGACCTGATCACCGGGTACAACTGGGAGCTGTACAACGTCTACGAGGACCCGACGCAGTCCAACGACCTGGCCGCCCAGATGCCGGACAAGCTCAAGGAACTGCAGGCGTTGTTCTATCAGGAGGCGGCCAAGTACGGCGTCCTCCCGCTCGACAACTCGACGCTGGCACGATGGAATGCGCCGCGCCCGAACCTGACCGGCGGCCGCACCGAGTTCACCTATTCAGGTTCGCTCACCGGCGTGCCCAACAGCGGCGCGCCGAACATCCTCAACAAGGCGTACACCATCACGGCCGAAGTGACCATTCCGTCCGGCGGGGCGGAAGGGATGATCGTGACCGACGGCGGACGGTTCGGTGGCTATGGGCTCTTCCTGACGAGGAGCTATCGCTGGTGGCTCGAGAGCCCGCCGGTCCGAAACGTGGGGATCGGCCTGCTCGCGGCCGGCCTGCTCCTGATGCTGACCGGGGCGGCCTCGCGCGGCCGGCGGCGCGTCGGCAAAGTGAGCCTCGGGCTCGGAACGCTCTGGCTGGTCGCGGTGCTCGCTACGCGACTCTTCGGCCTGGGAAGCGGCAAGCCGGTCTTCCTCTACAACCTGCTCGACCTCGAGCGGACCTTCTGGACCGGACCGTCCCTCGGGGCTGGCAATCACACGATCGTCTTCGACTGGAAGCCGACCGAACCCGGCCTCGGCAAGGGCGGCACCGGTGTGCTGTCGGTGGACGGCAAGGAAGTGGCCAGGAACACCATGGAACACAGCATCCCGGTCACCTTGCCGGAAGACGAGAGCTTCGACGTCGGGGCGGACACCCGGAGCGGCGTGGCCCTCGCGCGGTATCGGTATGATCCGCCGTTCACGTTCACCGGAACGCTCGATCGCTTGACGATCACGCTGGTCCCGGAGCCGGCGGCGACGCCGTGACAGCGAAGGTCGTCGCATTCTCGTCCGCCACCGAGGGGGTGACAGGGCTGGCATCGCTGCTCGCCCCATCGGTGGTCACGCAACTGCTGCTCGGCACGGACCTGTCCGGAGCGGGTCCGCTCGTCGTTCGGTGTTTCGGCGTCGCGCTCGTGGCGATGGCCATCGCGTGCTGGCCGAGCGACACGCGTGGCGAGCCGTCGATGCAGGGCGTCCGCGCCCTGGTGCTCTACAACGCGATGATCGCGGGGCTCCTCGGGTATGCGGGGGCGGCCCTCCATCTGGGCGGACCGCTGCTGTGGCCGGCGGTCGTGGTGCACGCAATCGTGGCGGTTCTGCTCGTCGCGGCGGGGAGGGCGCGAGGGACGGCAACCAGCGCGTGACCCCTTACTGACACCCGCCCCACTCGTCCCGCGTAGGGAAGACATCGCCCGCTGTCTCCCCTCGACCAGGACCGGCCCGCCATGTCGCCTACTGCCCTCCGCGCGAGCGTCATCCTCCGCGCCACCCTCGGCCTGCTCCTTACCATTCACGGCGTCTACCGAGTCTACGACGGGGGCGTGACCGGATTCGGGGGCTTCCTCGACGCGCAGCACGTTCCGCTCGGTCCGGCCGTGGCCTGGCTTGTCACGATCGTGGAGATTGTCGGTGGCCCCGCGCTCATCCTCGGCTTCCTGGTGCGCCCGCTGTGCGGCTGGTTCGCGGCGGAACTCATCATGGGGATCCTGCTGGTTCACGCGTCCGACGGCTGGTTCGTGGTCGGTGGGGGCAGGAACGGCATGGAGTACTCGGTGTTGCTGATCGTCGCGCTCATCGTGACCGCCATGCTGCACGAGTCCGGCCAGAAAACACGAGGGCCCACCGCGTAGACGATGGGCCCCCTGTTCACTCGCCTGGATCCCTTCCCAGTCCGCGCTACGACGCCCCGTCCGACCCCACGATGATGTAGGTGAGCGACCCGCCTGCCGAGATGAACGGCATGTTCCGCCCAAGGATCTGCTCCAGCTTGGTCATCAGCTTCGGGTTGGGCGTCGTCACGGTCACCCCGACGATGTACCCCCCGGGCCCCGACCCAGAGATCGGGAAGTAGTCGTAGTCGAGGGTGTAGAGGTCGCGGACAAACGTGTATCCGCTGGCCAGGATCGGGACGAGCTCCGGCGGAATGACGCCGGCGCTCACCTCGGCGGGCCACTGGTAGTCGTCGGTGTAGTAGGCGTACGTGGCGATCTTGATCGCGTTGAAGTCGGCAGCGACGCGCGCCGCCTGCGCGCTCATGCGAAGGTCGATGTACTTGAGGATGGCGATCGAGGAGAGGATCCCCAGCACCACGAACACCACCAGGAGCTCGATCAGGGTGAAGCCCCGGCGGGACCACGACGGCCGCCTCACTTCTGGGCCTGCCGGCGTGAGAGCACCTCGAACGAGTTCTTCAGGAAGGGCGCCGGATCGTCCGTCGAGGCGAAGGTCAATTGCACGCCGCCCGTTCGCCCATCCAGCCTGAAGGTTCCATCCGGCAAGACGGTGTACGTCACGCCTTCCGGCACCGCCCCCACGTCCGCGAGCGAGGCCGGCAGTACGCCGTGCGCCTGGCGGTAATTCTCGATGCGGCGCGACTCCATGTACAGCAGCATCCGCAGGCTGGCATCCTGGAATTCCGTGGTGTGTGGCACCGGTGGCTTCGGAAAGATCCAGTCCGGCTGGGTGATCCCGATCCAGGCACCGACGCAAGCGAGCGCGACCAGGGAGCCCCACATCAGCCGGGAACCGCTGCGTCCGGCCCCACGGTTGGCCTGTTGCTCCTGGCGTTTCTGCGCCTCCGACTTGACGGCGCCCTGGAGGGCGTCGTACAACGCCCCCTTCGTGTCGCCGGGCTGTCTCGTCGGTTGCTGCGGTGGTCGGGACACTGACTCTCCTCGGCTCACGGAACGTGCTGACGTAACTTCGGCGCTCAGGGGCGGCGGCGCAATCCTCACCGGTCGCGCGGGCCCCGGCTCAGCGCCTCGGCCACCTGCCCCGGGAAGGCACGGATGTCGATCGGCTTGGTGATGTACCCGTCGAAGCCCGCCCCGATCGCCCGCTCACGGTCGCCGGCCATCGCGTGCGCCGTCAGCGCCACCACCGGCAGGGCGGCGGGCACGTCGCGCCGGATGTCCTGGAGCAGCGAAAAACCGTCGCGCTCCGGCAACTGGATGTCCATGAGCACCAGGTCGGGGCGGCTGTCGAGGATGTGCCGAATCAGCCCCTCGCCGCCTCCGAGGCCGATCACGTCGTGGCCGTGGAGCGTGAGCAGGGTGCGGAAGAGCTTCATGTTGTCGGGGCTGTCTTCGACGATCAGGATCGTGGCCATTTGCCCTCCCTCAGCGCGCTGTTGAGAATCCGCCGCGTTGGGGATAGGATTCGCGCGTCGAGGATAGCAAACCCCGTGCCCTGCCTATATTTGCGCCCTCCTTCCCGGGTCGTCGAACGCCATGTGGCCTGATTCCCTTGCGGTCGTTGGACTTGGGGCTCTCGGCGCTTCGCTGGCGTGGCGCGCCCGCGTGGTGGGCGTCCCCAGGGTCATGGGGTTTTCCGCCAGCCCCGCCACCGCCGTGCAAGCGATCCGGGCCGGCGCACTCACCGACAGGGGACTCACTCCCGCCGATACCGTCCGAGGCGCCGGGCTCGTCGTGCTGGCCGGCACGCCCGCGGAGGTGATTGCCCTCATCCCGGTCGTCGCACCACATCTGGCGCCGGGGGCGACGCTGACCGACCTCGCCGGGGCCAAGTCGAAGGTCCTCGCCGCGATGCGCGACGCAGGGCTCGCGGCACGCTACGCGGGGCTTCACCCCCTGGTGTCCCCCGTCGAGCAGGGATTTGCCGGTGCGCGGGCCGACCTCTTCCGCGGCGCCATCACCTACGTGACCGCCGACATGGAAGGGGAGCCGGCGCGGCAGGCGATGCGGGCTTTCGTGTCCACCGTCCTCGAGGGGGAGCCGGTGGTGATCGACGCGGACACCCACGACCGGCAGGTCGCGTGGACGCTCGAGCTGCCGCGCGCCGCCGCCCGCGCCGTGGCGCTGGCGCTCGCCAATGCGGGCCTGCGGGGCGCCGCGTTCGACGCCGCGGTGCGGAGCGCCACCGCGAGCGCACGAGATGCCGGCGACGATTGGGACGCGAGGGTGCTCGCCAATCCGGAGGCGGTGGCCGCCGCGCTCGAGGCACTGAAAGCCGAGCTGGCGCGGATGCAGGGCGCGATCCAGCGCGGCGATGCCGACCTACTTCGGGAAATGAACCGCGCCGCCGAGGTGCTGGCCCGGGGGGTGGCCCGATGATCGTGGACGCCGACCTCAGGGTGCCCGGCGACAAGAGCATCACGCACCGGGCGCTGATCCTGGCGGGCATGGCACGGGGGACGAGCCGCATCGGTGGTGCCCTTACGTCATTCGACGCGCGAAGCACGGCGCGGGTGCTCCGGCAGCTTGGCGTCGAGGTCTCACCCCTCGCCGCCGGACGTGACATCCTGGTCCGCGGGCGCCCCCGCTTCCGCCGCCCCGGCGCCATCCTCCACTGCGGCAACTCCGGCACCTCGGCGCGGCTCCTGCTCGGCGCGCTCTCGGCGCATCCCTTCTCGGCGACGCTCACCGGAGACGCTTCCCTCCGCCGGCGGCCGATGCGCCGGGTAACCGATCCGCTGGCGCTGATGGGCGCCCGGTTCACCTTCGCGGGCCGGGACGGGCTCCCCGTCACGGTGCGCGGCGGACATCTCACCGGCATCCGGTACGAGCTTCCCGTCTCCAGCGCGCAGCTCAAGAGCGCGCTGATCCTGGCGGGGGTCGCCGCCGGCGTCCCGGTCGAGGTGCGGGAGCCAGGTGGCCGGTCGCGCGACCACACCGAGCGCATGCTCCGGGCGTTCGGCTACGAGATCGAGGACGACGGCGAGTGGATCCGGTTCGCGCCCACCGGCCGGATCGTGCCGGTCGCCAACGAGGTGCCGGGCGATCCCTCCTCCGCCGCCTTCCTGGTCGGCGCCGCGCTGCTGGCCGAGGGGGGCGTGCTGCGACTCCGCGGGGTCGGCCTCAACCCGACCCGGACCGGATTTCTTCGGGTGCTGGCGCGGATGGGTGCCGCGGTGACGGTCGAAGGGCTGCACGACGTCGGCGGCGAGCCGGTGGGAGACCTTATTGTCCGGCCCGCTGAGCTGGTGGCCACGGACGTGGCCGCGGGCGAGATTCCGGGCCTCATCGACGAGATTCCGCTGCTTTCGGTACTGGCCAGTCGCGCGGATGGTACCACGGTGTTCCGGGAGGTTGGCGAGCTTCGGGTCAAGGAGAGCGACCGGCTCGCCCTTCTCGCCAGCAACCTCCGCGCGGTCGGTGCCGGGGCGGAGGCGCATGGCAACACGCTCACCGTGGTCGGAGGCCGCCGGCCCCCCGCCGGCCGGGTCGTCACCGCCGGGGACCACCGCATCGCCATGGCGTTCGGCGTGCTCGGAACGGTACGCGGTGCCAGGGTCCGGGTGGACGATCCCGCCGCAGCCGGCGTCAGCTTTCCGAATTTCCACGAGTCGCTCCGCGCCCTCCGGGGGCCGGGGAAGGGGAGGAAGTGATGCGTGTCGTGGCCATTGACGGACCGGCGGCCTCCGGCAAGTCGAGCACTGCGCGGGCGGTGGCGCGGGCCATCGGGTTTCACCACCTCGACTCGGGCGCTCTCTACCGCGCGCTCACGCGGGTGGCGCTCGACGCCGGGCTCGACCCCGTCAACCTCGACGTCCCGGCGCTCCTGGAGCAGGCTGAGCGGCGCGGACTGGGACTCCGCCCGGAGGGGGAGGACTTCGTGCCGCTGCTCGACGGCGCCCCCGCGGAACAGCTGATCCGGACGCCTGAGGTGACGGCCGCGGTGTCGGCTGTGTCCGCGGTCCCGGCGGTCCGGGACTGGGCCAACGCCCGGATGCGGGCGCTGGCGGAGGCGGGAGTCCCGGTGGTGGTCGACGGCCGCGACATCGGGTCGGTGGTCTTTCCGGAGGCGGGGCTCAAGGTCTTCCTCTACGCCGATTCGGTGGTGCGGGCCCTGCGCCGCCTGGTCCAGCAGGGTGGGCGGGAGCCCAGCAACGAGGAGGTGTTTGCGGAGGCCGAGCGGCTGAAAGCCCGAGACAAGGCCGACGCCTCCCGGGCCGTGGCGCCGCTGGTCTCCCCGCCGGACGCCCTGGAACTCGACACCTCCCGGCTGACCTTCGAGGAGCAGGTGGACGGCATCGCCCGGCTGGCCCGGACGGTGTACCGGCTCCCGGCCCCCTAGGAACGGTTGGGGGCCGGGGACGCCTCCCGGGTGGGGTGGCGGAATCGAGCGGGCGCGGTAGGATATCCTCCGGGTTCAAGCGCTCCCGGTTCTTCCTCCCCCCCTGGAGAACATCATGCTGAATCGCCTCACCCATGTCGCGGGCCGCGTTCCCGGCCTGTTCCCCGTCGCGATCTGTCTCCTCGGGCTGTTGATTGCGGGTTGCCCGTCGAAAGACACCACGGAACCCAACTACGAGCCGCCCGCGACCAGCGCCCCGCAACCCTGACCCCCACCCGACGAGGCGCGTCGCTACCGTCAGTCGCAATCCACGGCCTCGGTCGGCTTGGTCGCTGGGCCCGCCGACACCCTCCGGTTGTGCGCTCCCCCGGCGCATCGGACTGGGGTGGCCTCCACCCCCTAGCAGCTCGGCGTCCCTCCGGTTACGTTTGAGGGCTCCCGAACCTGGGCACCTCCGCCCGGAACGGGCTCCACCTCATCCCGCAGCCCTCCCGGTGCGGCCGACCCACGAAGGGATCCGACTCTCATGTCCGAGCTGTCCGCTGCCCCGTCCGACCTGGACACCCCCGCCGCTTCCGACGAATCCCCCCGCCGCCGCTCCGCCCACACCGAGGGCTCGATGTCCTCGACCGGGCTGATGGTCCGCGCTGACCTCTACGACGAGGAGTACAGCGAGGACGAGTACGAGCAGATGCTCTCGATGTACGAGGGCACCATGGCCTCGATCGCCGAGGGCGAGATCGTCAAGTCGAAGGTCCTGCGCATCACCGAGAACGCCGTCATCCTCGACGTCGGCTTCAAGTCCGAGGGCTCGGTGGCCCTCGACGAGTTCAAGGAGCCCCCGGCGGTCGGTGACGAGGTCGAGGTCTTCCTCGAGCACCTCGAGGACCAGGAAGGCGCCGTCGTCCTGTCCAAGAAGAAGGCCGACTTCATGCGGGTCTGGGAACGGATCCGGGTGGCGCACGAGGCGGACGAGCCGGTCGAGGGCACCCTGGTCAAGAAGATCAAGGGCGGCGTGGTCGTGAACCTGATGGGCGTGGACGCCTTCCTCCCCGGCAGCCAGATCGCGCTCCGCCGGGTGCCGAACATCGACGAGCTCCTCGGCCAGACCTACGAGTTCAAGATCATCAAGCTCAACAAGCGCCGGCGGAACATCGTCGTCAGCCGCCGCGTCATCCTCGAGCACGAGCGGGCCCACAAGCGCGAGCACCTGATGAAGGAGCTCCTTGTCGGCCAGGTGCGGAAGGGCGTCGTCAAGAACATCACCGACTTCGGGGCGTTCATCGACCTCGGCGGCGTGGACGGCCTGCTCCACATCACCGACATGTCCTACGGCCGCGTGTCGCACCCGACCGAGATGGTCGCCATCGGCCGCGAGGTCGAGGTCAAGATCCTCGACATCGACTGGCAGCGCGAGCGCATCAGCCTCGGCATGAAGCAGCTGCAGGAGTACCCGTGGAAGGACGTGGCCGCCAAGTACCCGGTCGGCACCCGCGTCCAGGGCAAGGTGGTCTCGATCACCAACTACGGCGCCTTCGTCGAGCTCGAGCCCGGCATCGAGGGCCTGGTGCACATCTCCGAGATGAGCTGGACCCGCAACGTCCGGCACCCCTCGAAGATCGTCAGCATCGGCGAGACCATCGAGGCGGTGGTCCTCAAGGTCGACGAGTCGGAGGAGAAGATCTCCCTCGGCATGAAGCAGACCGAGCAGGACCCGTGGATGATCCTGCCGCAGAAGTTCCCGGTGGGCACCCGGCTCCAGGGCAAGGTCCGCAACCTGACCAGCTTCGGCGCCTTCGTCGAGATCGAGCCCGGCATCGACGGCCTCATCCACATCTCCGACATGTCCTGGACCAAGCGCGTCCAGCACCCGTCCGAGGTGGTCAAGAAGGGCGACGCCGTCAACGTCGTCATCCTCAACATCGACGGCGAGAACAAGCGGATCTCCCTCGGCCTCAAGCAGGCGGAAGAGGATCCCTGGCTCCGCATCGGCGAGATCCTCCCGGTCGGCCATGAGCTCCGCGGCCGCGCCGTCCGCCTGATGGACAAGGGCGTCGTCATCGACCTCGGCAACGACCTCGAGGCGTTCGCCCCAATGTCGCAGCTCGGCGTCGCCAACATCGACAACCCGGGCGACGCGGTGAAGGAAGGCCAGCCCCTCGACGTGAAGGTCATCGAGGTGGACCCGATCCATCACCGCATCGTGGTGGCGGTCATCGGATACCCCGACGAGCCGATCATCCCGCCGGTCAAGCCCGACTTCGACGAGTCCCCCGCGGACGAATAGCCACTGCGGCAGGTCAGCGGGGAAGCGGGGAAGGATGAGCCCAGGGGGCGATCTGTCATCGGTCGCCCCTTGCGCATTTCACGACTCGGTCGAGTTTCGTCCCCGCTTCCCCGCTTCCCCGCTGGACCCTACATTCCCCCTTATGCCAGATTCACGGAAGCGTCTCGATGAATTGCACCGCCGCCAGGCCGAGGCCGAGCAGGGCGGCGGCGCGAAGCGGATCGCCCAGCAGCACAAGAAGGGCAAACTCACCGCGCGTGAGCGGCTCGACCTCCTGCTCGACGAGGGGAGCTTCGTCGAGATCGACCGCTTCGTGACGCACCGCGCCACCGACTTCGGCTTGGCGGACGAGGTGTACCTCGGCGACGGCGTGGTGACCGGCTCCGGCCGCATCGACGGCCGGCTGGTGTACGTCTTCAGCCAGGATTTCACCGTCTTCGGCGGGTCCCTGTCGGAGACCCACGCGGCCAAGATCTGCAAGGTGATGGATCTCGCCGTGCGGAACGGGGCGCCGATCATCGGCCTCAACGACTCCGGCGGCGCCCGCATCCAGGAGGGCGTGGTGTCGCTCGGCGGCTACGCCGACATCTTCCTCCGCAACACCCTCGCCTCCGGCGTCGTGCCGCAGATCTCCGCCATCCTCGGCCCCTGCGCCGGCGGGGCGGTGTACAGTCCCGCCATCACCGACTTCGTCCACATGGTGCGCGGCGTGAGCTTCATGTTCGTCACCGGCCCGAACGTGGTGAAGACGGTCACCCACGAGGACGTCTCGTTCGAGCAGCTCGGTGGCGCCGACATCCACGCCGGCACCTCGGGCGTGGCGCACTTCGTCCACGACTCCGAGCCGCAGTGCCTTGCCGCCATTCGCGAGTTGGTCGGCTACCTGCCGAGCAACAACCTCGACCCCGCGCCGGTGCTGCCGACCGCGGACCCGGAGGACCGCCGGGACGAGGCGCTGCTGGACGTCATCCCCGCCAACGCCAACCAGCCGTATGACATGCACGACGTCATCCGCCGCGTGGTGGACGACGGCCTCTTTCACGAGGTGCAGGGCGAGTATGCGGGGAACATCCTCGTTGGGTTCGCGCGGCTCGGGGGGCAGTCGGTCGGCGTCGTGGCCAACCAGCCGGCGGTGCTGGCCGGCGTGCTCGACATCAACGCTTCGGTCAAGGGAGCGCGGTTCATCCGGTTCTGTGACGCCTTCAACATCCCGCTCGTCACCTTTGAAGACGTGCCGGGCTTCCTGCCGGGGGTGGCCCAGGAGCACGGCGGCATCATCAAGCACGGCGCCAAACTGCTCTACGCCTACTGCGAGGCGACGGTGCCGAAGCTGACCGTCATCACCCGGAAGGCCTACGGGGGCGCGTACGACGTGATGAGTTCCAAGCACATTCGAGGGGACCTCAACCTTGCCTGGCCGACGGCCGAGATCGCCGTCATGGGCCCCAAGGGTGCGGTCGAGATCCTGTTCAAGGAGCAGATCGCGAAGGCGGCGGACCCGGCCGCCGAGACGACGCGCCGGATCGAGGAGTACACCGAGAAGTTCGCGAACCCGTGGGGCGCCGCG
>ENA-UOWG01000746-UOWG01000746.1-activated-sludge-metagenome-genome-assembly--contig:-NODE-746-length-38662-cov-7.637656_pt1 | contig 38662 bp, 35 predicted proteins | sample MGYA00238147_ERZ761563 | MGnify/ENA primary metagenome ERZ761563 (study PRJEB28884, sample SAMN05720216) | anaerobic digester metagenome | isolation source: active sludge of municipal...
CGGAGAAGGCGGCTCCCGCTTCGACGGCCATGACCCTGCCCAAGGCGGGCGAGGTAAAGGACTCCGATTTCGAGGAATTCTGAGCCTGAATCGCTTGCAGTAAGCGCGCCATGCGTTACGATATACTCCGATAACTATTTCCCCGCCCGAGGATCCCGCGCCTGAGGAACCCGGGCGGGGCAGGGAGGATGCCGATGCCCTCCGCGACGGCCGCGGGGGCGGGTTCGGAGCATGGTATGCTCGGCTTGGCGCGCCGATCCAAAAAAGCGAGTGCCCACATGTCTCGAAAAACCAGTCATCTGGGGACGAAGGTAGCCCTCCTCGTCTCCTCCCTCGTCGCCCTCTCCCTCCTGATCGCCGGAGCCGTCGTGGCAATCCTCGTCAGCTCCGAGATCAGGGAGCTCGCCTCCCGGGACGCGGCCGCGGTCGTCCAGGCCCGGGCCGCCGAGCTCGGCCGCCTCGCCGAGAAGATCTTCCTCCAGCTGGATAACCTCGCCGCCGAGGGGGAGCTGGCGGCCGGGGATGAGGAAGCCGATCGCTACGTCCGGGGCCTCCAGGGCCGCCTGCCCCCGGAGATCCGCTACGTCTTCCGGGCCGGGCCCGCGGGCGATTTCCTCACCTCCGAGGGCGCGCGGGGCAACGTCGCCGACCGCGAGTACTTCAAGGCGATCGTCGGGGAGGGGAAGGAGCGCTTCGTCTCCGACGCCGTGATCTCCAAGGCCGACGGCAAGTCCGTCCTCGTCCTGGCGCGGCGCATCCCCTCGGGCGGCCTCGTCGCCGCCGCGGTCTCCGTCGATTATTTCTGCGAATACGTCTCGGGCATCACGATGGGGAGAAACGGCTACGGCTACATCATGGACCGCCGCGGCATCATCATCGCCCACCGCAACCGCGACTACGTGCTCAAGCTCGACATGCTCGACTCGGCCAAGGAGGGCTTCGTCGGGCTGGACGCGGCCGCGCGGAAGGTCCTCGCCGTCGCGAGCGGCTCCGCCACCTACCGCAAGCCCGACGGGACCGAGATCGCCCTCTTCGCGGCGGCGGTGCCCGGGGTGCCCGAATGGCGGATAGGCGTCACCATCCCGACGGCCGAGCTCAACGAGGCGGCCTACCGCCTCCTTAAGGCCCTCGCGATCGTCTTCGCGGGAGGGATCGCGGCGGCCATCATCGTCGCCCTCCTCCTCGCCCGCTCCATCTGCGTGCCCGTCGGCCTGATCACGACGGTCGTGGAGCGCCTGTCCAAGGGAGAGCTCAGCCGCGATCTTTCCCTCGCCCAGGCCATGGAGCGCACCGCCCGCAGGACCGACGAGATCGGGGCCGCCGTTCGGGCCGCGGCCTTCACCATGGAGACGCTCTCGACCATCGTGGCCCAGATCGCCGAGGTCGCGGGCCAGGTGGCCGCCGGCTCCGAGCAGCTGAGCGCGACGGCGGAGAGCATGTCGAGCGGGACCAACGAGCAGGCGGCCGGGGTCGAGGAGCTCTCGGCCTCGACCGAGGAGCTCGCCGCCTCGGCGCGTCAGAACGCCGAGTCCTCCCACGGGGCGGACTCCCTGGCCAAGAAGGTCGGTACCGAGGCCGAGGGCTCGGGGGCCTCCGTGCGCGAGACCGTCGGCCACATGCGGGACATCGCGGGGCGCATCGTCATCGTCGAGGAGATCGCCCGGCAGACCAACCTCCTGGCGCTGAACGCGGCTATCGAGGCGGCGCGGGCCGGGGAGGCGGGCAAGGGCTTCGCGGTCGTGGCCCAGGAGGTGCGCAAGCTCGCGGAGCGCAGCGCGGTCGCCGCCGGGGAGATCACCCAACTGGCCGCCCTCAGCGTGACTCGCGCCGAGGAGGCCGGCGGCCGCCTCGAGGGGCTCCTGCCCGACATCAAGCATACCGCCGAGCTGGCCGAGGAGATAGCCTCGGCCACCCGGGAGCAATCGGCCGGGGCCGCCCAGATCGCGACGGCGGTGACCCAGTTCGACGAGGTGGTCCAGCGCAACTCCGCCTCGGCGGAGCAGCTGGCCGCCACGGCCGAGGAGCTGGCCGCCCAGGCCGAGGAGCTCTCCACGGTGATCGCCTTCTTCAAGACGGAGGGCGCGGCGGCCCGCTCCAACAAGGCCAAGCCGGCGCGGCGCCGAGCCGCGGGCGCCTCAACCGCCCTCCCTCCGGGCGATAGCGAGGAGGTAGAGGTCGCGGCCCTCCTCGAAGCCCCCTCCCTCCCAGCCTGAGAAGCTCCTCGGGGGGGCGAAGCCCGCCTCCCCGAGGGTCCGGGCGAGCCAGGCCGGCTCGAGGGGGGCGAGGAGGACCTCGCCGCCGCCCTCGGATACGCCCCTAGCCACCGGCCCGCCAGCGGCGCCCGCGGGCTCGAGGCTGGCGACGAAGCGCAGGAGGCCCCCAGGACCGGCTTCGTAGCGGCGCCGGAAGCGGAGGCCCCCGGCCGAAAGCTCGGGGAAGGCGAAGCCCGGGCCGACCCGGGGATGGGCGTAGTTCATCAGCTGGAGGACGAGGGCGCCCCCCGGGGCCAGGAGCCCCGCGGCCAGGCTCAGGAAGCGCCGGGCTCCCTCGGGCCGCAGGTGCGGCAGGCTGTTCCCGAGGCAGAGGACGAGGTCGAAGGGGCCCGGGCCGGCCAGGGCTTCGGTCTCGAGCATGTCGCCCAGGACGAAGCGGGCCCGGTCCAGGCCGGCCTCCTGGGCCTTGGCCCGGGCGAGCTCGACCATGGCGCTCTCCGGCTCGATCCCGATCCCCTCCCAGCCGCGGGCGGCCAGGGCCCTGAGGAGGGAGCCCGTGGCGCAGCCGGCGTCGAGGACCCGCGGAGGACGCTCGAGCGTCTGGGGCAGGAGGCTCTCGAGGAAGCCGAGGGCGGCTCCGGGTAGGGGAAAGAGCGCATCGTAGGCCCCGGCGAGGTTCGCATACAGTGACATGGAATAAAGTATAGGTATAAAAACAAGATACGGGGAAGGGATGGGAAACCGCCGCTCGTAATATTTCTCGTTTTCATGGCTTGCGCAACTGATATATCAGATATATATTAGGGGCATGGCAGATAGCCAAGGCATGGATCTCGACCTCAATACCCTCTCCTCGAGGGTCTATGAGGATCTCAAGCGTCGCCTCAACGAAGGCAGCCTCAGGGCGGGCCAGTTCATCGACCTCTCCGCCCTCGGCCGGGAGCTCGGCATGAGCCGGACCCCCCTCCGCGACGCCCTGATCCGCCTCGAGCTCGAGGGCTTCGTCGTCATCTACCCCCGCCGCGGCGTCATGGTGCGTCCCCTCGACCTCTCGGACATCCGCGACATCTACCAGATCGTCGGGGCCCTCGAGGGCGCGGTGGCGCTGAAGATCGGCAACCGCTTCCAGGACGAGGACGCCGACCGGATGCGCTCGTTCATCGACGCGATGCGCGCCGCCCTCGACGCGGACGACTTCGACGCCTACTACGTCGCCAACCTCGCCTTCCACGACGTATATCTCGACCTCTCCGACAACGGCGACCTCGTGCGCACGGTCCGCACCCTCAAGGGAAGGCTCTACGACTTCCCCCGGCGCACGGGCTACGTCAAGGAGTGGGAGCGGGCCTCCTTGGTCGAGCACGGTGAGATCGAGGCCCGGCTCCGCGCCCGGGACTACGCCGGCGCCGCCTCGGCCATCCGCGACGTGCACTGGAGCTACGAGGTCCAGGAGCGCTTCATCCGCTCGTACTACTTCGCCACGGGTTCCCAGGGCCGATGAGCTCCGGCCTCGTCTTCGACATCCGCCGCTACGCCCTCCACGACGGGCCCGGCATCCGCACCGCGGTCTTCCTCAAGGGCTGCCCCCTCCGCTGCCTCTGGTGCCACAACCCCGAGGGCCTGGGCGCCCCCCGCGAGATCCTCGCGCGGCCCGGGCGCTGCGTCGGCTGCGGGGCCTGCGGCCGGGCCTGCCCCCTCGGCCTGGATCCCCGCTCCTTGGGCGAGCTCCTCGTCGAGGGCCGGGGAGCCTGCGCCTCCTGCCCCTCCTTCGGCTCCTGCGCCGAGGCCTGCCCGGCCGAGGCCCTCCAGCTCGTGGGGCGCCGCGTCGAGGCCGCCGAGCTCCTGGCCGAGATAGCCCGGGACCGGCCCTTCTACGACGAATCCGGGGGCGGCGTCACCTTCACGGGGGGCGAGCCCCTCGCCCAGGGGCCCTTCCTCCTCGAGATGCTCGCGGCCTGCCGCGCCGCGGGCATCGGGACGGCGGTCGACACCTCGGGCTACGCTCCCGAGGAGCTCGTCCTCGCCGCGGCCGGGCTCGGGCCGATCTTCCTCTACGACGTCAAGCTCGTGGACGAGACGCGCCATAAGGCCGCGACCGGCGTCTCGAACGCGCCGATCCTCCGGAACCTGCGCGCCCTCGCCGCCGCGGGCGCCGACCTCAGGCTCCGGCTTCCCCTGATACCCGGCGTCAACGACGGCCCGGGCGACCTCGAGGCCGCGGCCGAGCTCGTAGCTTCCCTCGGCGCCGCCCCCGGCGGCGCGCCCCGCCCCCTGCATATCCTGCCCTACCACGACGCCGCGCGCGGCAAGTACCGCATGCGCGGCGCGAGCTTCGAGCTCGACCGGACGGCGCCGCCCGATCCGGCCGCCCTCGAGCGCGCCGCGGCCGTATTCGCCGCGAGCGGCCTTCACGCGACCATAGGAGGATGAGGATGAACGAGAGGATCACGGCCCTCAGGAAGGCCAGCTTCGACGCGCGCCCGAGCTTCTCGGCGGAGCGCGCCGTCCTCACCACCGATTTCTACCTCGAGTGGTCCGGCCGGCTCTCGACGCCCATGCTCCGGGCCCTCAACTTCAAGAACCTCTGCGAGCGCAAGGCCATCTACCTCGGCCCCGGCGAGCTCATCGTCGGCGAGCGCGGCCCCAAGCCCAAGGCCGTCTCCTCCTTCCCCGAGCTCACCTGCCACAGCGAGGAGGACCTCCGCATCCTCGACTCGCGGCCCATGGCGAGCTACGCGGTCTCGGCCGCGGACATAACGGCCTACCGCGAGAAGGTCATCCCCTACTGGCGCGGCCGCAGCATGCGCGACCGGGCCTTCGCCGAGATCCCCGAGGACTGGAAGGCCATGTACGGCGCGGGCCTGTTCACCGAGTTCATGGAGCAGCGCGCCCCCGGCCACACCGCCCTGGACGGGGCCATCTACCGCAAGGGCATGCTCGACTACAAGGCCGAGATCGCCGCCTCCCGCGCGCGGATCGACTGGGGCTCCGACCCCGCGGCCCTGGCCAAGGAGGAGGAGCTCAAGGCGATGGACGCCGCCTGCGACGGGGCGATCGTCTTCGCCGAGCGCCACGCCGCGCTGGCCGAAACCATGGCCGCCTCCGAGCCCGACCCCGCGCGCGCCGCCGAGCTCCGCAGGATCGCGGAGGTCTGCCGCCGCGTCCCCGCCCGCGCCCCCCGCGACTTCTGGGAGGCCCTGCAGATGTACTGGTTCGTCCACCTAGGGACGATCACCGAGCTCAACGGCTGGGACGCCATGAGTCCCGGCCACCTCGACCAGCACCTCGCCCCCTTCTACGAGAAGGGCATCGCCGACGGCACGCTCACGCGCGAGTCGGCCAAGGAGCTCCTGTCCTGCTTCTGGATCAAGGTGAACAACACCCCCGCCCCGCCCAAGGTCGGCGTCACCGCGGCGGAGTCGGGCACCTACAACGACTTCACGAACATCAACCTAGGCGCGCTCAAGCGCGACGGGACCGACGGCTCGAGCGAGGTCTCGTACATCGCCCTCGAGGTCCTCGACGAGCTCCAGCTCCTCCAGCCCCAGGCCAACGTCCAGGTCAGCGCCAAGACCCCGGACCGCCTGCTCAAGGCGGCCTGCGCGGTCATCCGCCGCGGCTCCGGCTACCCCTCCCTCTTCAACGCCGACGAGGTCGTCGAGGCGCAGACGGGCATGGGCAAGGGCATCGAGGACGCGCGCGAGGGCGGCACCTCCGGCTGCGTGGAGACCGGCTGCTTCGGCAAGGAGGCCTACCTCCTCCACGGCTACCTCAACGCCCCCAAGATCCTCGAGCTCGCCCTGAACGACGGCGTCGATCCCTGCTCCGGCGCGCGCCTGGGCGCGGCCACCGGCGACCCCGCGCGCTTCGCCGACTTCGAGGCCCTCTACGCCGCCTTCGAGCGCCAGCTCCGGCTCGTCGTGGACACCAAGGTCCGCGTCTCGAACTACCTCGACCGCATGTTCTCCGCCTACGCCCCCGCGCCCTTCCTCTCGGTGGTCGTCGCCGACTGCATCGAGAAGGGCCTGGACTACTACGAGGGCGGCGCGCGCTACAACACCGACTACATCCAGTGCTGCGGCCTGGGCACCGTGACCGACTCCCTCGCGGCCATCCGAAGGCACGTCTTCGAGGAGGGCAAGGTCGCCTGGGCCGAGCTCCGCTCCGCCCTCGCCGCGGACTGGAAGGGCAGGGAGGACCTGCGCCTGCTCATGTCGAACAAGACCCCCCGCTTCGGCAACGACGAGGACTACGCCGACCAGATCGCGCAGCGCGTCTTCGAGAGCATGTACAGGACCATCGACGGCAGGCCCTCCCCGCGGGGCGGCACCTACCGCATGAACCTCCTGTCCACGACCTGCCACGTCTACTTCGGCCTGCGCACCGGCGCCAGCCCCGACGGCCGCCACGCGACCCTGCCCATCTCCGACGGGGCCTCGCCCGCCCAGGGCGCGGACCGGCACGGGCCGACGGCGGTCGCCAAGTCCCTGGCCAAGATCGACCACGCCCGCACCGGCGGCTCCCTCCTGAACCAGCGCTTCCTCCCCTCGGCCCTCGAGGGCGAGGCGGGGATCGACAAGCTCGCGAGCCTCGTGCGGACCTACTTCCGCATGGGCGGCCACCACATCCAGTTCAACGTCGTGGACACCGAGACCCTCCGCAAGGCCCAGGCCAAGCCCGAGGATTACCGCGACCTGCTGGTGCGCGTGGCCGGCTACTCCGACTACTTCGTCAACCTCGACAAGAACCACCAGGAAGAGATCATCAGCAGAACCGCGCAGGAAGTCTGCTAGGGCGCTGTTCTGCCCAGGCGAGCGCGCCAGCTGACGGCGCGCTCGCCGCGGCCATCCCGTATTGACCCTCGGCATCGCCCCGGGTGTAGACTGCTTCCCATGTCAGAGCAGCGAAAAACCCTCTCCCTCGCGGGCCTCAGGCCCGCCCTCGCCCGCAGCCTCGCCGAGGGCTACGGGCCGGCCGAGCTCCGCAGGGACCTCGTCGCCGGCCTCACCGTCGGCGTCGTGGCCCTCCCCCTGGCCATGGCCTTCTCCATCGGCGCCGGGGGCAGCCCCGCCCAGGGCCTGTACACCGCCATCGTCGCGGGCTTCCTCATCGCCCTCCTCGGCGGCTCCAAGTTCCAGGTCTCGGGCCCGACCGGTGCCTTCGTCGTCATCATCGCCGGGATCATCGCCCGCCAGGGCATGGGCGGCCTGGTCGCCGCGACCATCCTCGCCGGCCTCATCCTCGTCGCCCTCGGCCTCTCCGGCCTCGGGACCCTCATCAAGTTCATCCCCTACCCGGTCACCGTGGGCTTCACCACGGGCATCGGCGTCATCATCTTCGCCGGCCAGGTCAAGGACCTCCTCGGCCTGGACATCGCCAAGCTCGAGCCCGAGTTCTTCGGCAAGATAGGCCAGTACGCCGAGTCGATCGGCACAGCGTCCCTCTGGCCCTCGGTCCTCGGCCTGGGCACCGTCGCCCTGATCTTCCTCCTGCGCAAGCTCGCGCCCAGGATCCCCGCCGCCGTCAGCGCGGTGGCCCTCGTGACCCTGGCCGCCTGGGCCCTCGGCCTCGACGCCGAGACCGTGGGCTCCCGCTACGGCGCCATCCCCCGGGGCTTCCCCGCCCCGAGCCTGCCGGCCCTGAGCCTTGAAACCATCCGCGAGGTCTTCCCGAGCGCGGTGACCATCGCCCTCCTCGCCGCCATCGAGTCCCTCCTCTCGGCCGTGGTCGCCGACGGCATGACCGGGGACCGCCACTCCTCCGGGGCCGAGCTCACGGCCCTGGGCCTGGGGAACATCGCCTCCGCCCTCTTCGGGGGCATCCCCGCCACCGGGGCCATAGCCCGCACCGCCACGAACATCAAGGCCGGGGCCGCCTCCCCCGTCTCGGCCCTGATCCACGCCCTCGTCCTCCTGGCCTTCACCCTCTTCCTCGGCCCCGTCGCCGAGGCCATACCCCTGGCCGCCCTGGCCGGCGTCCTCGTCGTCGTGGCCATCGACATGAGCGAGCTCCCCCGCTTCCTGGGCATGCGCCGGGCCCCCAAGAGCGACCTCATCGTCATGCTCACGACCTTCGCCATCACCGTCGTCATCGACCTGACCGCGGCCGTCATGGTGGGCCTGGGCATCGCGATATTCCTCTTCCTCAAGCGCAGCATGGAGACCACCAGCATCGCGCCGGCCGACTCCCTCCTCGGCGCCGAGGCCCCCCTCGCCGCCTCCCCCGCGGGCGCGGCCGCCGAGGAAGGCGCCCGCCGCCTCCCGGCCGGCTGCGAGGTCTTCGAGATCGCCGGCCCCCTCTTCTTCGGCGTGGCCGACCTCCTCCAGGACGCCCTCGCCGCCCTCGAGAAGCCTCCGGCCGTCTTCGTCCTCCGGATGCGCCAGGTCCCCTCGATCGACGCCTCGGGCCTCAACGCCCTGGCCGCCTTCGCCAAGCGCTGCCATCGCCAGGGCACGGCCTTAGTCCTCTCCGGCGTCCGCGAGCAGCCGCACGCGGCCATCCGCAAGATGGGCCTCGACATGCAGATCGGGCCGGAGAACGTCTGCGCCGACCTCGGGGCCGCCCTGGCCCGGGTCGAGGCCCTCCTCGCCGCCGCGCCCAAGGACGCCCAGGGCCGGCCCCGGGCCCATCACGCGCAGCATCCCAAGGAGGGGAGCCCGGCATGAAGTACTTCCCCAAGATCCGCGGCACGCGGCTCTACCTCTCGCCCATCAGCCTCGAGGACGCCGAGACCTACACCCAGTGGCTCAACGACCTGGAGACCACCCGCTACCTCACCCTGGCCTCGGCCCAGCTCACCTTGCAGGGAGAGCGCGAGCACCTGCCCGCCATCAGCTCGGGCCACACCTACGCCATCGTGGAAAAGGAGCAGGACCGCCTCATCGGCAACTGCGGCCTCATGGACCTCGAGGCCACGAACCGCACGGCCGAGGTCGGCATCTTCATCGGCGCCCCCGAGGCCCGGGGCAAGGGCTACGGCAGCGAGGCCCTCCGCCTCCTCTGCGACTACGCCTTCAATGTCCTCAACCTCCGCAGCCTCGTCCTGCGCACCTACGACTACAACGAGCGGGCCATCGCCAGCTACCGGAAGGTCGGGTTCAAGGAGATTGGCCGCCGCCGCCAGGCCCATTTCTACGCCGGGGCCTACCACGACCTCGTCTACATGGACCTCCTCGCCGAGGAGCTCGGCCCCAGCGTCCTGCCCCCGGCGCAGTGCTGAAAACCTGTAGGAAAGCGCCACAGAGGCACAGGGGGAGCCGAGGCAGATGAGCGGGGAGGGCCCCACCCCTCCAAAAGCCCGCACCGGCCGGCGAGGCCCCTTCGGCCTTGACATTCCCCGGCCGCCTCGGGTATAACGTTCCCCGTTCCACGCGGCGATGGTGGAATTGGTAGACACGCTAGCTTGAGGTGCTAGTGCCGAGAGGCATGGAGGTTCAAGTCCTCTTCGCCGCACTGAGAAAAGGACCGTCGAAAGACGGTCCTTTTCATTTGGCGGCGAAGAGGACTTGTACCGCCTCTCGCGAGGTGTGTAGCGTTCCTGTAATCCGAGCGGTCTGCGCCGAAGGCGCACAGGGTCCGAGCGCCGAGCGATAGCGAGGATGAGCGCCCAGGATGGGCGCGGAAGCGAGGACCCCGGCCCGGAGCGAGCCGACAGGACGTCGGCGAGCGTAGGGCAAGTCCTCGAATTCATGGGCCGCCCAACCGGGGCGGCGCGAAGAGGACCTGTACCGATTCTTCGCTGAGGGCGGGTCTGCAAGCTACCCTGGCACGCCTCGATACACGTAGAAAATGGCCCCTACGCTGGATTGAAATGCTGGGATATACTCAAGCCAAGGAGGGGGCTGAGCGGTATGCGCGTCGTTGTGCATCCTACCATGCTCGCCTGGGCGCTTGAACGCGCCGGGATGGAGCGCGACGCCCTCAGTCTTCGCTTTCCAAAGCTCCCCGATTGGCTTGCAGGCTCGGCCATGCCGACTCTGAAGCAGCTCGAGCTCTTCGCGAAGGCGACCTATGCCCCGCTGGGGGCCTTCTTCCTCCCTGCTCCGCTAATGGAGGCGCTCCCCATCCCAGACTTCCGGGTCATGGGTGGGGGCTGGCCTCGCAAGCCCAGCCCGAATCTTCTTGAGACGATCTATATATGCCAACAGAGGCAGGAATGGTACCGGGCCCACGTCGTCGCCGAGCGTGAAGACCCTCTCTCCTTCGTAGGCTCTTCGACCGTCGAAAGTGACGCCCTCTCTGTCGCGGCCTCCATGCGGAGCGCGCTTGGTCTCGATCTGGAAGAGCGTAGGCGTTTCCCGACCTGGACCGATGCGCTCCGCTCGTTCATCGGCCGAGCGGACGGACTCGGAATCCTCGTTATGTGCTCTGGCGTTGTACTCAATAATAACAAGCGGCACCTCGATCCTGAAGAATTCCGGGGCTTCGCGCTGGCCGATCCGCTCGCGCCGCTCGTCTTCATCAACGGGGCGGATACGAAGGCCGCGCAGATGTTCACCCTCGCCCATGAGCTAGCCCATATTTGGCTCGGTCAATCCGCACTTTCCGACCTTCCCCCTTCCCGCGCCCTCGAGGATAGGGTCGAGCTGTGGTGCAATGAAGTAGCGGCGGAATTGCTCGTCCCCGCTTCCTCTATTCATGAAGCCTATAGTGAAGAGCGGGAGTTCGAAGCAGAGATCGGTCGCCTTGCCCGGCGCTATAAGGTGAGCAGCCTAGTCATTATCCGACGCCTATTCGAGGTCGGAATTCTCGGCAGGGAGCGGTACTGGCACGAGTACCAACTCGAGGAAGAGAGACTGCGAGGCTTTCCGAAAAAGAGTGGCGGCAATTTCTACCTCACTCAGGCTGCCCGTGTCAGCAAGCGTTTCGCCCGCGCCCTCGTAATCAGCACGATGGAGGGCCAGACCCTCCATCGCGACGCTTTCCAGCTGTTGGGTTTTTCGAAGTACTCGACCTTTCAAGAACTAGGTCGGAGCCTTGGGGTGCTCGGGTGAGCTATCTCCTTGATGCAAACATCTTCATACAAGCTAAGAATCTGCATTACGGCTTCGACTTTTGCCCCGCTTTCTGGGATTGGCTCGATGCGAGCCATGCGCGTGGTGCGGTATTCAGTGTCGAGAAAGTTGGCGACGAGCTGATAGCCGGGAGCGATGAGCTCGCAGCTTGGGCGTCGAGGCGAGGGCGAAGCTTCTTCCTCGCTCCTGATCCGTCGATGCTCCCGGCCCTCTCCAAGGTGAGCGCCTGGGCATCGAGCCCGGATCGGATATACGAACCAGCGGCGGTCAATACTTTTTTGCAGGTCGCGGATTACTACCTCATCGCGCATGCCCTCGCGCATGGCAGTATCGTCGTCAGCCATGAAAAGCCGGATAACTCGAAGAAACGGGTGAAGATTCCCGATGTCTGTATCGGCCTTGGGATCACATGCATGAATCCTTATGAGATGCTCAGGCGGGAGCGCGCTCGGTTTGTGCTTGGAAGCGAGTAAAGGATAGGATTTCTGTTCAAGTGATTCCGTTTGACAGCTGCTTCCGCAAAAGCTACTATAATCGAAGTAATTTCATAATGGAGCAAGCGATATGCGATTCTGTCCCGGCGCGATCGATGGAGGCAGTCCGCAGCGATACCGAGAGGATCGCCCTTCCTATACAAACGCATGTCCATGTACGGCGAGGTCGCGGGGGATCGGTTCCTCCGCTGCCGGGATAAGAACGACTCAAGGGCAGGCTTAGTATGGATAAACGCTCCATGACCGAGCAGGAAATCCGCAACAACTACATCCGGCCGGCCATCGAGAAGGCGGGCTGGGAGGGCAAGAAGCAGATACGCGAGGAATACAGCCTCACCGCGGGCAGGGTCGTCGTGCGGGGGCAGGGAGCGAGCCGCGATAACGACACCGTCCGGCGCGCGGACTACGTCCTCGAGTACCGGCGCAACGTCCCCCTCGCGGTCGTCGAGGCGAAGGACAACCGGCATCCCGTCGAGGCGGGAATACAGCAGGCCCTCGACTACGCGCGCAGGATCGGCGTGCCCTTCGCCTTCTCGAGCAACGGCGATGGCTTCCTCTTCCACGACGGGACGGCGGGCGCGGCTTCCGGGGAGAGCCTGGAGACCCGCCTCGGCCTCGGCGAGTTCCCCTCGCCCGAGGCGCTCTGGGAGAAATACCGCGCCTGGAAGCGCATCCCCAAGGAGTCCGAGGACCTGGTCCTGTGGAACTACCACGCGACGGCCGGCGGCCGCGACCCCCGATACTACCAGGTCCTCGCGATCAACCGGAGCCTCGAGGCCGTGGCCACGGGCAAGAAGCGGATACTCCTGGTCATGGCCACCGGCACGGGCAAGACCTACACCGCCTTCCAGATCATCTGGCGCCTGTGGAAGTCCGGCCGGGCGAAGCGGATCCTCTACCTCGCCGACCGCAACATCCTCATCGACCAGACCATGGTCAACGACTTCAAGCCCTTCAAGGGCGCGATGGCCAAGCTTTCGCCGGACCAGAAGGGGCTCGAGCGGATCGACGCCGCGGCGAAGGCGGAGATGGCGGCGGAGCGGCCGGGCGAGGTGATCTACTCCAAGGCCGTCGACACGAGCTACGAGATCTACCTCTCGCTCTACCAGGCGGTCTCGGGGACCGAGGAGTCCCAGAACGTCTACAAGCAGCTCAAGCCGGATTTCTTCGACCTCGTCGTGGTGGACGAGTGCCACCGCGGCAGCGCCGCCGAGGAGTCGGCCTGGCGCTCCATCCTCGACCACTTCTCCGGGGCCGTCCACCTCGGGCTCACCGCGACCCCGAACAAGGCCGAGGGCGCGAGCAACGTGGAGTACTTCGGCAAGCCCGTCTACGAGTACTCGCTGAAGCAGGGCATCGAGGACGGCTACCTGGCGCCCTACAAGGTCATCCGCGCGACCCTCGACAAGGACCTGGGCTGGCGCCCCGAGTCCGGCATGCGGGACGATACCGGGGCGGAGATCGAGGACCGGGAATACAACCAGAAGGACATGAACAAGGCCCTCGTGCTCCGCAAGCGGGACCTCGCCGTGGCCAGGCGCGTTACGCGCTTCCTCAAGGAGAACGGCCGCTTCTCGAAGACGATAGTCTTCTGCGAGGACATCGACCACGCCGGGCGCATGCGGGTGGCCCTCGCGAACGAGAACGCCGACCTCGCGCGGGCGAACCCGAAGTACGTCATGAAGATCACCGGCGACGATCCCGAGGGCAAGGCGGAGCTGGACAACTTCATCGACCCGGAGCAGGCCTACCCGGTGATCGCCTGCACGAGCCGCCTCATGTCCACCGGCGTCGACGCGCGGACCTGCAAGCTCGTCGTCCTGGACCGGACCATCAACTCCATGACGGAGTTCAAGCAGATCATCGGGCGCGGGACCCGCATCGACGAGGAGTACGGCAAGCTCTTCTTCACGATCCTCGACTTCAAGCAGGCGACCAAGCTCTTCGCCGACCCGGACTTCGACGGCCCGCCCGAGTCGGACGAGGAGGAGGCGCTCAGCGAGGAGGGCGAGAGCCTCCCCGGCGGCGGACCGGGCCCCGCGGACGGGGCAGAGGGGCCCCGGGGCGGCGCCGCGGGCGCCGCGGGCGAGGAAGGCGAGCAGGGTCCCGCCGGCCGCGGCCCGGGACCGCAGGAGGGGGAGGGCGGCCCCGGCGAGCCGAGCCCCGATCCCGGCGGCGATCGCGGCGCCGAGGCCCCGGACCCGCCCTCGCCCCGGATCAAGTACCTTGTCTCGGGCGTGGAGGTCGCGATCGTCAACGAGATGGTCCAGTACCTCGACGCCTCGGGCAAGCTCATGGTCGAGAGCATCGTCGACTTCTCGAAGCGGAATTTCCTGAGGTACTACCCCGTGCGCTCGGCCTTCGTCGAGAAATGGAAGGCGGCCGACCGGAAGCGCCTCGTGCTCGAGGAGATCGAGCGCGCCGGCATCTCGATCGAGCTGCTCGAGGAGAAGTTCGGAGCGGACTGCGATCCCTTCGACCTCCTCTGCCACGTCGCCTACGGCTCGAGGGTCCTCACCCGGGCCGAGCGGGCCGAGAAGGCCCGCCGCGACCTCCATCTCCGCGACGCCTACACGAAGTACTCCGCTAGGGCCAAGGCGGTCATCGAGGCCCTCCTCGACAAGTACGCGATAGGCGGCATCGACAGCCTCGAGGACCCGGCCATCCTCAAGGTCTCGCCATTCCCGGAGATCGGGTCCATACTCGAGATCTACCAGAGCCTCGGCGGCCCCGACGGCTTCGACAAGGCCGTCGAGGCGCTCGAGGCCAGCCTGTACGACATCGCCTAGGAAGGGACAGAGAACAGCATGGCGCTCTCGACGACGGTCAAATCGATCCAGGACATCATGAGGCAGGACGCCGGCGTGGACGGCGACGCCCAGCGCATCTCGCAGCTCACGTGGATGCTCTTCCTCAAGATCTTCGACGCCAAGGAGGAGGAGTACGAGCTGACCGACCGGAAGTACCGCTCGCCCATACCCAAGGGCCTGCGCTGGCGCGACTGGGCCAAGGACCCCGCGGGCATAACCGGCGACGGCCTCCTCGACTTCGTGAACGGCAAGCTCTTCCCGGCCCTCAAGGCCCTCGAATACGGGGAGGGCGACGATCCGCGCGGCTACGTGGTCCAGGCCGTCTTCGAGGACGCCGTGAACTTCATGAAGTCGGGGCAGCTCCTGCGCCAGGTCCTCAACAAGATCGAGGCCATCGACTTCCACGACCAGAAGGAGCGGCACCTCTTCAACGACCTCTACGAGACCATCCTCCGCGACCTCCAGAGCGCGGGCAACGCGGGAGAGTACTACACGCCCCGGGCCGTCACCCAGTTCATGACCGACATGAGCGCGCCCAGGCTCGGCGAGCTCGTCATGGACCCCGCCTGCGGGACCGGGGGCTTCCTCGTCTGCGCCATCGAAGCCCTGCGCAGGCAGGTGAAGACCGCCAAGCAGGAGACCATACTCCAGCATTCGATCACGGGCATCGAGAAGAAGCCCATGCCCCACCTCCTCTGCGTGACGAACATGCTCCTCCACGGGGTCGAGGTCCCGAGCCTTATCAAGCACGACAACACCCTGGCGCGCCCCTTACGGGACTGGACCAACAAGGACCGGGTGGACCTCGTGCTCACGAACCCGCCCTTCGGGGGCATCGAGGAGGCGGGGATCGAGTCGAACTTCCCCGCGACCTTCCAGACCAAGGAGACGGCCGACCTCTTCCTAGTCCTCATCATGCACCTGCTCAAGGCGGGCGGCCGCGCCGCGGTGGTCCTGCCCGACGGCTTCCTCTTCGGCGACGGCATCAAGGCGCGGATCAAGGAGAAGCTCTTAACCGAATGCGACCTCCATACCATCGTGCGCCTGCCCAACGGCGTCTTCGCGCCTTACACGGGCATAAAGACCAACCTCCTCTTCTTCACGAAGGGCGGGCCTACGAAGGATGTCTGGTACTTCGAGCATCCCTATCCGGCGGGCTACAAGTCCTACTCGAAAACGAAGCCCATCACGATAGGCGAATTCGAGCGCGAGAAGGCCTGGTGGGGCAGCCCCGAGGACCACTACGCCGCGCGAGTCGAGTCCGAGTACGCCTGGAAGGTGAGCGCCCAAGAGATCAAGGCGAACGGCTTCAACCTGGACCGCAAGAACCCCAACAAGCCCGAGGAGGAAGAGGGCGACCCCGAGGAGCTCCTCGCCGCGTACCACAGCCTCGAAAAGGAGGCCCAAGCCGTGCGCGACGAGCTGAAGCGCCTCCTCGGCGCTGCCTTAGGTGGGCGTAAATAAATGTGCTGTAGCCTCTGTTCGCTTGACGATGGTGTCATAATGCAACTAAAATAGTTGCAGGAGGCCACTATGCCGAGCTTCACCCTTCGGAATATCCCCGAATCCCTCCTCGAGGGCCTCAGGATCCTCTCGGAGCGCGAGCGGCGGAGCCTCAACAACGAGCTCCTCGTCGTCCTCGAGGAGGGCCTGGCCGCCAAGGCCGAGAGCGCCGGCTCGGAGAGCCTGGGCCCGGAGCTCCAGGCCAGTCTCTGGATGGAGCTCTGCGGGAAGTGGGAGGATGAGCGCAGCGCCGAGGCGATCATCGAGGACATCCGCTCGGCGAGGAGCATGGGCCGCGAGGTGAGCCTGTGATTCTCCTCGACACCGACGTCTGCATCTCACTCCTCCGCGGCAACGCCTCCATAGCCGACCGGATACGCTCCTCCTCCTCGGGGGCCTCGGTCTGTTTCATGACCGTGGCCGAGCTGGCCTACGGAGCCGAGAAATCCTCCAAGCCCGACTACAACCGTCACCTCGTGGAGCGCTTCCTCCTCACCGTGGGAGTGATCGAGAGCGAGCGCAGCTCCATGCGGCTCTTCGGGAGGCTCAAGGCCCAGCTCGAGTCGAGCGGCGAGCGCTTGCCCGACGCCGACATCCTCATCGCCTCGGTGGCCCTGGATCGCGGCCTAGTGCTCGCCACCGGCAACCTCAAGCACTTCTCCCGCATCCCCGGCCTCATGGCCCAGGACTGGCTCGCATGAATACCCTCCTCAAGAACTTCGACCTCGTCGCCGCCTCTCCCGAGGGCATCGCGCAGCTGCGTAAGTACATCCTCGAGCTGGCGGTGCGGGGCAAGCTCGTGCCCCAGGATACGAGCGAGGAGCCGGCCTCGGTCTTGCTCGAGAAGATCAAGGCGGAGAAGGCGAGGCTCGTGAAGGAAGGGAAGATCAAGGCGCCCAAGGAGCTGCCGGAGATTGGGGAGGAGGAGAAGCCCTACGAGCTGCCGAGGGGGTGGGAGTGGGTGAGGTTGGGGGAGATTTCAAATTACATCCAGCGAGGCAAAGGGCCCGAATATGTACCGCAGAGTAGTATCAGCGTAATAAATCAGAAGTGCGTTCGTTGGGGTGGAATTGATTTAGGACCGGCAAGATTTATCTCTGAACAGAGCTTTAACGGATATGATGAGGAGCGAATACTTCAAGACGGTGATATTCTCTGGAATTCTACTGGTACAGGAACAATCGGACGAGCGTGCGTCTTTGCAAGCGAATTGCATGGGTCTTTTGTCTGTGATTCTCATGTTACGATTGTTAGGTTATCTAGGGTTTTACCTCACTATGTTTTAATATGGCTTCGCTCTCCCAATATATATGATCAGATTGAAAGTAATGCGAACGGCTCTACTAATCAGATTGAACTTGCGACTTCGACAGTAATCTCTACTCAAGTTCCTCTTCCCCCCCTCGCCGAGCAGTCCCGCATCGTCTCCCGCGTTCAGGAGCTGATGGCCGTCCTCGATCGCCTCGAGGCGCGATCGAAGGAGGCCGAGGCCGGGCGCTCCCGGGCCCTCGTCACGCTGAGCACCTCGCTCTCGCGGGCCGGGTCATCGGCTGAACAGAAGCAAAAGTGGCGCCTCCTCTCCTCGAGCTTCGACAGCCTCGTCAGCCGCGCCGAAGACGTCAAGGCGCTCCGATCCCTGGTCCTCGAGCTGGCGGTGCGGGGGAAGCTCGTGCCCCAGGACAAGGGCGACGAGCCGGCCTCGATCTTGCTCGAGAAGATCAAGGCGGAGAAGGCGAGGCTCGTGAAGGCGGGGAAGATCAAGGCGCCCAAGGAGCTGCCGGAGATTGGGGAGGAGGAGAAGCCCTACGAGCTGCCGGTGGGCTGGGAGTGGGTGAGGCTGGGAGCGATAGCTTCTCAGATCACAAAAGGATCGACTCCAACGACATATGGTTTTCAGTATGAAACAAATGGTATCAATTTTATAAAAGTCGAGAATATTGAAAAGAACTATGTCATTAGAAACTCAATAACTCAGTTTATTAGCTTAGAAGCCCATGAGTCTTTTAAAAGATCACAACTCGAAGATGGTGATGTTCTGTTTTCAATAGCGGGAACAATCGGGGAAATATGCAAGATAACTCCGGATATTCTGCCTGCAAATGTTAACCAAGCTCTCGCTATCATCCGTGGTACGGTGAAGTGTTGCACGCAAGATTATTTAATACTTTGCCTAAACTCATTTGTTTCAGAACAGGTCAGTAGACGAGCACGCGGTGGAGCTATGAATAATGTATCTTTAGGTGATCTCATTGAATTATGCATGCCTATTCCCCCTCTTGCCGAGCAGGCCCGCATCGTCGTTCGAGTCCAGGAGCTGATGGCCGTCCTCGACCGCCTCGAGGGAAAGCTCGGGGCGAAGGAGGAGGCGGGGCGGAAGTACGCCAAGGCGGCGGTGGCTCTCTGAGCGCGGCGCGGCGCCGAGGGCTCGGCAGGCGGTCGAGCTTGAGGGCTGGAATTCACCTTTGCTGCAACGTGGTTGGGATTCGTCCATGTCGCCTTCGTCATCGATGATACTATAACAACTAGCACAATGATCAGATAATACCAGAGGTTGCGCATGGAACCGAAGAACACGTTATCCGCTTCCTTCAAGGATTTCAACTTCAAGCTGTATGGAACCTTGATCCTGATCTCACTGCTTCCCACCCTATACTCGACAGTCCGTATCTACTTCTTGGGGAACCTGCCGAATGACTGGGGATTCAATATCGCCTCGCAGCTGGCATGGGTCAACATCTTCTATGAGGTCGTGCAAGAAACGCTCATCCTTCCCTTGTTCTACATCATATCAAAGTCACGTATGGACCGGGTGGAACTATCGAACAAGGTCCGTACAGGACTGATCTCGTCGTTCCTCGTCTTTATGGGCATGTCAATTCTCATCATTGCTTTCGCCATCCCTCTGCTCAGCTTCATGGGGCAGAAGTCAGAGATACTAGGACAGACTGCTGATTATATTCGTCTTGAAGCCATTGCGATTCAAATCTCCGTTCTCTTCAGGTTCATATCGATCGTCCTTATCATCCTCAAGAGTAACGGGAAGCTCATGATATTGCTCGCAGTCCAAATGGTATTGACGATTCTATCCGACATTTTTCTTGTCAGCATCCTTCCCGTGTCGCTTAAAATAGGAGTAAATGGCATTGCGATTGGCAACATCGGCGTGAACATCGCATTGGTGATCATAGGGGTGGCCTTGCTTCGCCGCGAGGGAATCGAAGTTATCTCCAAGGAGAAGAATCGATTCGCTTGGCAAAAGGAATGGATCAGGATTGGCGGGCTTTCGGGACTTGAGTCTTTTGTCAGAAACGCGATATTCACGCTGATGATCATCCGCATGATCAACATGGTCCAGGAGCAAGGCACCTTCTGGATTGCCAATAATTTCATCTGGGGCTGGCTGCTCCTGCCTATCCTTGCACTGGGCGAACTCGTCAAGCGGAACACCGCCGAGGACCCCCGCGCTGTAAGGCGTACCATGCCAGCCTATCTCGTCCTAACGACGGGAATCTGTTTGATCTGGCTTGTGACAATGCCGTTTTGGGGCGTCTTCATCCAGAAGATCATGAATGCAGCCTCATACCAGAGCGTAGTGAATGTAGCCGTGATCTCGATTGCGTTCTACATCATATTTGCCTACAACAACATTGTTGACAACGTGTTCTACGGACTCGGACGCACCGACCTTATGCTCTATCAGTCCTTGCTTGTGAACACGATCTTCTATGGCTGTATGTTCATCGCCTACAAGACAGGTATCTTCATCCCCACTCTTGAACGCATCGCCATCATGTTCGGTGTAGGCATGGCCGTAGATTCGGTGATCACCTTTATCATGTATTGGGTGCTGAACATGCGAAATCGGCTTTTCACAATGGACTCTTCCTCATGATCATCGAGGAGATTCTATCATTTTAGGAAATAGCGAGAGTCATCTCTGCTGACGATTTTCATACGTGACCGATGCGGGGAAGGCCGATTTCCCCAGGCTGTCCGTATGCATTTCGTCTCGCCTACGGCGAGATAGAAGCGCGGCGCCGAGGGCCCGCTGCAGTGGAGCCTCGGGCTGCCGCGCGGCCGGGATAGCGCGCATCGTCGCTTCCCGCTTGCGCGATGCTATAGCTATGTTACAATAACTTCGCGGCTACAAGCTCAACCAAAAACAACTAACTCCTGCCGCGGGTAGAAGCGTACGGCGATGGGAGGTCCTATGTCCGAGCTCAAGGAAATGGTTCAGAAGCTGCTCAAAGGCCTGGACGGCTTCGTCACCAACGTCTCGACGCTCTCCGTCCATACCCTGACGGGGCAGGTGAGCGCCACCTACGATTCCGCGAAGCTGACCTGGAACATCGTTCCGGATAAGTCGCCGACGGTGAAGGCCTCCACGACGATCAAGTTCGACGGGGATCTGTTCACGGTCGTCCCGGTCGCCGCCGACGGGAAGCCCGACGCCGACTGGGCCGAGGTCCACAAGAGCGCCGTCGCGATGGCGATCGAGGCGCGGACGGCGATGATCCAGGCCCTCTTCGGCCTGGCCTCCAAAGCCGGGCTGTGAAACTCGAGAAGCTCGGGCGCGGGCTCCTCGCCTCCTTCCTCGCGCGGGTCGAGGACGCCTGCAGCCTCACGGCGACGACGGGCTTCGAGGGCACGGGGGGGAGGGCGCTCATCGCGACGAAGCTGCGCTTCGACGCCGACGTCCTGACCCTCTCCTCGCCCGAGCCGGGGCGGCTCCTCGCGGAGCACCACGCCGCGATCGCGGGCCTGGCCCTCGCGTACCGGGCCGCGAAGCTCCGGGCCATCTGCTCCTTCCTCAGGGCGATCGCGAGGTAGGGGGATGTACGGCCGGCTTTTGGACGCGTTGCGCGGCATAGATACCGGGGAGCTCCTGGCCCCGGAGCTCGCCGCGCGCGGGAAGGCGGGGCTCGGGGCGATGGAAGGTTTCGAGGTGGAGGCCCTCTTCGCCTGTCTGCGGAGCATCGACGAGGGGATCGCGGCGAGCACGCCGCGGCTGCGCAGGTTGTCCGCCGCGGTCGGCTCCGCGGCGAGGCGCGCTCGCAAGCGCTCCGCCGCGGCCCCGCCCGGCCTCGAGGAGCTCCGCCTCCTGGTCGCCGCGACGGAGCGATCTTCGCCGAGGGCCTCCGCGAAAAAGGGGGGCGGGGCCGAGGACGAGGAGGGCTGGGATCCCTTCGAGGTCTTCGAGCGGCTCTGCGCCTTCGTCGGGAGCCTTTCCGATGCCTTCGCGGGGATCCGCGTCCATCGGGGCGAGGGCCTCCTGGATATCGCGCTGCGCCTGGCCTACGACGGGGACGCCGACGCGCGCATCGTCTGCAAAGACGCCGCCGGCCTGGCCGAGCTGCCCGGGCTCCTGTCGGAGATCGAGGCCGAGCTGGCGGCCCGCGTCGAGCGCGCCGCGGTTTCCCTGGAGCTCGCCGGCCGCGCGGCGGAGATCTTCGCCCTGGTGGCGACGATCGTCGCGGCGAATTGGCTGGTCGCCCTCCGCCTGATCCTGCGAGCGCTCAAGAAGCTGTACGAGCTCCTGCGGCCCTCTCTGGAGGGCGACGCGGCCGTCGCCTAGGATCCGATCGCCCGGGGCCGCCCCCGTTCGCCCCCCGCCCGCTGGGAAGGGGCGGGGCGCGGGGAGGGGGAACCCTCGTCGCGAGGGTTCTCCCCTCCCCGCAGGACTCCTAAAAAAGTGAGCCCTAGTCCCGCTTGCCGGTGACCTTGATGATGTGGTAGCCGAACTGGGTCGAGACGACGTCCGAGATGGAGCCGACGCCGAGGCCCTTGCAGGCGGACTCGAAGGCGGGAACCATCTTGCCGGGCCCGAACCAACCGAGGTCGCCGCCCTGGGACTTGGAGGGGCAGGTCGAGAACTCGCGGGCCATGGAGGCGAAGTCCGCCCCCTGCTTGATCTTGACGAGGAGGGCCTGGGCTTGGCCCCGGTCCTTGACGAGGATGTGGCTGGCTTTCCATTCCATGACGAACCTCCTGCGAAGCGCCTCGAGCATAGCGGAAAGGCGGGGCTCTCGCAATCTCGGCCGGATGGGCCATACTTAGGGCTATCCGAGGAGGTCGCCATGGAGCAGTACCTCTACCTTTCCCTGATGCCCGAGGCCCTCGTCGCGTCCATGCTCGGGCCCGAGGACTTCGCCAGTTACTACGCGGTGGGGAGCGCCGGGACGGCCCAGGGCGAGGCCGCCTTCTTCGAGCTGGACCCGGGCTTCCGCGATCCCGCCTTCCCGATCGAGCGGGCCCTGGCCCGCTGCCGGCCCCACCCGGACGGGAGCCCCAAGCACACGGTCTACGTCTCGATCTACCGGGTCCTCGAGCGGCTGCCGATCCGGGCCCTCGGCCGGCTCTTCCTGGTCACCCGGGACGGCCGCTCCCTGGCCCTGTCGCGCGCGCCCCTGCCCGCGGGGCCGGGGGCGCGGCAGGAGGGGGGGCGGCGCTTCCACCTCTACCACGAGCTCGCCCCGACCCGGCCCGAGGTGGCGAGCAGCCTCGGGCCCCGCGAGTTCTTCGAGCTGGTCACGGGGATAGGCGGGGACTTCCCGGCCCTGCCGGCCCTCGCCTTCGTCGAGCTGCGCCTGGGCGAGCTCGCCGTCGACCCGGAGAAGGGCAGCGCGGCGAAGCTGCCCTACGAGGGCCTGGGCCACCTCCGCGCGGTGCTCGCTTCCCTGGCGGGCAAGGAGCTGGCGGTCAAGATCTTCGACCGGCGCGGGCCGGCGGCCTTCTCCTTCCGCTCGATCGAGGGAGGGCTCTACGTCGGGGCGGCGGGGGAGGAGCTCCGCTACTATCCGATGCCCCCCGAGGCGGAGCTCCGCTCGGCCCACCGCGCCTTCTGGAAGTCCGCTAATCTCTAGCGAGCCTCGCCCGGCTGCCTCGCAGTCTGTTGGGACTGCCTCGAAGCCTGTAGCGCCCTCCTCGACAGCCCGGCTGCCTCGAATCTTGTTGCGTACTTCTCTGTTTATAGTGTAAGAATACCTAGGCGCCCTCGCGGAGCGCGCCTTGTTTCTTCCCATCAGAGGCCCCGGATAGGGAGGTCGGTCGGCCCTGGCATCCGCGACGAGATTTCCGCAGTGCAACACCGTCATGTAAAACACCGCCCCGGGCTATCGAGCGAGGCGGAGGTTCATATCACGGAAGTCGATATGCGATTCTCAATCCCGCGTACGGCGGGGTGCGGCCGAAAGGCTGGTGGCGCGCCATGGGCGTACCGAGCGACGACGAGTTCAAGGACTACCTGCGGGGCCTCTTCGAGGGCTACGCCATCTACTTCGATCGGGACCGCGGTCCCTCGACCATCATTTTCTACTTCGTGAACGACCTCGACGAGGTCGGCCGGGAGCTCGAGCGGGAGGGGCGTCTCGCCCTGACCGAGCGCGGCCCCGCGTCCCTGCGCTTCCGCGACGAGGCGGCCGGGGTGGACATCTTCCTGGCCCGGCGGCACGCGATCATCATGGGCATAGCCGAGGCCCGCCCGGGCCCGAAGGGCTCCTAGCGCCCGCGGGCCGCCGCGGTCGAGACCGCGGCCAGGGCGACGAGGGCGGCCGAGCCGCAGCCGAAGAAGACGGGGCCGGCCCCGAAGCGGTCGGCGAGGGCGCTGCCCGCGATCATGGAAAGCAGGGTCGGCAGGGTCTGGATGGTGGTGTTCGCGCCGTAGACGCGGCCCCGGGTCGAGAGCTCCGTGGCCGCGTCCCGCCTCGAGTGCAGGAGGAGGGCCGCGACGTAGAGCGCGAAGCTGCCCGCGGCGAGGGCGGCGATGGCGGCCGCGTAGGACCGGACGAGGCCGAGCGAGGCGATGCAGGCGAAGTGCGCGCCCAGCCCGAGCCCCGCCGCGAGGCGGGGCGGGGCGGCTTTCGCGATCGGCGGGCCGGCGAGGCTGCCGGCGAGGCTGCCGAGGGCAGCGGCGGTCAGGGCGATCCCGTAGTCGGCGCTCGTCCTGCCGAGCCTGCCCGTCACGAGGACGATGAGGAGGCTCGGCAGGAAGCCGAGGAAGAGGTTCCTGATCGAGGAGACGCCGACCAGGAAGCGGAGCTCCCTCGAGCCGCGGATCCTCGCGAAGCCCTCGCCGAGGGAGGCGAAGGCCGAGCGGGCCGGGTTTCCCGCCCCGCCGCCGGGGCCGGCCGCCGCGCCTCCCGGGGCCGGCCCGGAGAGGAGGGCCGCGCTCGCAGCGCAGAGGCAGTAGACGCCGGCGGCGAGGAGGGTGAGCCCCCGGGTGCCGATCGACCTGGCCAGGATGCCGGCGCAGAGCGGCGCCGCCAGCCTCGCCGCGTTCAGGAGGGCGAAGGCGGCCGCGTTTCCGCCTAGATAGCCCCCGGTGCGCGAGAGCTGGGTCATGAGGACGGTGCGCGCGTTGCCCATGGTCACGAAGAGCGCCGAGAGGAGGGACCACAGGGCGTAGAGCGGCCCGAGGCCGCCGAGGAAGGGAAGGCCAAGGGAGAGGAGGGCCGTGGCCGCGGCGGCGGCCGAGATCGCCCGCCTGGCCCCGAAGCGGTCCACGAGGGCGCCGAAGGCGGGCGAGAGGAGCTTGGGCAGGAAGGTGATGGCGGTGAAGACGCCCACGTTGATCGCCTTCCTCGAGATATCGTAGACTCTGAGCGTCATGGCGAAGAACAGCACCTCGTATCCGAAAGCCGAGAGGAAGAAGGCCGCCCCGAAGGCCGTCCTATCCTTCGCCCCGATCTCCCCAGCCCCTATCATGCGGACCTCCTGGTTCGGGGGCGACTATACGGGCCCCGCCGAGCCTCGAACAGGGCCACGATCGGCCCGCGGCGGGGGTGCCGCTTCCTGATGCGCTGGTTCGCCCTCGACCGCGGCTCCTCCCTGCCGCTCACCCGGCAGATCTACGGCGAGCTCAGCTCGCAGATCCTGGGCGGGGAGCTGCGCGCGGGGGAAAGGCTGCCCTCGACGCGGGAGGCGGCGGGGGAGCTCGGGGTTTCGCGCAACGTCGTGATGGAGGCCTACGAGCAGCTCGCGGCCGAGGGCTTCCTCCTCGGCATCTCCGGCGCCGGGACCTACGTCGCCGAGGGCTCCCGCCTCGGCTTTCCCTCCCGCCGGCCGCCGGGGCCGGGCGCCCCAGCCGAGCCCGAGCCCTCCCGCGCCCCCGGCCGCGAGGAGGGGAGCCGCGCGTGCGCCATAGACTTCCGCCTGGGCCGGCCGGCCCTCGACCTGGTGCCCTACCGGGCCTGGGCGCGCCTGGAATGCGAGGCGCGCCTCGGCGCCCCCGTCGAGGCGCTGGGCGGCGCGGAGCCGGAGGGCCAGCCCGAGCTCCGCGAGGCGCTCCAGGCCTATCTCTGGCGCAGGCGGGGCATCGACTGCCGGCCCGAGCAGATCGCGATCAGCTCGGGGGCCCTCCAGGGCCTGTCGACGCTCGCGAGCCTCGTCCTCGAGCCCGGCTCCCCGGTCCTCTTCGAGGATCCCGGGCACGTCCTGGCGCGCGAGGCCTTCGCGGCCCGCGGCGCGGCCATCCTGCCGATCCCCGTGGACGAGGAGGGGCTGCGCACGGAGCTCCTGCCCCGCGACTCGCGGCCCGCGCTCGCCTTCGTCACGCCCTCGCATCAGTTCCCCCTCGGGGGCTGCCTCTCCGTCCAGCGGCGCGTGGCCCTCGTCGAATGGGCGCGGGAGGCCGGCTGCCTCCTCGTGGAGGACGATTACGAGAGCGAGTTCCGCTACGACGTCGGTCCGGTCAGCTCCCTCCAGCGGCTGGATCCCGAGAACGTCGCCTATGTCGGCACCTTCAGCAAGGTCTTCTTCCCCGCCATCCGCCTCGGCTACCTCGTCCTGCCCGAGCGCCTCGTGGAGGGCTACCTGTCGCGGAGGCGGCTCGCGGACCGCTACGGCGCCCCGCCTCCCCAGCTGGCCATGGCGCGCTTCATCGGGGAGGGCCGGCTCGACAAGCATATCGCGAGGATGCGGAGGATCTACCGCGGCCGGCGGGACGCCCTCGTCGGCGCCCTCGAGGCCGCCTTCCCCGGGAGGGCGAGGATACTCGGGCGCGCGACGGGGCTCCACGTCGCGGTCCGCTTCGAGGGCCTCGCCTTCGGCCCTCCCCTGATCGAGTCGATCCGGCGCGCCGGCGTGATCCTCCACCCCGTCGAGGACTACGCGCTCGTGAAGGGCTCCCACTCGGGCACGGTGGCCATGGGCTATTCCCACCTCGAGGTCGAGGAGATCGAGCGGGGCGTGGCCATCCTGGCGGGGATCCTCTGAGGAGCCCCGGAGGCCCCGGCCCTAGGCCGCCCCGGCCTCCGCGGGCGCGGCGCAGGCGGAGAGGGAGGCGATCCAGCCGGCTTTGCCGCGGAGGGAGCAGCCCCCGCCGGACTCGGCGAGCTCGCCGTGGCGCTCGCGGATCGAGCGCATGAGGGGCGAGTCGAGGGCCGCGGCGAGGCTCGACGCGGCGGCGGAGCTGTCGGAGTAGGGGGCGAAGGGGCAGGCCTCCACGGAGCCGTCGGGGGCGAGGTGGATGAAGCCCCGGCCCGCGGCCATGCAGCCGCCGGAGGCCTCCTCGTCGCCGGGCAGGCGGAGGACGGGGTAGGGCAGGCCCTCGAGGCGGGCGTCGGCGCAGAGCCGGGCGTGGAGCTCGGGCCCGAGGGCGAGCTCCTCGGTGCCGGGGGCGGCCGGCACGTACTCGACGAGGAAGAGGGCGGCCGCGCCGAGGCGGTCGATCCGCTCGAGGAAGGCCGGCGAGAGGACGGTCTCGAAGTTGCGCGAGCTCAGGGTGATGGAGATGCCGAAGCGGGCTCCCCGCTCGCGCAGGGAAGCGGCGGCGCCGAGGACCGCCTCGTGGACTCCCGAGCCGCGGCGCGCGGCGGTGAAGGCCGGCTCGCCCTCGATGCTGAGGACGGGGACGAGGGAGCCCTCGGCGAAGAGCTCGAGCCAGGACGCGTCGATCAGGGTGCCGTTGGTGAAGACCGGCAGGACGAGGCCGCCGAGGCCGGCGGCGCCCTCGAGGAGGCCGCGGCGGAGGAGGGGCTCGCCCCCGGCCACCATGACGGCTCCGACGCCGAGCGCCACCGCCTCGCGGAAGAGCTCGAGGAAGCGCTCGTCGGAGAGCTCGGGCGCGATCTCGCCCTGGGGGCGGAGGGCCTTGGCGTAGCAGCCCGCGCAGTCGAGGTTGCAGCGCCGGGTGACGCTCGCGATGAGGATGGGGGGGACTATCCGCCCGGCGCGGGCCGCGGCCTCGCGGCGGAGGGCCTGGCGGCGCTGGAAGGCAAGGCGCGGCAGGGCCCAGGCGGCCCGGGCCGGCGAGCCGGGGAGGGCGTGGCCCCCCCGCGCGAAGGCGCGCTTGCAGAAGTCCATGATCTGGAGGTCGAAGGAGGGGATGGCGGTAGCGTCCATGTCGCTACTCCTTTGAGGTGGCGTTCGGCTGCCCTGTACGGCGCTGCCGTCCCGGGCCTCGCGGCCCCGGAGCGCGCCCCTCCCCGAAGGCGGGGGGCGCGGTTGCGCATAATATACCGCCTCGAGCGCCCATCGTCAGCCCGAATTCTCGTCGACAGGCCGCGGGGGCCGGGTTATGATCCCTTCAGCATCGCCGCCGCCCCAGGAGGATCGCATGAGCCGCCGAGCCATCCTGTCCCTCGTCGCCCTCGCCGCGTCGTCCCTCGCCGCCGCCGGGCCGGCCTTCGCCGCGGAGACGGCGAGCTTCCCCGCCGCCGACGGCCTGGTCGTGAGCGCCGACCTCTACCTGGCCCATCCGGAGACGGCGCCCTTCGTCATCCTCTTCCACCAGGCCGGCTACAGCCGTGGCGAGTACCTCGAGATAGCCCCCCGGCTCAACGCCCTGGGCTTCAACGCGATGGCCGTAGACCAGCGCTCGGGGAGCGGGGTCAAGGGCCTGCCCAACCAGACCGCGGCCCGGGCCGCGGCGGCCGGTAAGCCGGGGGGCTACCTCGACGCCCTGCCGGACATGGCCGCGGCCATCGCCTACGCCCGGGCCGGCCTGGCCCGCGGCAAGCTCATCCTCTGGGGGAGCTCCTACTCGGCCTCCCTCGTGATCAAGATCGCGGGCGAGGATCCCGCCTCCTGCGACGCCCTCCTGGCCTTCTCCCCGGGGGAGTACTTCGGGAAGTCGGGCTTCATCGCCGCGAGCGCCGCGGGGGTCAGGGTCCCGGCCTTCCTGACCTCCTCCCGCTTCGAGCTGGGCTCCTGGGCCCCCATCCTCGAGGCCATGCCCTCGCCGGGCAAGGTGGGCTTCGTCCCGAAGGTCTCGGGCATGCACGGCTCCTGCGCCCTCTGGTCCTCGACCCGGGGCAACGAGGAGTACTGGGCGGCGGTCGAGGCCTTCCTGGCGGGGCTCAAGTAGGGCGGCCGCGGAGGCCGCGCCGCGGGGCCGAAGCGGGCCCGCGGCGATGCTCCCTACATCCGCATGCCGAGGCTGAAGGAGAAGTCGGTGAGGCCGGCCTCGAGGTTATGCGACAGCCTGATCTCGAGGGCCGGGAAGGCGACCTTGGCGAGGTAGAAGCGGATCCCTCCCGAGGGGCCCTGGGCGATTATCTCCTCGCCGCCGGCGTCCTCCGCGATCGCCGCCTGGTAGGAGGCCAGGGCCGTGAGGCTGCCCGGCCCGGTCTTGGCGAGCCTGGCCTCGAGGCCGGCCGAGGCCCCGGCCAGGGAGCTCGAGCGGAAGTCGGAGGGGAGGATGGCGACGGAGGCGGCCATCGGGCCCTCGCCGAGGACGAGCGGCGCCTCCGGGGCGTAGAGGCCCGAGGCCCGCGCGACGAGGCGGAGGCCGGGGAGGAGGGGCTCCTCGAAGGCGAGGCGGGCCTCGAAGGCGGGGTAGGACCCTCCCTCGAGGGCGAGGGCGTAGACGGCTTCGAGGGCCGCCGAGCGCTCCGAGCTGAAGATCCCGTCCCAGCTCGAGCGCCGGACCGAGATGCCCAGGGAGAGGGGAAGGTACTGGACCGAGCCTGCCTCCTCATCTTCGACCGAGCGCAGGCGGTAGGCGAGGCCGGCCTCGACCGCGAGGCCCGGGCCGAGGCCGCGCTTGAGGGCGAGGCCGAGGTCGAAGGCCGTCGCCTCGTAGGCGAGGAGCTCCTCGTCCCCGGCGTCGACGATCTGGGTCTCCCCGCTCGAGAGGATCGTGAAGGCGGAGAAGCCGAAGGAGCCGGGGCCCGGGGGCAGCCTCGCGTAGCTGGCGATGGCCGACCACTTCTCCGGGTTGTACATGCCGACGAAGACTGCCTTGTCGTTCAGGCCGAAGGCGTTCGAGTCGAGGACGGCCGCGCCGAAGGTCAGGCCGGAGCCGCCCGAGTAGACGACGGGTATGGGCACGAGGGAGCTCTTCTCCTTGACCGAGACGGCGAGGCTCGGCGAGCCGCCCTCTCCGTGCCGGATCGAGGCCTCGATGTCGTAGAACAGGCCCGTGTCGTTGAGGAGCCGGGCCACCTCCGCGAGGTCGAGTTCCTCGGGGGAGAGGCCGAGGAAGGGGCTAAGGAGGCGCTCGACGACGGAGGGCCTGGTGCGCTTAAGCCCCTCTATCTCGAGGGCCCCGACGCCCGCCGCCCGGGGGCCCGGCTCGAGGCCGGGCGGGGCCTCCTCGGCGGCCAGGGGGGCCCGGGCGGCGGCGGCGGCCAGGGCCAGGATCGCGAGCATGGTCGTCGTCGTGGTTAGGCGCATATGGTCAGACGAATATACCGAAAACTCGATAGCCGGGCGAGCCCCGCCGCCCCCGCCCGTCATGGACAGAGCCCCGAACGGGAGCTAGACTGGGCCCCTATGCAGCCCTACGAACTCGCCTCCTCCCTCTCCCGCATCCTCGCCCATTCCCCCGCCTTCCCCGAGGAGTGCCTCACGGTCGACCTCATCGCCAATCCCAAGGCCGGCGGCTTCACCCGCCGCGCCTACGCCAAGCTCAGGAAGGCCGAGCTCGCCGGCCTCGAGGCCGAGGCGGCCAAGCTCCCGGCCCGCGGCCCGGCCGCCCGGGTCAGGCTCCACCTGACCGAGCGCTGCGGCCACGCCGGAGAGATCGCCCGGAGCGTCATCGCCGAGTCCCGCATGGACGCTCCCCGGACCCGGCATATCGTCATGACCGCGGGGGGGGACGGCACCGCCCTCGAGACGGCGAGCGCCCTCGTCGACCTGCCGCCCAAGGAGGCGGAGCGCTTCTGCATGCTCAGGCTCCCCATGGGCACGGGCAACGACGGCTCCGAGGGCCGTGACCTCCGGGCTTGCCTCGGCCGCCTCCTCGGGCCGGCCCGGGCCCTCCCGCGCCGCGCCATCCGCGTCCGGCCCAATCCCGCGGGGGGCCGCTTCCCGATGTACTCCTTCAACATCGCCTCCCTCGGAGTCGATGCCTTCATCTGCCAGATGACCAACCGCCTCAAGACGGCCTTCCCCGGGGATTCCTACAAGTTCTGGGTCGACGTGGCCTCGGTCTTCTACGATCTCGCCTGGCCGCCCGCCCCCCTGGCCCTCCGCGCCTTCGACGCCGCGGGGGCCGTGGTCAAGGAATTCGAGAAGGCCTGCCTCCTCGTGGCCCAGGGCGTCTCGGGCCGGCGGCAGTACGGGGCCAACAAGCCCATCCTCCCCGACGAGGACAACGTCTGCGTCATCTACCAGATGTCGACCCTCAAGAAGCTGGCCCTCAAGGACAGGCTGGCCTCGGGGGGGCATCGCGGCCTCGGGCCCGAGATCGTCGAGCTCCTCAGCGCGGACCGCCTCGAGTTCCGCTACGACCGGGCCATCCTCCTCCAGCGCGACGGCGAGGTGGACGAGCTCTCGGCCGCTGACTTCCCCCTGGTCATGGAGCTGACCGAGCCCTGCTACAGCGTCGTCGAGCCGGCCTGATCCCCGGCGGGGCCGCGGGATCCGCCCGCGGCAGGCCCCGCCCCGGGGCCGCCGGGGCCCCGCTTGAAGGGCAGCATGCCGTTGAGCAGGGCCGCCTCCCGCTCGGCCTCGGCGCTCGCCTCCGGCAGGACAGCCGCGAGGAGGGCGTCGACGCGGCGGTCGAAGGCGAGGTGGAGGGAGGGGACGACGAGGGAGGCGAAGCCCCGGGCAGCCTTGTGGGGGCTGCCCATGCCCGGGTCGAAGGAGCCGATGCCCCGCTCGAGGGCGTACTCCAGGGGCTTGTAGTAGCAGAGCTCGAAGTGGAGGCCGGGGATCTCCCGGCCCGAGCCCCAGTGGCGGCCGTAGAGCCGCTCGGGGCCCTCGAGGAGGAAGGCGAGGGCCAGGGGGGGGCCGCCCCCCTCGCTGGCCGCGGCCAGGGCCCAGCCCCCGTCCAGGAACTCCGGCAGGCGGAGGAAGAAGTCCCTCGTCAGGAAGCGCGCGGCCCAGGGCCCGAACTTGTCGTTGTGCGACTCGTACAGGTCGGCCATGCGCGCCAGGACCGCGGGCCCCGCCTCGGCGGGGCCGAGGATCCTCGTCTCGAGGCCCGCGGCGGCGACCGCCGCCCGCTCGCGCCCGACGTTGCGCCGCATGTTTTTCGAGAAGGCGGCGAGGTAGCCCGCGAAGTCCCCGTAGCCCGAGTCCCTCCAGAGGAAGGCCTGGTGGCCCCAGGCCCGCCAGCGCCGCCCGACCGGGGAGGCTCCGGCCGTCCGGGCCAGGACGCGTTGGGCGAAATCGGGATCGGGCCAGCTGAGCTGCAGGGCCCCGAAGCCGGCCTTGCGGGCGGCCTGCTCCGCGGCGCTGAGGAGGAGGGCCTCCAGGGCGGGCCGGTCCTCGCCGGGGGCGACGAGGGGCCTCCAGGCGGGGGCGGGGGTCGCGGGCACCGCCCCGACGAGCTTGGGGTAGTAGGCCGCGCCCGCGGCCTCGGCGGCCTGGGCGATCTCGAAGTCGAAGACGAAGTCGCCCCAGGAGCCCGTCCGCGCGTAGAAGGGGGCGGCCGCCACGAGGCGGCCGGCGCGGCGGGCGAGGAAGTGCAGGGCCGTCCAGCCGGCCTCGGGGACGATCGAGCCGGACTCCTCGAGGAGGGCGAGGAAGCCCCAGCTGAGGAGGGGGCGGTCGGCCGGCTCGAGGAGGGCATCCCACTCCTCCCGGCCGATCCCGGCCATCCCGGGCTCGATCGCGAGCGCGAGGGCGGCGGGGCTAGGTGGCATCGCGGAGGGCGAGGAGCTCGTCCCGGGGGAAGCGGTACACCGTGCCGCAGTTGTGGCAGGCGGCCTCGGCCGGCCAGGGGCCCTTCTCGGCGAGGTCGCGGAGGAGCTCGCGCTTCCCGGCCTGGAGGAAGGCCGCGAAGCGCTCGCGCGAGCAGCCGCAGTTGAAGGCCACGCGCTTCTCCCCGAGGCGCTCGGGCTCGAGGGGGCCGAGGCACTCCGCGATGAAGCCGTCGCGGGTGCCCCCCTCGGAGAACCACAGGCCTAGGGGGGGCAGGCCGGCCAGGCTCCGCTCCGCCGCCTCGACGAGGGCCTCGTCGGCTCCCGGCAGGGCCTGGATGTACAGGGCTCCCGCGCCGATGGCACGGCCCGAGCGGTCGAACTCGATCCCCGCGTCGAAGGCGCTGCGGGTCTGCTCGGAGCGGAGGTAGTAGGCGGCGAGGTCGGCAGCCAGGCCCCCGCCCGCCCCCGGCTCGGCGCCGATGGCGACGGTGCCCGAGAAGGGCGTGCCCTTGGCCGCGGAGAAGCGGGTCATGGTAAGGGCCCCCCGCCCGAAGAGCCGGCGCCAGAGCTCCGGGGCCTCCCCGCCGCCGGCCTCGCCCCCCGGCCCGGCCGCGGGGCCCGCTTCGAAGGGTATCGGGTCGACGAGGAGGTAGCCCCGCACGGAGCCGTCGGCCTGGACCTCGACGGAGAGGCCCTCCGCCGGCCCCTCCCCGTCGACCCTGAAGGCGAGGCGGTCCTCGCCCTTGATCGTGGCCGAGAGGAGCCCGGCGAGGAGGTAGGCCCTGCCGAGCACGAGGGTCTCGAGGGGGCCCAGGCCGTGGTTCGCCCGCATGAAGTTGACCATGCGGGTCCCGTGGAGGAGGGCCCCCCGCAGGGAGCCCCGGCCGAGGGAGAAGAGGGTCATGCCGTCGGGGGGGAGGGCGGCGAAGCGGGCCTCGAGGGCCGGGTCGTCGATGGGGGAGAGGACCATGTGTCGAAGGTAGGGCCCGCGCGGGGCCTCGTCAAGCGCGCGGAGCCCGTGCCACAATGGCGCCCATGCCCCTCCTCCTCGCCGGCCTCTCGGCCATCCTCTACGGCCTCGCCGATTTCTCGGGCGGGCTTGCCTCCTCGCGGAGCCCCGTCCTCCCCGTGGTCCTCGTATCCCAGGCCGCCGGCCTGGTCCTCGCCCTCGCGGCGATCGGGATCATGGGCACCCCCTTCCCCGGCGGGGCCGACCTTGCCTGGGGCCTCGCGGCGGGGCTCTCCGGCGCCCTCGGCGTGGCCACCCTCTACCGGGGCCTGGCCAGGAGCATCGTCGCCGTCGTCTCGCCCGTCTCGGCCCTCGTCGGGGCCTTCGCCCCGGCCGCCTTCGGCCTGGCGACGGGCGAGCGCCTCTCGGCCGCCGCCCTCGTCGGGGCCGGGCTCTGCCTCCCCGCCATCCTCCTCCTATCCCTGGGCGGCTCGGGGGGCGGGAAGCGCGGCTCGGTCGCCTCGGCCCTCCTCCAGGGCCTGGTCGCCGGCCTCGGCTTCGGGGGCTTCTTCATCTCCTCCTCGCGGACCGGGGCCGCCTCGGGGCTCTGGCCCCTGGCCGCGGCCCGCTGCGCCTCGATGGCCAGCCTCCTCGTCCTCCTCGCCGCGACCCGGCGCGGGATCAGGGTCGAGCCCGCGGCGCGGCGGGCGACCCTCGGCTCCGGCCTCGCCGACATGGGCGCGAACATCTTCTTCCTCCTCGCCTCGCGCTCGGGGACCCTGGCCCTCGCCTCCGTGGTCTCCTCCCTCTACCCCCTGCCGACCGTGGCCCTCGGGGCCCTCGCCTTCAAGGAGCGCGTGCCCCCGCCGCGGATCGCGGGCATCGCCCTGGCGGTGGCGGGCGTGGCCCTCATAAGCGCGGGCTGAGCGAGGCCTTTGCAAGGCCGCGCCTCGAGGGCTAGAATTGAGGCATGGAGACCTCATCCGCGTCCCTCGAGCTGGGCCGGGGCTACCTCCTCGAGCTGGTCGGCGCCTATATCCTGGGCAAGGCCATACGGCAGCAGAGCGAGCGGGCCCTGGAGCTGATCGACGCCCTTCCCTCGCCGGCCCCCCTCGAGGCGGGCTCGGGCGGAAGGGTCGATACCGTCGCCTAACGCGCCGCCTCGGCGCCGCCGGCCCTAGCGCCGCGCGTAGCAGTAGGCGCAGGCCGCGGGGCAGCTCCCGTACTCGCCTATGTCCACGCTCGGGGCGCAGCCGCAGCCGGGACGCTGGCCCCGGTCCTTCCCCGAGCCGATCGCGACGCCGAACAAGGCCTCGATGAGGGCCGGATCGACGCAGGCGCCCCGGCCGATCCCGAGGCCCGAAAGGTCGTAGGGCTCGGCGCAGGCGAGCGGCTCGATGCCCCGCGAGCGCGCGATCGAGGCGAGCTCGGCGAGGAGCCCGGGGTAGGGTTCCGGCGGCAGGGCCGCGGCGGCGGCCCCGGGCTTCCGCGGGCTCCCGAAGACTGCCCCCGGGAAGCCCGCCCGCTCGAGCCTGCCCTGGGTATGGGCGTACTCGTCCAGGAGGCTCAGGGTGACCCGCCGCGTCCTTCCCTCGAGGGCCGCGGCAAGGGCGGCGAAGTTCCGCCTATGCCAGTCCGCGTCGAGGCCCGCCGCGACGAGGATCGGGTCGTAGCGCCACAGGGCCCGCTCCGGGCCGACCGCCTCGGCGAGGGCCGCGAAGGCCCCGACGGCCTCGGGGGGGCGAAGGCAGCCCGGCTCGAGCTCAGGTGGATAGCCGGTGATCGTGACCTGGGCGTAGAAGCGGTAGCCCAGCTCCTCGAGCTCGCGCGCCCGCGCCGCGAGGGGCCGGGGATCGCGGGTCCAGAAGACCATGCACTCGACCTCGGCCGGAGCGAGGCCGACCAGGCGGGAGCGGCGGGCGTCGTAGGGATTGGGGACCTCGACCCGGCCCTCGCGCAGGCGCTCCATGAGCCAGCCCATGCGGAAGGCGGGGAGGTCGCAGCGCCGCGAGGCCGAGACGAGCATGGGCCGAGGATAGGCCCGGGAGGCGCCGCCGGTCCAGGGCCCGCCCTCCAAACGCCGCCCGAGGCGGCGGCGCTTGAAGCTCCCGCGGCCAGGGGGCTAGTATGGGCGGCCGGAGGAACATCCTGAACATCCCCGGCAGCCTCGCCCTCTACCTCTCCGCGGCGCTCTTCTCCTTCACCTCGCTCTTCGTGAAGCTGGCCTCGCCCTACTACTCGGGGCTCTTCGTCTCGGCCTCGCGCTTCGCCATCGGCGCCGCGCTCTGCCTGGCCGTCCTCTTCCGCCGCTACGGGGGGATCAAGCCCGTCAAGCCGGCCTACCTCCTCATGCGGGGCCTCTTCGGCTCGGTCTCCATGATCGCGAGCTACGCCGCCATCTCGCTCACGGGGCCGGGCCGGGCCGTCCTCCTGTCGAATACCTATCCCCTCTTCGTCGCGGTCTTCGGGGCCCTCTTCTTCGGGGAGCTCTTCAAGCCGCGGACCGCGGCGAGCATCGCGATCTGCACGGCCGGGGCCTTCCTCGTCGTGCGGGACGGCTCGGGGGCGGCCCTCGCCGGGGACCTCCTCGCCCTCGGCTCGGCCCTCCTCGCGGGGGCGGCGGTCAACTTCGTGCGCCGAGCGAGCCAGTTCGACAATCCCTTCCTCATCTACCTCTCGCCCTGCCTCCTCGGCCTGCCCCTCTTCGCCTTCGCGCCCCTCCCGGCCTCCTCGGGCGGAGCCGCGGGCCTGGGCTTCCTCCTCGGGGTCGGGCTCCTCGCCTTCCTTGCCCAGGCCCTCATGGCCTACGGCTACCGCAGCGTTCCGGCCGCCAAGGGCAGCGTCGTCTTCTACGCGGAGACCGCCCTCACCGTCCTCCTGGGCGCCCTCTTCGCCGGCGAGTCCTTCACCGCCCGCTTCGCGGCGGGCTTCGCCCTCATCCTCGCGGGGCTCTGGCTGAACCAGTCCCGCCTCGGGCCGGGGCGCGGCCGGGCGGGACGGGCGGCCTAGACCGAGGCCCAGCCCCCTTCGCGCTCGGAGCGGAAGAGGGCGTCGAGGGCGGCCATGTTCGCGATCCCGTCCTCGACGGGGATCGGGGCGGGCCGGCCCTCGCGGATGGCCCGGGAGAGCTCGGCGAACATGAGGCCGTACTGGTCGGCGGCGGGGAAGGGGATCCGCCTCGTCCCGAGGGAGGTCGAGACCTCGAGCTCGAGGGGGCAGTCGGGGTAGGCGTTGAAGGGGAGGGGGATGGAGATCGAGCCCTTATCCCCGAGGAGCTCGACGCGCTGCATCGGGAAGGCCTGGGTGGAGACGGTGAAGGTCGAGCGGGCCCCCGAGGGGAAGTCGAGGATGCCGGAGGCGAGGCGGTCCGTGCGGAAGGAGGGGTCCCGCTCGACGAGGGCCAGGGCCCGGTCGGGCTCGGCGCCGAGGAGCCAGCGGGCCGCGGAGACGGCGTAGCAGCCGATGTCGTACAGGCCCCCGCCCCCGGTCTCGGGCCGGTTGCGGATGTTCGCGGGGTCGGCGTTCGAGTAGCTGAACCAGGCGTGGACCGCCCTCGGCGCGCCGATCTCGCCTATGCCGACGATCTCCCGGGCGCGCCGCCAGCGCGGCTGGAAGCGGTACATGAAGGCCTCCATGAGGAGGAGGCCGCGCTCGGCGGCCCGGGCGGCCATGCGCCGCGCCTCGGCCGCGTCCATGGCCAGGGGCTTCTCGCACAGGACGTGCTTGCCCGCCTCGAGGGCCTTCAGCGCCCAGGCCGCGTGCTCGGTGTTGGGCAGGGGGAGGTAGACCGCCTCGATCCGGGGGTCGGCGAGGAGCTCCTCGTAGGAGCCGTAGGCCCTGCCGATGCCCAGGCGCTCCGCGGCCGCGCGGGCGCGGCCGGGCTCCCTGCTGGCGATGGCGGCGACCCGCGCCTCGGGGATGGCCGAGAGCGGCTGGTGGACCCGGAGGCGGTAGTGCCCCGAGGTCGAGAGAATGCCCCAACGTACTGCTTCCATGTCGATCTCCTCTCCTCGATCCTAGCGCCTTTCGGGCGGCGGGGCAAAGCCGCGTCCCCCCGGCCGCCCGAGCCTTGCCCGGGGGCCCGCCGGGCGCGCATACTGGCCCCGATGGAGGCTCGCATGCAGAAACCCTTCGCCGCTTTCCTCTCCCTCGGCCTTCTGGCGATGCCCGCCGAGGCCGCGCCCTCGGGGGGCGTCACGCTGACCTACTACGGCCGCGCCTCGGTCAAGCTCCGCACGGCCGGGGGCCTCGTCGTCTACGTCGATCCCTTCAAGGGCGACTACGCGGAGCCCGCCGACCTCATCCTCGTCACCCACGGCCACGACGACCACAACCAGGTCGGGAAGGTGGCCCGAAAGCCCGGCTGCGTGGTCGCGGCCCCTGCCGGGGCCGCGGCCAAGGCCGACCTGGCCGTCGTCGAGGGCCGCCCCTTCGAGGCGGCCGGGATCCGGGTCCTCCCGGTCGCGGCCTACAACAAGAACCACGCCCGGGGCGAGTCGGTCGGCTACCTCATCGAGCTCGGCGGCCTCGTCGTCTACCACTCCGGCGACAGCTCGCGGCAGCCGGAGATGGCCGAGCTCGCCTCGCGGAAGATCGACTGGGCCCTCCTGTGCACGGACGGCTACTGGAACATGGGCCCGGCCGAGGCCGCCGAGTGCGCCGCCCTGGTCAAGGCCAAGCGCTCGATCCCCATCCACTCGAGCCCGAACGGCCTGTCCGACGCGGCGAACGAGAAGGCCTTCGCCGCCGCCGCGCCCGGGGCCCTCGTCGTCCCCGTGGGCGGCAGCGTCGGGCTCTAGCGGCCGAGGCGGGCCGCCCCGCCTAGAAGCGGAGCGAGAGGCAGGACAGGCCGCCGTCGAGCTTGCGGTACTCCGAGGTGTCGACGAGGATGACCGAGAGGCCAGCCTCGCGGATCCTCGCCTCGGTCTTGGGGAAGCCCGAGGGCACGAGGACGTGCTCGTTCACGCGGATGCAGTTCGCCGCGTAGGACTCCTCGGGCGCCACCTCGATGCGCTTGAAGGAGGCGAACTCGGGGGCGGCGAGGAACTCCCCGGCCACGAGGAGGAAGCCCTCCTCGAGGTAGGACAGGCCGGTCTTGAGGTGGAGCATCTCCCGCATGTCGACGCCCTGGCCGGAGAGGCCGCGCTTCTCGAGGGCGGCGACCAGCTGCCGGGCGCCCTCGGCGTTCGTGCGGGCCGAGAGGCCCACGTAGAAGCGGTCCCCCACCATCATGACGTCGCCCCCCTCGAGGGTGCCGGGGGCCCGGATCCGGTCGATGTCCGCGAAGTAGCCGGCGAGGACCTCGGCTATGCCCTCGATCTCCCCCCTGCGGCTGGGAGCCCCGGGGTTGGTCACGAGGGCGAACTTGCGGGTGCAGAGGGCCACGTCCTCCATGAAGCAGGAGTCCGGGTAGGCCTCGAGGGCGGGCAGGACCTTCACCGCGACCCCGCATTTCTCGAGGGCGGCGATGTAGGCGTCGTGCTGGCGCAGGGCCTTGTCGTAGTCGGGCTTGCCGAGCTGGGGGTTGGACGTGATGCCCTGGACCAGGGACTTCGCGGGCCTGCGTACGATCGCCTTCGTGAACATGGGTACCTCCGTGGCTGGGACCATGATGTCGGCGCCTTCGCCCCGGGTCAAGTGCCGCCGGC
>ENA-UOWG01000749-UOWG01000749.1-activated-sludge-metagenome-genome-assembly--contig:-NODE-749-length-38516-cov-4.997374_pt1 | contig 38516 bp, 39 predicted proteins | sample MGYA00238147_ERZ761563 | MGnify/ENA primary metagenome ERZ761563 (study PRJEB28884, sample SAMN05720216) | anaerobic digester metagenome | isolation source: active sludge of municipal...
AATGCACCGCAGCTTGAAGAAAATGTAAGAGAAGACAAGGGAGAAGAGGTTTCTCTTGATTCTTCCGAAGATGCAGATTGGAGTAAAGGATCAAATGAATAGCAGAGGTGGAAGAGATAGCAGAAGTAGCAGCAGAAGTAGTGGCAGCAGAGACAGCAGAGATGGTAGAGAAGGAAAGGCTCCCTTTAGAAAGGGGGGTTCTTCGAGGGAAGGAAAGTTCCCCAGAGAATTTCCCATGCGAAAAAGAGTTTGCAGATTTTGCAGGGATAAGATAAAAGATATCGACTACAAAGACCTGGATACCCTGCAGCGGTTTATTACGGAAAAAGGCAGAATTTTGACCTCACGTATTTCTGGAAACTGTGCTAAGCACCAAAGGAAATTAGCGCAATCAATAAAACGAGCTAGATTTATAGCTCTTTTGCCGTTTGTAAAAGAAGGAAAATATGAAAGAAGTTATTCTAAGGAAAGATATTGAAAGAATAGGTAAGGCCGGAGAAATAATCAAAGTTAAAGATGGCTACGCCCGTAATTTTCTTATCCCCAACGGCTTAGCTATGGAAGTTACACCAGGCAATTTAAAGAAATTAGAGCAGGATAAGAAACAGAAAGAGTTGCAGGTAGAGAAGGTAAAGCAGGAGGCGGCAAGTATTGCAGAAAAGATTTCTGGAATGTCTTGTACCGTTACCGCCGAGGCTTCTGAAGACGATAAACTTTTCGGCAGTATAACCGCTGCCGATATCGCAAGGGCGATAGAAACAGAGAAGAATATCAAGGTAGACAAGAAATCGGTCCTTTTGGAAGAGCCGATACATACTCTGGGTATTTATGAAGTCGATGTAAAGCTTCATCCAGAGGTAACCACTAAAGTCCGAGTATGGGTGACCAGGAAGTAAAAGTCCCGCCGCAGAATATCGAGGCAGAGATAGCTGTTTTGGGGTCTATGCTTTTAGAAGAAGACGCCATTCCGCTTGTTTTGGAGCTTGTCGATGGTTCCTGTTTTTATAAAGATGCCAATAGGAAGATCTTTGACGCGATAATGGGCCTTTATGATGCCCATAAGGTCGTGGATCTGATTACTTTGACCGATGAGCTAAAGAAAAGAGGCTTGCTTGATGATGTCGGCGGAGCCACCTATTTGACTACGCTGGTCGACAATGTCCCCACCGCTGCCAATGTTCAATACTATGCGCGTATAGTAAAGGAACGAAGCATACTAAGGTCTTTGATTACAAATGCGACTCAGATTGTAAAAGAAGGATTTGAATCCAAGGATAATGTGGACCAATTATTGGACCGCGCCGAAAGACTGATTTTTGAGATTTCAGACCACAGGGCAGAATCGGGTTATGCGCCTATAAAAGATATTATTAAGGATAGCATCGAAACTATCGATAAGCTCTATCAGAGAAAAGCGCATGTTACAGGAGTTCCTACCGGCTTTGTGGATCTCGACATAAAAACCGCAGGCTTGCAGTCTTCTGATTTGATTATTGTCGCTGGAAGGCCGTCAATGGGCAAGAGCGCTCTTGCCGTATCAATCGCTGAGTATGCAGGAGTTGTAGAAAAGATTCCTGTAGCTTTCTTTAGTTTAGAGATGTCCAAGGAACAGCTGGTTCAACGTATGCTTTGTTCTCATGCTAGAGTTGATGCACACAAAGTCCGCTCTGGCTATCTTTCTCCGTCGGATTGGCCGAGGCTTACGGCGGCAGCTGGAAAACTTTCAGAAGCGCCGATTTATATCGACGATACGCCGGCTATTTCGGCTTTGGAATTACGCGCCAAGGCAAGAAGGTTAAAATCTCACCATGACATAAAAATGTGCGTTGTAGATTACCTTCAGCTTATGCGCGGCGCAAATAGCATTGAAAACAGGCAGCAGGAAATATCTGAGATTTCCCGTTCAATAAAGGCTTTGGCAAGGGAACTTGATGTGCCAATTATCGCCATCAGCCAGCTTTCCCGCGCAGTAGAATCAAGGCAAGACCATAGGCCGCAATTATCCGATTTAAGAGAATCTGGGGCTATAGAGCAGGATGCCGATTTGGTCATATTATTGCTAAGAGAAGAATACTACACTCCTACAGAAGACAATAAGGGGGTTGCCGAAGTTATAATCGCAAAACAGAGAAACGGCCCGGTCGGCTCGGTGAAGCTGACCTTTATCAAAGAATATATGCGTTTTGAAAACCTGGTAAGAATGGAGTAAAATGATGAAATCTTTAAAAAATATAACAATGCTAGTTTTGTTATTTGTTTTTGGGATGGTTGCAGTTGCCTTGGCCCAGACAGAAGGCGAGACTAAGAATGTCACAGCAATTGAGCTAAAGGGCAATAAAAGCATAAGTACGGCCAATATTATGCCCAAGATAAAGACCAGGGTGGGACAGGAATATTCCCAGAACATAATCAGCGAGGACTTGAAAAGAATTTATAATATGGGCTCTTTTAGCGATGTCAAGGTGGACAGGGAAGATTTTGAAGGCGGGTTTAAGGTCATATTCTTTTTGATCGAGAAGCCGATTATTGAAGATATCACCATTGAAGGCTCCAGGGTTATAGGAAAAAGAAAATTAGATACTATATTAAAATCAAAAAAAGGAGAGTTTCTTGACTTGCAGGTTTTAAAAGAAGACATCAAAAATATCCAAGACGAATATAAGAAGAGAGGCTATTCTTTGGTGGATATAAGCCAGGATATAAAAACAGACGACCAGACCAATAAGGCCAAAGTTAAAATAGTTATTAAAGAAAGTTTCAAGATAAAAATCAAGAAGATATCTTTTGTAGGAAATAAGTCTTTTAAATCTAAAAGATTGCTTAAGGTTGTAAAAACCAGGACGAGATTCTTATTTTTAAGTGCCGGCCTTTATAACAAAGATGTTCTGGCTGAAGATGTTGATAGAATAAAGGCTTTCTATAAAAGAGAAGGATTTCTCGACGTAAAAGTAGACTTTGATACCGAGACAAAAGAAAAAGGGTTGATGTTTATAACGTTTTCTATAGAGGAAGGCACGAAATATTTCGTGGGTAGCATTACAATAAAAGGCAACGAAATCATTTCCAAGCAGGATATCACATCACAATTACAAGATTGTCTTCCGGGAAAGGTTTTTAGTAACGATTCGCTGCAGATGGATGTAGATAAAATAAAACAGGTATATTTTGATAAAGGATATATTTCTGCTGATGTTCAGTCGGCAACATCAATTGACCCCAAAACAGGAAGAGTCGATATTGATTACAGTATTAAGGAGGGGCAGACCGCTTACGTTGATAGGATTAATATTGTCGGCAATATTAAGACCAAAGACGTAGTAATAAGAAGAGAGCTGCGCATCAATCCGGGTGAGAAATTCGATGGACAGAAATTACGCAGGAGCCGCGAAAGGCTGCGTAATTTAGGATTTTTTGAAGAGGTAGGTTTTAATATAGAACCGGGCTCAGCCGAAAATAAAAAGAATTTAGTGGTTGACGTTAAGGAATCCAAGACTGGAGAGTTTAGCTTCGGCGGAGGTTATAGCACCATAGATCAGTTCGTCGGATTCGCTTCTATAAGACAGAGAAATTTCGATTTCAAAAACTTCCCGTATTTTACCGGCGACGGGCAAGATTTAGTTTTGTATAGCGAATGGGGAACTGTCAGGCAGAATTTCCAGTTAAGTTTTACTGAGCCCTGGATTTTTGATTATCCTCTTTCTTTTGGTTTTGATTTATTCCAAACTTCTCATGATAGAGAAGAAGATGTGGGTTATGGTTACGATGAGAGGCGTACCGGCGGAGACCTAAGATTAGACAAGGAAATATCTGAATATCTAACCGCTGGAATCATGTACAGCAACGAGAAAATAAAGATTTCCGATATAGACCCGTCTGCATCAAGCGAGCTTTTTAAAGAAGAGGGCGAAAATACAATCAGTAGCGTAGGTTTAAAATTAGCCTTGGATAAACGGGATAACAAATTAGATCCCACAAAGGGATTGTTTTTAGGCGGTTGGTTTGACGTGGCAGGCGGGATGTTCGGGGGAGACAAAGATTTTACCCGTCTTACTACTAAAACTAGCTACGATATTCCTACTTGGTGGAATTCCGTTTTGGAATTAAGATTGCAAGCCGGCATAATTGATGCATACGGAGATTCTTCCGAGGTCCCTATTTATGAAAGATTCTTTGCCGGAGGAGCCAATACTATCCGTGGTTACCAAGAAAGAAAAGTCGGCCCCATAGATCCGTCTTCAGAAGATCCTATAGGAGGCGAATCTTTGCTGGTTGGTAATATAGAGTATACTAAACAATTAGTTGAGTATCTAAAAGTAGCGGCGTTTTTTGATACCGGAAACGTATGGGCAAAATCAAGCGATTTAGGTTCTGGCGGTTTTAAATCCGGCTTTGGTTTAGGGGTAAGGATAAAAACGCCCATAGGCCCTATTAAGCTAGATTACGGATTTCCTTTAAATAAAGAACCTGGCGAAGACAAAAAGGAAGGCCAATTCTATTTTAGTATGAGTCATGGATTTTAAAAAAAGGAGGAGTAGAAATGAAGAAAGTTTTAGTATTGCTAGTAATGTTTTTGTTCGGAGCCTCTTTATTGGGCACTGTTTATGCGCAAGAACAGAAATTTGCTTATGTGGATATGTTCAAAATTTTCAATGAGTACAAAAAGACAGAGAAATATGATAAGAAATTGCAGGATGACAAGAATGCAAAAACAAAAGAGAGAGAAAAGAGCGTCGATGAAATAAAGAAATTACAGGAAAAGCTTTCCATAGTTTCTAAAGAAGAAAAAGATAAAACGCAGAAAGATCTGGAAGATAAGATAAAAGTTCTGCAACAATTTGAGAATCAGGCTACTATGGAACTTAGCAAGGAATACAACAACATGAGAGAAGAAATAGTAAACGAAATAAAGAAGGCAATTAAAGAGTACGCCGAAAAAAATAATATTACTTTTGTTTTTCAGGATTTAGCCTTGGCTTATATAAATCCATCGCTAAATATTACTGATCAGATTATAAAGATATTAAACGAAGGAAAATAACAAAGAAAGTCAGTTCTTAAAAAACGCAATGAGTAAAACTTTAGCCGAGATCGCCAAATTCTTAAAGGCAGATTTTGTCGGTGATCCTAATACAGTAATTACGGGTATAAGCGGTATAAAAGAAGCCAAAGAGGGCGATATTACTTTTGTCGCCAACCCAAAATATAGCCATCTAGCAAAAGAGACTAAGGCTTCAGCTATTATTGCTTCTAAAGATTTTGAGGAAAGTACCGATAAGCCGGTTATCCGCGCCGACAATCCTTCCCTGGCTTTCTCACAAGTTGTTTCTTTGATTTTTCCCGTCGATATAAAGCATCCGCAAGGCATTCATCCGCAGGCGATTTTATCAAAGACCGTCAAGCTTGGCAAAAATGTTTCCGTAGGCGCCTGTGCTGTTTTGGAAGATAATGTGGATGTTGGTAACAATACTATTATTTATGGCGGTTGTTACCTTGCTAGTGGAGTTTCAGTAGGCAATGATTGCCTTATCTATCCTAACGTTTCTATCCGGGAAAGAGTCAAAATCGGAAACAGGGTTATAATTAATAATGGCACCGTTATTGGTTCCGACGGATTTGGCTATGTTACGATAGAAGGCAGGCATCAACGCATACCGCAAGTTGGTACCGTAGTTGTCGAGGACGATGTAGAGATCGGCGCCAATGTCGCTATTGACAGGGCAAGATTTGACAAAACGATTATCGGCAAAGGCACAAAAATTGATAATTTAGTGCATATCGCACATAATGTAGTTATCGGGGAGAATTCATTGATTATTGCTCAGACTGGCATATCTGGCAGTTCTACAATAGGTAAAAACGTTATTTTAGCTGGCCAATCTGGCGTGGTAGGCCATATTGATATAGGAGATAATGTGGTTGTGGGCGCCCAATCGGGAGTCACTAAATCTGTTCCGGCGAATACCACTGTTTCGGGCTATCCGGCTAAGCCTCACGACATCGCAAAAAGAGTAAATGCCTGCATCCAGAGGCTGCCTCAATTATTTAAGACAATTTCTAGCTTACAGAAGAAAATCGAAGAACTAGAACAGCGTTTAAAAGATAAATAATGGAAAACCAGAAAACCATAAAAAAAGATATACATATTGAAGGATCGGGACTGCATACCGGCAATTATGCAAAAGTTACCTTTAAACCTGCCGAGGCTAACAAGGGCATAGTTTTTGTTCGTACCGACCTAGACAGAAACCTGGCTATAAAAGCAGACGCTGAGAATATATTAGAGTCTACCCATAACCCCCGCAGGACTTCTATCGGCACAGACAGCGTCCAAATACATACGGTAGAACATTTGATGGCCGCCCTATCGGGCTTAGGAATTGACAATTTAATCGTAGAAATCGATAATAATGAAGTTCCGGCTCTCGACGGAAGTGGCTATGCTTTTATCGAAATGTTTAAAAAAGCCGGCCTCGAGACGCAGGATGCCGCCCGCAAATATTTTATAGTAAAAGAACCGATTTGGGTCGAAGAAAAAGAGTCTACCTTGGCAGTCCTGCCATATCCTGCTTTCAGGATTTCATACACATTAGATTACGACCACCCTCTATTAAGAACTCAACACCTTAGCTTGGAAATAACGCCTGAGACTTTTGAACAGGAAGTCGCATCTTACAGGACTTTCGTTTTAGAAAAAGAGGTTGAGGAGTTAAAGAAGATAGGATTAGGCAAAGGGGCAAGCTTTGAGAATACTTTAGTGGTGACTGAGAAGGGCGTAGTCGATAATATATTGCGCAAAGAAGACGAATTTGTCAGGCATAAAGTCCTGGATTTAGTCGGCGATCTTTATCTCTTAGGCTGTCCGATAAAAGGCTACGTTATTGCATTGAAGAGCGGGCACTCGCTCAATGTAAAGCTTCTTCATAAGATATATGAGCAGATGAAAAGATATGATGCGGCCGGAGTCAAATCGGAGTATGTGGTGGGCTTAAAGGAATTTAATGTAGGCGAGATAATGAAAGTTCTGCCTCATCGTTATCCTTTTTTATTAGTGGATAGGATTTTATATTTAGAAGAGGGCAAGCGCGCAATAGGCATAAAAAATGTCACTATAAACGAGAATTTCTTTGTTGGGCATTTTCCTACACAGCCGGTTATGCCGGGAGTGTTGATTATTGAAGCCATGGCTCAGGTTGGCGGGGTGCTGATGCTTTCTCAGGCAAAGAATTTGGGGAAAATCGCTTATTTTATAGCTGCAAACAATATAAAATTCAGAAAACCGGTGGTCCCGGGAGACCAGCTTGTTTTGGAAGTAGAAGTTCTTAAAGTGAGATCCCGGACCGGTCAGGTACGCACTTGTGCAAAAGTAGACGACAAGATAGTGGCCGAAGCCGAGCTTATGTTTTCTTTGGCTGAAACATAGAAAAAATAAAATGGCAAACATTAAGATTCATCCCACAGCAATAATAGATAAAAAAGCACAAATCTCCGACGGAGTCGAGGTCGGGCCATACACAATAATCGGCGGCAATGTTAAAATAGGTAAAGGCTCAAAGATCGGTGCTTTTTGCGTTTTAGACGGCAACACCGAAATTGGTGAAAATTGCCAGATTTTTTCCAGCGCTGCCGTAGGCACTATCCCGCAGGATCTTAAATTCAAGGGAGAAAAGACTGGTTTAAAGATCGGCAAGAATAATATCATTAGAGAATTCGTGACTATGAACATAGCCACCATTGAAGGCAGCAAAACAACAATCGGAGATAATAACCTTTTTATGGCCTATAGCCATGTTGCTCACGATTGTAAAATTGGTAATAATTGCATAGTTGCCAATAACGGAACTTTAGCCGGGTTTGTTACCCTTGAAGATAGAGTAGTTATAGGAGGACTAGTAGCAGTCCATCAATATACAAGGATTGGTACATTAGCGATTATCGGCGGTTGCTCCAAAGTTGTCCAGGATATACCGCCTTACTCAACCTGCGACGGTCATCCCACTAAGGTTTATGGTTTGAATTTGGTCGGATTAAGAAGGGCAGGTATACCCAAAGATGCGATTGTCAATCTTAAGCACGCTTTTAAATTGCTGTTCTATTCGAAATTAACAATTAAACACGCCGTTGAAAGGATTGAGAAAGAAATTACGGGCTACAAAGAGGTGACAAAACTAGTGCAGTTTGTTACTTCTTCCGAACGAGGGATATGTCGATAGTAGAAAAATCTAATAATAAATTGGCTTTGATTGCGGGAAACGGAAAGTTTCCCGTTATTTTTGCCCAATCCGCCAAGAAGAGCGCCGATATAGAATTAATCGCTATAGGTATTATTGATGATACGGTTCGCAACCTTTCCAAGTTTGTGGATAGGATGTATTGGATTCAGGCCGGACAATACAACAAATTGATAGAGATACTTCATAAGGAACAGGTCTCAAGATTGGCGATGGTCGGACAGGTCAATCCCCGGAAGCTTTTTGATAAAAGGATAGTTGTCGACGAGGAATTGCAGGAATTATTGGAATCAATAAGAAATAAAAAGGCTGATACTATTTTTGGAGCATTCGCCAATAAATTAGAAGAGCAGGGCATCGAAATTATCAATTCAACGACATATATGAAGGAATATCTGCCTAGAGAGGGCGTTTTAACTAAAAGAGCTCCTACGCAAGAGGAATACGAAGATATAAAATTCGGCAGAGAAACTGCCAAAGCAATCGCCAACTTGGATATCGGTCAGACTGTCGCAATAAAAAAGAAGGCGGTTTTAGCGGTGGAAGCGCTTGAAGGCACAGATTTTACCATTAGGCGCGCGGGAATAATAGGAAGAGGTAACGTGGTAGTGGTCAAGGTTAGTAAGCCCAAACAAGATTTACGTTTTGACATACCAGTTATAGGACCCAGAACCATAAAAACAATGATTAAATCCCAGGCTTCCTGTCTGGCTATAGAAGCCAACAAGACCTTGGTTATAGATAGAGAAGAAACAGTTAGTCTTGCAGACAAAAAAGGCATTTCCATCGTGGCAATCTGATTTTTATCTGTTTTTAAGTCCTGTCTTTCACCTTTCCTTTGGCCCAAATTTAAATCATTTTTAAGCGGTTTTTGACCATTTTTGCACCTAGCGTAGCCAAGCGAATTGGTTGACAGTTTTTGATTTCTGCTATATAATAACTATCTAAGTTTAAGGAGGAAAATGGAGCTAGAAGATATTATAAATCAAAGGGTTAATAAAATTAAGAGCTTAAAAGATAAGGGCATAGATCCTTATCCCAGGAAGTTTTCTTGCAGTGCTAATATTGGTGAAGTTTTGGCTGATTTTAAAGAGGCTAAAACCGTGTCTTTGGCAGGCAGATTAGTGGCAAAAAGGGGCCACGGCAAGGCCTGCTTTAGTAATATCCAGGACCAAACCGGCAAGATTCAGCTTTATATCAAGGAAGATGATATAGGAAAAGAAAAATTCGATTTCTTCAAGGATATCGATATCGGGGATATAATCGGCATTAAAGGCGAGCTCTTTAAAACCCATACTGGCGAGATTACCGTAAAGATTAACGATGTTCAGGTGCTTTCCAAAGCTATAAAACCATTGCCTGAGAAATGGCATGGCTTAAAGGATATTGAGATAAGGTATCGTCAACGTTATTTAGATTTAATCGCCAACAAAGAAGTCAAAGAGATCTTCGAGGCGCGCTCAAAAATCATAGGTTTTATAAGAAAATTCCTCGACGATAAAGGATATCTAGAAGTTGAAACTCCAATGCTTCAGCCAATACCCGGAGGCGCAGCAGGCAGGCCTTTTAAGAGTTTTCATAATGAATTCGATATGGATGTTTATCTTCGGATTGCCCCTGAGCTATATCTGAAACGCTTATTGGTCGGCGGATTTGATAAGGTTTATGAGATTAATCGCAGTTTCCGAAACGAAGGTGTTTCTACGAGGCATAATCCGGAATTTACCATGCTTGAAGTTTACACCGCCTATGCCGATTATGAAGACGTAATGAAATTGACCGAGGATTTGGTTTCTTCTCTGGTAATGTCGATTAAGGGCACGACCAAGATTGATTACCAAGGCAAGACCATTGACTGGGCGCCGCCATGGGACAGGCGTTCATTCGCTAAAGTGGTCAAGGATATGTTTGATATAAACCCCGATGACGAAGCAAAAGTCATGGTCGAGAAACTAAAAGCCAAGAGGACGCACATCGATGTTACAGATAAGCTCACGCGTTCTCAGGTCATGAAGATTGTAGAAGATATGCTGCAGCAAGAAGCTGTATCGAAACCTTTGTTTTTTATCGATTACTTCAGCAGCCTTTCGCCATTATCAAAAAAGAAAAAGGATAATCCGCTTTTGGCCGAGCGCTTTGAGTTATTCGTCGCAGGCCTAGAAATAGCTAATGCATATTCAGAACTTAACGATCCGCAGGAGCAGAGCTTGCGCCTCAAAGAAGAAATAGAGGCAAGAGACAATCCTGACATCAAGAAGATAGATGAAGATTTTATCGAGGCCTTAGAATACGGCATGCCGCCAGCTGGCGGATTAGGAATCGGTATTGATAGGCTGGTTATGTTATTAACCGATCAGCCTTCAATCAAAGACGTGATACTTTTTCCGCTTCTTAAACAAAAGGAAGAGCAAGAATAATTATGTTATGTGAGTTATGGATGAGCCAGCGTTATCTGAGGTCAAGACAGAGGGAAAGATTCATTTCCCTGACTGCTTTTATTTCGATGATTGGTATCGCCGTAGGCGTTATCGTGCTTATAGTGGTCATAGCGGTAATGAGCGGTTTCGATAGGTATCTTGAGGATAAATTAACTGGCACCAACGCACATATTGTTATCAATTTTCCTGACGGATTAAAAGACGACACGGCGGTTATCAGCGAACTTAAAAAAATACCTCAAGTGGTGGCGCTTGCGCCTTTTGTTGAAGGTCAAGCTATCATTAAAGATGGGAAGGATATCGTAGGAGTCGAGTTTCGAGGAATCGATCCCAAGAAACAAGAGGAAGTGACCAAAATAAAGGAATATTTAACCAGCGGAAGCTTGGATTTATCAGAGAATGACTTGGTTGTCGGTAAGGAGCTGGCTTTAAATATGAACTTAAGAATAGGCGATAGCTTAAGCCTAATATCCCCAACGACATTCGCGCCTGTAAATTTCAAGATAAAAGGGATTTTTAATTCTGGGATGTACCTTTATGATTCCAATCTGGTTATTACGAGCCTAAAGGGCGCGCAGAATTTCTTGAAAACCTCCAATGTGATTCCGGGAATCAACATTAAGGTCGACAATGCTTATAATGCGGAAAAAGTAAAGCAGACTATATATGAAAGATTAAGGACCAAATATTTTTATTCGGTGATGACTTGGATTGATATGAACCGGAATTTCTTAAGCGCCTTAAAGATAGAAAAAACCGTGATGTTTATCGTCGTAGTAATGACTACAGTGGTTGCGGCTTTCGGCATTGTAAGCACTCTTATCATGTCAGTTATGAGCAGGATTAAGGATATCGCAGTTCTGCGTGCTATCGGAGCCAAAACCAGAAATATTATGCTTCTTTTTCTTTTGCAAGGTTTAGGGATCGGATTCATGGGAATATTCTTAGGTATTGTCGGAGGGGTAATGTTGGCTTCATCATTAAATCGGATAGTCGATTTTATATCTCGATTAATCGGCCGCAGCCTTATTCCTAAGGATATTTATTATTTTGATAAGTTGCCGACAAGTTTTAATATCACTGATATTTCTATAATTGCCATAAGCGCCTTCATAATCAGTCTTTTGGCAAGTTTATATCCGGCTTATAGGGCATCAAGGATTAATTTAAGCGAAGCATTAAGGCATGAATAACATTTTGATCGAGACTAAGAATTTACATAAAACATTTACCGATACCGCTAAAAAGTTAGAGGTTTTAAAAGGTATTGATTTGGAAATAAAAAAAGAAGAACTGCTCGTTATCCAGGGTCCATCGGGCGCAGGAAAATCAACACTATTGCATCTATTGGGCGGGTTGGATATTCCGACTAAAGGCTCGGTGTTAATTGACGGAGTTGATATCTATAGCTTAAGCGATAATAACCGCGCTGATATAAGAAACCGCAAAATCGGTTTTGTATTTCAGTTTTATAATTTACTGCCGGAATTCAGTGCTTTAGAAAATGTATTCTTGCCAGCTTTGATAAATGGCAATCTAAAATCAAGAAAGAGCGATTACAGTAAGGATGCCAGCGGTTTGTTAGACATGGTTAAATTATCGCACAGGAAACTTCATCGGCCGTATCAGCTTTCAGGTGGAGAACTGCAGCGGGTGGCTATCGCCAGGGCTCTGATGAATGACCCGGAGATTATTTTCTGTGATGAGCCGACTGGTAATCTTGATTCCAAAACGGGGGATGAAATTTGTGAATTACTTCTAAAGTTAAATAAAGAAAACAGAAAAACCGTAGTCATCGTTACTCATGAGCAAAAAATAGCCAGTATCGCTAAAAGAGTGGTCCACATAAGAGACGGACAATTGTTTAACCATAATTAAACAGGGAGAGGTTGATGAAAATCTATATTAACGGAAAATTATTTGAAAGAGAACAGGCAAAGATTTCAGTCTTTGATCATGGACTTCTATACGGAGATGGTGTGTTTGAGGGAATCCGCGCCTACAATAAATTAGTTTTTAAATTAAAGGAACACATCGATAGGCTCTATGAATCTGCCCAGTCGATAACCTTAAAGATCCCCATGGCTAAGCAGGAGCTGATAAAGGCAGTTATCAATACTCTAAGAGCCAATAAATTAAAAGATGCTTATATTAGGCTTATTGTTACTCGCGGCGAAGGTGATTTGGGATTGGATCCGAGAAAATGTGCCGGTAATGCCACTATCATTATCATTACCGATAAGATTACTCTTTATCCCGATTCGCTTTATAAAAATGGGTTAAAGATTGTTACTGTGCCAACAGTGCGGAATCTGCCCGAGGCATTAAATCCTCAGATTAAAAGCCTAAACTATTTAAATAATATTTTGGCTAAAATCGAGGCGATTAATGCCGGAGCCGAAGAAGCAATTATGCTGGATCATCTGGGATACGTGGCAGAATGCACTGGAGATAACATTTTTATCGTGAGAAGAAAACAACTCTACACTCCTCCTCAGTGCATGGGCACATTAAGAGGCATCACGAGAGATACTGTTTTAGAAATGGCGCCTAAGATGAAAATTCCTGTGCACGAACATGTGGTTACTAGACACGAAGTGTATACTTCGGATGAATGCTTTTTGACCGGCACTGCTGCTGAGATTATTCCTGTGGTAAAAGTGGACGGTAGGACTATCGGTAGCGGAAAACCCGGAGAAATTACTAAGAAATTGACTGAACAATTCCGAAAGTTAACCAAAACCGAGGGAGTAAAATATGCTTTGTGATATTTGCGGAAAAAAACAGGCAACTGTTCATTTGACCGAGATAGTTGACGAGCAGATGACTGAGCTGCATCTTTGCGATGAATGCGCCAAGGAAAAGAGCGTCCAGATGGAGCAGCAATTCGGTCTGGCGGATTTATTGGCAGGTTTATCTGACATGGGAAAACAGGTCAAGGAAGAAGCCGGCCCGGTTACGGTAAAGTGTCTTAATTGCGGCCTAAGCTATGAAGATTTCAGGAAAGTCGGCCGCCTGGGATGCAGCGAATGCTACAATACTTTCAAGAAATCTCTAAGTGTCTTGCTTAAGAAAATACACGGTTCAAATCAGCATTTGGGAAAAACTCCCTTGCGGCTTGCCAAGCCAGTCAAGACAAAATCGACATTGCAGGAATTAAAAGACAAGTTGCAGCGGGCAATCCAAATGGAAGAATTTGAAGAGGCGGCGAGAATTCGCGACAAGATTAAGGAACTTGAGAAAAATAACAAGGAGACCGAAGATGCAGCTTAATGATTTCTTAAAACAGACCAGCGAATGGCTCAAAGGCACCGGCCCCAATTCAGATATCGTTATCTCCAGCCGCGTAAGGCTGGCAAGAAATTTAGACAAGGCTCTGTTTCCCAGCCGGGCGAATAAGAAGCAGTCGGAAGAAAACTTAGAGAAGATTAAAGAGGCGGTCCAAAAAGTCAATCTGCTTAAGAAATCACTGCTTTTAAATTTAAACGACTTAGACAATGTGGATAAGCAATTTCTGATTGAAAGGCATCTTATGTCGCGGGAACACGCGCTTCGTCCTGATTCAAAGGCAGTGGTAGTAAGCGAAGAAGAAATAGTTTCCATTATGATAAACGAAGAGGATCACCTGAGGATGCAGGTAATCCAATCGGGTTTTGATTTATTCGGCGCCTGGGAAATTATTGACAGAATCGATAACGAATTATCAGAAAAGCTACAATTTGCTTTTTCGCCGGAGTGGGGATATCTTACGGCATGTCCGACTAATACCGGCACAGGAATGAGGGGTTCGGTCATGCTCCATCTTCCCGGGCTAGTTATGACTAAGCAGATAAATAAAATATTAACCGCAATTTCAAAGTTGAGCTTTACTACCCGCGGTTTGTATGGAGAAGGGACGCAGGCTTCAGGAAATTTCTTCCAGGTCTCAAATCAGGTGTCTTTAGGGCATAGCGAATTAGAGATTCTGGAAAATATCAGAGGGCTTATAAAACAGGTTATTGAGCAGGAAGATCAGGCGCGAAAAACTCTTATGCAGCAGCATAAACAGCTATTGCAGGACAGAATTTTTAGAGCTATCGGCACATTAAAGAACGCCCACATCATTTCTAGCGATGAAACAATCGAACTGCTTTCCATGGTAAGGCTCGGCGTGGATATCGGAATTATCAAAGATTTAGACAGAAAATTACTTAATGAATTATTTATAATTATTCAGCCGGCGCATTTGCAAAAGATTGAGGGCAAGAAATTGACTACTCAGGAAAGAGATGTTAAAAGAGCGAATTTAATCAGAGAGAAATTAGGAGGTTAGCATCATGTTTAACAGATTCACTGAAAGAGCAAGAAAAGTGATTATCTTGGCTAAAGAGGAAGCCAGAAGGTTTAATCACGACTACATCGGAACTGAACATTTGCTTTTAGGCTTAGTAAGGGAAGGCGAAGGAGTCGCCGCCGCGGTTTTGCAAAAACTTGGAGTAAGCTTGGAAAATATCAGGATTGAAATTGAAAAATTAGTCCAGCCCGGACCATCTACCCAGGTTTTAGGCGATATCCCATTTACTCCTAGAGCCAAGAAAGTTTTAGAGCTTTCCGCCGAAGAGGCAAGATCCCTCGGCCATAATTACATCGGAACCGAGCATCTGCTTTTAGGTTTGATAAAAGAGAATGAGGGGGTCGCCTCGCAGGTTCTATTGAATTTAGGCCTGGATATTGAAAAGGCAAGAAATGAAGTCATGAATCTTTTGGGTTCGGCTACTCCGGGATTCGGAGCGCAGGCAACTAAATCATCAAAAACCCCGGCATTGGATGCGTTCGGAAGAGATTTGACTGCTTTAGCCAAAGAAAATAAATTAGATCCCGTAATAAACAGGAAAGCCGAGATTGAAAGGGTCATTCAGATATTAAGTAGAAGGACCAAAAATAATCCTGTTCTGTTGGGTGAAGCTGGCGTAGGAAAGACTGCTATCGTCGAAGGACTTGCGCAGGCTATCATAGCAGGAAATGTCCCGGAAGTTTTGAGAGGTAAACGCATAGTCATTTTGGATTTGGCGTTGATGATCGCTGGAACAAAATATCGCGGTCAGTTTGAAGAAAGAATCAAGGCCGTGATGGATGAGATCAGGCGCTCGACAAACGTGATAATCTTTATTGATGAGTTGCATACCTTGGTCGGTGCCGGGGCAGCCGAAGGCGCCATAGATGCTTCTAATATTTTAAAGCCAGCCTTATCCAGAGGCGAAATTCAATGTATCGGCGCAACTACTTTGAATGAATACCGAAAGCACATAGAAAAAGATGCTGCCCTAGAAAGAAGATTCCAGACGATAATGGTCGAGCCTCCGTCAGTTGATGAAACTATTGAGATATTGAAGGGCTTAAGGGATAGATATGAGAGCCATCATCGCGTCACTTTTACTGATCAAGCATTAATTGCTGCTGCCAGGCTTTCCGACAGGTATGTTACGGGTAGATTTCTGCCCGATAAGGCTATAGATATTATTGACGAAGCAGGCTCTAGGGCAAGATTATCTTCAATGACAGCTCCCGATGAAATAAAACAGCTTGAAATCAATATGGAAGAGCTGCGTAAGGAAAAAGAGGCTTTTATCAAGAGTCAGGATTTTGAAAAAGCAGCTAAGCTTCGCGACCAGGAGAGAAATGCGCGCACAGCACTTGAGACAGCAAAAACAGAATGGGAGAAAAAGCGAGATGAGATACGTCCGAAGTTAGGCGAAGAAGAGATTGCTAGCATAGTTTCACAATGGACTGGAATCCCGCTTTTTAGATTGGAAGAGCAGGAAAGCGAAAAATTGATGAAGATGAAGGAAGAGATCCATAGGCGGGTTATCGGTCAGGATGAAGCGATCGCAGCGATCGTGTCCGCTGTCCGGCGTTCGCGTGCCGGTATTAAAGATCCTCGGCGTCCGATAGGCTCCTTTATATTTTTAGGGCCAACCGGCGTAGGAAAGACTCTTTTAGCCCGAGCTTTGGCAGAATTTATGTTCGGTGATGAAAATGCCCTAATCCAGTTGGATATGTCGGAGTATATGGAAAAGTTTAATGTATCTCGCCTTATCGGTGCTCCGCCAGGATACGTCGGATACGAAGAGGGCGGGCAATTGACCGAAAGAGTAAGGCGCAGGCCGTATTCTGTAATACTCCTTGATGAAATAGAAAAGGCCCATCCGGATGTCTTTAACATTTTGCTTCAGGTATTTGAGGATGGCCGGCTTACTGACAGTTTCGGTAGAAAAGTAGACTTTAGAAATACTATCGTTATCATGACTTCTAACGTCGGGGCCGACATTTTGCGTAAGCAGGGTTCGCTTGGATTTAAAGCCCAGACCGATGAGATAAGCTACCAGGATATGAAAGTGAAGCTTTTAGATGAAGTCAAGAGGACATTCAAGCCGGAATTTTTAAACCGTATCGATGATATTATCGTTTTTAGGTCGCTTACCAAAGATGACCTTGCGCGGATTGTCGATATCGAAGTCGGCGAAGTCGCAGAGCGCTTAAAAGAACAAAAGATAACTATTAATTTGACTCAAGAGGCCAAAGATTTATTGATGGAAAAAGGTTTTGATCCTGTTTTTGGCGCTCGTCCTTTAAAAAGAACCATCCAGCGATTCATAGAGGATCCTCTTTCCGAAGAAATAATCTCCGGCAGATTCAAAGAAGGAGCTCAGATTACTATTAAGAAGAAGAACGACACTCTAATTTTTGAATAATGAAGAAATTAGCATCGATTTTGGTTTTAGTATCTTTAATCTTAATAAGCCAGCCGTTATTTGCTGAAAATATCTATAATTTTAAAGGCGACCTTGACTTCTTAAAGCATATCTTCAGCCTGGAGATGAATTTTAAAGAAAAAAGCATACTAAAAACCAACGTGAGTTTTGATGACGATAAATTGTTTATCGAAGCAAAAATCCAGAATTTTAAATTTAATGGCCATATTTTCTCAACTGAGATATCTGGTCAGGGCGGCTTCGTAGAGCAGGATGGTGTCAGGGTTTTAAAATGCGATCTTGAATCGAAGTATTCTTTGATGGATTACAAGCCATTCGATAATTTTCTGGCTAATTTCACCTTAACAAAGGATTCCCTATCTATTTCAAAGTTATCATGGGGAAATTCTAATATTATTGGCGAGATAAGTCTTGTTGGGTCTAAAGAAATTAACTTATATGCGGAAATTAAAGATGCCGACATCAATCAACTAACTGCTCTTTTAGGGCTAAAACAGGAAGATTTAGCCTTGTCTGGGACAGCTGATGGTTTCTTAAGATTTAAGGGGCCGGCAGCAAATTTACGAATAAACGGTCAACTAAGGGCTAAAGACGGCATAGCGCAAGGCATTTCCTATCGTGAGATTACAGTTGGCCTCGAAGGAATATACCCTATTGTCAATCTTCATGATTGCGAGATTATAGAGCAGGATGGTACAGTTTATGCTTTTGACGGGAAGCTTAATCTGAACGAAGTCAATAATTTGTATTCCAGCGAAAATAGTTTCAGTTTCTTTCCTTTAACTAATTCCGATGATTTAAGCTTGCGTAAGTGGACAATCCGTCGAGAAAAAGAGCGGGGTAATTTAGAACTTGAGAAAAGTTTTAAATCCGGACGGCCGGAGAACTTGCGTCTGAAGGATGATTCAAGTTTTGATATGCTGGGTGTTGAACAAACGCTCAAATTTTAGAATATGACTAAAGTAAAATCAATTTTTGTATGCCAGAATTGCGGGACGCAATCCCCTAAATGGATGGGTAAATGCGCCAATTGCGGAAGTTGGAATTCTTATGTTGAGGAAGCCTTTGTACCCGAGGCAACAACTGCCAGGGCTGAATTTTCCTCTAAAGAGAATCCGGTTTTACTATCGGAGATCGAAGCGAAGGAAGAGTCCCGGATTAAAACATCGATTGAGGAATTTGATCGGGTTTTGGGCGGAGGCATAGTTCCTGGTTCGGTTGTGTTAGTCGGGGGCGACCCGGGAATTGGAAAGTCCACTATTTCTTTGCAGATATCCTGTCTTTTGAGTCAGGCTGGCCATAGAGTCCTTTACATAAGTGGGGAAGAATCGGTCAAACAGACAAAGCTGCGGGCAAATCGTCTCCAAACCAAGAGTAATGAAAATTTATATATTGTTAACCAGATAGATTTAAATCTGATTACGGAATACATAAAGCAGCTATCGCCAGAAGTGGTAATTATAGATTCAATACAGGTGGTTTATCTTTCGGATATCTCTTCAAGCCCGGGAAGTGTTGGCCAGGTCAGGGAATGCGCAGCTATTTTGACACAGTTGGCAAAATCGATGGGAATTGCTATGTTTATCATCGGCCATGTGACCAAAGAAGGTTCGCTTGCCGGCCCGAAAGTTCTCGAGCATATCGTCGATACCGTGCTTTATTTCGAGGGCGAACGCTACTCCGTTTACAGAATACTTAGGGCAGTAAAAAACCGGTTTGGCTCTACCAATGAAATAGGCGTCTTTGAGATGGCGCAGAGCGGATTATTGGAAGTCAAAAACCCGTCGGAGATATTTCTTTCTGAGAGGGTAAAGCAGACATCGGGATCAGCAGTCGTTGCGGTATTAGAGGGAAGTAGGCCTATTTTGGTGGAAATCCAGGCGCTGGTCAGCAAGGCCAGTTTTGGTTTTGCCAAAAGAAGGACGCAAGGAATAGATTACAATAGGGTATCTTTGTTGGTTGCTGTTTTAGAAAAAAGGCTCAAGATGGATTTATCCGATAAAGATATATTTGTTAATGTTGCCGGTGGTGTAAAAGTTGAAGATCCAGCTGCCGATTTGGCGGTAATTATTGCAATCGCCTCGGCACTTAAAGATAGAGTTATCCCTGCAGAAACGGTTTTAATCGGAGAGGTTGGGCTGGCGGCAGAGGTGAGAAGCGTCAGCCAAATCGACGCCAGGATAAACGAAGTCCAGAAACTTGGGTTTAAGAGATGCTTCGTTCCCAAGAATAATTTAAAGAATAAGAAGGCTTTCGAGGATTCTAAAATTGAGATCGTTCCGGTTTATTCTGCTGGGGAAGTATTAGAATTATTATAATTTTATAATGGTTTTATTTTAAAGGAAGGTGGGTTAGATGACGTTACATGTTATCCGTATTTTTTTCATATTTGTAAGTATCATCGTAGGTTTTCAAATCGGCGGGATTAGGAATTATCCTTTGCAGGGGGCAGGTATAGGATTGATAGCAATGCTTGCGCTAATTGCCTTGGAATCCCGCATAAGGCAGGTATCGGTAAGAGGCTTGTCCAGTTTGGTCTTCGGTTTGATTTTCGGTTTGATAATGGCAAAGGTCATGGGGGATATTATCACCTTGCTTCCTTTGGATGCCGTGGTTGTATACATTACTAGGGTAGTTTTGACTGTATTTTTCTGCTACATAGGTTCGGTCATGGCGCTGCGCGGCAGAGATGAATTTAATATCATTATACCCTACGTAAAATTTAGAAGGCAGGACCAGAGAGAAGACAGGATCCTTTTGGATACCAGCGCTATTATCGACGGAAGAATAGTCGATGTCTACAAAGCCAAATTCTTAGAGTCACGTTTAATTGTTCCGCGATTTGTCTTGGCCGAATTGCAGCAGGTTGCTGATTCTTCAGATCCGATTAAAAGGCAGCGGGGAAGACGCGGGCTTGAAATGCTGCAGACGCTGCAAAAAGAATCTGGTATCGACGTAAAAATACATGAAGAGGACATATCTTCAAAGCCTGGAGATACAGATACAAAATTAGTCAATCTGGCAAAAATCTTAGAAGCGAAAGTTGTGACTACCGATTTTAATCTGAACCGCGTGGCTGGTCTTCAGGGAGTTACGGTTTTAAACGTCAACGAATTGGCAAATGCCTTAAAACCGATTGTTTTTCCCGGCGAGAACATGCAGGTAAGATTAATCAAGGAAGGCAAAGAATACAATCAGGCCGTCGGATATCTAGACGACGGAACGATGATTGTAGTTGAAGATGCAAAAAGATTGGTAGGCCAGATGGTCAAGGTGAACGTCACTTCGGTTTTGCAGACTCAGGCCGGAAGAATGATCTTTACGAAGCTAGAAAGCAAATGAAGATAGTTGCTGTAGTTCCTGCGGCGGGAAAAGGAGTCCGGCTAAAACAGAGGGTTCCAAAGCCGTTAGTTTTATTGGATAACTATTCGATTCTGGTTCATACGCTAAGGGCTCTATCTCGCAGCGGATTAATTGAAAATATAGTTTTAGTCGTAGATAAGAATTATTTAAACAGATTTAAGGCTCAAGTCAAAAGATTTAATCTGAAAAAGATTAAGAAAATAGTTGCCGGTGGGCAGCATAGGTTTGATTCGGTGCGAAATGGTATCTTGTCAGCGGATAGTGATGCGGATTTGATACTTATTCACGACGGAGTGCGTCCGTTTATCTCGCAGAAGATTATAAAAGATTCAATTTGCGCAGCCAAAAAAATCGGCGCTTCGGTTGTGGCTGTTCCGGTGAAATCAACGATAAAAGAAATAAATCCGTCCAGTCTTTTAGTTAAAAGGACGTTAGATAGAAATGTATTATGGGAGATACAAACTCCTCAGGTTTTTAAGAAAGACATAATCTTAAAAGCGTATAAAAGTAATAAATATAGATTAGCTTTCGACGATACTTCTTTAATTGAGAAAATTGGCAAAAATGTAAGAATTGTTCCTGGGAGCTACGAGAATATTAAAATTACCACACCCGAGGATCTTTTATTTGCCAAAGCTTTGTTAAAAAAGAAGGTTTAGCTATGCAATATAAAGTTGGCATGGGCTACGATATCCATCGGTTGGTTGAAAATCGAAAATTGAAGCTTGGCGGGATTGAAATACCTTACCTCAAAGGGCTCCTGGGCCATTCCGACGGAGATTCGGTTTTGCACGCGATTTGTGATGCGATATTGGGAGCCATGGCGAAGGGCGATATCGGAGAACATTTCCCAGTTTCAGATGCCCGTTACGATAATATCTCAAGCCTAGAATTATTAAAGAAGGTTGATGAACTAATAAAACAAAATAACTATCAAATTGAAAATATTGATATTGCGGTTATCGCCGAAGAGCCAATTTTAGGCCCTTTTAAAAAACAGATGGTAAAAAAGATTGCCGAGACATTAAAAATAGAGGAAGAAAAAGTCAATATCAAAGCCACGACTAATGAAAAGCTAGATGCTATCGGCAACTGTGAAGCTATCGCCGCTTACGCCGTAGTTTTATTAAGTAAGGTATAATTTCTAAGAGAGGTGAATTTTAATGATTATTTTATTGTCTATTATTCTTATCATCGCGTTTTATGCTTTGATTGTGTCGATAGTTTTTCGTAGCGAGATAAAATCAGCCATTGAGAGAGATCCTGCTGCTAAATCAGCAATTGAGATAGTACTACTTTATTCAGGCTTCCATGCCCTAGTTTTCTATAAGGTCTCGCATGCGCTTTGGCTGGTTAAGATTCCCATATTGCCGCGGCTTATTTCACAAGTTGGTAAATTCTTAACCGGGATTGAAATCCATCCCGGTGCAAAAATAGGAAAAGGCCTATTTATTGACCATGGCCTGGGAGTTGTAATCGGAGAAACCTCAATTTTAGGAGATAATATAACCTTGTATCAGGGAGTCACGCTTGGGGGAACCGGCAAGGAAAAGGGCAAGCGTCACCCTACTATCGGGAATAATGTCGTTGTGGGAGCCGGCGCAAAGATTTTGGGTAATATCGAAGTTGGTGATAATTCCTATGTTGGCGCAAATGCCGTGGTGATCAAAAATGTGCCGCCGAATTCTACGGTTGTGGGCGTGCCCGGCAGGATTACAAAACAGGATGGCAAAAAGATGGATGTTGACTTAGACCATATCCATATTCTTGATCCGATTATGCAACAAATCGATGATTTGCAGAAACAGATTAATGATTTGAAGAAATAGGCATCAAATAATTCTTTTAATATACATTTCTTATGTCAGTCCAAATATATAATACTTTAACCAAAAAGAAGAAAGAACTCGCCAAGGGCACTATCAAGATGTACACTTGCGGTGTCACGGTTTATGATGTCTGTCACATTGGCCATGCCAGAAGCCTTTACATATTCGATGTGATTGTCCGCTATCTTAAATACCGCGGATACAAAGTCAAGTTTGTGCGCAATATCACCGATATAGACGATAAAATCATCAATAAAGCCAAAGAATTAAACCTATCGGCTAAGGAAGTCGCGGAAAAGTATACCAAAGGCTATTACGAAGACTTGAAATCCTTAAGTATAGGCAAGGCTGATTTTGAGCCAAAAGCAACGGAAAATATCTCGGATATGATTAAACATATCCAGGGCTTGATTAAAGAAGGCTATGCTTATGTTCTTGATGGCGATGTCTATTTTAGCGTAAGAAAATTTAAAGACTACGGTAAGTTATCCGGCCAGAACTTAGAGCAGATAATGGCAGGGGCAAGAATCGAAAAGGACGATAGAAAGCAAGACCCCTTAGATTTTGCTCTTTGGAAGAAATCAAAAGAAGGCGAGCCATCGTGGAAAAGCCCATGGGGCGATGGTCGTCCAGGTTGGCATATTGAATGTTCGGTAATGAGCCTAAAATATCTAAAGACCAAAACTTTGGATATTCATGCCGGAGGATTGGATTTAGTTTTTCCGCACCATGAAAATGAAATTGCCCAGGCTGAAGCTCTGACTGGAAAACCCTTTGCCAAACACTGGATTCATCATGGCCTTTTAACCATAAACGGCCAGAAAATGGCTAAGTCGCTGGGGAATTTTGTGACGATACAGGATTTCATAAATAATCACAAGGATGTCGATTTCTTGAAACTATTCTTTTTATCTACACATTATTCCAATCCTGTAGATTATAATCTAGAAAAAATCGAAGAAGCAAAAAAACATAAGAAATCTTTTGATGAATTCTTTGACAAGGTAAATAATTGGGGATTAATAGGTAGAAGCACAGAAACAGCGCCAAAAGATATAAAAGAGATAGGAAATATTTCTCTGAAATTTCAAGAAGCCATGGAGGATAATTTCAATACTCCGCAAGCTTTGGCTTGTTTATTTTCATTGGTAGATTTAGGTTCAAAGTTTATTTCTCAAGATAAAAAAGAAGGTTTTTTGAAAATAAAAGCAGAACTAGAGAAGTTTTTCTTTGTATTTGGTCTTAAGATTAAACCTAAGGAAAAGATTAATTCTAAGATAGTTCAGCTGACGAAAGAAAGAGATGAGGCTAAGAAAAACAGAAGATTTGAAGAGGCAGATTCTAAGCGCAAAGAAATAGAGAAAATTGGATATGCAGTAATTGATACGGCAAACAGTGTAACTTTGAAAAGGTTATGAAAGGAAAATTTATTACATTTGAAGGCTCCGAAGGCTCGGGCAAGAGCACACATGCAAAGCTCTTAAAGGATTATCTAAAGAAAAAGGGTTTTTCCGTCGAGCTTATCCGAGAGCCGGGCGGCACAAGGATCAGCGAAAAGATTAGAAATATCATTCTGGATCCTAAAAACAAAGCCATGACTGATATCTGCGAGACTCTACTTTATATGGCAGCCAGAGTTCAGATCGTAAAAGAGGTCATAAAACCTGCTTTAGACAAAGGAAAGATTGTTATCTGTGATCGCTTCCTGGATTCCACCATCGTCTATCAAGGTTACGGCGGCGGTATAGATTTGGATTTGATTAAAAAGCTAGGAAATCTTGCCACTTTAGGTATCAAACCGGATTTGACATTCCTTCTCGACATTGAAACCAAAGAAGGCTTACGGCGCGCCGGCAAGATTAAAGACCGCATTGAATTGAAATCATTGAATTATCATAAGCGCGTAAGAAAAGGTTATTTAGCGCTGGCCAAAAAAGAGCCGGCGCGCATAAAAGTCGTTTGTGTAGAAAACCATAATAAGAATAGAAACCAGGAGATTATCCGTAAATACGCGGATAGACTGTTATGTCGCTAGAAAATATCATCGGCCAGGATAAAGTAATCAATTTCTTGAAGAGCTCGATAAAGAATGAAATGCTGGCCAGTTCCTATTTATTTATCGGCCCGGAAGGTGTAGGCAAGACCCTTCTTGCCAAGGAATTCGCCAAGCTATTAAACTGTGAGAAGAATAATCTAGATGCTTGCGATGTTTGCTCGTCATGCATAAAGATAAATAAGAATATCCATCCTGACATCCATTTAATCGTGCGCGATGGCTCAGATATCAAGATTGATAATATCCGCCAGCTGGAAAATGATATTAATCTGAGGCCTTTTGAGGCGAGAAAAAAGGTATTTATTATCCAGGATGCACATTTTATGAATGCCGAAGCAGCCAATGCCTTGCTAAAAACCTTGGAAGAGCCGCCCAGAGATAGCATCATCATATTAACCACAAGCCATTTGCATAAGATTTTTTCGACGATAGCTTCCCGCTGCCGCAAGATATTCTTCTCAAGCATAGATATAGAAAAATTGAGTTCAATTTTAGAAAAAGATTTTCATGTGGATAAAACGAGTAGTCATTACCTATCGTATTTTACCGAAGGCAGATTAGGCAAGGCGATAAGTCTAAAAGATAAGAATATCCTAAGCGAAAAAAACGCAATCATTAATGATTTTATCAATGCGGATAATTTCAAGCAGGCACAATTCGATTTGGATACTAAAAATAAAGAGGACATTAAATATAATCTGGATATATTAATGAGTTGGTTCAGGGATATATTGCTTCTTAAATGCGGTTTTACAGCGGAAAATCTGATTAATAGCGACCGAAAAAGAGAGCTAGAGAATCTAAAGAACGAATACAAAACGGAAGATTTATTGAAGATAATGCATCGTATACTGGATACTTATTCGATGCTAGACTATAACATCAATCCAAAGTTTTCTTTGGAGTTCTTGAGGGTGAAGACATGGCAAAATTACAGGTAAGATTAAGAGAATCAGGTGCGGTTTTTTATTATGAGTCAGGCGAATTAACGCCTAAGCCAGGCGATTATGTAATAGTTGAAGCTGAGCGCGGTTTGGATTATGGGCAAATCGTAGTCGAGGCTGATGTTTCGGCGGAAGAAGTAAAAGATGAGCCGGTAAGAAAAATTGTCCGTATCGCTACGACAAATGACTTAAAGCAAATTGAAGACAATAAAAATAAGATAAAAGAAGTAATGCAGACCTGCTCCAAGAAAATAGAGGAGCATAAGCTGGATATGAAATTAGTCGATGCCGAATATTCTTTCGACCGCAGCAAGATAATCTTCTATTTTACGGCTCAGGGCAGAATTGATTTTAGGGAATTAGTAAAAGACCTGGCAAAGATTTTTAAAGCCAGAATTGAATTGAGGCAAATCGGAGTGCGCGATGAAGCCAAATTCTTCGGCGGTTTCGGAAGCTGCGGAAGAGAGCTTTGTTGTAAGAAATACCTAAAGAATTTTGAGCCAGTAACTATCAAGATGGCAAAACAGCAGGGACTGCCTCTTAACCCTCCAAAATTATCCGGAGTTTGCGGAAGGTTGATGTGCTGCCTGTCTTACGAATACAAGATTTATAAAGAGTTGTCTAAGGATCTTCCTAAAGAGGGAGATAAGATAAATACTCCTGAGGGCAAGGGCAAGGTAATCAGCGTCGATGTATTGAAGCGCTCAGTGGTAGTAGAAGTCGGTACTGAAGGAAAACAGATCTCAATATCTTATAAATAGATTATCATGAATAATAAGTTTTATATCACAACTCCATTATATTATGTTAATGCTGCCCCGCATATAGGGCATTCTTATACCTGCATTGCTGCGGATTGCCTGTCCAGGTATTATCGCAACTTGGGACACAAGGTCCATTTCTTGACCGGGACAGACGAGCACGGCCAAAAGATCCAGCGCGCAGCCGAGGCGCAAGGATTAGAACCAAAAGTTTTCGCCGATAAAGCAGTTTCAGTTTTTAAGGGACTCTGGGAAACATTAAATATTTCTTACGATGATTTTATCCGTACTACCGAAAGCCGCCATGAGAAGGCAGTCCAGAAGGTCCTGGAGATTTTATATAAAAAGGGGGAACTTTACGAACACGTTTACCAGGGTTGGTATTGCACGCCTTGCGAGACATTTTGGAGCGAATCACAGATCCAGGCAGGAAATTGCCCTGACTGCAAAAGGCCAGTTGAGAAAATCGAAGAGAAAAATTATTTTTTCAAGTTATCCAAATATCAAGATTGGCTAATTGATCATATCAAAAGCCATCAGGACTTCATCTTCCCCCCAAGCCGCAGGGAAGAGGTTTTAAGATTCCTAGAATTAAATAAATTATCCGATTTATGCATTTCCCGCCCCAAAGAACGCTTAAGTTGGGGCATACCGCTTCCATTTAGCCCGAATCATGTAACCTATGTCTGGTTCGATGCGCTTATAAATTACATCAGCGCCGTAGGAAGTTTTGACAAAAATGATAAATACCAGTCAGAATGGTGGCCGGCGGACTTACATCTAATCGGTAAGGATATTTTGCGTCAACATGCCGTTTACTGGCCGATAATGCTAAAAGCCCTTGATATCCAGCCTCCCAAAACTATTTTTGCCCATGGCTGGTGGATGATTGATTCAAGTAAGATGTCCAAATCCCGTGGCAATGTAGTTAATCCGATTGAGATGGTGGATAAATTTGGCGTTGATGTTTACAGGTATTTTCTTCTAAGAGACGTTCCTTTTGGAATGGATGGAAATTTCTCGGAAGACGCCATAATAAAGAGGCAAAATGGCGATTTGGCTAATGATCTAGGCAACCTTGTTTACCGGACCTTGACGATGATTGAGAAATATTTCCAGGGAGAAATTACCAATGTGGAAATAAATCTTAAGAATAAACAGGCCAAGGAAATTGAAGAGAAGATAAACGCCCTTGATTCCATGATAAAAACTAATATGGGTGAAAAAGATTATAACTTTAGCTTGGCGCTTGAACCGATATGGGAACTAATCAATTTGGCCAATAAATATATTGAAGATACCAAGCCCTGGAATTTAGCCAAAGAAAATAAAACTGGTGAATTGAAAGAATTTATTGCTGTGTTAGTTAAGGTTATACGTAAGACAGCTGATGCGATTTATCCTTTTATGCCTTTTACTTCTGAAGCTATTAAGCAGCAGGTCGGGAAAGATAATATTTCTAAAGGCAAACCATTATTCCCTAGAATAGAGTAATCCTTTCTTATGCGCTCTCAGGTTTCAATAGTAAAATGCAATAATTACCAGCGTCGAGAAATAGAGGATGCCGTCAGGCGATCGGTAGAGCTGCTTGGCGGGATATCTGCCTTCGTGAAGTCTTCAGATAGGGTATTGATAAAGCCTAATTTGTTGTCTGCAAGTACTCCCGATTCAGGCATAGATACTCATCCCGAATTTGTAAGGGCTGTAATAAGATTAGTAAAACAAACTGGAGCGCGGATTGTCCTGGGTGATAGCCCGAGTGTATGGGGAGAAATCGAAGAAGTTGACAATGTTTACGAAAAATCCGGGATGAAACAGCTAGCTCTTGAAGAGGCGGTAGAATTAGTTAAATTCCGCCAGATTAAAATCAAATCAGGTTATCCCATAGCCAGTATTGTTGATGAATGCGATTGCATAATTTCTCTGCCAAAATTTAAAACTCATGATTTGATGACTATGACCGGGGCAGTGAAAAATCTTTTTGGCTTTATACCTGGTCTATATAAGGTCGAGTTACGTAAAAAGGCTTTGGCTTCTTGGGAGATGGCCAAGGTTTTGGCTGATATCTATTCAATAGTCAAACCAAAGCTTTCTATTGTTGATGGCATTATAGCTATGGAAGGCGATGGCCCAGCAAGTGGAGGAATTCTGCGTAATCTGGGATTGATTTTAGCAAGTTGCGATGCCGTAGCCCTGGATAGCACTATGGCAACAATCATGGGCTTGAAGCCTTCAGATATCCTTAGCACAAAAGAAGCAGCCGATAGAGGCCTAGGAAATGCTGAATTAAAAAATATAGATATTGTAGGTGCGGATTTAAGAGATATTATCGTATCTGATTACAAATTGCCCCAAACTTCGATAGTCAACAGATTGCCTAAGCCGTTTCTTAATGTTGGGAAGAACTTGCTGCATTTTAGGCCGAGCATCAATAGAAACAAGTGTACTGTTTGTGGTTTGTGCCTTAAGGCCTGTCCGGTATCGGCGATTAGTATCGAGAAAAAACAAACTAAAATTGATAATAAAAAATGTGTCTTGTGCCTGTGCTGTAAAGAGGTGTGTCCTCAAGGCGCAATTTCTGTTAAGAAAAGTCTAATAGCCAAAATGGCGGGATTATAAAATGCCAATACCGACAATAGAATTTAAAAATAATAGTATCAAGATTATCGACCAAACGAAATTACCGACGAGATATAACTTCATTTATTGCAAAAATATTCAGGCTCTGTGGAAGGCGATTAGAACTATGCAGGTTAGGGGCGCTCCTGCTTTGGGCGTTGCAGCAGCGTTCGGGGCGTATCTTGGGATTAAGGATTTTAAAGGCAATAATAATCAGTTTCTTAAGAAAGTGAAAAGCGTAATCAAATATTTAGGTTCATCTCGTCCGACAGCGATAAATCTATTTTGGGCTTTGGAACGGATACAAAAACTAGCTATCAAGAATAAAAATAAGCCGATTAAAGAAATTAAAGCTTTGATATTAAAAGAGGCCAAAAAAGTCTTTGAAGAAGACAGGGTTATCTCGCGTAAGATGGGGGAATATGGCCAGCCGCTTATTAAAAATAACGATAGGATTCTTACCATATGCAATGCCGGAGCTTTGGCGACAGCAGATTACGGCACCGCACTAGCTTTATTTTATAAGGCAAAAGAAAAGGGAAAGCACATCAAGGTTTTTGCCTGCGAGACCAGGCCGCTTTTGCAAGGCGCTCGGCTTACTACCTGGGAATTGAAGAAGCATAAAATTGATACGACTTTGATCTGTGACAATATGGCGGCAAGTCTGATGGCTAAGGGCAAGATTGATAAGGTGATTACCGGAGCAGACAGGATCGCTTCAAACGGAGATGCAGCAAATAAAATCGGGACATACAGTTTGGCCGTGTTGGCTAAATACCACAAAATCCCATTTTATATTGTCGCTCCAATTTCTAGCTTTGATTTGAAATTAAAAACAGGTAAAGGCATACCTATTGAGCAAAGAAATCCAAATGAGGTAACAATAATAAATAATAAACGTATTGCGGCCAAAAACATTAAAGTTTATAACCCAGCTTTTGATGTCACACCGCATGAATTGATAACGGCTATCGTTACTGAAAACGGCATCATTAGGCCGCCATTTAGCAGGAATATTCAGAAAGTACTTTAAAATGACAAAGAGATCGGCATTATCAAAAATAGGCGAGTTCGGGTTTATCAATGTGATTAAGAAAATGGTAAAAACGGATGGTTCTGTTTTAAGAGGCATTGGAGACGATGCGGCGGTCTTACGTTTTGATAAAGATAAATATCTATTATTGACCGTAGATATGCTGATTGAAGGAGCGCATTTTAGACGGAATATGAATCCATATGATATCGGCCATAAAGCCCTGTCTTGTAGCATCAGTGACATCGCTGCAATGGGAGGTTTGCCTAAGTATGCAGTTATGTCAGTGGGGTTGCCAAAAGATTTAAACATATCTTATGCAAAAAGCTTATACAAAGGGATTATCGATACCGCCAATAAATACAAGATAAATCTCGTCGGAGGAGATACTAATCGTTCCGATAAAATTATTATCGATATTGCCCTGGTTGGAGAAGTTGAAAAGAACAAATTAGTGTTAAGAAGCAAGGCGAAAGTAGGAGATTTAATCTTTGTCACTGGTTTTCTAGGCGGATCTTTCAAGTCAGGTAAACACCTGAGATTTATACCCAGGCTCAATGAGGCCAGACTCTTGGTTGATAATTACCGGATTAATTCCATGGTTGATATATCTGACGGCTTGGTCCAGGATCTAAGCCACATTTTGGAAGAAAGTAGAGTTGGGGCGACTATCTTTGCCCAGGCCATTCCTATCGATAGAACAGCAGATTTAAAATCAGCTCTTTATGACGGCGAAGATTTTGAATTATTATTTACTATATCGAAAAAAGAGTCCCGAAAACTTATAAAAGATGCGCTTGAGAATAATTTTAGTTTTTCTATCAGACCGATCGGTATGATAACCGATAGAAAAAAGGGTTTTTCAATTGTATATGGATCGGGCAGAGAAAGAAAGTTGACCGTTAAAGGGTTTAGGCATTTTTAATGCAGATTATAACTAATAGTTCGCAAGAAACAATAGTGCTAGGTAAGATTATATCCCGATTGCTAAAAAAGGGAGATGTCCTGGCTTTATTTGGCAATCTGGGTTCAGGTAAGACTACTTTAGTCAAAGGAATCGCTAAAGGATTGAAAGTAAAGCATCAGATAGTTAATAGCCCGTCCTTTGTTTTGCTAAAAGAATACAAAGGCAAGCTTCCGGTTTACCATTTTGATTTCTATCGTATAAGAAAAGGCGATGAGGCTTATAGTGTCGGACTGGAAGAATTCTTATTCGATAAAGGAATTTGCGTTATTGAATGGGCAGACAGAATAAAAAAGTTCTTACCCAGGGATTATCTGGGCATAGAACTTAAATTTAAAGATGAAAATCAAAGAAAAATCATTATCAATGGCTATGGCAGCCGGTATAAAGAACTGGTTAAGAAATATGCGAATACTCGGGTTTGATACATCTAGTAATAATCTGTCTTTAGCTATTCTGAACAATAATAAGATAGCGGAAGAGAATATTCATTCTGAGAGAAGGCTATCTTCTTTAATCATTCCTTCTATAGCAAAAATATTAAAGAAAACAAAGTTATCTTTAGATACTTTAGATGGTTTTGCGGTGGGATTAGGGCCAGGTTCTTTTACGGGCTTGAGAGTCGGCATCTCGACGGTAAAAGGCCTGGCAATGGTTTGTAAAAAGCCGATTATTGGAATTTCAACTCTTGATATCCTAGCGGCAAATATTCCTATTAAAAATATGCAAATCTGCACTATAATAGATGCAAAAAGGAATAATGTTTATTACTGTTTGTATAAGAACAATAGTCGCTTAAGAAAACTAGCTAGCTACGGCTTGATCGATATCAACCAATTGATTAAAAAAATAAAAGAAGATACGATCTTTACCGGAGATGGATTAAGCATTTTTGAGCAGCTGATAAAAGATACATTGGGGAAAAGAGCGTTTATGGCAGAAAGACAAGATTGGGTTCCCAGCGCAAAAAATCTGGTTATATTGGCTAAGGAAAGATTTGAATCAAGAAAATTTGATGACCCTGATAAACTAGCCCCATTATATTTATATCCAAAAGAATGCCAAATAAAAGGATTCAAAAATGCAAAATAAAGGTTTATTCAGGCCGACTTGGGTAGAGATTGATTTAGCCGCGCTTGAACATAATTTTAAACAAATTAAGAAGCTAGTCGGAAACAAGGCTAAGGTTTTGTGCGTTGTAAAGGCCGATGCTTATGGGCACGGGATGGTTGAGGTTTCTAAAAAACTGGTAAAATGCGGAGCCGATTATTTTGGCGTTGCAAGTATAGATGAGGCAATAAAATTAAGAAAATCGGGTATCAAGCTCCCGATTTTGATATTGGAATTAATTCCTGATGAACATGCCGGAAGTATCGTTGACTATAATCTGACCCAGGGTATCTCCACGGAGAAACTTGCTCAAAGTCTAAATAATTATGCCAGAAAAAAAGGAAAAATTGCCAAGGTTCATATTAAGATAGATACGGGTATGGGGAGACTGGGAGTTTGGCATGAGGGTGCTTTGGAACTCGTTAAAAAGATAAAGAAGCTAAAGAATATCAAAATTGAGGGTATCTATACTCATTTTCCCTGCGCAGACACAGATAGGTTTTTTACTAATCATCAGGTCCGTAATTTTGATACGTTGATAAAAAGATTAAATAAAAACAACATTGATATTCCTTTTCGTCACTGCGCAAACAGTGTTGGAGTGATCGATTATAAATGCAGCCATCTTAATTTGGTTAGGCCAGGGCTAATGCTTTACGGAATTTACCCTAAAGAAAACCTGCGCCCGAAAATAGAATTGCAACCGGTTATGAGTTTTAAAACTAAAGTTTTGTTTACAAAAAAGATTCCTCAGGGCAGGACCGTCAGCTACGGCCGGACCTACATTGCCAGAAGGCCGACCAGTATTGCAACCTTGCCTGTAGGTTACAGCGACGGATATTTAAGGGTTCTTTCTAATAAAGCAGAGGTTTTAATTAAAGGAGCCCGCCGGAAAATCGCAGGGAGAATCTGCATGGATCAATCCATGGTAGACTTAAATAATTTAAAGAATGTTAGTATTGGCGATGAAGTAGTGTTAGTGGGAAAACAAGGAAAAGAGAAAATTACCCTTGAGGAGCTAGCTTCATTAGCAGGTACGATTTCTTATGAGCTCGCCTGTTCGATTGGAAAAAATAATTCCAATCGCCTCTTTAAGAATACCTAAGAAGTCTTCTTTAAAAGAACCAACCCGATAATCAAAAATAGAACATTAGCTAGCCAGCCAGCCATAATCGGAGGAAAGATATCGCTTTTCCCCAAGGCAATACTTATGGCATTGGTCAAATAATACAAAAATCCTATGAGCATACAGACTCCGAAGGAGGCAAATGTCATACCTTTTCTTTTTTTGATCATTAAGGAAAAAGGCAGGCCAACAAAAACAATTACTAGCGAACCGAAGGGGTAGGCAAATCTTTGTTGGATATCGACATTCAGATTGCGTATTACCGATTTTGCTCCGCTGTCTGCAAGTTTGGCCTTATAATCTTCCAATTGCCGTATATTCATGTAGTCAACTTGGACTCTTTGCGTCATGAAATCAGTGGGGGTTTCGGGGATATCCATAGTTTTCTCGTCAATAAACTCAGAAGTTTCGGCTCCATTTTTATCATAAGAAAAAACCTGTATACCCGAAAAAACCCACTTTCTGTTCTTCCAGATGCCCTTCAAGGCATAGTTTTTTTCTTTCAGTTCCTGATTTTTATCCTGTTCAAGTATTGTTATGCCTTCCATAGTCAATGTCTTAGGATCGAAAGAATTGATAAAATAAAGCCTGTTTTTCTTGCCAAAGTAAGCTACGTTATTGATTTTTTCTTTTTGCGTCAACGAAGCCTTGCCTTCAATTTTTTCCATTTTTATCTTATCCGATGTCTGCATCGCTTGCGGAATGATGTTTTCGTTAACCCAGAAAATAAATATGCTCACAATGAATGCAAAGAGGACAGTTTGTTTAGTGAGTTGCCAAATATTTATACCAGCAGAACGCATGGCCACGATTTCATTATTGACGTTTAGCTTGCTGAAAGTGGCCAAAATCGCCAGTAAAATCGCAATAGGAGCGGTCTGGACAAATATTATCGGCAGGAAGGAAGCGTAGTATTCCCATATTATTAAAGGAGAAACTTTTTCCCTTAGGAATTCATCAAGGTGGCCCAAGATGTCGACCACCAAATATAAGGTTAAGAACACTAGAAGCGCGCCAAGAAAAATGGTTACTATCGATTTTAAGATATATCTGTCTAGGATACGCATAGTTTATAGTTTAAGATTAAAGCAACTGAACCAAAAATAATATTAGGAGCCCACATAGCAAGCGCCGGGGCGAGCATATTTTGTAAGCTTAAGGCTTCAAAACCTATCAAAAGAAGATAATAAGTTGCTATGATCAAAAATGCCATTACAAAGTTTGCCGATTTTGCCCGGCGATGGACTATTATCGCTAAAGGGAAACCCAGCAAGATAAATATTAGGCATGAGAAGGCCAGTGATATCTTTTTGTGATATTCTATAAGTAAAGGTGTGGCATTAATTGAGAGAGCATTCATTTTCTTTATTTCTTCTCCGAGTTCATTGAGGGTCATGTCTTTGGGTTTCTTTTTAATATCTTCGGAATCAGTCTTAGTCAGGTCCAAAGTCATAAAATATGTTTTAAAGTTTAGTTTGTAGTAGATTTCCGGATTTTTTACGTCGGCTTCATCAGACGTCCCGTCGATTAATTTTAGTTTTATTTTATTTTGTTCCGGCAAAACCACAAATTCTCCTCTTTTGGCGATAATCGTGCGGGTGGGTTTGCCTTCGCCTTGTGGCTGGTAAATTCTCACTTGGTAAAGGTTATTACCTTCAATACGGTAGATAAAGATTATCGAGCCGGAAAAAGAATCGATAAAAGTGCCAGCTTCTAGCGCTGCCGCAGGGTTTTTTAAGCCAATTTGCTTAATTGTCTTTTTGGCAGCATAATGAGAATAGGGGATGACTCTATCGTTTAGCACTAATAGAATTAAGCTAAAGATAAAACCTATGACAATCAGGGGGAAGACCAGCTTGATAATACTGATACCGCTACTTCTTATAGCGACTATTTCATTATCGGCAGACATTCTTCCGAAGGCTAAAAGCACGGCTGTTAGGCAGGCGATGGGAATAGTGTATGCCAATAAAAACGGGACAAGATACAAAAACGACTTTATAACCAAGATTAAATCCACGCCTTTATTTATTACCAGATTGACCATCTTGACCAGATTACCCAGGAGCATAATCGTAGTCAGCACTAAAAGCGAGAGGATAAAAGGACCAAAGGCTTCTTTTAGAATGTAGTTTCTTAAGACTTTCATTTTGCTTTCGCTATTGTCAGGACAGAAACCATTTTGACACCCGCCCCTTTTAAGGTTTTTGCTAATTCCGAAGCGGTTGCGCCCGTAGTGATTAAGTCATCTATGATTAAGACTTTTTTATCCACAAAAGCATATTTATTTTTTATTTTAAAGGCTCCATCAATGTTCTTCCAGCGGGCAGTTTTATCCAGAGAAATCTGTGATTTGGTATTTCGGATGCGCACGATATCCTTAGTTGATATTTCCAAAGGGAAATATTTATGCAATTGTCTGGCTAATATTTCGCATTGGTTATATTCTCTTTCCCTGAGTCTCGCGGAATTAAGCGGGACAGGCAGCATTATATCATATTCGGAAATCGGAAAATTAAAATTCACAGTAAAGTCAAAAATCATTTGCGCGAAAACCTTAGCAAGCATAGTTTTGTTGGAATATTTGAATTTATGTATAAGCTCTTTTATTATCCCTTCGAATATAAATACGCTGTATGCTTTGTCGAAATGCAGATTTTGTTTCTGGCAATCTTTACACAGATCAATGCCTGCGGTGATTTCTTCAAGATGCATTCCGCATTTCGAACAAAAGGGAGGCAGATTCTTCTCGAGAGACTGCCAGCAGCCAGGGCATAGAGAGAACTCGTAGTCCTGATCTATAATTGCAGTTTTGCAGTTAATGCAGTTATTTGGATAGACTAAATCAAGAACTGCGGTTGCAAAAGTTTTTAACATGCCACTATCTTAACATCTGCTAAAGAGATTGTCAAAATAATTGACACTTATGCTCATAAAAGGTAAAATAAATCAAATAATATGGATAAAATAAACTTAAATGACCTCAAGAAAAGCCTTCATAAATTAATCAAAGAAAAGGCATTTTTCAAGGAGAAAATAACGCTTGCTTCAGGTAAAGTTAGCGATTACTATATTGATGCACGCTTGATTACTCTTAATTCCGAAGGCTCTTATCTAGTGGCTTCGATAATTTTAGAATTACTAAAAAATGACGTTTTTCAGGCGATAGGCGGGCCGACCATCGGAGCCGATCCTATTGTCGGCGCGATAGGAGCACTTAGATACTTAGAGAAAAAACCGGTAAATACCTTCATCGTTAGAAAAAAACCCAAGGAGCACGGCAAAAGGCGTCAGATTGAAGGCCCTGAGATCAGGCCCGGATCCAAAGTCATTCTTATCGATGATGTTGCTACGACCGGAGGATCTTTGGTGGATGCTGTGATGTTGCTTGCCCAGGATAATATTGAAGTCTTAAAAGCGGTGGTTATTGTTGATCGTCAGGAAGGGGCAAAAGAAAACTTAGCGAAAGTAAATTGCCCTTTAATTTCGATATTTACAGCCAAGGATTTCTTGAGCTGATTTTTAATAACCTACAATTATATAAAATATGGGAAAGAAAATTTTAATTGTTGATGATGATGCTAATGCCTTGAAAGAGGCAGAAACTACTTTAAAAAACGCCGGCTATGAGACTATGATTTTGGGCGATCCTAAATTTATTTTTAAGATTATCAAGAGCGACCAACCGGATTTAATACTTTCGGACATCATCATGCCTTATCATGACGGTTATTCGCTGTGCCAGGAATTAAAGAAGCTATACGGAGATAAAATACCCATTATTCTTGCTACGGCAAAGTCTTATGAGCAGGAATTAATCGCCAAGGCATCTAAGGAATTCGGAGCCAATGACTTTATTATAAAGCCCTATAAAAAAGAGGAATTGCTCAAGAAGGTTGACACAGTATTAAAGAAGTCAAGTCCCTCTAAACCCGAGAAAAAATAAGCTTTGAATATGTTTAAACCATATTTTACGTACGCAAGTACGTAATTTTTTTTGATCAGTCATGAAAAGACACGACATAATTATAATAGGTGCAGGTCCCGCTGGAATGATGGCTGCTATACGAGCTGGTCAACTTAAAAAACAAGTGCTTTTGATCGAAAAGAATAATAGATTAGGCCAGAAACTCTTGATCAGCGGGAAAGGCCGCTGCAATATTACCAATATTCAAGAATTAGATGGATTCATTTCCAACTTTAGCCATACCGGAGAGTTTCTGCGCAGCGCATTTGCAAAATTCTTTAATAATGAACTGATGAAATTCTTAGAAACCAAAGGTCTAAGGCTAAAAACGGAAAGAGGGGGAAGGGTTTTTCCGAAGGACGACAGGTCTGATTCGGTTTTGAAAGTTCTGAAATCATATCTCGATGAGAATAGAACCATGATTGTTTATAATAGTCCGGTGACAGATATAAAAGTTGGTAAAAACGGAGAGTTTAGTGTAGAATTAAAAGATAAAGGGGTCTTTAAAGCTGCAAAATTGATTTTGGCGACTGGGGGATTAAGTTATCCTCTAACCGGTTCGACTGGCGACGGATTTGCTTTCGCCAGAGGTCTAGGACATAGGATAGTGGATTTGCGTCCTGGGCTCGTGCCGTTTGAGACAAAAGAGCATTGGGTTAGGGATCTCCAGGGCTTGTCATTAAAGAATGTCAGGATAGAATTCTCCAGCGGCAAAAAATCAATTGTATCCGCGATCGGAGAGATGCTGTTTACTCATTTTGGAGTTTCCGGGCCGCTAATTTTGGAGTTGAGTTCTAAAGTGGTAGATTGGTTAAATGAAACAAAAAACCCGGTAAAATTATCGATTGATATGAAGCCTGGGCTTAGCCAAGAGCAGTTGGATAGGCGCTTGATTCGCGATTTTGAGAGTCAAGGGTCAAAAATCTACAAGAATCTTTTGGCAGAATTATTGCCAGCTAAATTGATAGATGTTTTTGTTAAGGTTTCCGGGATTCCACCCAATAAAAAGGCGAATCAGTTGACCCAAGAAGATAGAAGAAGGATTCTGAGGCTTCTGAAGGATTTTTCTTTGACGATTACCAGGCCGAGGCCGATAGAAGAAGCAATTGTAACCCGGGGCGGAGTATCGACAAAAGAGATTGATCCGCGAACAATGCAATCGCGTCTTGTCAAAGGCCTTTATTTTTGCGGTGAGATTATTGATGTAGACGCGGTAAGCGGCGGTTATAATCTTCAAGCGGCATTTTCCACAGGTTTTTTGGCAGGAGAATCTGCCGGTAAGGACGGGTAGAATGAGAAAGATAATTCTAGCCAGCGCATCACCTC
>ENA-UOWG01000758-UOWG01000758.1-activated-sludge-metagenome-genome-assembly--contig:-NODE-758-length-38160-cov-5.855741_pt1 | contig 38160 bp, 29 predicted proteins | sample MGYA00238147_ERZ761563 | MGnify/ENA primary metagenome ERZ761563 (study PRJEB28884, sample SAMN05720216) | anaerobic digester metagenome | isolation source: active sludge of municipal...
CCTGGGCATTTACAGGGGCGACACCGTGACTTCACTGACCGCTGTGACCAATCGTTCCGGCTTCGAAACTTATTGCGAGTTCGACGCGGCCGCGGGAATCCCGCTCCAGATCGCCGTGGGAATTGAATTCAACGAGTGGTGGAGCGACGAGCCCGGCAAGATCACGCTCTCGGCGGGCGTTGCGCCGGCCAACGACCTGTTTGCCAACCGGATTTCGCTGATCGGCACCAACGTGAAAGTCGCCGGTCACAACATGGTGGCCACGCGGGAACCCGGGGAGCCGCAACCTGTGGATTACGGGGATCCCAACCGATCGGTCTGGTATGCCTGGACGGTTCCCGCCGCAGGGGAAGCGACGCTGTCCGTCAAAGCCGGCTTCGAAGTTGCGTTGGCCGTTCACACGGGATCCTCGGTTGGCGGACTGACCCCGGTGGCCAGCGATCAGGGAGATTCCCTGAGCTTTGACGCGGAGAGCGGGGTAACCTATCAAATAGCCGTTTACGGAATGTACGACAGCGCGGGGCCGTTTACGCTCGGGCTGTCGTTGGACCCGTAGCCGCTTGGCTCGGCGAAGACGAGTCTCAGACTTGAATGCCTGGATATGAAAACACTTGCACGATGGTTGGCGGTCCTGGTTTGTCTTGGGGTCGCGATACATGCCGCGCTCGCGGCGAAGACGCCTGTGGTCCTGAGCACGGATATTGGGGACGACATTGACGATACCTGGGCATTGGCGCTGGCTCTGCGCTGCCCGGAACTCGATGTGCGACTGGTTGTGGGCGACTATGGGAATCCGTTGTCGCGCGCCAAGCTGCTCGCCAAATTTTTGGAGGCCGCCGGTCGCACCGATATTCCGGTGGGCTTGGGAGTTGACGTGCCATTCCAGTCGGATTTCAGGCAGGCGAAGTGGATCGAGGGTTATGACCTCGACCGTTATCCGGGCAAGGTTCACCGCGACGGCGTTCAGGCGATGATTGACATCGTGATGTCCTCGGCCGAACCGGTCACGCTGTTGTGCATTGGCCCGGTGCCGAACATTGCCGAGGCATTGCGGCGCGAACCGCGTCTGGCTCAGAAGGCCCGGTTTGTGGGCATGCATGGGAGCGTGCGCGTGGGCTATGGGAAAGGTTCGCCTCCGGCTGCCGAATGGAATGTCCGCGCCAACCCGGCCGCGTGCCGGATCGCGCTGAGCGCGCCCTGGGACATTACGATCACTCCCCTGGACACCTGCGGACGGGTGCAATTGCGCCAAGACAAATACGCGCGGATCCGCGACTGCGCCGATCCGATGGTCCGGGCTCTGGTGGACAACTACAAAGTTTGGAACGAGTGGAATGCCGGCCGCGACCAGAAGGTCGTTTCTCCTCCGAACGCCAGTTCGACCCTTTTCGATTGCGTGGCGGTTTATCTGGCCGTGAGCCGGGATTTGTGCGGAATGGAATCACTGCGACTGCGAGTGGACGACGATGGGTTTACGCGGGAAGATCCCGCGGCACGCTCGATGAACGTTGCCACCTCGTGGAAGGATCTGGCGGCGTTCGAGGACTGGCTGGTTCAACGGCTGACAAGCCCGGCGCCGCCCAAGCCATCGGCGGGCGGCATCAAGCAGAATCACGCCGCCGAAGGCGCATTGCCCCAGGGCCGGGGTTTGGCGGCCGGATTCCGCGCCGATGCGACCATCGACACTCACCGGGCCGTCATTTTTGCCGATGATTTTGAGAAGGGCGAATTGGGATCGCGCTGGGACGAAAGAGGCTCGGGAAAAGGCAGGGCATTAAGTCTTGCGCCAGCTCGGGGAGAGGTCTGCGGACAACGATGCATGAAAGTCGAAGCGAGGCTGGGCGAAAACCAGGGGGATGGCCTGACCCAGTGGTTCGAGGCGGCGCCGACGGTGTTTGTGCGGTTCTATGTCCGATTCGACGCCGGCTGTGATTATGTGCATCACTTTGTCACCTTGCGCGCCAACAAAGGACTGCGGGGCGGCGACAAATGGAGTGGTTTTGGGGGCGCCGGTTTGCGTCCGACGGGCGACGAACGATTTTCCACGGCCCTCGAGCCTTGGGGCAACTGGGCCCGCTGGCCCGCGCCGGGCAAATGGAATTTCTACAGCTATTGGCATGAGATGCAGGTGTCTCCCGATGGCAAGTATTGGGGGAACTCGTTCCTGCCCGAAGCCCAGGAGGTCATCCCCAAAGACCGCTGGATCTGCGCCGAGTTCATGCTCAAACACAACACGCCCGGCCAACCGGATGGCGAACAGGCTTTCTGGATCGACGGCCGTCTGCTCGGCCATTGGCGCGGCATCAACTGGCGCAAGACCGAAGCGCTGAAAGCCAACGCCCTGACCCTCGAGTCCTACGTCACAGACCGATGGACCAAGAATCCCACCAACATCGTTTACTTCGATAACCTCGTCATTGCCCGGGAATACATCGGCCCGGCCGGCGGATGAGTTGGGGCCAATTCAATGACTCCTTTTGTTGATGGGACTGTCGCCGCTTGGGGTGTTCCCAACTATGGAGTGCTGGATATTCCCACGGGTCTTAATCAGGTTGCCGCAGTAGCCGCGGGCGGCGATTTCAGTCTGGCCCTCCGGAAGGATGGAAGTGTGGTCGGGTGGGGGGCGAACTTTGACGGTCAAATTTCCGTTCCGGCGGGACTCAGCGATGTGGTTCAGATTGCGTGCGGACAGTAATCATTTCAGAAAGTGATTGTTGCATGCGGTTTTACAGGTCTAGGGGGGGAACACACAACCGGATTGCGAGATAGGGAGCAGACGGAAAACTCGAGGGGAGGCGATCTTGCTGGTTCGGATAATCCCATCCTCCTCAGGAATCACATCGGTTCTATCGCGCCAGGGAATCCCGCTGACATGAAAAGCCGAGCTTGGCGGATCACATGGCCGTCTGCGACAACCCGCATCGCTCGGTCACACTGCCGGGCGCCAGCTTCGCGGGATGGAACTCAGCTCAGGGCGTGGTCAGGCCATGGCGAATGGCATAGCGGGCGAGGGCGGCGACGTTGTTGGTGCGGAGTTTTTGCATGATATGCTGGCGGTGGGTCTCGATGGTCTTGGGACTGACCTGGAGGAGGTGGGCGATCGATTTGGTGTTCTCGCCATGGGCGAGGTACCGTAGCACTTCGCATTCGCGTTCGGTGAGGACTGAGGGGCCCGGGGGTTCCAGTGTGGGAAATTCGTGGTGTTTGGCTCGATCGAGGGCGGTCTGGCTGTCCTGGCAGAGGTATTGTTCGCCTCGAAGGATGGTGTGGATAGCGTCGGCGAGGCAGGCGCCGGTATTTCGTTTCGAGACAAAACCGGAAACCCCCGCTGCCAGGGCCTCGTGAAGGGTCCAAGGATCGGCGTCGGCGGCCACCATGAGAAGCTGAACGTGCGGATGGGTCTTGTGGATTTGGCGGGCGAGATCGAGGCCGCTGATTCCTGGGAGGTTCACGTCTAAAAGGATCAGGTGCGGGCGGAGCGGCTCAAGCTTTTGGGCGGCTTCGGTGGCTGAGCCGGCTTCTTCGAATCGCGCTTGGGGGAGGACACGCCGGAGGGCGGCTCGCAATCCATCCCGGATGAGGGGGTGGTCATCGACCAGCAGGACGCGCCAGCATTTGTCCGCGATATTCATTCGGCATTCTCCTGAGAATGAGGGGTGGACAAAGAGGAGAGGGCGGTGTGGAGGGCTTGTGCCAGTTGATCGCACGCAAAGGGTTTTTCCAGCATGGCAGACACTTGCAGTTGTTCGAGGCCTTTAATTTCCTTTCGGTCCGGCAATCCGGTCATGCCCAGGATGATCAGGCGGGGTTGGATGGCGCGCAAGGCAAGAATTAACGCCGGTCCATTCATCACAGGCATCATCATATCGGTGAGAACGGCCCGAATGTCGGTTTGGTGGACGGAGAAAGTGGCCAGGCCTTCAGCGCCGTTTGCGGCCTTCAAGACGCGATAGCCCAGGGCCTCCAGAGCCCGGCCCAGACTGTCCCGGAGTTCGGTTTCGTCATCCACGACCAGCACGAGTTCGTCATGACCGCGGGGCGGCGGCGCCTCGGGGGGGGCGGCGGTGGCTGAATCCAGCTGAGGGGAGGCCGGGAAAAACAGCTCAAACACTGTGCCGCGTCCGAGTTCGCTGTCTACCCGCAGGAATCCCTCGTGTCCTTTGACGATGCCCTGCACGGTTGCAAGACCCAGCCCCGTTCCCTTGCCCTCTTCTTTGGTGGTGAAGAAGGGGTCGAAGATCTGGGCGAGATGCTCGGGGGCGATCCCGGTGCCGGTATCCGCCACGCGGATGCGGACATAGGCGCCGGATTGGGCCCCGGGAGTCATGGCGGCAAAGGTGGCATCCACGGGCACGTTGTGAGCTTCCAGCGTCAAGGTGCCTCCCTCGGGCATGGCATCCCGGGCGTTCACGCAGAGGTTGAGGAGCACCTGGTGGAGTTGGGTGGGATCCCCCAAGAGCGTCCACAGGTTTTCGGAAACATCAACCACCGGTGTGATATTGCGGGGAAATGTTTCGCGAATGATCTTTTCCATATCCCGGAGGAAATGCCGGACGGGGAGGGGGACACGGGCATTGGGAGTGCCTCGGGCAAAGGTGAGCAGCTGCTTGATGACATCGGCGCCACGCCGGGCGCAGGTATCGATTGTTTTTAGAAGGTTGCGGCTTTCTCCGTCGGTGATGGTGTCGCTCAGGAGCGGGGCCGTCATGAGAATGGGGGCCAGAATGTTATTCAAGTCATGGGCAATCCCGCTGGCGAGGGCGCCAACGGCTTCCAGCCGTTGGGCGCGCAGGAACTGGGCTTCCAATTTCTTTTGTTCGGTGATGTCAATGGCGGTGGCGGACATGAACTCGGGCTGGCCGGCCGGATCCCGGATGAGGGTGATGCTCATGAGGGTGGGAAACACCGAGCCATCGCGTCGTTGGTGCCAGATTTCCCGGGCGACAAATCCTCCGTCGCTGAGGATTCGCTTGAGGTGTTCCTGCATGGCGTTGATTTGCTGGTCGTTATGACAAACCGTGAACGGTTGTCCCAGAAGTTCCCGGGATTTCCATCCATGCATGCGGGCGAAGGCTTCGTTCACGTAGGAAAGGGTGCCGTCCATCAAGACAATGGCGGAGCCGTAGCTGGCCTTGTCGGAGATGGTGCGGAACGTGCGAATTTCCTTTTCAGCCCGATCGCGTTCCGAGATATCGCTATCGACGCCGCGGTAGCCCTGGAGATTTCCCTGCGCGTCGAGAATCGGAATGCCGCTGGTTTCCAGCAGGACGCGGTGGCCGTCCTTGTGAAGGCAATGATTTCTGAAGCGATTGAATGGCTTTCTGGCTCTGGTATGATCGAGGGACGCCTGCAGCAACGCGGTTCTTTCCGAGGGAATGAATAAATCGTAATAGTGGCATTTCCCGACCAATTCATCGGGACGGTAACCGAGGATGGACTCGACGACGGGGCTGGCGTAGGTATAGAGACCATCGGCGGTCATTTCCCAAACCCATTCGCCCATCTGCGAGGTAACCTCCTGGAATCTCGTGTCGCTTTCACGCAGAGAAGCTTCGGCTCGTTTCAGGTCTTCGACCATGCTCAGCAGGACTTGGCGGGAGCGTTCGGCGGCTTGGAGGAGCTCGCGGTTCCTGGCTTCCGCGGCCTGGGACATTTCCTCAGCCCGGCGGCGGGCGTGGCGTTCCTTGGCGTCGCGCAACTCGCGTTTGACCGCGGCGCCGAGCCGGGCCAGTTGGTCTTTGAGCAGATAATCGTTGGCGCCGGCTTTCATGGCGGCGACCGCCAGTTCTTCACCAATCGTGCCGGAGATCAGGATGAAGGGCAGGTCGAATCCGCTGGCCTTGACGATCCGGAGAGCTTCGAGACCGTTGAACTGGTGCATGGCGTAATCCGATATCACCAGGTCCCACGATTGCCGGGCCAGGGCCGATTCGAGTTCCTGGCTGCTGGCGACCCGTTGCGCATTCGCGCCAAAGCCGTGTTGCTTGAGTTCGTGCAGCACCAGCCCGGCATCGATTTCGGAATCCTCGACGATCAGAACTCGAAGGGGGGGCTCAGCCTTGATTGTGGGGGCCGTTTCGGCGGGGGAATGACGCGGCTCAGTCATGGTTTGGGGACTGTTGGGGGAGGGTGGGGGACTTGTTCAACAGCAGCCAATACAGGCCCAGCTGTCGAACGGCTTCCATGAAATTGTCGAAGTCGACCGGTTTGACAATGTAGCTGTTGGATCCGGATTGACAGGCCCGAAGCAGATCGGCTTCTTCGTGCGACGAGGTCATCACGACAACCGGAATGGTCTTGGTGCGGGGATCGGATTTGAGGCGCCGCAGGACCTCATGCCCGTCGATTTTTGGCAGCTTGAGATCGAGCAACACCAGTTTGGGAGCGTGGTGGATGGGATCGGTTGAAACCGCCGTCAACCCGAATATGAGATCGAGAGCTTCCAGGCCGTTCTTCACCCAGACAACATGGTTGGCCAGGCGATAGCGTTTTAAGGCGCGGAGCGTCAAATCAGCGTCCAGGGGATTATCCTCGACCAGGAGGATCTCCACAACGGTCGGATACGGGGGCTGAGTTGGATTCATGCGATAATGAAGTTATTCTTCATGGCGTTGGCTCCATTTTGAAGTTTTAGAGGGGCAGTGTGAAGTAAAACGTTGCGCCGCGATCCGGCTCGGCTTCGGCCCAAGTGCGGCCGCCGTGCCGCTGGACCAGTCGCCGGACCAGGGCCAATCCCACCCCGTTGCCTTCGAACTCCTCCATTTGATGGAGACGTTGAAAAACCCCGAAGAGTTTGTCGGCGTATTTCATGTCGAATCCTGCGCCATTGTCTTTGACGCTGTAAACGGCCTCGTGGTTTTGGATGGATCCGGACACGGTGATTTCGGCGCGGTCGCGGCGCTGGGTATACTTCAGGGCGTTATCGAGCAGGTTCATCCAGACCTGGCGTATGAGGGCCGGATCGGCCGCGGCATCGGGAAGGGATGCAAGCTGAAAATCGACCGTTCGATCGGGCGTGAGCCCCCGCAATTCCGTGAAGACCTCGAGGGCCAGGGCGGTCATGGGGGTGTGGCGGATCCGGAGCGTTTGACGCCCCAGCCGGGAGAATTGCAGGAGGTCGTCGATCAGCTGGCCCATGCGCAGGGCCTCGGAACGGATGATATCGAGGACCTGCTGGCCGCTGACATCGAGCGTGGAGGCGTAGTCTTGGGACAGGATCCGCGCGTATCCGTTGACCGCCCGCAGGGGGGCGCGCAGGTCGTGGGAGACGGAGTAAGTGAAGGCCTCGAGTTCCTTATTGGCGGCCTCCAGCTGGAGAGTGCGATCGCGGACCCGTTGTTCGAGCTCGTCATTCAGCCGGCGCACCTCTTTTTCCGCTTTTATGCGTTCGGTAATATCCTGTCCTTGGGCAATGGTGGCGACCGGGGTTATTGCGTCAGGAGCGAGGACGGTGGCCGAATTCCATAGCACAGTCCGAACCGTCCCGTCCCGATGCTGGATGGCGATCTCGACGGTTTCCCATCGTTCGCCGTCGAGCGTTTTTTTGATAAGCTCCATCGTGCTTTGGACCAAGGCCGGGGGGAAGAGCAGATCGAGAGAACGGCCCATGACTTCGGAGGCGCTTCTTCCGGTCAGGGACTCGAAGGCGTGATTGAAACGCGTAATGTTAAACTGCGGATCCCAGACAATGATAGGGGCGTTTGCATAGTTTAAGAGGTTGTCAAGATATTCATTGGTTTCGCGGAGGGCGGCCTCGGCTTGTTTGCGCTCGGTAATATCCCGGCTGAACACGGTGAGCCCCTCGGGAGATGGATAAAAACGGTGAAGGAACCAGCGTTTGAAGGGAGCGTAATAGTGCTCGAGTTCGGTGGTCCGTTGATCGGCCATGGCCTGGTGGTATGCGTGATGAACCGGGCTGCCGATGGCCTCGGGAAACACCGTCCAAATGTTGTGACCGATTAAGTCCTCGCGGCGGCGACCCACCATCTGGGCGAGCTTGTCGTTAACGAATACATAATGCCAATTCCGGTCCAGAGAGCCGAAACCGTCGCTGATGCGACCCAGAATCTGGGTGAGGCGTTGAGTGGCTTCGTCGGCGGCAGTTCGCGCGGTGTGTTCGAGATCCAGGAGCCGTTGGCGTTCCTGGTCGGCGCGTTTGCGCTCGGTGATGTCCTGGAAGGCGCCTTGCACATGGGTGATCCGTCCGGTGTTGTCGCGAATCGCCTCCCCGATGGTTCGAGCCCAGACCCGATGGCCGCGGGCGGTGATGATTTCCATTTCTTCGTCATAAGGAATGCCCGCGTGGGCGCAGGCATCAAAAACGCGGGCGATCTTCTCTCGAAACTCAGGCGCATAAAAGCTCATGCCTGCCTCGACGCCGGGAGAGTAATCGGGTGGCGCTTCATGGATGGCGGCCACCTCCTCGGACCAGATGACCTGATTTGTTTTGAGATTGACGATCCATCCTCCCAGGCGCGCCATGCGCCCGGCGATTCGGAGCAAGGCCTCGTTCTCGCGGAGGGCGGCCTCGGTCTTCTTCTGATCCTCGAGCAGGCTGAGCAGGGCTTGACGGGAGACTTCGGCCTCGGCCAGCATGCGTGCCATCTCACTTTTCGAGGCGAGTTCGCGCGCCTCGGCCTGTTTGCGTTCGGTGATATCGCGCAAAAAAAGCTGGGCTCGTCCGCCGGGCAGTTTTCGGGCGCTCAGCTCGACGTCGATGACAGCCCCGCCCTTGTGTCGCACGCGGCACTCGCCGACGAAGGTCTGACCCGGATCCAGATTCTCGAATGGGGCGGTGACGGTCGATGGATCATCAAGGACGAAGAGATCGCGCGGGCGGATTTGCAGGATCTCGTGTGGCGTGAAACCGAGGAGTGAGCAGCACGCAGGATTTGCCTGGAGGCATCTTCCCTGGCTGTCCTCAATAATGATGCCTTCGATCGCCTGTTCGAAGAGCACACGAAAATCCTCCTGGAATGCGTCCAATTGACGAGTGCGAGTTTGGACGGTTGAGGCCAAAACGGACTCCCGTCTGGCAATGACGCTGGCCAGCCCGCCCGACAAAAGGGCGATCAGAAAGACCGACAGTCGGACGGATGCGATGGTAGGTTGGACATCGGCATGCCAGCCGGATTTTGGCAGAGCGGCCAAGGTCCAGTGGCGGCTGGGCAGGTGAACAGCATAGGTGACCGGATGATCGGTCGAAGTCTGCGGATCTCCGTGGAACAGCTGTCCCACGGAGTCGGTGAGGGTGATTTGGAGTCCGTAGGCGGGAGGGTGGATTCCGGGCAAATCGAGGAGGGCATCGAGATCGAGGATGGTGGTCGCCAAGCCCGAGAGCTGATCGGCCTGGAAAATGGCCAGCCGCGCCACCACGCCTTTTCCGCCTTGGCGCAGTTCGTAGGGATCGCTGACCGTTATCCTGCGGGATTGAATGGTCTGTTGAACATCGGCTCGGACGGACGGACGGTCGTCCTCGAGCAAATCCGTTAATCGTCGGTTGAGGACAGCGGCATTATTGCTGGCGGGATACACCAGGTTGGAGCCGTTGATCGGCATGATCTGGATAGCGCGAACGACGGTATCGTCTGCCAGCAGACCGGCCGCATAGATCTCGAATTTCTGATGAATTGAATCGTCCTTGGCATGGAGTTCAACAAAGGCGGCCAATGCCGTGAGGATGGATTGCCGCCGGTGGATTGCCGAGGTGAGAGAGGCGCCAATTTCATTTAGCCGGCCTTGGATTTTTGCCCGCTGTTGGGTGAGGAGCTGGTTCTGATAAGACAGGCTGTATTGCCATCCGACCAACATCGTCGCGGCAAAAACCAGAGTGAACAAGCCCGCGATGTTCCAGAAGCGCTTCGAGTGTTTCACAGGAGCAGAGGCCGCGATGGGCATGTTAGGAAAGGACTCATGCAGGAGCGGTGGGATTGGTTCCCTCGATGGCGCTGGGGTAGCGGAGCGGTTGACCGGCATTGAGCAGCAGCGCGTTGATCTCGCGTTTCAACTCAAGCACGCGGTCTTCGCGGCCAAGAGTGAGGTCATGCCATCGTCGAAGTTCCTCGTTTGGGGCGGCCGTTTTCACTTCGGCCCGTTTGCGTTGAATGGCTTCGACCAATGCGATGGAGAGGGTTTCGATGGCCTCCTGATCGTGTGGCGTGTAGTCCGAAGGCTTGTTACCCAGGGCAATGATGCCGATGGTGCGGCCCTCCTGTTTCACGGGAATCCCCAAGAAGCTGCTGAGCTCGGGATGTTCCTTCGGGAGCCCAACGCGGCTGGGATGTTTTCCGGGCTCATTCGCGATGAGGGACCTTCCGTCTTCCAGAACCTGTCCGAAGATGCCTCGCGACTTCATGTCGTTGACTTGCGCCTCGAGCTCGCCGGCATGTTCAAACGACACCCCCTTCCGGACGCTGAAAGCAATGGTATCCAGTCGCCCCGTTGGATTGAGCTCGCCGATCCAACCGCACGTGCTTCCCGTGAGCCTCTGCGCTTCGGAAAGTCCGATGCGAGCGACTTCAGTCTCCGTCTTCGCATGCAGTGAAGCCTGGAGAATCTCGTTTATGGCTGCCGTAAGGGCGATTTGACGACGCAAGCGATCCTCGGCCCGCTTGCGTTCACTGATGTCGCGGAGGACCACATGGATCGAGTTAATCCCCTCATCCTCGAACGGAGCGGCGCTGACTTCCACGTCTACGGGAGTGCCATCCAGGCGGATGATTTTTTCCTCGGCGGCAGCCACGGGCCTTCCCAGATCTCGGAGCACATGAATCCGTTGACGGACACGCGCATGGTCCTCGGGGTGGAACAATTCTAAGGGCGATTTGCCAAGTAATTGCTTTTGCGCCTGGGCGCCGAACAGATGGAGACATTCCTGGTTCGCCAGTGTCACCTGGTCCGAGCGATTGACAAAGATCGCAATCGGGGCGTGCTCGACGAGGGCGCGATATCGGGCTTCGTTTTGGCGCAACCTCTTCTCCATTTCCTTGCGGTCTGCGATATCTCTGAGGAATACGACCAGCTGACCGTTTTCGGCGGGTTTGTATTGGACACTCACGTCGACGGGAAAACAGCTGCCATCTTTGCGGCGGTGAATCGACTCGAAACGGTCTTCACCCAGGGTGATCACTTTCTGCAGATGGCTGGATGTATCGACGGGGGATTCGGCGGCCTCGATTTCGGCGATGCTCATGGTGAGCAGTTCGGCTTCGCTGTAGCCGCTCATTCTGCAATAGGCGTCATTGACCTCGATCAGGCGCCCCCGCAGGTCGACGCGCCAGAATCCGTCCATGGCGGTTCGTAGGATGGTGCGGTGGCGTTGTTCGCTTTCCCGAAGGGCCTCGTCTGTCTGGAGCTTGGATAGCGCCACGGCGAGATTGCCGGCGAGCCGCTCCCAGAGGGCAATGGTCTCAGGATTGAAACGGCCGGGGCGTCGATCATTCAGTTGGAGCAATCCGAGGCGGTCGTCGCCGACGCGCAACGGAAACAAGGCCACGGATTCGTAGCCTTCGCCGTTGCAGCGGTTCCGGGTGCGAGCCTGGCGATCGGCCTCGTTAGTGCTGGCCAGCAGCTGGCTGGTGCTATTCGTCCAAAACGTGCCCCCCGGAGTAAAGAACGGCAGGCGGGGATCAAACCGGCCGCAGATCACGTTGCCGCACATGCATTCGAGCATCGGATTGCCGTTGGAATCCCGAATCAATTCGCCGGCCGCGTCACGGGCACAGAGATGGGTCTCCAAGCGGGCGAACTCGTCCGGAAAACCGTGGGTTTCGTAATAGGGAAAGTCCTCGCCCTGGCGCAGGCGCACTCCGACCGCTTCGCAGCCGGACTGTTTTTGAAAGAAGGTGATCGCCGAATGGACCAGCTCGCGGGTGGTCTGGCTGAGGTTGGCAAAACGAAGCAGTTCGAGGGTCACCTCGCGCTCCAACTCGGCCCGCTTCCGATCGGTGATATCCCGGGCGATCGACAACACGTACCCCTCGCCTCCGCTCTCGAAGGCCCTGCTGGTGATTTCCACGGGGATCCTCACCCCGGACTTGCTTACATGGACTGACTCGAACACAGCATGGCCGCTGGCGGCAATCTTGTTCACAGCCTGGCGTATGACCTCGGTTAATTCCCCCGCGTCAATGTCTTGAGGTGACAGCCGCAGGAATTCAGTTCGGGTGTATCCCAGGCGTTGGCAGGCGACCTCATTGACCTCGGTAAACGTGCCGGGGGTCACGCCATCCATCCGATGCACAAAGACGGCGTCGTTGCCAGTGTTGAAAAGGAGCCCAAGGCTTTGTTCATTTCGACGCAGCTGACTCAGGACTTTGATCTTGGCCATGGCCCGGATCTGGGCAAGCAACTCCATTTCGTCGAACGGTTTGGAGAGGAATCCTTCCGCACCGGCTTCCAAGGCCCTGATGCGGCTTTCGCGATCGGTTTTCAACGCCGTCAGGAAAACCACCGGAATCGTTTGCAGACAAGGATCCGCTTTGAGTTTTCGGCAGATCTCATAGCCGTCCATGCCAGGCATCACGATATCGAGCAGGATGACATCAGGATCTTCCGCACGGGCCAGTTCGAGCCCTTGTGGGCCACTCGAGGCTGTCAGGACAGTGGCCTTGGGCATCCGATCGCCCACAACCGCTTTCAGAGAGATCTGGTTGTCCTGAGGAGCTTCAATAGCCAGTAGCTTCAATTTACAGTCCATTTTTCATAGAATCCGATAGCGCGCGCCGTGCACGATTCATCGGGCATGACTTTATACCAATTTTCTTTGAGCTGGTTGTTATGCGCCAAGTAATCCGAAAGGCCCTTACGGCCCTGATCTCATCGGCATTATTGCTGTATTAGTTAACGCAGTGTGAGAGAAATGCAATAGCAAGTGAAGATAGGGCTCGAATTCGTTGCTCATGGGCTTGACTTGCACGGGGGAGAACTTAGGTTTGGCGAATGGCTGAAGCGCCCAAAAAGAACAAAAGACGTCAGCGAAAGGTTTTGCTCGGGGTGGGTTTGGATTCCGACGGCCACAAACGGGTGACCACGGGACCCAATTTCGCCCTGGTGGGGGGCACCCAGGAGACTCATGAGTGCATGGTCGAAAAGGCGGTGAAGATTAACGAAAAACTGGCCTCCAAAGGCAAAACACTCGATACCGTCAGTTCGGAGGAATTCGAGGATGTCGCCCATTCTGTGGGCCTCAAGAGACATATTCCGAAAGAGAACGACTGCAACTGATCCCTTCCGATGAACGGCGACGCTCCTGGTTACCTGTTTCTGGCCGTTTTCCTCCTGGTAGCCGTCGTTTTCCCCCTGATCCCCTTGGCTTTAGCTTATGTTTGGTCCCGGTGGACCAGTCCTCCCAAAAGCGGGCCGGTCAAAAACTCGACTTTTGAGTGCGGTCTGGAATCCAAAGGCGATTCCTGGATCCGGTTTCGTTCGGATTTCTATATTTACGCCATTGTCTTTCTGGTCTTCGATGTGGAGACCGTGTTTTTGTTGCCGTTTGCTGTCGCGTTTCAGGGTTTGAGCGTTGGAGCATTTCTGGCAATGGCGGTGTTCATCCTGCTGTTATTGGAAGGCCTGATCTGGGCATGGAGAAAAGGGGGGCTTCGCTGGCAATAATCCACTATGGACGAAAAGCTTAGCAACAGCTTGAGCTCTCAAGGGGTGTGGGTGACCTCGATCGAAGCCCTTTATAATTGGGGACGGAGCAATTCACTCTGGCCGTTGGGATTTGGGCTGGCCTGTTGCGCCATCGAGATGATCGCAGCGTCGATGGCGCGATTTGACATCTCGCGATTCGGATCCGAGGTTTTTCGGCCTTCGCCGAGGCAGGCCGATCTGATGATTGTGGCGGGGACGGTGACCAAGAAGATGGCGCCGCAGGTTGTTCGGTTGTACAACCAGATGCCGGAACCCAAGTACGTGATTGCGATGGGGGCTTGTGCGATATCGGGAGGGCCGTTTAAGCAGGGATACAATGTCCTTAAGGGCATCGATCGGTATGTGCCTGTGGACATTCACATTCCGGGATGTCCGCCGCGTCCCGAGGCGTTGCTCCACGCGTTGATCACGCTGCAAAAGAAGGTGGCCAGCCAGGCGTTGCGTGGACCCGGACGGGCGCCCCACACGAAATCGGATGTGCCAGGCGAGTATCCCATTCCGCATTTTGGCGCTCATGACTTGGAGCCGTCATCCAATCCGGAGGTTTGGCGGCCGCCGGTTTTGGAACGAAAAGAGTGACCCAAGATCAGTGAGTATCCAGCAATGGAAACCCTGGAACAGATCAAGACCCGAGCGGAAGCGGCTGTGCCCGGCGCGAAGCTGGCGGTTGTTGCCAATGGCAGCGCGGGGAATCCCGATTCGCTCAGGGTGGATTCGGCGAGCGCAGTGGCGGTGGCCAGGTTTTTGCGGGATGATAGCCGGTTGCGTTTGGACTACGCCTCGAATGTCACGGGGGTGGATTGGCTCGAGAAACGCGTGTCCGAGGTCGTCCTGGTGAAGAAAGTGGTGGACGAAGTAGAACAAGAGTTTGAGCAAACCGTGGAAAGGGTTGAACCCGGTTATATGGAAGTCGTCTATCATCTGTATTCGATGGAGTTGCAGCAGGGTCCGGTGGTGCTGCGATTGCGGACCGGAAATCGAACCGACGATGTCCGGGTGCCCTCGTTAACGCCGGTCTATCGGGGAGCGGAGCTTCAGGAACGGGAAGTCTACGACTTGTACGGGATCGTATTCGAGGGGCATCCCGATTTGCGCCGTTTGCTGATGTGGCCCGAGTTTCTGGATCACCCGATGCGAAGGGATTACGTCGAACCGGACGACTACGAATACGAGCCGACGCCCCACGGCGAGGTGTTGACCAAGGCGAAGGGGCATTTCCCGCGATAACCGGCCATGGTGGATTTTGTGCATCCCAACCGATCGAATCTCGAAACCGAGAACCGGCGCTATCGTTTCCAAAAGGCGGAGAGGGAGGATTCCGAGGGCCAAGGAGTGCTCGAAATTTCGATGGGGCCGCAGCATCCATCGACGCACGGGGTGTTTCGAATGGATGTCGCCCTGGACGGCGAGACGGTGGTGCGCCTCAAGCCGGTCTTCGGCTATCTGCATCGAAACCACGAAAAGATCGCGGAAAAGACAACCTATTTGTCTTCGATGCCTTACACAGATCGGCTCGATTATTTTTGTTCGATGACCAACAATTGGGCCTATGCCCTGGCGGTCGAGAAACTGGCCGGGCTCACCGTGCCGGAACGGGCGGAATACCTGCGAGTGATTTTGGGCGAGCTGACGCGGCTGCAAAATCATGCGTGTCTGATGGGGTTTTTACTGCAAGACCTGGGGGCGATGGGCACGCCGTTGATGTATGCGTTCCGCGAACGCGAGAAAATCCTGGACCTGTTCGAATCCCTGAGCGGCTCGAGGATGATGTGCAATTACATGCGGTTCGGAGGGTGTCGGGTTGATTTGCCGGCAGGCTGGCTCGATCAGGTCAGACAGGTTACAGGCGGCTTCGGGCCTTTTCTCGATGAGTTCGAGCAGTTGTTGACCACGAACGAGATCCTGATGGCCCGGTTGCAGGGAGTGGGCGTGTTGCCCCGGGAACTGGCGATCCATGCCAGCATCACGGGTCCCGTCTTGCGGGCCAGTGGAGTGAACTACGACATCCGGAAGGTGGACCATTACGGGATCTATGACCGTTTTGAGTTTCGGGTGCCGTTGGGGGATCACGGAGACTGCTACGATCGGTTCATGATGCGGTTGCTCGAGATGCGGGAATCGCTGAGGATCCTCGAAGCGGCCATGCGTGACCTTCCCGAGGGGCCAATCTTGGATCCCAAGGTCAAGATCCGTAATTTCAAGCCAAAGCCAGGCGAAGCCTACGGACGAATCGAAGCCCCAAAGGGCGAACTCGGCTTTTACCTGATCAGCGATGGCTCCGCGAATCCTTACCGATATCGCATCCGCCCGCCCAGTCTGATCAACCTGACGGTATTGGAGGATCTGTGCCTGGGCCACAAGCTGGCCGATGTAGTCATTATCCTGGGGAGTATCGACATCGTCCTGGGGGAGGTGGATCGCTAATGTGGGGCCAGGGCATTATCAAGGGATTGCGGGTGACGGCCAGGAATTTTTTCGGGAGCTATTTTCACAAGAGTCGCCTGGTCACAGTCGAGTATCCCGAGCAAAAACGACCGACTCCTGAAAACAACCGGAATTTCCCGTTTCTGGTCTACGACGGGGACGATCCTGAAAAGGGCCTGCGATGCGTGGCATGCAAGATCTGCGAAAAAGAATGCCCGCCCCAATGCATTTACATTGTGCCGGAGAAAGACGAACGCGGCCGGCCGCGGAAGCACCCGCATCTTTTCGACATTGATATCTCGGTCTGCATGAGCTGCCAGATTTGTGTCGAGGTCTGCCCCTTCGATGCCATCAAAATGGATCAGGAATACGAACTGAGCCGGAGCAACCGGTTCGAGGGATTGTTGCTGCATAAGCGCGATCTAGCCAAGCCTAACGCCTACTATCGCCAGATCCATCCGACGGAGGCCTCGCTTGTGGACGCGGAGTTGGAACAGGCGCGCCAGCAGCAGGCGGCCAAGGAGAAGCCAGCGGCCGGCGCCACCGCCGGGCCCGGTCAACCCCCGCAATAATCGACCCCCCCCGCGATCTCGCATGCAAACGATCTTGGCAGTAACTGACCCCGAGTTTTGGATCGTGAACCTGGGCGCATGGTTGACGGGGTGGTTCGAGCCCGCATGGCGGCCGTGGATTCAGGCCCTGCTGCAGGCCGCCGCCCTGGTGGGGGGATTCGCCACGCTCTTTGCGGTGACGACGATTCTCGAGCGAAAGGGCCTAGGCAGAATCCAAAACCGCCCGGGACCAAACCGGGTCGGGCCGTTCGGGTTGTTGCAGCCGGCGGCCGATGGCATCAAGATGCTCACGAAGGAGGACATCGTTCCGGCGCGGGCGGACAAGATCGTGCATTTCCTGGCGCCTATTGTGATGCTGGCGCCGGTCACCCTGGCTTTTGCTGTCATTCCCTACGGACGCGAGATGACCCCGATGCCGTTGGACGCGGGACTCCTGTTCTTCTTTGCCGTAGGCGCGGGGAGCGAACTGGCGGCCTTCATGGCGGGATGGTCGAGTCGCAACAAATACTCTTTGCTGGGCGCCATCCGGGCAATCGCGCAGATGATCAGCTTCGAGTTGCCGCTGGTTCTTTCCACGGTGGCGGTCGTGATGATGGCCGGTTCGCTGTCGCTCGTGGAGATCGCCCGGCGCCAGGCGGAGTATGTGAGTTTTGTGCCGCAGTGGCACATCCTGACTCCCTGGGGGCTGGCGGGTTTTCTCACTTTTTTCACGGCGGCGCTGGCGGAGTCCAATCGCTCGCCCTTTGATTTGCCGGAAGGCGAATCGGAAATCATCGGCGGATTCATGACAGAATACTCGGGGTTCAAGTATGCGATTTTTTTCATGGCGGAGTATTTCGGCATGTTTGCGGTGAGCAGTCTGGCGGTGGTGTTGTTTCTGGGGGCCTGGAGCGCGCCGCTCCCGGGGCTTCAGTTCATTCCGTCCTATGTCTGGTTCGGGATCAAGCTGATGGGGCTGTTGTTTGTGTTTATCTGGCTGCGAGGGACACTGCCGCGGTTGCGGGCCGATCAGCTGATGAGTTTTTGCTGGAAGTTGCTTTTGCCGATGGCCCTGATCAACATCGGGGTGGCCGCCGGATGGCATTACAGCCGGGATTGGTCGTTTCCGGCGGCTTGGGGCTGCCGGTGGTTTCTCGGATTGGCGGGCGTGGGATTGCCCTTCATGGGATTGGCTTGGGGCTTGAGGCGCCGCCGCGGCTGGGGTCCGCGTGTTTATCGTTATGCAGAGTGATTTCTTTACACTGGTCTGTTGGGGGGTAATGGCAGCGGCGGCCATCGCGATGATGATGCGGCGCCCGGTGCACGCGGTTTTGGTGTTTGTCGTCAGCCTGGTCGGTCTCGCGGTGATCTATTTGCAGTTGAGAGCCGAGTTTGTCGCCTTTGCCCAGATCCTGATCTCGGTTGGAGCGGTGGCGATCCTGGTTGTGTTCACGCTCTTGCTGACGCGAAACGGCGGGGCGGAGGCGGAACTCAAAAGAACAGCGGGCTCCGCCATCGTGGGATTGGCGATGGCGGGACTGGTCATGGGATGCATTGGAATATGTGTGCTCGCATCATCTGCTGTTGAAACTTCCGGCGCCGTCACGCCGGCAACCGTGCGGCAAATCGGGGAGGCGCTTATGACCCAATACATATTGCCGCTCGAAGTTTTGGGATTGCTGCTCACGGCGGCGTTGATGGGGGCGGTGATTTTAGCGATGGATCCGGCGAGGCGCCACAACGAAAGGAAACCATGAACCCGTTGACGCAATGTCTCCTCGTATCGGGGGCCCTGTTCGGGATTGGACTGGCGGCGATTCTGGTGAGGCGCAACGCCATTATGGCGTTGTTGGGTCTCGAGTTGATGCTCAACGCGGGCAGCCTGAACTTCATCGCCTTCTGGCGGTTCCGTCCCGACGCCGAGCCGATGGGGGGGGTGGTTTTTGTCTTGTTCGCACTGGCCATTGCGGCGGCGGAAGCGGCGGTTGGGCTGGCCTTGATCGTTGCCATTTACCGGCATTTCCATTCCACGAACCTCGATGAGATGGATCGTTTGAAAGGCTGACGCATGGAGTGGATCATCAATCACATCTGGGTGATTCCCGGGCTGCCTTTGATGGCGGCGGGGGCCATTGCCCTGATGAAACGTGAGCAGCGGACACTGGCGGCTTCGCTGGCCCTTGGCGGGATTCTGTTGGCCTTTATCGGATCGGTATTGGCCTTTTGGCCCACGATGGCCGGGAGCGGGCATGATGCGGTTTGGCGGCATTACCAGAACCACGTCTGGTTTCAATTTGGCAATTACCCGCTGTCGATCGGATGGGTGTTGGATCCCTTGGCGGGCTGCATGCTGGTCATGGTGACATTGGTGAGCGGACTGATCTTCGTGTTCAGCCTGGGCTACATGGCGGAGGACTCCAATTTCACCCGGTTTTTCTGTTTCATGTCCCTGTTTGCGGCGGCGATGCTGGGGATTGTTGTGGCGAACAGCCTGTTGTTGCTGTTCATCTGCTGGGAACTGGTCGGCCTGGCCTCCTATCTCTTGATTGGATTCTGGTTCCACAAACCGAGCGCCGCGGAGGCTGCGCGCAAGGCCTTTTTAACGACCCGGATCGGGGATTTGGGATTTCTTTTGGGCATGGTTTGGCTCTATGCCCGCACGGGGACGCTGTTGTTTTACGATGGCGGCCAGGGATGCCTGGAGGCCGGCGCGCTGGAGGGATTGGTCGCGCGCGCCACCCTCGGGGGACTGACGCTGGCGACCTGCATCAGCCTCTTGATTTTTTGCGGAGCCATTGGCAAGTCCGGCCAGGTGCCTCTGCACGTGTGGCTGCCCGACGCCATGGAAGGTCCGACCCCCGTCAGCGCTCTGATTCATGCCGCAACGATGGTCGCCGCGGGCGTGTTTCTCATGGCGCGAATCTATCCATTGCTGGATGCGGACCCCGCGGGAGTGGCGGGGTGGTCTCCGGCGATGGTGGTGGTGGCGTGGACCGGGGCGATTACGGCCTTGATGGCAGCCGCGATTGCGGTGGCCCAGACCGATATCAAACGAATCCTCGCCTATTCCACAATCTCTCAACTGGGCTATATGATGATGGCGTTGGGGGTTGGGGGATATGCGGCCGGCATGTTTCATCTGCTGACGCACGCATTCTTCAAAGCCCTCTTATTTCTGGGAGCGGGATCTGTCATCCACGGCTGCCACCATGAACAGGATATCCGTCGTTTGGGAGGATTGCGGCGCCACATGCCCGTGACCTTTGCCACATATGCCATCGGCATGATGGCCCTGGCCGGGGTGCCTCTGCTGTTCTCAGGCTTTTGGAGCAAAGACGAAATCCTGCACGAGGCGATGGCTTGGCCGATATCCCGGGGGCCGTTTTTCCTGGGATTGGCGGGAGCATTCCTGACGGCCTTTTACATGACACGACAGATGGTGTACGTCTTTGCCGGAGATTACCGGGGCCAAAAACAGAAATTGAACCACTCCGACTCATCCAAAGGGCGGCGGCCTAACAAGCTTCCTCACGAAAGCCCGGCCGTCATGACGGTTCCTCTGATCATCCTGGCCGTGGGCGCCGTCGGGCTTGGCTTCATAAACACTCCCTTCTGGCCAGGGTTCCACCGATATCTCACCGGACACGAGGGGGAGGGAGTTTCGACGGGAACTCTGGGGCTGATGATTGTCTCCGGCCTCATTGTCGGGGCCGGATTGGGATTGGGCTGGGTGCTATATGGACGCAAGCCCGGCCGAGTTCTTGCGGCAACAGATCCCTTGGAGGTCATCCAGCCGCAGGGATTTCGCTGGCTCGGTCAACGGCTCTATTGGGATGAAGTTTACCAGCGCACGGTTATTGCCTGGACCCTGGCCATGGGACGCGTTTGTGACTGGATCGAACGTAACCTCTGGGAAAACGCGGTGGCAGCCGTGTCCCAGCTGACCTTGGGCTTTTCCTGGGCCAGCCGCTTGCTGGATGAATATGGGATCAACCTGGGTTTTGACCGGGTCTGCGACAAAATTCGGTTGGGGGGGCGGCGTGTTTCAGCGATGCAGAACGGACAGGTGCAACATTATTTGCGATCGCTGGCATTGGCTTTGGCGGCGTTGTTTTTGCTGCTGGCCTGGGGAGGCTGGCGATGAGGACGCTGCCCTGGCTCACACTTCTGACGTTCACTCCCGCTTTGGGGGGGGTGCTCTTGCTGTTGCTCCCCAAGCATCGGCAGGCCCTGAGCCGTCTCATCGCCTTGGGCGCGTCCCTCCTGACGGCAGGCTTGGCCCTGGGGGTTGCCTCACAGTTCGATCCCTCGGTGCTCGGGATGCAACTGGTCGAGCGCCATGAATGGATCCGGGACCTTGGAGTTCACTATTTTTTGGCTGTGGACGGCCTGAGCCTGTTGATGTTGGGTTTGACGGTCGTGCTGGTGCCGTATGCGATCCTGGTTTCCTGGGGCATTCAACATAAGCCAGGATTGTTCTTCTCTTTGGTCCTGTTCTTGGAGACCGGGTTGCTGGGAACGTTCACGGCATTGAATTTCTTCCATTGGTTCATCTTTTGGGAACTCGGCTTGTTGCCGGCCTTTTTCCTGGTCAAAGGCTGGGGGGGCAAACAGCGTGGATTCGCCGCAAACCAGTTCTTTCTTTACACGCTGGCGGGCAGCGTGGCGATGCTCCTGGCCTTTCAGGCGATTTTCCTGGCCACCGGCACCTTTGATTTTCTCGAACTCTCGTCCCGGGCCCAGGAAGGGAGGCTGACGAGCTCCTTGGTGGCCTGGGTAGGCTGGCTGGAGATGCCTCCGAAGTTGATTGTAATGCTGGTGTTTCTGGGCGTGTTTCTGGGATTCGCGGTGAAAGTGCCCCTGGTTCCTTTCCATATTTGGCTGCCCAGCGCCTACACCGAGGCGCCCACCGGCGTGGCCATGCTTCTGACCGGCGCGATGTCCAAGATGGGGGTTTACGGTTTCCTGCGGATCCTGGCTCCTTTGTTTCCGGAACAGATGCAGTGGTTCCGGACTCCCTTGTTGATATTGGCGATTGTCACCATTGTTTACGGGGCATGGACGGCGATGGCGCAGACCGACCTCAAACGCATCCTGGCCTATTCGTCGATCAACCATCTCGGTTACTGTCTGCTCGGAATCTTTGCCGCCGTCACCGCAACCGATCAGCCGCCGGCCGGCGTCATGGAAGGCTCGGCTATCCTGGCGGGCGTTCTGCTCCAGATGCTGAACCACGGTTTGACCGCCGCCACTTTGTTCGGTCTGGTGGGATGGCTGGAAACTCGCGCGGGCGGGATTCGGCATATCGACCGGTTTGGCGGGCTCCGTTCGATCCTGCCGGTCTATACGGGAATCACGGGGATCGCCCTTTTTTCGTCCCTGGGCCTGCCTGGCTTGAACGGTTTTATCGGTGAGTTTCTGATCTTCAAAGGGACGTTTGGGCTGGCGCCCTGGGCGGCCGGAGCGGCCGTGGCCGGTTTGCTGCTCACAGCAATCTTTATACTCACTTTGATCTTGAAAGTCTTCCACGGACCGTTGAAGGAGGAATGGCGGGGATTAACGGATCTGAGCCAGGGGGAACGTTATCTTCTGATGCCCGTGGTGGGACTGATGTTGTTGCTCGGGATCTATCCGCAAGTCGTGCTGCGCTGGATCAATGTTACCGTGACGCACTTGCTTGCCCAAATTAACTACTGACATGCTGGCCTGGACCATCTATCTCAGTTTTCTAGGGGCGGCGGCCGTCCTGCTCCTGCCGTCACAGCAGGAGCGCCGGGCCAAGGTCGTCGCCCTGGCGATGGCGCTGGCGACCTTTGTCCTGGGCGTCATTGCCGCAGCCCGATTCGCCCCGCCTCGCGACGGCAGCCCGATCGTGGACATCGTGCGCGTGCCCTGGGTGGCGTCGCTGGGCATTGATTATCATTTGGCGGCGGACGGCATCAGCCTGGTGATGGTCCTGCTGACGGGTCTTGCGGCGGTTGCGGGCATTCTGTTTTCCTGGAACATCGAGGAGCGACCTCGGGAGTTCTTTGCATTTTACCTGGTGCTGATCGGCGGGGTATACGGCGTGTTTTTGAGCTTTGATCTGTTCCTGTTTTTTGTGTTTTACGAGATCGCGATTGTGCCGAAGTATTTTTTAATTGCGATCTGGGGATCCACGCGTCGCACCTACGGGGCCATGAAACTGGCGCTGTATTCCTTTGTGGGCAGCGCGATGGTGTTGCTGGGCATTTTGGCGGCCTATGGGGTGGCCGGAGGCAGCAGCTTCAACTTGCTGGACCTGGCCCAGCACGCGTTCACCCGGGAGTTTCAGCAATGGGTGTTTCCCTTGGTGTTCGTCGGGTTTGGAATTCTGGCGGGTCTTTGGCCTTTTCACACTTGGGCTCCCACGGGCCATGTGGCGGCTCCCACAGCGGGTTCGATGTTGCTGGCGGGAGTCGTGATGAAGCTCGGGGCCTATGGGGCCCTGCGTGTGGCCATGCCCTTGTTTCCGATGGGAGTGGCCGCCTGGCAGGATTTCTTTGCGGCGCTGGGTTTGATCGGGATCCTGTATGGAGCGATGGTGGCGCTTGTGCAGAAGGATTTTAAGTTTGTGATTGGATATTCGAGCGTCAGTCACATGGGATTTGTTTTGCTTGGATTGATGACCCTGAATGGAGTGGGACTTTGCGGGGCGGTGGTTCAGATGTTTTCGCACGGGGTGATTGCCGGTCTGCTGTTTGCCGTGGTCGGCCGGATGGTTTACGACCGGGTCCATGAGCGGGATTTGGATGTGTTGGAAGGACAGGGATTGGCGCGATCGATTCCGTTTGCGGCGGCCACCTTTCTGGTTGCCGGAGTGGCGTCGATGGGGCTGCCAGGATTCAGCGGTTTTGTGGCCGAGCTGCAAATCCTGGTCGGGGCCTGGCGGAGTTTTCCGACCTTCGCCGTTCTGGCGGGGGCGGGCATTGTGTTGGGAGCGGCCTACATTTTGCGCGCCCTACAGAAGGCCTTTTACAGCGACCACGCCATGGGGTCCTCTGAGCCTGGGCCCCCGCTGCCGGCGATCAGCCTGCCGGAACGCGCGGCGGCCATTTTGTTGATGGCCACTTCCCTGGTCATAGGGCTTTACCCCAAGCTGCTGATTGACCTGATCCTGCCCGCGCTGCAGTCGGATTTGATGCGGGTTTTATCACGCCGGAGCCTCTTATGATCGGCATCGATTACTTCCAGATGATGCAATCGTTGTGGCCGGAGATCGCCCTGGTGATCACCGCGGCGGCGGTGTTGGGTTTTGACCAGTTCTGCGCCCGCGGTTTGCCCCTCGAGAGCCGATGGCGCGGCGGGGTATTGATCGCCGGAATCGGCATGCTCGCCGCCATGACTCTGGTCGTGCTTCAGAAAGGAGCGGTCGAGATTCAGGACGGTATGCTGATCTCCAATCCGGTTGTCCGCCTCCTGAAGCTGGCGATTCTGGCGATGGCCTTTTTCTGCGCCTGTCTGTCGCTTCAGAACCGCGAGAGCCGCCACGCCGGCGAATATGTGATTCTCCTCCTGCTCGCCACGCTGGGACTCCTGATCCTGGTCAGTTCGGATCATTTGCTGATGATTTTTATCGCAATGGAACTGGCCAGTCTCTCGTTCTATGTGTTGGCGGGATTCCAACTTGAAAACCGATCTTCCGCCGAGGCTGCCCTGAAGTACTTTCTTTTTGGAGGTGTCAGCAGCGCTTTTCTGCTTTTCGGGCTCAGTCTGCTCTATGGATTGAGTGGTGAACTCCTGTTGCACAAAATGACGATGGCCTGGCGGGCCAATCCCCAGGAGCCGCTCCTGGTTCTGGCGCTGGTCATGGTGGTCATCGGACTGGGATTCAAGATTGCGGCGGCCCCCTTTCACGGCTGGGCGCCTGACGTTTACCAGGGCGCGCCAATTCCGACGGCGGCTTTTGTCGCGTCCGCCTCCAAGGTGGGAGGCTTCCTGGTATTGGCGCGAGTGATGTGGTCGGGATTCTCGGGTCTGGAGGGGAGCGCGGCCTGGCAGGCGTGGGCCCCAGGATGGGTTCCTCTGCTGGCCGTTTTGGCGGTGGTGTCCATGGTCTGGGGCAACCTCGCGGCGCTCAGCCAGACCAGCGTCCGACGGCTGCTGGCCTATTCGGCGATCGCCCACTCGGGCTATATGCTGCTGGGATTGATTGCGGCGGATCCGCGGGGAATATCGGCGTTGGTCTATTATGTCATCACTTATGGTTTAACCACACTGGGCGCCTTTGGGGTGGTGGCGGTGGCGGCCCCCTCGGGCAACGATCATTGGGACGCTTTTGCCGGGCTTGCGCGGCGATCTCCGGGGCTCTCCTTTTGCATGCTGGTCTTTATCCTATCTTTGGCGGGGATTCCTCCGCTGGCGGGATTTTTTGGCAAGGTCTATCTCTTTGTGGGGGCATTGAACTCGCAGACGTCGCCACACGCCCTGCTTTGGCTGGTGGCGGTGGCCCTGGGGACGAGTGTGGTTTCCTTTTACTATTATCTTCAACTGCTGAAACAGATCTATGTCACACCCCCCTCCGAAAACCTGCCCGCCATCTGTCCCCAATTCTCGGTGCAGTTCGTTCTTGGCATCCTGGCGGTGTTCGTGTTTGTTTTGGGCCTGTTTCCAGAAGTGATCATGGCGAAGACCGAAATCTTTCTCATGGAAGCTGGATGGTGAGAAGGCCGGTAAGGCTCGAATGGGGTGGGCATCCTGGGATTGTGATGGGCTCGGTGTCCGGACCACGGCCTCAATCCAATCCCGAGCATCAAAAGATAAGCCCCACCCGGCGCCGGTGGGATGAGAGATCTCTAAACAGAATAAAGTAACAAATGTAACAAAGGTTGAACGATGAATGCAGTAAAGAATTCACGCATGATGATGGCCCTGGCGGCGTGCGGCTTGATGTTTGGCGCCGTGACCGCGCAGGCCGATGACATGGATCCCTACCTGGGCCATTGGGCCCTCACCACGCCGGGCGGAGGTCCGGGCTGGCTTGGCGTCACGAAGGAAAAAGGGTATTACGACGCGAGCATGCTCTGGGAGGGCGGCAGCGTGTTTCCGTTGGATTGTGTTTTCATGCGGGAGGGTGTGTTGCACGTGTTGCGGTTGCATGAAGTCCAACGCAAAGATTCAAATGGCAAGGTCGTGAGAGTTCAGCGTTATCCGGAATTGATCATGGCCAGGGTGGAGGGCGACCGATTGGAGTTGGAAACCATCCAAATTCGCCGCGATGGAATGGGATCCGACAGCAGAACGTTCTCGGGCAAGAGAATCCCGCCCCTGCCAGAGCGCCCGAATCTCGACGGGGTCAAATATGGAGAACCGATTCAGTTGTTCAACGGCCAGGACCTCACCGGCTGGAGACTGACGAGCCCCAACCAGGTCAACGGTTGGAGTGTTCAGGGTGGCGTTTTGATGAATCGGCCTGTCCAGGAAGAAGGCAAACCGCATAAGTCCTACGGAAACTTGCGCACAGACAAAGAGTTCGAAGACTTCAATCTGAAGCTCGAAACCCGGGTGAACAAGGGCGGGAACAGCGGGATTTACCTGCGGGGTATCTACGAGGTTCAAGTCACGGAAAGTTACGGGCGAAACCTGGACAGCCACAACATGGGAGCGATCTACAGCCGCATCACGCCCGCCATGAACGCTGAAAAACCGCCCGGCGAATGGCAGACCCTCGATATCACACTCGTGCAACGGCACGTGACGGTCGTGCTGAACGGCAAGAAAATCATCGATAACCAACCGTTGCTTGGCTGCACCGGCGGCGCTCTGTGGTCCGACCAGTTTCGTCCCGGCCCCCTTTATCTTCAGGGCGATCACACCTCGGTTGATTACCGCAACCTTGTGCTTCGGCCTGTGCTCAAGCCGTGAGTTCCTCCAGAAAGCGGTGAGTCTCCTTGCGGATCTCGGCGCGCAAAATGACCGCCAGACCGGCTAAAGGAGAAGGGCAGGGGACCGTCTGAGATCGCAGTTGGTCTCCGGCAAAATCGAGGTAGACCCACCGCTTTCCAACCGGAACGAAACCCTTCAGGCGATAGAAATCGCTTTGAACCCTCGCGAAGGCTGATTCAAAATGGTTCAGGTCAAAGGGATCCTTGACCCGAACGAATTGCGCCACGAAATGAGGATCCCGGCAAGGGGCGTATTGCCCGGTCGATGAAACCGGCCAGGGGTAAGGGGCAAACCAATCCAGGCTGACCTCGCCGAAAGTCGCGCGCACCATAAAACAGCGCGGATTGATTTCCCGGATGTCCGCGTCGGTCTGATCGATCAGGCTCTCAGGATGGAGATCGACCTTGTTCAGGATCACCAGGTTGGCGGCCTTAATTTGTTCCGTGACGTTTGGCAGGATCTCTCGAAGCTTGATAAATGCGCCTGGATCCACGACCACCACAATGCCGCGCAGCGAGAATTGCTCGGTCAACCGGCTTTCAAGGAGCAACCGGTGAACAACCGTCGGATTGGCCATGCCGCTGGCCTCGATGACGACTCCTTCCAGATCGGGGTAATCCCGATGAATGACACGCATCTGCCGGATGAACTCCGAGACCAGGCACGCGCAGAAGATGCTGCCACCCGGGAGCGCCACGACCGAGGAATGGCTGGCCGACAAACGGTGGCCATCCACGTCCTCGGGCGAGAGTTCATTGACGAGAAACAGGAGTCGGCGGCGGGTGGGTTCCCGGGCGATATGTTCCAGCACACTGGTCTTGCCGGCCCCCAAAAAGCCGGTCAGCAAACAGAGGGGAATCATGAGGACATCTTTTTGCGGGCGGCCTCCTCAATCGCCGCGACCAGCGTGTTTTGATCGGGAATGAAGGAGGAAAAGCGGATCTCGCCATCGATGCAGATGGTGGGAAGGCTCTTGACGCCCAGGCGCATCATCATGCCGAGGCCCTCGCGGACCTTGATTTTGTGTTCGTTGACAAAAACCCGGACCGGCGTGTTTTGGGAGGCCCGGCTGACGGCTTCCATCATGTATTGACAGGGGGCGCACGATGTCGAATCAAGGGTGATCACGTCGACCACAATGCAATGCCGGGCTTCGTAATCGGGAAGCTGGATATCGGCGAACGCATCGTCAGCTTTGGACTTGAGGGTGGTCTTGGCCACGTCCCGTTGGTAGGGATCATGGACCATCTGGGCAACAGCCTGAAGATTCTTGGGGGGCACGTGATAAGGCAGATCACAGCCCGGCGCCAGGACAAATCCTTGGGAACCCGCCTTGTCCAAGATCGCAAGCGTTTCAGTTCGGGCGTCATCCTCATCCCCAAGCAGCAGAACGGCCGTTAATCGCAAATTGCCGCCGAACGATTTGTTCTCCCGGCCACAGAGCTCGCGCAATTGGCGCAGGTCGATCTGTTCATCGACTGAGATATTATCGGCCCGGGTTTGGCACATGACCTCCAGATTGCGGGTCACATCGCCGCAGACAAAGAGCGAGGAGAGAGAGCCCCGAGCGCGAATCGAGTCGAAGACCCGGTTCAGGGGCGGGGCAACAAATGTCTGAAAATGCCGGGCTGAAATCTGACTCGTCATCGGATCCACGACTGCGATTACGTCGGCGCCATGGTCCAGGTAGTGCCCCGCCATCTGGATGCCGATGTCGGCGCAGAATTGCATGACCTCGCAGACGAACTCCTGGCGATCGAACATCGCCAGGAACAAATCGCTGCCCATCAGATGGGCGGCCAGAGTAAAGGGCCCGCAAATCAGGCCGTAGAGAGCGATCTCCTTGCCAACCTCGCGTCTCATACGGTTCATCGCTTCCAGCACCACGGGTAACCGTCCCTTGTCGGCCCTGAGGGTGGGGAATTGACTCAAATCGCCTCCAGCCAGGGGATGGGTCACGACCGAGGGCGGCACTTCGTCGGCCCAGTGAAGAGCGCATCCCAGGACTTCAGCCTCGATCTGCAAGTCAAACATGACCGGAAGACCGTCGGGCTCATAGAGCCTGAAGGCCTCGAGCAAGCCCTGGACGATCAGGTCGGGAGACCGGAGATAATCGGCGGCCGATTTGCCGATAAGCTTGCCGCCGTGGCATCCCACAAAAGGCAACCAGGCGGGGCGCGGCGTCGATTGATTCCGAAGCGCCGCCAGCAGAAGATCTCGTCGCGTCATAAGTGTGCCTCAAGGGAAATGTTGTTTCAGTAAAGTCGCAAGGAAAAACCTCTGTCTTGAATCCTGCGTCGACCGGCGCTGCGGGATTAATCCCGCGCATGCCGGGCCACTCTCGCTTCGGCGCCGAGGAGAATCGGCGCGCGGAATTCATTCCGCAGAAGCGTTTCTGCCAACTGCAGACCTCCGATTTGCAGTGCCGGGCATCGTCATCGGAAAGCTGAACATGAGGAAGCACTCAAATTCAGTTGGCTTTTCTTGAGTCAAAGGATAAAGAAAGAATCACTTATGAAAGTCCGACGGGCCTTAGTCAGGCGATCAACCAAAGAAACCCGGATCCGAGTGGACTTGGTGATCGATGGAAGCGGCCGAGGGAATATCCAGACCGGGATTGCCTTTTTTAACCACATGCTGGACCTCCTGGCGCGGCATGCGATGATTGATCTCAAGCTGGATTGCCAGGGTGACCTGGAGGTGGACGCCCATCACACCGTCGAGGATTGCGGGATCGCCCTCGGCCAAGCCTATGCCAAGGCGTTAGGGGACAAACGCGGCATCCGCCGGTATGGAACAGGGTTCGATCCGCGTAATCCCTGGACGGGAGAGGCTTATGTGCCGATGGACGAGTGCCTGGCCCGGTGTGTGATTGATTTCAGCGGTCGGCCTTACCTGGTCTGGAAGGGATTGGATCGCTGGCCGTTGCGCCAGTTGGGACGCGAAGAACGTTCCGGGGATATGGTGTGCGCCTTTCGCTTCGGCTTGGCCCGGGAGTTTTTTCAAGCCTTTGCCAATGAGGCTCGATGCAACCTCCACCTCGAGCTCCTCTATGGCGACGAACCCCATCATATCGTGGAAGCCTTGTTCAAGGCCTTTGCCAAGGCATCCGACTTCGCATGCCAAAAGGATCCGCGTTTGGGGGATCAACTGCCTTCAACAAAGGGAAAACTTTAGTGAGATTTGTAATGGACTTCTCTGAATATCCTCCGCGAATGTGCCGTCCAATCCGATGACAACAGGGCAAGACAATTCACTCGAGACGGATGAGACGCTCGTTCAGAAAGCCCAGAACGGCGACACCTCCGCCTTTGAGGGATTGGTGGCCAGGCATCGGGACAAGATTTACGCTCGCGCGTTTAGCTTGTTACGCAACGAAGATGAAGCCTTAGATCTTTCTCAGGAAGCCTGGGTGAAGGCCTGGCAAAGGTTGAATCAGTTCCAAAGGGAATCCAGCTTCGTGACCTGGATCACCCGAATTGTGATCAACCTGTGCCTGGACCAGTTGCGGCGCCAGAAGCGGCAGAAAACCGAGTCCCTCGATTCGTTGAACGAGGAATCGGGAGGCGTGGAACGGCAGGTCCCATTCACGAGTCCCAATCCGACTGAACGCTTGGAACTTCAGGAATTGAGGCAACGCATCGACCGGGCACTGGAGCAGTTGTCTCATGAACACCGAACCGTCCTTGTCCTGCATGAGTTTGAAGAACTCGAATACAAAGATATCGCTAAAGCCATGAATTGCTCGATTGGAACGGTGATGTCCCGTCTGTTTTACGCCAGACGGCGCATGGCTTCACTCATGGCTGGAATTAAACGGGAAGAACAGGCCTGAGACGCATGAAATCCAAACGCTATCTCAAGTGGCAAGCCCTGGTCGACGGAGAATTGAGTCCGGCCGAAGAAGCCTCCTTGCGCCAGCGGATTGAAGGTGATCCGGAAGCCCGACAATGGACAGAGGAACTGTCCCGAATGCGTGAGTTGTTGCGCGCCCATGAGGTCGAGCGCCGACTGCCAGTGGCCGGCGATTTTTATTGGGCCCAGATCGAGAGCCGTTTGAAGTCGGACCCCGAGGGGGCGACGTCCCGAGCGACCCCTGGGAGGACCTGGGTCTGGTGGCGATGGTTGGCTCCTGCCGGAGCCGCCGGCATGCTGGCCTTGCTCAGCCTCCATCCGTTCCAGAGCCCGCAACCCACAGTGGTTGCCGACGAGATTGAAACGCAGTTGACCGCAGCAAATTTCTTTACCTTTCGTTCCCAATCTGATGGAATCTCCGTCGTCTGGGTGGACACCAAAGTGGGTCAAGCGATGTCTACCTACCCGGAGGAACTTGACTATATGATTCAATAGACCGATGTACCTGCGTTTCTTTACAATATTCCTGCTGGCATTAACGGTTCCAGCGGTGGCACATGGAGAAGAAAAGGGCGTTAAATTGCAGGCCCAGCTGGTGTGGGGGACTGACCAACCCAAACCCGCCGGAAAAAACCTCAAAGATATCGGCGCCCCATTGTCCGAGAAACTGCGCAGGGTGTTCAAGTGGAAGAATTACTTCGAAGTCAGCCGACAAATCATCGCTTTGCCAAAACAAGCCGGGCAACGCGTCAAAATGAGCCCCAAATGCGAGCTCGAATTCAGCCAATGCGGTCCCGATGCCCTCGAAATCAAGCTGTTCGGCGAAGGCAAACTGGTTGTCAAGAAACGCCAACCCCTGGTTCATGGAGAACCCATTGTCCTGGCGGGGGATGATAAGAACGACACTGCCTGGTTCGTTGTCGTCCAATCGATTCAGGAATAAGGACTGGCTTACAGGAGCCCCTCCCGCAAGTTTCCCCCGGAATTATTGGATCGCTTCACGCCGATCTCTACCATCCATTTGGTGGGGAATCTCTTGGTCCCACAACTAATGGTGTTCAGGCTGGCACGGCGCAAGAAATAAAGATTGTGCTGGGGAGCGGAAGTTTTTAGTATGAAAGCGCGCGTGACTGACAAGCAGGAGTGTATCCGCCGGTTGAGATCCTAAGGGTTGCAACCATGACGCATGCGGGATGATAAACGCTGCGAAAAATTCATGGAGCGCAGGGGGCCCAGCGAAAGAGGGGTTGTCAGCAAGTTGGTGACGCGTGTCGATGGGTAGAGATGAGTATGGAGAATGATTCAGTGCCGCCGGTGGTGGATCCGAATTCGAAGTATGACGCCTCGAAGATAGACAAGCTCGAGGGCTTGGAGGCGGTTCGGAAGCGACCGGGAATGTACATTGGGGATCCGGACGAACGGGGGTTGCATCATTGCGTTTTTGAGGTGCTCGATAATTCCATTGATGAACACCTGGCCGGATTCTGCAGCACCATCACGGTGGCGGTTCATGTGGACGGTTCCTGTTCGGTCCAGGACGACGGCCGGGGAATCCCGGTGGATATCCATCCGAAGTTCAATATACCGGCGGTGGAACTGGTGCTGACGAATCTGCATGCCGGGGGCAAGTTTGGGCAGGGGGCCTACAAGTATTCCGGGGGGTTGCACGGGGTGGGCGCCAAGTGCGTGAATGCGCTTTCGGATTGGTTCAAAGTCGAGGTCTCGCGAGACAACAAGGTCTATCACATGGCCTTCGAACGGGGGATCACGAAGCAGAAGCTCGAGGTGATCGGCAAGTCCAGGCACACGGGAACGCTGATCACGTTCAAACCGGATCCCACGATCTTCACCCTGACCACGGAATTCAAGTTTGAGTTGCTGGCCAATCGTCTTCGGGAACTGGCGTTCCTGAATCCGGGATTGGAGATCCACTTGAAGGACGAGCGGGAGGAGAACAAGAGCGAACGCTTTTTTTATCGGGACGGCATCGAGGAATTCGTCCGGCAATTGGGCAAGACGAAGGTGGTGCAGCATCCCAAGCCGATTGTGCTTTCGCAGAAGAAAGACGAAGTCATTGTCGATTGTGTGCTGCAATACAACGACAGCTATGTGGACCAGATTCTCTGTTATGCCAATTCAATTGCCAATCCGGATGGGGGGACGCACCTGACCGGTTTTCGGACCGCCTTGACGCGCGCGATCAACCAGTATGCCAAGGCCAACGAACTGCTGAAGGAAAAGGATCCGCCGATTTCGGGCGACGATGTCCGGGAAGGCCTGGTCTGCGTGCTCAGCGTCAAGCTGCCCAATCCGCGGTTCGAGTCCCAAACCAAGGTGAAGCTGGTCAACACCGAGGTGGAAGGCATTGTGTCGTCGATCGTCTATGATGGTTTGATGACTTATTTTGATTCGAATCCCTCGGTGGCGAAAAAGTTGGTCGACAAGGCGTTGATGGCGGCGCGCGCGCGTGAGGCGGCGCGCAAGGCGCGCGAAACTGTTCGGAAAAGCGCGCTGAGCGGAGGGGGCTTGCCCGGCAAGCTCGCCGATTGCTCCGAACGCGATCCGATCAACTGCGAGTTGTTCATTGTGGAGGGCGATTCGGCCGGTGGATCCGCGAAGCAGGGGCGGGATCGCCGGTTCCAGGCCATCCTTCCTATCCGAGGCAAGCTGATCAATGTGGAAAAGGCCCGGCTGGACAAGGTGCTCCAAAACACCGAAATCCGGACCATGATCACCGCGATCGGCACGGGAATCGGAAACGGCGAAGGCGAAGGGGCCTTCAATGTCGACAAGCTCCGCTACCACAAAATTGTCATCATGACCGATGCCGATGTCGACGGGTCCCACATCCGGACACTTCTGCTGACCTTTTTTTATCGGCAGATGCATGAGCTCATCCGGCAGGGATTTGTCTACATCGCCCAGCCGCCGTTATACCAGGTCACCCGCAAAAAACGCGTCGAGTATGTCGACGATGACGCCCAGATGAACAAGATCCTGATCCAGTTGGGGGTCGAGGACGTTTGCCTCAGGAACCTGGCCGACGGACGCGAGTTCTCGGAGAAGCAGCTTGATGACATCATCGAGTTGCTGGTGGCCCTGGACAAATACGCGGCCGCCCTGCGACGGCACGGCGGGAACTTCGCCGAGTTCGTCGAGAAACTCAATCCTCAAACCGGCGAACTGCCCCGCCACCTGGTCAAGGTCCGCGACGGCAACGACGAATCGGTTCACTATTTTCACACGGAAGAGGAGCTCGCCCAGTTTGGCGAAACCAATCCGGACCTCGGGCTCTTTGGCGATGAATCCCCGGAGGCGGTCGAGCGGGTCCGCAACGGCAACATCCGCCGGGCGCATCACGTCGAACTGCACGAGAGCAAAACCGTTGTCGAGCTGTTGAACAAGCTCACGCGCCGAGGGCTGCACCTCGAGCATTACTCGGCCCAGGACAAGCCGTTGTTCGAGCTGGTCGAAGGGGAAGGGGAGCGCGCTGTGGTTCGACCGCTGTTTTCCATCCCGGAAATCCTTTCCGCCATCAAGGAGTCCGGCCGCAGGGGCATCCAGGTGAAACGATTCAAAGGCCTGGGGGAAATGAACGCCAAAGAGCTGTTCGAGACCACCATGAACCCGGCCCGGCGCAAGCTGCTTCGCGTCGATCTTACCGACGCCGTGGAAGCCGAGGAGATGTTCTCCAAGCTGATGGGCGACGAGGTGGAGCCCCGCCGACAGTTCATTGAAGACAACGCCCTGAATGTTCGCAACCTCGACATTTAAACCGCCCGGGGGCTCCCCTATTTCCACTTGACTATGTCGGAAAATCCTAATGAACCTCAAGCCCCCGCGGGCGCGTCTCTCTTCGCAACCGGCGAGAAAATTGTGAAGATGAACGTCGCCGACGAGATCAAGAATTCCTTCTTGGATTACTCAATGTCGGTCATCATCTCGCGCGCCCTGCCGGATGTCCGCGACGGTTTGAAGCCGTCGCAGCGTCGGATCCTGTACACGATGCACGAGCTGGGGCTGTTGCCCGGGCGCAAACATTTCAAGTGCGCGAAAATCTGCGGCGACACCAGCGGCAACTACCATCCCCACGGGGAATCCGTCATCTATCCAACCCTTGTTCACATGGCCCAGCCATGGGCGATGCGGGAGCGTTTGGTGGACGGGCAGGGGAACTTCGGATCGGTGGAGGGCGATCCTCCGGCGGCCATGCGGTACACCGAGGCGCGGATGACGCATCTGGGATCGGCGCTGATGATCGACATGGATCGGGACACGGTGGATTTTGTTCCGAACTATGACGAGCGCCTGACCGAGCCCACGGTGTTTCCGGCGGCCTTTCCCAATTTATTGGTCAACGGCGGCACGGGAATCGCCGTCGGCATGGCCACCAACATTCCCCCCCACAACCTGGGCGAGATCATCGACGGCGTTTGCGCGCAGATCGATCGGCCCGAGATCACGGTGGCCGAGCTGATGAAGCATGTCAAAGGCCCCGATTTTCCCACGGGCTGCATGCTTTGTGGCCTGGATCCCATCCGGCAGTATTTCACGACCGGTCGGGGCAGTTTGAAAATCCGCGGGCGCATGGGCGTCGAGCAACTGAAAAACGGCCGTGAGCAGATCGTCGTGACGGAAATTCCCTACAACGTCAACCGCGCGCAATTGGTGGAGCGGATTGCCGAGCTGGTCAATGAAAAGACCTTGCCGGACATATCCGGCATCCGGGATGAATCCGACGAGAACACCCGGGTGGTGATCGAGCTGAAGCGCGACGCCATTCCGAAGGTCGTCATCAACAACCTGTACAAACACACCCAGTTGGAGACCTCCTTCAGTGTGATCATGCTCGGCATCGATCATGGACGCCCCAAGGTTCTCGGACTGAAAGAGCTCATTCAATGCTATATCGATCATCGCCGCGAAGTGATCTTGAGGCGCACCCGATTTGAGCTGCGCAAGGCCGAGGAACGCGCGGAGCTGCTCGAGGGATATCTGATCGCCTTGGCGAACCTGGACGATTTCATCCGGATCATTCGCACCTCCGCCACCCGGGAAGAGGCCAGGGTCAAGTTGCTGGCTTACGAGTTTTCACGGTCCGCCGTCGAGCATTTTGGCATTCTGATCCGCAAAGAGGATCGTTTAACCAATGGGCGCTACGCGTTCAGCGAGGCGCAAGCGGATGCCATCCTGGACCTTCGGCTGTATCAGTTGACCGGCCTGGAGCGGGAAAAGGTCCGTGCCGAATACGCGGCTTTGCTGGAAAAAATCAAGGATCTTCTGGATATCCTGGCCAAGGAATCCCGGGTGATGGCGATTATCAAGCAGGAATTGCTCGATATCAAAGCGCGATATGCCAATCCCCGTCTGACCGAACTTGTTCCGGACGAAGGCGAGATTGCGATCGAGGATCTGATCGCCAACGAAGGCGTGATCATCACGCTGACGCACAATGGCCTGATCAAACGCACGAATGTCAGCTCTTATCGGGCCCAACGGCGCGGCGGCAAAGGAGTGATCGGCATGGCCACCCGCACTGAATCGGCCGTCGAAGGCGAGTCCGCCGATTTCATCGAACACCTGTTCACCGCCAGCACCCACGATTTCCTGCTCTTTTTTACCAACACAGGCCGGGTTTATGCCGAACGGGTGCATGAGGTGCCCGACATGGCCCGGGCCGGCAAGGGCCGTAGCATCGCCAACCTGCTCGAGTTGCGCGCCGACGAAAAAATTGCGGCCATGATCCGCATCGTCGCCAAAACCGGCGCCAATAACGAGGACGAAACCTGGAAGCAGCCCGGCCACATCTTTTTCGCCACCCGCCAGGGTACCGTCAAAAAAACCGCCATCGAGGAGTTCGCCAATATCCGCAAAGACGGCATTATCGCGATTGGCATCGAACCGGGAGATCTGCTGATCGATGTCAAACTCACCTCCGGCCAGGACGAGGTGGTGCTCATCACGCGCGAAGGCATGAGCATCCGGTTTCCCGAGGAGGACGTTCGATCCATGGGGCGGCCGGCGGCCGGGGTTCGGGGCATCAGTCTGGAATCGAACGACGCCGTCGTCGCCCTGGCTGTGGTTCAATCGGATGCCACCCTGTTGGTGGCCGGCGAGAATGGCATCGGCAAACGAACCGACTTCAGCGAATACCGTTCTCAATCGCGCGCCGGCAAAGGCATCATCACGATGAAAACCACCGATCGCACGGGCGCCGTCGTCGGGGCTCTGACCGTGAAAGATCAGGACGAAATCATGCTGATCACGGTCGGCGGCCAGATGGTCCGGATCGGGGTGAAGGATATCCGTGAGGCCGGCCGAAATACGATGGGGGTGAAGCTGATCGATCTGGCCGAGAACGACACCCTATCCGCCATCGCCCCGGTCATCAGCGAGGAAGAAGATCAGGAAGAGGCGGATGCCGCCCCGGCAACACCGCCACCAACATAAACCGGCGTTTGGCACTCCATGGAATCCCATCCTGAAAGCGGGGCGCCGGCGGCTGCCCCGCCATATCCGCCGGGAACGCGGCTCGAACTGACCATCGACGATCTGGCTTTCGGCGGGGAGGGCGTCGGCCGGATTCGGGATTTTGTGGTGTTCGTCCCCTTCACGATACCGGGCGAACGGGTGATCGCCGAGTTGACCGAGGTCAAAAAGAAATTTGCCCGCGGCCGGATGCTGGAGATTCTGGAGGCCTCGCCGCAGCGGGTGGAGCCACGTTGCCGTTACTTCGGCAACTGCGGCGGTTGCCAGTATCAGCATCTGGATTACGCGGTTCAGCTGAGCCTCAAACGCAAACAAGTGCGCGATCTCCTCGAACGCATCGGAGGTTTCTCCGAGCCCCCCGTCGAGGCGGTGGTTCCATGCCCTCAGCCTTATCATTACCGCAACCGCATCCTGGTTCGCACCCAGTGGGATAAATACAAACAAGGATTGAACCTCGGTTTTATTCGCGCCCAGGATCGGCTGGTGATCGACATCGAGGAATGCGCCATCGCCGAACCTGAACTCAATCAGCAACTGATCGAGGTCAGACGGCATCCTCCCCCGAAAGGCGGACTCAAGGTCCAATTGCGCAAAAATCCTGAAAACTGGGTGGTGCCCGGCCACTCCTTTTTTCAGAATAACTTTCATCTGTTGCCCGCCCTGGTAAATACCGTCCGCCGGATGCTCGATCAAAGCGCCGCGCGAAACCTGGTGGATCTGTATTGCGGCGTCGGTTTCTTCGGGATCGAGCTTGCGGGAAACGTGGAACATTTTGTCGGGGTTGAGATCGATGTTCAGGCGGTTCGCGCGGCCCGTCTAAACGCACAACACCGGGGCGTCACCAACGGAGAGTTCTGGTCCGGGTCGGCCGAGGAACTCCTGCCTCGATTGTCGGGTCAGTTTAATCCCGGGCAGTCCGCCATCCTGGTGGATCCTCCCCGAACCGGTTGCTCGCCCGAAACCCTCCAATGGCTGCACGGTCTGGAATATGGCCAGGTGCTTTACATTTCCTGCCATCCCGCCACGCTGGCCCGTGATCTGCAGCAGCTGTGCGCGGCTGGCTCTTATGAGCTAAAAACGGTGGCCCCGCTCGATATGTTCCCCCATACCCAACACGTCGAATGCGTGGCCGACCTTCGCCGGCAACAACCGTCGCCAACGGTCCTCGGTTGACTGGCCCTGTCGCCTCGGTCGACGCAAACCGGCTTTAAAACAGCCCTCGAAACCGGCGCAGCGGCTATGCATGAAAGTGCCCTGAAGCAGGAACAACAGGGCTAACGCAGAT
>ENA-UOWG01000767-UOWG01000767.1-activated-sludge-metagenome-genome-assembly--contig:-NODE-767-length-37927-cov-10.993584_pt1 | contig 37927 bp, 30 predicted proteins | sample MGYA00238147_ERZ761563 | MGnify/ENA primary metagenome ERZ761563 (study PRJEB28884, sample SAMN05720216) | anaerobic digester metagenome | isolation source: active sludge of municipal...
GCCTGGCGCACCTCGCCCCCCTCGTCAATCTGCAATCGCTCGATTTAAGTCGGTGCCAGAATGTCACGGACGCGGGCCTGGCGCACCTGGCCCCCCTCGTCAATCTGCAGATGCTCGATTTAAGTTGGTGCAAGAATCTCACGGACACGGGCCTGGCGCACCTCGCCCCCCTCGTCAATCTGCAATCGCTCGATTTAAGTGACTGCAAAAATCTCACGGACGCGGGCCTGGCGCACCTCGCCCCCCTCGTCAATCTGCAAACACTCAATTTAAGGTCGTGCGACAAGCTCACGGACGCGAGCCTGGCGCACCTCGCCCCCCTCGTCAATCTGCAATCGCTCGATTTAAGTCGGTGCCAGAATGTCACGGACGCGGGCCTGGCGCACCTCGCCCCCCTCGTCAATTTGCAATCGCTCGATTTAAGTGGCTGCTACAAGTTCACAGACGCGGGCTTGGCGCACCTCGCCCCCCTCGTCAATTTGCAATCGCTCATTTTACGGTCGTGCCACAAGCTCACGGACGCGGGTCTGGCGCACCTCGCCCCCCTCGTCAATCTGCAAATGCTCGATTTAAGTTGGTGCAAGAATCTCACGGACGCGGGCCTGGCGCACCTCACCCCCCTCGTCAATCTGCAATCGCTCGATTTAAGTCACTGCGAGAAGCTCACGGACGCGGGACTGGCGCAGCTAAAAAAAACGTTGCCTCATGTTAGGCTCTCTACCGGATAAGCCTGCATCCCGAACCCCCCCGGCGCTGGCGCGCCACTCCTCCTTATCCAAGGAGAATCAATCATGCCATCCGCAATGATCGCCCTCAACAAAGCCCACTATCCGGTAACCGCATTAGGTCCCGGACGGCGCATCGGACTCTGGTTGCAAGGATGCGCGCTGGCCTGTCCCGGTTGCGTGTCCCAAGATACTTGGGCCTTCACCGCTGACCGGAGGTTGCCGTTGCCCCTGTTGCTGGCTTGGTGTCAAGACATGGCGCAGAACGGTCTGGATGGCGTCACGATCTCCGGCGGCGAACCCTTCGCACAACCGGCAGCCTTGCTGGCCTTGTTGCAAGCGCTACACCACTGGCGGGCGGAGACTGTGTTGAATTTCGACATCCTCTGCTACAGCGGCCTGCCCTGGTCGCATTTGCAACAAGAGTTTGCACCGATTTTGGACTTGCTCGACGCCCTGATTCCCGAACCCTTTCAGACGCATCGCCCGACCCGGCTGATCTGGCGCGGTTCCGCCAATCAGCCCCTGATTCCTCTGTCCGCCTTGGGCGAGGAACGCTACGCCCCCTATCGGCATCTCGAAATTGAACGCCGGCCCCTGCAGATCGTTGTCGACCCCGAACGGGTGTGGGGCATCGGCATTCCGGGGCCGGGCGATTTGGAGCGCCTGGAGCAACAATGCGCCGAACGCGGCGTACACCTGGGCGATGTGTCATGGCGCGGGTGAGAATCTGCCCGACTTGCCGGGGTGAAAACGCGCTCGCGGCGATCCGATGTGTGCAGTGCGGCGTGTCCATCGCGCAGGTTTCCCCGACGGAAGCCGCATCACCGATGTCAGAATCTCCCACGGCCTGCGCCTCTTGTCCTCACTGCGAGGCGACCCTTCCCCCGGACAGCGCGGCGTGTCCTTATTGCGGCGAATCGTTGCGTGCCGGCCCGCATATTGTCATCACCTGGCCCTGGGGTGCGAAGACGCTCGACCAGGAGCTGATCGTCGGTCGTGACCCGAAGGATTCACCGCTGGCCGACCGCCTGGCCGGCTATAGCAACATTTCACGCCGCCATGCCCGATTGCGTCCCACTGCTGAAGGGTTGTGGGTCGAAGATTTGGGTTCCACCAACGGCGTCCTGGTCAATGAAACCCGACTGACGCCCCGTCAGCCCTTTCTGCTGGCCGAAAGCGGGTCATTACGGTTGGCGAAGGATTTCGTAGTAGAGATCAAGTGGTGTGAACCGTGATCCTGACACATCGCCACTCTCGGCAGGGGCGATGCGCGTGACTACCATTGTGCGGTGGGATTCTCCAGGACCCAATTGCAGGCCGCTGGCAACCGATCCGCCGAGGGCGGTTCCGGTTTCCGGTAGGGCTTGGGCGAACGCGCCGCCTGCACGATGTCCCGCACCCAGCTCGCTACATCAGAATCGCAGCCATCGCCGGGCGGCAACGGTTTCTGTGGCTTGCATTGGATGGAATCGGGCGGACAGGCCAGCCGGACATGAAAATGCGCGTCATGGCCCCACCACGGACGCACCTTATTCAACCAATTCCGGTCGATTTCACTATTACACAACGCCTGTTTGATGATGGCGTTGACGAAAATTCGATCCACTTCAGGCGACAGCGCCGCCTGTTTTAACGCATCCCGATAGCGCGGCGACCAGCGAGGATTCAGTGTCCCTTCGGTCATGCGCACCATCGACGGCATATCGAGCTGTTCGGTCTCCGCCCGGGACAACACCCGATTGCGGGGTTGCTGCACGAACCACACATCCACGTCCAGCCCGCTTTGATGGCTGCGATGACCGGTCGGCGCTGGTCCGCCGCGTGGCTGTCCCAGATCGCCGATCAATAGCCGACTACCTTGATAGGCCGCCTGCTGACCCAGCCGTTCCACGAAACGCACGAGTTGGGGATGCCCGTAATAGCGATTGCGGCTGGCGCGCATGACTTGATAGCCCTCTCCCACCAACGGCAACGCGACCGCTCCGGCAATGCAGCCGGCAGCATAGGAACCGATCACCTGCGGCGGACCGGTCAGTGGGTAGCGGACGGCGCTCCAGGCATTGCCGGCGTGGGCTGACGCCACGCTCAAGGACAGCAGAAAGAGAATGGAGATCAATCGAAGAGTCATGCGGGGCGCTCTCTACAAGGTGAAACGATGCAGCAAGCTTAGCGGAAAGGGACAACGGTTTGGACAGGGGTCCCGACTCTTTTAGGCAAGCCACCGATGCAGCAATACCGCTATGCTGCTCAATAAGTTTGTTGAAACAAGCGTTTGTCTGCACTCCAGGAGAGTTTCGCCATGCTGCCCGACTATTTTGAATTTTCCCTGCCGACCCGGGTGATCTACGGGGTCGGCGTTATCAACGACTTGAACGATGCCGTCGCCCACTACGGTTCCCGGCGGGCGCTGCTGGTGACCGATGCGGTGCTGGTGCAAACCGGGCTGGTGGAACGGGTGAAAGCCGGTTTCGCCCGCACCGCGATTGACATTGCCGCCGTCTATGACCAGGTGCCGCCGAATTCCACGATCAAAACCGTCGAGGATTGCGCCGCCTTGGGCCAGGCGCAGCACTGCGACCTGATCATCGGGCTGGGCGGCGGCAGCGTGCTGGATACCGCCAAGGTCGCCAATATTCTCATGGTCAAGGGCGGTTCAGTCGCGGAACACATGGGCGCTTATCTGCTTGGCCAGACCCGCCTGTTGCCGCTGTTCCTGATTCCTACCACCGCCGGCACCGGTTCCGAAGTCACTAAAGTGGCCGTCATCGCTGATCCTGACCACGATGTGAAATTGCCGTTTGCCGAGACGCAATTTCTGCCCGATCTGGCGATTCTCGATCCCGAGCTGACCCGCAGCCTGCCACCGAAACTGACCGCAATGACCGGCATGGACGCACTGACTCATGCGATTGAAGCTTATGTGGATAAAGAGTGGTCGCCGGCCTCCGATGGGCTGGCGTTGCAGGCCATTCGCCTGATTCGGGATTATCTGCTGCGGGCTTGCGCCCAGCCGAATGACTTGCAGGCACGGGGGGCGATGCTGGCGGCGAGTTGTCTGGCGGGTATCGCCTTTTCACATTCGATGGTGGGCATGGTGCATGGCGTTTCCCACGCGCTGGGCGGGGTCTACCACATCCCGCACGGGCTGGCGAATGCGCTGGTACTGCCCGAAGTGATGGATTACAACCTGGATTCGCGGCTGGATCGATACGCCGACATCGCCGAGGCGCTGGGCGTCGCATTCCCGCGACCGGGCGCAGCGCTGGGAAATCTTTTGCGCTACAGCAGCTTGCGCTTCGCCGCGCCGCTGGCCCGACCTTTGGCCGGAACGGATCGCTGGTTCCGGCGCAAGGCGGCGAAAGCGAGCATTGCCTATGTCCGCACATTGAATCAGCACTTGGCGCATTTAACCGGGATGCCGCTGAACCTGCGCGATGCCGGGATTCAGGACGGGCTGGCCAAGCTCGATCAGGTGGTGGAAACCGCGATGGCCGATGGTGCGATGCTCTACAACCCGCGTGAGCCGGAGCGGGAAGCGGTGCGGCGCATCGTCCAAACGCTGTATGCAACCACTGTAAAACCGCTGCCGATCTCAGCGGCGGATTTGCGACCCGCAGTAGCAACAACCCAAGTGCAGGAGTTACGCGACGTGTTCCCGGATACTGAAACTTTTTATCGAGTGATGGGCGGTTTTTTCGAGCGGTTAAAGACCGATCCGCAGATCGGCGGACCGCTCCGCGATTCCCGGTTGTGCGTCCAGTTCCAGTACGCCCAGCCGACGGCGGTGCTGACCATCGACGCTCGCGGGGAGGAAGTGCAAATTTACCAGGGTGCGGCGTTCACGGGCGAACCGGAAGTGACCATGAGCATGAATGCCGATTTCGCCCATGCGTTCTGGCATGGCCGGGTGAATCTGGTGTCGGCTCTGACCCGCCGGCAAGTGACCGCCAAGGGCAATGTGCCCAAGACGCTGCGCCTGCTGCCGATTCTCAAACCGGCCTACGCGCTGTATCCGCAGTATCTGGCGGAAGTCGGGATGGCGGATAAAGTCATGCGTTGAAGACGCCGATCAGTCTGCTAGATGCCGGTATTGCTGGTTACGGCCCCACCGCGGCCTCTCACAGGAGAAACTTGCCGTGGTAGTTGCATGACAAACCGAAAGCAGTCGGGCACCGTGGGAACGGTCGGGCGGCGTGCGGAAGTCGGACGCTGACGCGGCGGACTGCCTCTCGCCCGCTCACCGCCTCCAGCATTACCATCCCCAGCGACCAATAATCCGCCGCCATCCCAATCACTCCAGTCGCCGCTTCCGGCGCGGCATAGCGCAACGTCCGCGCCGTCGTCGTGAAGTGCTGCGTCGCTTCCGCCACCGAGGCAATCCCGAAATCCGTCAGGGCAATCTGCAACGGCTCCCACTGCCGAATCAGCACATTCTCCGGTTTGATGTCCCGGTGCAGAATGTCGTGCTGATGCAAGACCGCCAGCGCCGCGCTCAATTCCCGCACCAGCGCCCGAATTTGCTCCTCCGCCAGCGGTCCCGCCGCCAGCCGCTGGCGCAACGACCCCTCGGGCACATACTCCAGCACCTCGTAGCCATGCCCATCGGCCTGCCCATACTCCACCAGCCGAATCACCTGCTCCGGGGCCGCCGCGCTGATTTTCGCCAGCACCTCGGGTTTGACCACGATCCCATAGCGGTAAATCTTGATTACGTACCGCTGCCCGTCCGCCAGCGCTTCAACCAACAGCAAATCCGCTTCCCCGCCTGCCGCCGGCATCGGCTGCACGATCCGGTAACGCGCCGCCAACGTCAAAGGCAATTGCATCAGGGTGCGCGGCAACGGGGCCTCATCACGGACTGTCGCATCAGGCACATCGCGGCGGGTGGCGGCGGGAAGATCACGAATCGTCGCGGCAAGCGGGGCATCAGCCGATGACGACATGGGACAGACTCCAGAAAGTTGAGACGTTGAGGGTGAGTTTAGACGAGGTCGCGCCCATCTGGCGAAAAGGTGTATGGTTTCAACCCTGGACTGCTTTAGCAACCGGCAATCATCACAATGACACTGCTACGCACGACTTGGGGCGAACATGCAACGCCTTGATCCCCTCTACACGCCGCTGACCGGCTTCAATCTGATCGAAGCCAGCGCCGGAACCGGCAAGACCTATACGATTACCGTGCTCTATCTCCGGCTGGTGGTCGAGGCGCGGATTCCGGTTAACCGTATTCTGGTCGTCACCTACACCAACGCCGCCACCAAGGAATTGCGCGACCGTATCCGCAGCCGGCTGGCGCAAATTCGCCACGCCTTTCTGGATGGTCGCGCTGACCCCGAGGATGAGCTGGGCGTCCGGCTACTGGATTTAATGCCGGATCGGGAACGCGCCATTCGCCGGTTGAGCAACGCCCTGCGCGGATTTGATGAAGCCGCCATTTTCACCATCCACGGTTTCTGCAAGCGGGTGTTGGGCGACAATGCCTTTGAAAGCGGCCTGTCATTTGACACGGAGTTGATGGCCGATACCCGTGAACTGCTGCGGGAAATCGTCGAGGACTTCTGGCGGCGGGAGTTCTATCCCGGTTCGCCCATCGTAGTGCAATACCTCCTCGATCAACACGCCAGCCCGGACACCTTGCTGCGACAGATCGAACCCCATCTCGGCAAGCCTTATCTACAAATTGTCACGCCGAACAGCGACGCCGACGGCCCAGCGCTGGAACAGGCATTCAGCGCCGCCTTTGCGCAGGCCCGCGACCTCTGGCGGCAGGATCGCCCCGCCATTGAGGAACTGCTGCTGACTTCGCCGGCGCTGAACCGGCAGAAATACAACCTGAAATCCATTCCCGGCTGGCTGGAAGCGATGGAGGTGTATCTCAGCGCCGATCCACCGCGCCTGGCGAAGTTTGAGAAGTTTGCCCAGTTCACGACCACCAAACTGCAAGCGTCGATCAAGAAGGACCAGGCGGCGCCGCATCACGCCTTTTTCGATGCTTGCGAGACGCTGAACAGCGCTTGCGACGCTCTGGCCGACTACTGTCGCTATCAGATTCCGGTCAAACTACTGGCCTATTGCAACGCCGAACTGGCGGTTCGCAAACGGCGGGAACAGGTCCAGTCCTACGATGACTTGCTGCTCGATCTGCACGCCGCCCTGCAACATTCCCGGCGCGGCCCGGCGTTGATCAAGACGCTTCATGAGCGCTACGCCGCCGCGCTGATCGATGAATTTCAGGACACCGACCCGGTGCAGTATGAAATTTTCCACCACATCTACGCGGGAACCGGTCAGCCGGTGTTCCTGGTGGGCGATCCCAAACAGGCCATTTACAGCTTTCGCGGCGCAGATATCTTTGCTTACCTGACCGCCCGCCGCGATACGACCCGGCAGCACACTCTCGATGTCAACTGGCGGTCCGATCCGCGTCTGCTGACCGCGCTGAATGCAGTTTTCGGCGCGGTCAAGGATCAGCCGTTTATGTTCGAGGGCATTCCCTTTCACAATGCCATTCCCGCCCTCAAGCTACATCAGCCATTGTCCATTCAGGGCCAAATGGAGCCGCCGCTGCAACTCTGGTTGCTGGAGCCGGAGGGTTCGGGGCCGATCAACAAGGGCGTCGCCAGTGAACGGGCCGCCCAGGCGACCGCCGCAGAAATCGCCCGATTATTGAATCTCGGCGCGCGGGGTCAGGCGCAACTTGGTCACCGGTCACTGGCCGGCGGCGACATTGCCGTGCTGGTACGCAGCCATTGGCAGGGGCGATTGGTTCGCCGGCATCTGCTGCGGCTGAATGTGCCGAGCGTGCAACATGCCGATGACAGCGTGTTCATTACCGATGAAGCCCGGCAACTGGAATGGCTGCTGGCGGCGGTGGCGGAACCGGGCCATGAGGGGCGGGTGCGGACGGCGCTAGCTTCTGACCTGTTCGGGCTGACCGGCGAGGAACTGCATCGCTTGCGGGAAGAGGAGCAATCCTGGGCGCGCTGGCTGGAGAAGTTCCAGGACTACCGGCTGTTGTGGCAGGAACATGGCTTTATGCGCTTTTTCCGCGCCTGGCTGATTCAGGAAGGCGTACCACAGCGATTGCTGACCTTCCGTGACGGCGACCGGCGCTTGACCAATCTGCTGCATCTGGCGGAATTGGCGCATATCGCCAGTCGCGCTCATCCCGGCATGGCGGGTTTGCTCAAATGGCTCGGCGACAGCCGCCGCCTGCCCAGCAGTAAGGATGAAGAACAGCAACTGCGGCTGGAAAGCGATGAGAATCTGGTGCGGATTGTCACCGTCCACAAGAGTAAAGGGCTGGAATATGAAGTGGTGTTCTGCCCGTTTTTGTGGGATGGCCGGTTGCGGGCGGGGAAAGAGAGTGATGGACTGCTGTATCACGATCCCAACGATTCTCGCCGCTCGATTTTAGCGATTGGCGCTGGCGAAGACGATCCCGCTGTGCAACTGGCTCGCCGTGAGGAAATGGCGGAAAGTTTGCGGCTGTTCTATGTCGCTTTGACCCGCGCTAAACAACGTTGTTATCTGGTCTGGGGCAAGATCAAGGATGCCGACACCGCGCCCGCCGCCTGGCTGCTGCATCATCCTCCCGCGATCGGTCCTTCGCAGGATCCACTGGAAGTAACGCAGCAGCGTTTCAACCAGATCACTCCCACGGCTTTTCTGGATGATCTCCAGGCCACATTTGCGGCAGCGGGCGATACCATCGCCATTGCGCCGATGTCCCAAGAGGCGGGAAGCCGTTATCAATCGCCCGCGACGACGGAGCCGGAGTTGCGGGCGCGGGAATTTTCCCGATCACTGGCCGAATTCTGGCGGGTGGGCAGTTTTACCTCATTGACCTCAGGTCTGTCGGTGGAAACGCCGGATTACGATATGACGGTGGCCGCACCGGCGACGCCGGTGGTGGAAACCGCGCCGGTGGGCCTGAATGTGTTCACTTTTCCACGAGGGGCGCGGGCGGGTACTTGTTTACATACGATTTTTGAGCGGCTGGATTTCAGCCGAAACGAGCGCGATTTGCTGGAGGATCGGGTTCGGCGCACGTTGACCAGCCATGGACTGGATGCCGAGATCTGGACGCCGACCGTGGCGGATTGGGTGGAACGGGTGCTGACGACGCCGCTAGACGCGAACGGGTTGCGACTGGGTACGGTGACGCTGGATCGGCGAATCAACGAGCTGGAGTTCTACTATCCCGTGGGCCGGTTGCGCCATGAGGCGTTGCGCCGGCTGCTGGAACGGCATGGCTACGCGGCTGGCCCCTTCCGGGAGATGATCGACCGGCTGGAATTCAGTCCGTTGCGCGGTTACATGAAGGGCTTTATCGATCTGGTGTTTGAAGCGGACGGGCTATTTTATCTGGTCGATTACAAATCCAACTGGCTGGGGCCAGAACCGGCAGCCTATCAACCGGAGCATTTGACCGAGGCCATGGCCCGCGATGCGTATGTGCTGCAATACCTGATTTATACCGTGGCGCTGCACCGTTATTTGCGATTGCGAGTGGCGGATTACGATTACGAACAGCATTTTGGCGGGGTGTTCTATCTGTTCCTGCGCGGCATGGACCCGACGCTTGGCGCGGACTGCGGCATCTTCCACGACCGGCCCGCGCCAGAATTGGTGGCTGCACTGGATAAGTTGATGGCGAAGACATGAGTGAAAACAGGCTGACCAATGATCTCCTGCCGATGCTTCATCAACAGGGGACCTTGAATGACTTGGATGTGCATTTCGCCCGATTTATGGAGCGCCTGGCGGGTGGTGACTCATCGGAATTGGCGCTGGCCGCGGCGCTGGCCAGTCACGCCACCGGCCAGGGCGATATCTGTGTCAACCTGCGCCAGTGGGCGCGGCGCTGGCAGGCGATGACCGAACGGGGAGTAGAACCGTCTGCATTCACGCTGCCGCCGATGAATGACTGGCTCGATGCGGTGCGCGCCAGTCCTGTGGTAGGTCGCCCCGGTGAGCGCCAGCCGCTGGTGATCGACCGCCGGGGCCGGCTGTATCTCTACCGCTATTGGCAGTATGAACAACGGCTGGCTCATGATCTGCGGCAGCGGGCGGGAGAGGCTTCTACTGGAGTTAACGAGACGCAATTGCGCGCTGATCTCAGCCGACTGTTTCCCCGTCATCCGGCGTTGAATGGGCCGGATTGGCAGAAAGTCGCGGCGGCAGTCGCTGCACTCAAACGAGTGTGTGTCATCTCCGGCGGTCCCGGTACTGGCAAGACCAGCACGGTATTGAAAGTTCTGGCGCTGTTAACCGGGCAGTCCGAGCGGCCATTGCGGATTGCGCTGGCTGCGCCAACGGGTAAAGCGGCGGCGCGAATGCAGGAGTCGATTCGTGCCGCCAAACCGGGCTTGGAGTTGACACCGGAACAGGCGGCGCAAATTCCCGAAGAGGCGTCTACGTTGCACCGCCTGCTCGGCAGCCGACCCGATTCCGTCTATTTCCGCTATAACGCCGACAATCCCCTGCCGCTGGATGTGCTGGTAGTGGATGAGGTGTCGATGGTCGGGCTGGCGCTGCTGGCTAAAACGGTGGATGCCTTGTTGCCGACGACACGGCTGATTTTATTGGGCGACAAGGATCAACTGGCTTCGGTGGACGCCGGGGCGGTGCTGGGCGATCTGTGTACCGGGGCCGGACGGTTCTCCCCGGAATTTCAGGCACAGTTAGCGACGCTGACCGGCGAGCGGGTGCCGCGTGGCAAGGAGTCGCCCTCGCCGCTGGTGGACGCTATTGTGCTGTTGCGGCATAGCTACCGATTCGGCGCGGACAGCGGCATTGGCGCGTTGGCGCAGGCGGTGAATCGGGGTCGGTCAGCGGATGCCTCGGCGCTGTTGGAGGGGCGTGCGGATATTAATTGGCACACGTTGGCCGACGCCGATAGCTTGCCGGAGCAGTTGGCGGAGCCGGTGGTGACAGGATTTGCGCCTTATCTGGAGGCGGTGCAGGCTGGTGCAACGCCAGTGGCGGTGTTCGAACAGTTCAACCGCTTCCGGGTGTTAGTAGCGCTGCGCAAGGGAGCCTTCGGGGTGGAGGCGTTGAATCTTTTGTGCGAAGCGGTTTTGCAGCAGCGGGGACTGATCGACAGCCGCCAGACCTGGTATCCCGGTCGCCCGATTATGGTCATCCGCAATGATTACAACCTGCGGCTGTTCAACGGCGACATTGGCATCACCCTGCCGGACCCGGAAGAGCCGGAACGGATGAGGGTGTTTTTCTTGGGCAATGATGGCGCGTTGCGGAGTTTTGCGCCGGCGCGATTGCCGGAGCATGAGACGGTTTACGCCATGACCGTGCATAAAAGTCAGGGGTCGGAGTTCGAGCGAGTGCTGGTGGTCACGCCGAATGAATCTTCGCCGGTATTGAGCCGGGAGCTGCTCTATACGGCGCTGACCCGGGCCAAGCAGCAAGCGGTGTTCTACGGAGTTCCAGAGGTTTTTGAAGCGGCGGTCGAAAGGCGGTTACGGCGATCTTCGGGGTTGCGGGATCGGTTATGGGTGGAACAACGGGCCGGACGGCGCTGATCGTTCGATCCGGGGTGAAATGCTTTTTCGGCGCTATAGTTAAAGAGCTTCAACAGTGTTCGGAACGGGGTCGGTGTGACCTGAAAGCGGCGCTGAACTCCCGTATTGTGAAAATGCGCTCCTGTCAATTTCTGGAGTTAATTTCATGAATAATAAAGTGTTAGCGAATATCGGTTGGGTATTGGTTGCCATGTTGGGCGCATTCGCCCTGGCGGCGGTTGCGCTCAACCGGGGTGAAACCGTCAGCGCGGTCTGGCTGGTGACCGCGTCGCTGTGCGTTTACTTCATCGGTTATCGTTTCTACGGCAAGTTCATTGCGGATCGCGTCCTGCAACTGGACGATGGCCGAATGACGCCGGCGGTGCAGCGCAACGATGGTCTGGATTACGTCCCGACCAACAAGTGGGTGCTGTACGGCCATCATTTCGCCGCTATTGCCGGCGCAGGGCCGCTGGTCGGGCCGGTGCTGGCGGCGCAGATGGGCTATCTGCCCGGCACGATCTGGATTCTGGCCGGGGTGATCGTGGCGGGCGCCGTGCAGGATTTTATGGTGCTGTTCTGTTCGATGCGCCGCGATGGCCGTTCGCTGGGCGAGATGATCAAGATGGAAATGGGGCCGGTGGCCGGCGGCATCGCGCTGGTCGGGGCGCTGGCTATCATGATCATCATTCTGGCGGCGTTGGGCCTAGTGGTGGTCAAGGCGCTCGGCGAGAGTCCGTGGGGTACTTTCACGGTCGCTATCACTATCCCGCTGGCGATGGTCATGGGGGTGTATATGCGCCATATCCGCCCCGGCAAGATCGGCGAGGCTTCCGCGTTTGGCGTGATCGTGCTGCTGCTGGCGATCGGGTACGGCCAGCACGTTGCGGAAAGCGCCGTCCTTGGCCCGCTGTTCACCTATTCAGCCCCGCAACTGGCCTGGGCGATCATTATCTACGGCGCGGTCGCGTCGATGTTGCCGGTGTGGTTGTTGCTGGCTCCGCGTGATTATCTGTCAACCTTCCTGAAAATCGGCGTGGTGACGGCGTTGGCGATTGGCATCTATATTGTCGCCCCGGACCTCAAGATGCCGGCGACGACCCGGTTCATCGACGGCAGTGGTCCGGTGTTCTCCGGCCCGCTGTTTCCGTTCCTGTTCATCACGATTGCCTGCGGCGCGGTGTCCGGGTTTCATGCGCTGATTTCTTCCGGCACGACTCCGAAACTGATTGAGCGCGAATCACACGCCCGGTTCATTGGCTACGGGGGCATGTTGACCGAATCCTTCGTCGCGATCATGGCGTTGACCGCCGCCTGCATCCTGGATCCGGGCATTTATTTCGCCATGAACAGTCCGGCGGCGATCATCGGGAATACGCCGGAGAAGGCTTCCCAAGTCATCAGTCAGTGGGGTTGGGCGATTACCCCGGAGATGATCACCCAGACCGCTAAAGACATCGGCGAGCACACCATTTTAAACCGGGCGGGCGGCGCGCCGACCCTGGCGGTGGGCATGGCGCAGATTATGGCGGCAGCGCTCGGCGGTCAGGCCCTGCAAGCGTTCTGGTATCACTTCGCCATTCTGTTTGAAGCGTTGTTCATCCTGACCGCGGTGGATGCCGGCACGCGCGCCGGGCGGTTCATGATTCAGGATTTGCTGGGCACGGTCTATGAGCCGCTGGGCCGCACCGATTCGCTGGGCGCCAATGTGCTGGCCACGCTGCTGTGCGTGTCCATGTGGGGTTATTTTGTCTATCAGGGGACGGTTGATCCGCTGGGCGGGGTTAATACGATCTGGCCGTTGTTTGGCATCGGCAACCAGATGCTGGCCGGCATCGCCCTGTTGCTTTGCACCACGGTGCTGATCAAGATGAAGCGCGAGCGGTATATCTGGGTCACCATGGTTCCAACCGCCTGGTTGCTGGTTTGCACGCTGGCGGCCGGCTGGCAGAAGATTTTCGCCAGCCTGCCGGTAGGGTTCTTCGCCATCGCCCAGAAGTACAGTGACGCGGCGGCGGCGGGAACGGTGCTGGCCCCGGCCAAGACCATTGCGGAAATGGAGCGGGTCGCCTTCAACAATTACCTGTGCGGCACGATCACCGCGATGTTTGTGGCGCTGGTGGTGGCGATGGGTTTCTTCGCCATCCGCATGTCGTTGCAGGCGATCAGGAACCCGAATCCTACGGTGAAGGAAAGCGCTTATCAGGCGACGCAGCCAGGAGTCGATTATGCCGTTGCTCACTGATCCGACGACTGTTCCGGCCACGGTTGAGTGTTGCAAACCCGCCGGGCGAGTCATGACCTTCGCGGAGCGTCTGGCGCAGGTACGCCATGCCGTCAAACGCATTATTGGTGCGCCGGATTACGAACTCTATCTGGCGCGGCATCAGCAGATTCATCCCGAAGTTCCGCCGATGACTGAGAAGGAGTTTTTCCTCTTTGCTATTGAGCGGCGCTACTCGAAGGCCGGTCCGCGCTGTTGCTGACTCCGCCCTCTGTCATTTTGACAACTGTGCCTGGCTCCCACGCTCCGGCGTGGGAGCCAGTTTGACGCTCCAGCATCCCCAGTTAAACCGGAAGGGTCTCTGTCGGCAATGGATGACTTAGGCCGCCCGGTTCAGTTCTTCCCGCACGACCCGGCGCACTACATCTTCAATGGGGTTGGCTTTCTGATAGATGTGTTCGCGCAAGGCGTTGTTGATGAGCTTGAGGTAATCACCACCGCCGGCGCGGTTTACCTGGTCACGAAACCACCCCAGCACTTCGTTATCGATATGTAACGTGATGGTGGTCGTTCCTGGTTCTGGTGGAATAATGGGGCCACGTTGGGCGCTACTGAAATCGTATTGCTCTTTCATGATTCAACTCTCGTATTGCTTGCGTTCATGTGGTTCGGCCTTGCGAGCCGAGATGAGGCGAATGATTTGAGGCTCCCGATAGGTGTAGGCCACAACTAGCAGCCGGCCCAATGCGTCTCGGCCCAGGGTTACAAATCGCTGTTCATTGTGGTCATAGTCTTCCCGGGTTAAAGCGAAAGGGTCGGAAAAAACCGCTACAGCGTCTGCTAGTTCAATTCGGTGGCGGCGTAGATTGATTTGTCGTTTGTGGTCATCCCATTCAAAATGCATGAGGATTGAGTCACCTCTTACTGAAATGTCCTATTAACGCAGTTCTGGTAATTTTCATCCAGCATCGGGCGCATGAGTACCAGTGCCGAAATGCGCCGCGCCATCCAGGTTAACTCTAGAGCTTCATCAGCAGATAAGGGCCTGCCGAGCAGTTCCTGTTCCCGGTACGACAGCCATTTTTTGATGACCTGATAACCGCCCAGCGTGAATTCCCACACTGGGCGCGGCAGGTTTTTCCAGTAGCAGGAAGCGTTAAGATAAATATCCAGGGTTTCTTCACCTAAAACCAGTTCTTCCCCTGTCGTTAATGGGCGAACAACGGTTTTTCCTTGACCGGGCATGGTGACGCCGCCCTTGCCAGCATGACCCCAACCCGCAGTGATTTCTAAATGTTCTGGGGTGAGCGGGGCGTTATCCACAATCGTGAGCAGGGCAATTTTCGCCAGTTCCGGGCGGGGTTTTCCCTGAGTGACGCCGGGCAATGGCGTTTCCGTATCGAGCAGGGCGGCGATTTGTCGGCCCAATTCAGCGGACGCCCACAGTTGTTCCCGCGTAGCGGGCAGTGGAATGCGCGGCCAGTCTTGTTTCAAGGCTCCGGAATTTTCAGCGCGATAGGCGGGCGCGTGCAGAATGGCGACGATGTGATAAAACAGGGCAGGGGCGTCTGTGTCGAGGCTGGCAAGATAGTTGGCGGCGGCGGCGCTGAGATTGGGTTGATAATCGTTTTTATTGGGGAAGGGTTTGAGGTAGATGGGGAAAAGATTTGCGCCTCTTTCGATCAAATGTCCCGCGCCGATTTGCTTGATTACGATGGGCGGGTCGAAATCACGCCTTATCTTTTGCGCAGAAGCAATCCATAAATTATTTTCAAAAATCTGGGGAATGTATTCACTACGTTTTTCATCAAGTAATTTTGTTTCTGGTTCCCAATAAAGCCAGCGAACGTCAAAAGGCCGGTAGACGTAACGCATGATATTTTTCGACAGAAAACCTCTGCTTTGAAGTTTTTTGCGTGTTTGATTGAAGTCAAAACGCGCTGTATCTTTCATTAAAGCTGGCGCAATCCGCCGCATTTCTTCATCACTGACTGCTGGATCAAAATACCGGCGTATCCGTTGCTCCAGCGCTGCCCGGTCAATATCCACCAAGGCGTCGTCGCGGCTGGTTTTAACGCCGGGGAAAGAGGCGGGCAACAATTCCGGCAGGCGCGGCCAAGCGAGATAGTGGGCTTGAACCTGCATCGGCATGAAGGGCAAACCTAGCTCCAGGGACGGTTGCAATAATGCGTAATCCGCTTCCGGCGACTGTTCAAGACTGGCTAAAAGCGCTTCACGCTTACCCTTGCCCCACCAGTGGCGAAAATGAAGTGAAGCGTCAGGATTTTGGGCTGGTTTTCGCACCATCAATGCAATCGCGGTTCCGACTTGAATTCCTTCCGCATTAAAATCGGTGGAAAATACGCTGGGATCGGGTAAACCCTCCGGGGTCAGTTTGCCGGTTTTGTATTTATCGCCATTCAGGCAATCAATCCAAATCCGGTTAAATTTCTCCAGATAGCGTTCACGCATTCCGGTAAATGACAGTCCATCCAGCCAGGAATAATTGGAGATGAAGCAGACCACGCCGCGTCCACTGTGTTCAACAATCTGCCGCTCCGCCATCCGATAAAAGCGCACATACAAATCATTCAAACCCTGACCTTGCGGCAGCGGCGCGTAGCGGGTTTGGCGATAAGTGCGGGTCAATTCCTGTTCCTCATCGACCGCCACCCCGGCAAAGCCGTTGTACGGCGGATTGCCGAGAATGACCAGAATACGCTGCTCCTGTTTAACCTGACGCGCCGCCTGATTTTCCGCCATCAGTTCCGGGAAATTCAGCGCAATTTGCGCCATGCGTTGCTTACCTTCCTCATCGGGCGGCTGCCAGCCGGTCAACGCATTGGTCAGATAAATACCCAGCCGCTCCACTGCATCGGTCATCGGGTCGCAATGCAGCGTCGCGCCCCATTGCTGGAGCAACAAGCCCAGTTGCAAATGCGCCACGACATACGGCGCGGGCAGTAATTCAAAACCAAAAACTCTTTCCAGCGCTGCCTGTTTCAGCTTGGTTCCGGCCAAACTGCCCAATCCCTGCTCATCCAGTCGCGCCTTGATCTGGCGCAACACTTCGGTCAAATACGCGCCGGTGCCGCAACAGGGATCGAGAATAAAAACCGCAGGATTAGCCAGTCCATCGGCAATGCCCAATTCCTCCCGCAACACTGTATCCACTCGCGCCACCATGTAGCAGACGATCTCCGGCGGCGTGTACCACACCCCCAATTGTTTACGCAGCTCTGGGTCAAAGGCGTGCAGAAACGGTTCATAAAAATACTGCACCGCGTTATTGGCGGTGAACTGGCTGAAAAATTCGCTGTGATCCACCCGGTTCAAAACGCCATTCACCCAGTCCAGCACTTCGGTCAGACCGAGCGGCAACAGCTTGGACGGTTGCGACAATTGCTCAAACAAGGCGCGAATCATCGGGACGCGCAACGTCCAACTGGCCAGCCGCCAGTCAAAGCGATCCTGCCGATCTGGCTGTTCCTGATACCACAACACCCAGGCGGAAAATACCCCGTAAAAGAGCGTCTGAATCAGCGTGGAGCGGAAAAAATGCTCGCCGTCCGCCGCGTCAAAGTGAATGCCCAGCGCATTCTCCAGCGCCGCCCGCAAGGCCAGCAGCGCCGGCAAATCCGGCTTATCCGCCAGCCGCGACCGGGCGTCGCGGGCATACGAAGCCAGAAACCAGGCGACATCGCGGGGATTGTTTAAGGACGCAGCGCACAGCATGACCCGCTGGAGATATTCCACCAGCCGCTCGCCATGCGTTTGCGCAAAAGCGCGGGGCTGTTGCAACCGGGACCAGAATTCGTCAGCCGATTCCGCCAGGCGCAGCGTTTCCAGCACGGTCGGCTGACCCTGAGCATCAACGCCGACCAGCAGGAAATCCCGGTAATTGGTCACCAACACCTGCCGGTATTGCGCCCAGTATTTGCTAACCTGCGCCCCGCCGGCGGTCAACGCACTGTCATCGTTGACGCTCTTGATTTCCACAACGCCGCGCTCCGGCAACTGGCCCGGCGACGGCGCGTGAGCGCCTTTGGGAAATTGACTGGCGCTGAATAATCCAGCGTCAGGATTGCCCGCGCCGGTATTCTGCAACTGCGACACAGCCAGCACCCGAGGCTTGAGCGTCTCGCCGACCGCATTCAACAGGTTGATCAGCGCGGGGTAATAGGAGGTTTCCGCAACCCCGCCGCCCGTGGCGTGAATGTCGGCCAGGGCGGCGAAGCAGGCTTCAGCGGCGGATTTCATGAACCGGTGGCAGGGCAATCCATGACATCGAAACTGACGCGGCGATCCAGCGCGTCGCTGAGGTCGTCGGCTCCGGTGCCGACCAGCGCCTCACGGGAGCCTTTGCCGGCGGCAACGGTGCGTTTGCCGAGCGCCGGGGACTGCGCGATCAGGCGTTGCTGGATCGACTCCGCCCGCCGCAGCGATAGCCGCTCATTGATCGGCTCCGGGCCGGTAGGACTGGAATGCCCGACGATTTCCAGACAGGTATTACTCTTCGCGGCGTGCGTCGCAATCTGCCTCAGCCACAGCGGATAGGAACGGGTCACCTGAGGATTGGGCAGGAACGCTGTCGAGCCGGGTTTGAACAGGAATTTCATGCCCAGACTCTTGTTGGCGAGACCGTAATCGACGAGCTGGCCGAAAGACTGCTCCGCCGCATTACGGCGGCCTAATTGCCAGTTGGCGAGATACACGCCGTTATAGGTGCGCAATTGCTCGCCGCCGGGCATGGATAAAGCCGCTGTATAGCGATCCAGCGCTTGCTGATAACGTCCGGCGTCGTAATCTGTAATCGCCTCGCTGATTACGGCGGCGGTCTTGATCCGGCTGGCGTAGACCGGATTGATCGGGTCTCCCGCTTTGGTGCCCTGACAGGTTTTAATATAACCCTCAATCGCCGGGTCTCTCATCCACGCCGGGCTGTCGCGGAAATGCCGGATTGGCGTGGCGTCAACGCCGGCGAGTTGCGCCCGCGCCACGCCTTTGGCGACGATCTTGCCCGATTGCAAATCCGCCAGCGCCAAACAAATGCGATAAGCTTCCCGGCTGCCTTCGGTCTTGCCTTCCTGATTGACGGTGGTGAAGGTGCCGACCAGCACAATCGGTGCTTGTTCCACCGCCGCCGCCGAGAACGGCTGCACGTCGAATTGCGGATATTGATCCCGCGCCAGTTGCTCAATTCGGGATTGCATGGAGAGTGTGGCGGTGGACTGGTAGCCGGTCATGCCGTCAACCAGCGGGTCAATCACCAGCTTGTGTTTGGTTGTGGAAGCCGGCGATGCCGCTTGCGCCTTGCTCAATAAATCGTTGGCGGCTTTTAAAACTGCTTCATCAAAAGGCAATACGGGAGGCGGGGACGCGGCAGCGGTTGACGGGGGTGGAGTTGGGGCCGTCGAGCAGGCACTGAGCGCTGCGCTCATCGCCAGGGCGATCCAGAGACGGCTGCGCTTTGCGGTATTACCAAAAAGCATTCTATTCATCATCGGCACTCCTTCGTAATGAACATCCGGTCTTCATTTGAAACCGGTTCTCCAAGTGTAATACGGCTCAGGAGATTTCCACATCGGCGGCTCTGGCTGGTTTCCGCGACGGCCGGTTTCCGTTTGATCTCTGGAGTAATGGACGGACGCGCCGGTTCAGCAGGCTTGGCGACCGTCGGGGTTTTCCGGGGAGCGGATTCAATGACCGGAGGTTTTTCCGGTTCCGGCGGAGACGGTTTAGCCGTCTGGCGTTTGGCCTCTTCTTCGATTTTACGCAAGCGCTCGGCTTCGGCAGCCCGACGTTTGGCCTCTTCTTCGATTTTGCGCAAGCGCTCATTTTCGGCGGCCTGCTGTTGCGCCTCTTCTTCGATTTTACGCAGCCGCTCGGCTTCGACCGCCTGGCGTTTGGCCTCTTCTTCGATTTGATGCAGCCGTTCCGCCTCGATGGCCTGGCGTTTAACTTCTTCTTCAACGCTGCGCCGCAAGCGTTCTTCGATCATCTGCTGGCGGGCGAGGTCCTGCGTCTGACGTTGCGCAGCGTCCGGGTCAGGGCGAAGAGACTGCGGCGCGGGCGGCAGCGCTAATTCAGGGGCAGTGGGCCGGAAAAAAGTCAGATAAACGCCGGTTGTCACCGCCATGACAAACAAGAATGAACTGCCCATAATCCAAACGGTTTTGGAGCGCGGTGGTTTCGGAATTTCGGCTATAGAGGGTGGCGGTTTCGGAATTTCGGCTATAGAGGGCAGTGGCTCCAGGATTTTGGGGTTGACGATGGGAAATGGAATCGTCGGTTTTTGGGAGTCGCTCGAACGAGCCGATGGACCGGTTTCGAGTTGTCCAAGCGCCTGAACGAGCTGTTCAGCGCTGTCAAAACGATCATCCGGTTTTTTTGCCAGCATTTTATTCAAAATCGGTTGAAATTTTTCCAGCTCCTTCGGTAATTCCGGAATAGCGTCCTGCATCATCAGCAGGTCAATGAAATCGCTCGCTGGATAGGGATGCTGATAAGTGAGCATCTCATAAAAGATGGCGCCAAGGCTGTAGAGGTCTGAACGCGCATCGAGGGTTTTACCAGCGGCTTGTTCGGGACTCAAATAGCGCAGGCTGCCTATCACGGCGTTTCGCATCGTCAGGGTGGAATTGCCGTCCATGACCTTGGCGATGCCAAAGTCGGTCAGGACGGGCGTATTGTCCTGGCGAAACAGAATATTTTGCGGTTTAAGATCGCGGTGGATCACGCCGCGCTGGTGGGCGTAAGCGAGCGCCTCGGCGATTAACCGGGTAATGACTAAGGCGCGATCGGGGATCAGTCCTCGTTGAATGTGTTGCGCAAGAGTTCCCCCCGGCAGAAACTCCATGGAAAAATAATAATAATGTTCGTGAAAATTGAACTCAAATAAAGGAATGATTTGTGGATGCCGAAGCAGATCGATCACTCGGCCTTCATGAAGGAATCGCTGGGTAAAATCGTCATTAGCCGCCAGCGCCGGATTCAACACTTTTAAGGCGACTTGGCGATTCAGCCGGCCCTGCGTTGCGAGATAGACCGTAGCGAAGTCGCCTTCGCCGAGCTTGCGCACGATGGTGTAGCCTGGGATTTCCATCGCTTTCGTTGCTCCTGTTGGGCGTAATGCTAACCCCGTTCAAAGCATCCCAGGGCGATGCCCTGGGCTAAACCCGTTCAGCTAACCCCGTTCAGATCACCCAGGGCGATGCCCTGGGCTAACATTGAATCGCCCTTTCAGGGCTAAACTACAAAACTGTTCATGCGCTTAAGTCCCAAAGGGGCGTGCTGGTTCCGGCTTGGGGGCGTCGCCCTGGGTGATCTGAACCTTGCAGGCGTTTGACCCGAATACTGACGGATTATTTCACCCGCATCCCCGGTTCCGCGCCGCTATCGGGGGTTAGCAAATAAATCCCGTTTTTACCACCCGCTGCCAGCACCATGCCCTCGGAAAGGCCAAAACGCATTTTACGTGGGGCGAGATTGGCGACCATCACCGTGAGTCGGCCTTGCAAATCTTCCGGCGCATAGATGGATTTAATCCCGGCAAAGACCTGCCGCGTCTCCCCACCCAAATCCAGCTCCAGCCGCACCAGTTTATCCGCGCCCGTCACCGCTTCCGCTTTAACGATCCGCGCGACTCGCAGATCGATCTTGGCGAAGTCATCAATGGTGATTGTGGGACTGAGCGGATCGTCGATCAACGGTCCGGCGGGTAGCGCTGGTGTTTCTTCTGCGGACGGAAAACTCTCCTTGGATGCTTCGACCATGGCGGTAATTTGCGCCATCTCTACCCGCTGCATCAGCGGCTTGAATTCAGCGATGGGATGATCGAGCAGCGGGGTGCGCGCATCGTCCCAGCGTAGTGGCCGAATGCGTAGAAACTCCTCGACCTGACCGGCCATTCCGGGTAATACCGGCTTGAGATAAACGATCAATACCCGGAACAGATTCAGGCCCTGACTACACACCGCCTGTACTTCAGCCTCTGCACCCGGTTGCTTGGCCAATGCCCACGGTTTCTTCTCGTCGATATACTGATTGGCGCGATCCGCCAGCGCCATGATCTCGCGCATGGCCCGACTGAATTCCCGTCCTTCATACGCTTGGGCAATGGCATCGCCCGCAGTCACAAAGTCGGCGTACAGGTCCGGTTCGGCCAGGGTTGTCGCTAATTGACCGTTGAACCGACGGGTGATAAAACCGGCGCAGCGACTGGCGATATTGACCAGTTTGCCGACCAGATCGCTATTGACCCGTTGCAGGAAGTCGTCGAAATTCAGATCCAGGTCATCGATGCCATCGTTCAGCTTGGTGGCGAAGTAGTAGCGCAGATATTCCGGGCGCAGATGCTGGAGATAAGTGCGGGCCTTGATGAAGGTGCCGCGTGATTTCGACATCTTCTGTCCGTCCACGGTCAGGAAGCCGTGGCAATGCACCGCCGTCGGCTTGCGGAAGCCTGCCCCGGTCAATTCCGCCGGCCAGAACAGGATGTGGAAATAGGCGATGTCCTTGCCGATGAAGTGATAAACCTCAGCGGTGCTGTCGGGATTCCAGAAATCATGGAAATTCAGCCCGGTGCGGTCGCAATAGTTCTGGAAACTCGCCATGTAGCCAATCGGCGCGTCCAGCCAGACATAGAAATATTTGCCCGGTGTGTCGGGAATTTCAAAACCCCAATAGGGCGCGTCGCGGGAGATATCCCATTCCTGCAGGCCAGCGGTGAACCATTCATTGAGTTTATTCGCCATCTGTGGCTGGACCGGTCCACTGGTGATCCAATCTTTCAGCATCTCCTCGAAATCGGCCAGCTTGAAAAAGAGGTGCAGCGACTCTTTGGTGATCGGCGTCGCGCCGGAAATAACCGAGCGTGGATTTTTCAAATCGGTGGGCGAGTAGGTCGCGCCGCAGCTCTCACAGCTATCGCCGTACTGATCCACCGCGCCACAACGCGGGCATTCGCCCTTGATGAAGCGATCCGGCAGGAACATCTGCTTTTCCGGATCAAAGGCTTGGGTGATGACCCGGCGGCTGATATGCCCGGCGGCGTCCAGCCGGTGATAAATCAATTCCGCGTAATGACGATTTTCCGGGGAATGCGTCGAATAATAGTTGTCGAATTCGATCAGGAATTCGGCAAAATCGGCGTGATGTTCCTGCCAGATGCGTTGAATCAATTGTTCCGGGGTCAGGCCCTCCTGCTCGGCGCGCAGCATGATCGGCGTGCCGTGAGCATCATCGGCGCAGAGGTAGTAGCATTCGTGGCCGCGCAGTTTCTGGAAACGCACCCAGATATCGGTCTGGATATATTCCACCAGATGGCCGATATGGATCGGGCCGTTGGCGTAGGGCAGGGCGCTGGTGACAAGGATTCGGCGGGTAGGGTGGCTCATGGTGCGCATCGTTGGCAGTCGGTCGGAAGGACTGTTACGTTAGCAGCATTGGCGCCTGACTGTCATCCGCCGGGAAAAGCGTCCACCCTGCAATTTTTTTCGGTAGAGGCGAGAGGTGTTTATGTTAATCAAGAGAGCTTTCAGTGGGGTTGTGGTGGTTGTGGGACTGGCGGCGGTAGGTTCCGTTCACGCCCAGGGTGCGCTGGCGGAGGAAATTTGGAGCGCCAGCTTTTGCCAGCAGGCGGTGTCCCTGGCGAAACAACATGGCGAATCGCCAGAAACGTTGAATCAGGTCGATTGTCAGGGCATGCAGAGTAGTTACCAGCCTTCCTACTGGCAATGTGTGATTGCGGCCTTGAAGGCGGATGTGCATCTGGAGCTGGATGCCGCCCGGCAAAAGTGTCTGGCCGGGTATTGAGCGACTTCGCCGGGTGCGAGTGTCAATATATTTTTCAACGAATTAAATTCTTACCAGGAGAAATTCCGCTTATGACCGCCATAGCGCGCGCCGATGTGGAAAACGCCCTCAAGGGCTATGTAGACCCCTATCTCGAACAGGATCTGGTGACTGCTAAATGCGTCAAGCAGATACGGGTCGAGGGCGGGCAGATTGAGGTCGACGTGGAACTGGGCTTTCCCGCCGCCGGTTATCGGGACACGCTGATTGCGGCGCTGCGCGAGCGGTTGACGGTATTGCCCGGCGCGGGCGACATCACGATCCACGTGGACAGCAAGATCATCGCCCACGAGGTGCAAAAGGGGCTGAAACCGTTACCGGGGGTTAGAAACATCATCGCCGTGGCCTCCGGCAAGGGTGGTGTCGGCAAATCGACTACGGCGGTGAATTTGGCGCTGGCGTTGAACGTCGAGGGCGCACGAGTGGGATTGCTGGACGCCGACATCTACGGCCCCAGCCAGCCCCGGATGCTGGGCGTGAGCCAGCAGCCGGAATCGCCGGATGGCAAATCTCTGATGCCGGTGGTCAGCTATAATATTCAGTCGATGTCCATCGGCTATCTGATTGAAGAAGAGACGCCGATGATCTGGCGCGGGCCGATGGTGACGCAGGCGCTGGAGCAGTTGTTGCGGGATACCCGTTGGCATGATCTGGATTATCTGATCATCGACCTGCCGCCCGGCACGGGCGATACGCAGCTCACGCTATCGCAAAAAGTGCCGGTTAGCGGGGCGATCATCGTAACGACGCCGCAAGACATCGCCCTGCTGGACGCCCGCCGGGGGTTGAAAATGTTTGAGAAGGTCGAGGTGCCGGTGCTGGGCGTGGTGGAAAACATGAGCATCCATATCTGCTCAAAATGCGGTCATGAAGAACGTATCTTCGGCGAGGGCGGTGGCCAACGCATGGCCGGTGAGCAGAACGTTCCATTTCTCGGTTCCCTGCCGCTGGATATTCGCATTCGTGAGGAAACCGACGGTGGCCGCCCCACAGTCGTTGCGGAGCCGACCAGCCGCATCGCTGAGTTGTATCGGGAGATCGCCCGCCGCGCTGCCGCCCGCTTGTCATTGCAGGCGCGCAATTACAGCCACAAATTCCCGAATATCGTCATTCAGAATACATAAAGCTTTCGCGCGATAGGCTGAACGCGAAGTCTGCAAAACCATTCTTCCATGTAGGGGGTTATCCATGAAACTACAGTTCGTGAAAGCAGGATTGACAGCGCTGGCCGTGGTGGGACTCTTTGCCCTGCCGATCCAGGAGGCCGAGGCGGTGACGAAATGCCGGGAAACCATCGTCAACGGGCGGGTGGTCAATCGGGTTTGCACCACGACACCCCGGTATCGGACGGTGTGCAACACCTACTGGCGTCATGGGGTTCAGTACCGCAGTTGTCGCAGAGTCAGGGTGTATTGATGACGGACAGAGCGCGGCCAAGGCCGCGCTTTTCATTTCGAGAAGGGGAAAAAACCGTGCGCCTGTGTGACCGTGATATCGAGCGTTATCTGGAAGAAGGAAAAATTCGCATTGAGCCGCGTCCGTTGCCGAACCGCATCAACGGGGTCAGCGTCGATCTGCATCTGGGGAGTCGATTCCGGGTGTTCAATGATCATGCCGCGTCGCATATCGATCTGAGCGGGCCGCGTGAAGAAGTGGATCACGCGATCAATCGCATCATGAGCAAGGAAATCCGCATTGCTGCGGATGACGCTTTTTTTATCCATCCCGGCGAACTGGCGCTGGCCGCTACCGTTGAAACGATTACCGTGCCGGATGATTTGGTGGGCTGGCTGGATGGGCGCTCCAGCCTGGCCAGACTGGGATTGATGGTGCATGTGACTGCGCATCGGATTGACCCCGGCTGGAGTGGGGCCGTGGTGCTGGAGTGCTTCAACAGCGGCAAACTGCCATTAGCTTTGCGTCCCGGCATGGCGATTTGCGCAATCAGTTTTGAAATGCTCAGCGGCCCGGTGCTGCGGCCTTATGGCAAGCGCCTGGATGCGAAATATAAACGGCAAACCGGCCCAACGCCGAGCCGGATTGGCGATGACGAGCCGATTGAAAAGGGTCTTTGAGGAGGAAACGATGTCTGCATCCCTGGTCTTGAATCCTGCGCCTTCGACCGCCGCCGTATCGTATCCAATCCGGCAAAATGCTGGGCGTTTTATTCACGGACTGGCTTTATACACCGTCACGTTGAAAAACTCTCCAGACTGGTCGAATTCGGGCGGGGAGCATTTTTCGTTGGCATAATGGTGCATGATTTTCTGTAACCCCCGCCCCAGTTTATCGACCAGCCCATAATCTTTGAGCAGTTGCGCAATCAGGGGATTGCGATAATAGGAAACCCCGGCCAATGCCCGCGTCAGATTCAAGGTGTTGGGCAATCGCCCCGGCGAGAAGCATTCCAGACGATCCGTGAATAAATGCAGGCGGATTCGTTGGCCAAAGATCGACCAGTCGCGGTGAGCAAAAGCATTGGCCAGTAGTTCACGCACAACAAAGGGTTCGTAGTCAGGAATATCGCGGCGGCGCGTTTCATCCGCGTTAAAGATCGGGCGGATATGGCTGTTCCTTCTGACAAAAATTTCGCCAGCCTGAATACAGTCCGGCAGGGTGTCCAGAAGAGTCGCGCTGTCGATCAGCGGCGCAATCACGTCGGTTCCGTCAAAAGCATTCAGTTCCAAACCCGCCTGGGGAAGCAGGCGAGCCGGTTGTTTTCCAAACAACAGGTTGCCAACCACGGTCAGGCGCTGCTGCTCATCCAGAATTTGCAGGTTATAGCAAATCTGCGCCAGTTCATTGTCATCATATTCGATTTTCCGGTATTCCCGGCAATAGGCTCTGACCTTGAGCCGATCAATATCGTCCAGTTGACTTTCCGGTAATGCCGATACTTCAAAATGGAACTGTGCGCCGTCTTGCAACAGGCGCACTAATTCCTCTTGAGTAGGTTCAATCGCTGATGTGCCGGCGCGAATGTAATAGCGATTGCTGGACTTCACTTTATAGGGTTTGGCGTGACCTTTCTCTATCGTAATGACCAGAATTTTGTAGTCACTATAATGGACAACTGCCAAGTCTGGGATGAGAGGCGGCAAGATGTTATTCCGGCAAATGTGAATCACCCGCTCAATGAGTTTCGCCGGTTCTTCAATGCCGGATACTGATCCATCATCTTCAACTCCGACCAGAATTTGCCCGCCCCGCATATTGGCGAAAGCAACGATTTCCTTGGCCAGACTCTCATTGTGGAAAGCGCCGGATTTAAATTCGATGCGCGAACTCTCGCCAGAGTCAAGCAGGGTTTGCAGATCCGCCGGGTTCATCGTCGTGCCTCCGTTGGATTGGCGAAATCCTCCAGCCGCAACGGTTGCATCAGCGGTTGCCCGTCAAACCGCACCTGTTCACCTTCCAGCCGTAACCGCCCCTCAGCGAACCAGCGAATCGCCTGCGGATACAGGCGATGTTCCTGCGTCAGCACCCGCGCCGCCAGCGTATCGGGATTGTCATCCGGCAGCACCGGAACTCGCGCCTGCACAATGACCGGTCCCCCGTCCAGTTCTGCTGTCACGAAATGAATGGTCGCGCCGTGTTCCGTTTCACCAGCGGCAATCGCCCGTTCATGGGTGTGCAAGCCCCGGAATTTGGGCAACAGTGAGGGATGGATATTCAACAGTCGACCCCGGTAATGCTCGGTAAAATCGGCGGTTAGCACGCGCATGAATCCGGCCAGAATCACCAGATTCGGCTGCTGACGGTCGATCAATTCGATCAGCGCCGCCTCGAACGCCGGGCGGTCGGGATAGTTTTTATGATCCAGCTCCAGCGCTGGAACGCCCGCCTGCCGCGCCCGTTCCAGCCCTTGAACGCCGGGTCGGTTGCTGATGACAGCGGCGATGGTGACCGGCAATTCACCGCTGGCCGCCTGATCGAGAAGGGCTTGCAGGTTACTGCCGCGCCCGGAAATCAGCACGGCCAACCGGCATTTTTGCGCCGCACTCATGCCTGGAACTCCACAAACGGTTCGCCTTCGCCGATAGCAATCTCGCCAACACGCCACGCAGTTTCGCCGGCTTCCCGCAACAAATGCAGGGCGGGATCAACCTGTTCCGCCGCGACGCAGACGATCATCCCGACTCCGCAATTAAAGGTGCGCCACATTTCCGTCTCAATAACGCCGCCCTGTTGTTGCAGCCAGTGAAAAATCGCCGGGCGTTGCCAACTGTGCGGATTGATGATCGCCTTGACGCCGGTGGGTAAAACCCGTGGCAGGTTCTCGGTTAAACCGCCGCCGGTGATATGGGCGATGGCTTTCACTTCCAGCGCTTCCAGCAATTTCAACACCGGCTTAACATAAATGCGGGTCGGGGCCAGCAGCGCCTCGCCAAGAGGGCGACCATCCGCCAACGGTTGATCCAGCTTTGCATGGTTAACCGCCAGAATTTTGCGAATCAGTGAATAGCCATTGGAATGGGGGCCGGAGGAGGCCAGCGCTAATAATGCGTCACCCGGCTGAATGCGGCTGCCGTCGATAATTTTGGCCTTTTCAACCACGCCGACGCAGAACCCGGCCAGGTCGTAATCGCCGTCCTGATACATTCCCGGCATTTCCGCCGTTTCCCCACCGACCAGCGCCGCGCCGGCTTGTTCGCACCCGTCGGCAATGCCCTTGATCACATCGGCGGCGACATCGACATTGAGCTTGCCGGTCGCGTAATAATCCAGAAAGAACAGTGGTTCCGCGCCGACCACCAGCACGTCGTTAACGCACATCGCGACCAGGTCAATGCCGATGGTGTCATGCCGGTTTAGTTCCAAAGCCAATTTCAGCTTGGTGCCGACGCCATCCGTACCGGACACTAAAATGGGTTGATGGTAGTGATCCAACGGTAATTCAAACAGCGCGCCGAAGCCGCCCAGTCCACCAAGCACGCCGGGCCGTTGCGTGCGCCTGGCGTGAGGTTTGATACGGTCGACCAGGCGGTTGCCGGCGTCGATGTCCACTCCGGCGTCGCGGTAACTGAGCGATGATGGAATCTTGTTCACAGAAGATTGACCTTTATCTAGCGGAAAAATGAAATGGAGCTTTCACCGGCAGAAACCAGTTCATGTTTAAATTCAGCATGTTAGTTTTCCTGGTGATCATTCGTTAAACGCCGCGCACTTCAACTCGGCTTTGTCCGCCGGACTGGCGCTGGACATGAATTTGCACGCCGATGCGTTCGGTCATTTCCGGCACATGGGAAATCACGCCGACCTTGCGGCCCTGAGCCTGCAAGCGGTCCAGCGCGTCCATCGCCACGCGCAGGGTGTCGGCGTCCAGACTGCCGAAACCTTCGTCAATAAACAAGGATTCGACGCGCACCCGGTTGGAGGATAGCGACGCCAGACCCAGCGCCAGCGCCAGTGAGACCAGGAACGATTCGCCGCCGGACAGGGAATGCACCGAGCGGCGTTCATCGCCCATGTCCTGATCGACCACCATCAGCGCCAGCGTGTCCTTGACCCGCTCCAGCCGGTAGCGGCGCGACACGTCGGCCAGATGGTGGTTGGCGTAGCCGAGCAGCACGTCCAGGGTGAATTGCTGAGCGTGATTGCGGAATTTCTTGCCGTCGGCGGAACCGATCAGCTCGTTCAACTGATTCCAGATGCGGGCGACACTTTCCTGTTGGACCATGCGCTCTTGCAACTTCTGAGTTGCAGCGCGGCGCTCATTGTCCTGACGCAAGGTGATTTCTGTTTCCGTAGCCCGATGTTGCGCCGCTGCCCAATCTGCCGAGGTTTTTTGCTGCGCCTCTTGCACGGCTTCGGCGGAATCCGGGCTGGTGCGCTGTCGTTCATGCGTTTCCCGTTGCGCCTGACGTTCCTTGCGGATCGTTTCGGCCTGGTTAACGGCATCGGCTAACGCTCGTAACGCCTCCCGCTCACGATTTAACCAGGCGCGGTCATGGGCCAGCAGAACGCGCAGGGCGGGAATTTCCAGCGCGGCGTCGGGATGGCGGGCGTTGAAATCGGCGATCCATTGCTGCAAGGTCGCGGTCGCCTGTTCCGCCGCCTGCTGGCGTTCCGCAAGTGCTTCCTGTTCCCGCTGGAGCGTGGCTGCGGCGCTGGCTTGGTCCTGCGCAGCTTGTTGCGCGACGCCCTCTTGTTGCTGGTGTTTTAACCGGGCGTCTTCAATCGCCTTGGCGAGTTGCGCCTCAACTTCCTTGACTGCTCGCCCGCCAAACAGGGTTTGGCGTTGCTGGCGTTTGGTCTGGAGAGTGTCGTTAATCTCCTGGAAAGCTTCGGTGGCGCGTTGCCGTTGCGCAGCTTTGTCCGCAGCCGTCGCGGTATGGCCATTGATTTCAATATCGAGCGCGCCAAGCTGATTTTGCCACTGTTCCGCCTTTTGGCGCTGATCGTTCCATTGAGCCACTTTTTGCCGCCGGGTTGCATGGAAACCGACCGGATCAGCTTGCCAGAGCGGCCGCCAGTCGTGACCGGAAAAGGCGGCATCGAGATCGGTCAGCCGTTCCTGCAATTGGCGAGTCAGGTCGGTTTGCTGATCCTGGGCGGTTTGCACGGTTTGCGTGGCCTGATCGAAGGCTTTTTGCGCCGCGTTCAGGGTATTCTGCGCTGTCGAATGCGCGGTTTGCGCCTGATCGTGGGTTTTTTGCGCCTCATCCCGAAGTTTGGCGGCTTGCCGTTGGGCGTCCTCTTCCTGAGTAATGGCGTCTAAACCGGTCCGAACCCGTTGCTGTTGTTCGGTGAACCAGGCTGGACGGTCTGCGGGCGCGATACTGCCAAGCTCCGCTGCTAACGGGTGGGCGTTCCAAGCGTCGTTGTCGCGTTGCAGGGCGGCGGTCAGGGTTTCCTGTTCTTTGGCGAGCGCGGTCAAACGCTGGCGATGATTGTCGCGGTGGGTTCGCTGAGTGGCTTCCTGAGTGCGCAGGTTCTCCAATACCTTTCGACATTTGCCAACTTCCGCCTTGAGGCCGGCGAGCAGGGCGCGGGATGGCGCATCGCCTGCCGCATAAGGATGTTCGGTTGCGCCGCAAACCGGGCAAGGTACGTCGGTTTCCAAACTGGCTCGCAGGGTCTCGACATTCTCAGCGCAGGCGACTTCGGCGGTTTTCAGCGACTTTTCCGCCTGTTCCAACCGGGCCGCAGCGGCGGATTGGTCAGCGAGAAGCTGGGTTAGGGCGGCTTCTGCCTGGGCAACCTGCACCTGAAGCGTGCGGCTCTCATTTTCAAGTTCACGTTGCCGGGCCAAACCACCGTCTAGCATTATCCATAGCCATTCTGCTTCGGCCAGTTGATCGCGGCGGATTTGGGCCGTCTGCCGTCGCGCTGCCAGTGCTTCGGTGTCGAAGCCGGCTAATACATCGAGCGCAGTTTGTAACCGGGTTTGCGCCGTTTGCAGCGCTTTTTCAGTCTGGAGGAAGTGGCGCGTCGCTTGATCCAGCGCCTGCCGCTTGTTTTGCAGGTCGTGCTGTCCGGCAATCACCTTCTGCTCGACATCACGCAGACTGTTTTGCCGGGTGGCGGCGTCTTGCAACAACACGTCCCAGCGCGGCCAGTCTTCCGCCAGAATGCGCAAGGGTTGATGCTTCGTCAGCCAGTCCTGGGCGGTTTGCAACTGCTGCGCGACCTGCTGGCGTTCGGCCTGTTTATCCGTCAACTGCTTCTGCGCCTCGGCTTCGGCCTGACGCGCTTCGCTCAAGGTTTTTGCCGCAGCGTCATGGCCGGGGATGAGCGTGTTGATTTCGGTATCCAGATTCTGGGCCTGTTTGAGGGCGTCGCTGGCGTCGCTACGTTGCTGTTCGGCGGCGGCGACCGCTTGAACAGCGGTGATTTTCGCCGCATCAGCTTGTTGGTGAATGCGCTGCGCTTCTTCCCGCTTTCCCGCAGCGGTCAAAACCACCTGACGATTTTTGGCGACTTCAGCAGCGGTGCGGTCTACCTCGTCCACGATAGGCCGGGCTTCCTGCACCGCTTCGATCTGAATCAGTTGTTGTTGCCGGGGCGCGGCAGCCTGCTGATCAGTATGAGCGTTCTGGACGGCATCTCGCGCTTCCTGTTCCTGTTGCTGTAATGACCGCCATTGTTGATGCCAGCGCTGTTGGTTTTCCAGTGCAGTTTTACGCTGTTCCAGGGTCGCAGTTTCGTTTTTGGCAGCGGTCAGCGTCTGTTCCAGCAGGATGCGGGCTTCATCGTCCAGCGGTTGTTGACCGGCGAGTTGCTCATTTAGCCGTTTCAGTTGTTCCTGTTCACGTTTGTCGCGTTCAAAAGCGCGCTTGGAAATGGTGGTGTAACTATCCAGCCCGCTCAGGGTTTCCAGCAGTTCGGCGCATTGATCTTTATCGGCTTTGAGAAAGGCGGCAAATTCGTTTTGTGCCAGCAACACAGCGCGGGTGAATTGCGGAAAGGAGAGACCCAGCCGGTCGCGGATCGCTTGCTGAACTTCGGTTTTCACCCCGCCGATGGTTTGCCCGCCATCCAGCGTTTGCAACAGCAATTCGGTGTTTTGCAGCTTGCCGCTGGCCTTGCCTCTGGCGCGACGCACGCTCCAGCGAGCGCGATAGGCCAGATGGTCGTTGCCGATGAAATCCACCTCAGCGAATCCCTCGCCAGCGCCGCGCCGCAACAGGTTGCGGGAATCCTGTGGGGTGATGGTGTCCTCGCCGACATCCGGCAGGCTGACGCCTTTGACAGCGGCGCGGGTCAGGCGCGGGGTTTCATCATAGAGCGCCAGGCACAGGGCGTCGAGCAGGGTGCTTTTGCCGGAGCCGGTCGGGCCGCAAATAGCGAACAGGCCGGCGGCGGCGAGCGGACTTTGCTGGAAGCGCAGTTCAAATTCACCGGCCAGCGAGGCCAGATTTTTGCCGCGAATGGCGAGGATTCTCATGCATCGGCCTCCGGTGGAGCGTTCAGCAGTTCGGCGAAAGCCGCCAACAGTTCGGCGTTCGGTTCAGCTTGGTATTTATTCTGGTAAAGCTTCTTGAAAATGTCGTCGGGTTGCAGGCGACCCAGGTCGTCCAGCGATTGCGGGCGGTCGGCGGCATCGTGATCGGTACGGCTGCCATAGGTCGTTTCAATGCGGGCCAATCGCACCGGTTTTTTATCCAGTGCCGCTTCCACCTTGGCGCGCAAGCCCGGTTCCGGGGCGGTCAATCGCACCCGGACTTGCAGATAAGGTTGTTCTCCCAGGGGCGCGTCGGGCAGATGCAGCGCTTTGAGTTGCTGTATCACATCATCGATCAGCGCGGGTTGTTGCGGAATCCGCAGCAGCGCCACCGGGCGCGGAATGGGGAGGGGCGTGATGTTCCGTACATCGCCGCCGTCGAGATCGACGCGCACGACCTGATGGGGGTAGTCGATTTCGCTGAAGGACATGGGCAGGGGACTGCCGGAATAGCGCACCCGTTCCTGACCGCCGACTTGTTGGGCGCGGTGCAGATGGCCCAGGGCAGCGTAGGCAATGGCTGGATCGAAAGTATCCACCGGCAAGGCTTCAGCGCCGCCGATCACAATGCGCCGCTCGGAATCTTCCGAGGTCTGGCCGCCGTGCATGTGGCAATGACCCAGCGCCACGATAGCTTGACCGTTTTCCCGACGATTCAGGGCGTAATCCAGCGCCTGCCGGTAAAGCTGGCGGATGCCTTCCAGATAGGCGTCGCCGTCAGTGGCGACTTTAGGGACATCGCCGGGGCGCAGGAAGGGAATTGCCAGGCACCAGGCGGCGATGTCGCCCTGCCGGTTGCGCAGCGGCGTAATCAGTCGATCCAGTTCCAGGTCGCCTGACGCGGTACGGGCGCAGCCAACGACCGTGACGCCAAGGACTTGCAGCAATGAGGTCGGCGCTTCCAGCCGTCCGGCCGAGTCGTGATTGCCGGCGATGATCACGATGTCCAGGTGCGGAATTCGGCGCTTGGCTTCGGTCAGGAACTGGTAGAACTGCTTTTGGGCGTCGGCGGAGGGGTTGGGGTTGTCGAAAATGTCGCCGGCGACCAGCAGGGCGTCGATCTGTTCGGCTTCCAGCGTATCCAGCAGCCAGTTGAGGAAGCGTTGATGTTCGTCGCCTCGGTCAAAATCGTGCAGGGTCTGGCCGAGATGCCAGTCCGAGGTGTGCAGCAGGCGCATGGGGTGATCCTGGGTCGCTGTGTTGCGGAAATGGATGCCCGCTTCGCGTGGTGTTAATGGAAAAGGCAGACAGTCGAAAATCCTGAATGACCGGCGGTTGCCGGGGTCGCAGAACTGTCTGGCATAAGCATGGCAACGTTGAGAAAGATGATTGGGAAGGGATAAAAAACGCAGATTGCGGGAAGAAGAGAGGTTTAGGGAATATTCAGCACTCTTACATCTCCGATGAATGATTCGAGGGTCTGCAAATGTGGCTGAATAGCGCTTGGATAAGCGTTTCGCAATTGCGCGGACACCACAAGCTGAACGCCTGCTGCACTCATTTCCTTAAACTGGCCTTTCGAAACCCCCTCTTGCAGCGTCAGCAGATGTTTTTGCTTAATCCGGTCTGCCTCATTCAGGATTTGCCGCCATCTGTCTTTGCAGGTGGTTTTGACAGCCAGCATTCGCAGGCGATGAGCGGGGAAGGCACTGTCCTGATAAGCGGACTGGCTGGGAAAGAGAAAATCTGGCCGCTTTCCTGGCTCGGATTCCGGTTGGTGCGAGAAATACTCTCCTTCCCGTAATTGCTCTTCGAGGAAGATTTCTCGCGTGTGCAATCCCAGTGAGCGTCCCAAATAAGACTTACGGCGCTGGATAGCGGCTAACCCCCGCTGACTGAAATCTTCTATTGTCGTGAAGCCCTTTTGAACCACCGGTAACTCGATGGCCTGCTCTACACTGTAGAAAATCTCAAACCCGCACTCTTGGCGTTGCATTAATAGCACATCAGGGGTTTCTCCATGCGATGCGCGAAGCTCAAGGGTTTTATGGATAATCTCAGCCGCGCCGGGAAATTTTTGCATCCAGGAAGAGGGAACTTGATGCGGCTCAAGCCAGCATAAAGAATGAATCTGTGGCGCAAAAAATGAGCAGAGGTCTCCTTTTTTGTTAATGCTCCGAATTCTCCACTTGCCCGGTTCTACAAAACCAATGCGATCTTCAATAAAGTCCGCTTCAATCTCATGATCACACACCCATACATGACAAACTGAAGCCTCTCCGTTGTCGACCCGATGGAATGCAAAGACAACCAGGGAACCGGTGCTGTCAGCGTCAAGCAATGGCGAAGTTTTACTGCCAAAATTAGTGAGTCGCACTTCGTTTCTGGTGCCACCCCTGAATTTATTGTTATACCAGACCGCCCGCGCCTTCCGAATGTCTTTATGGGAATCAATCTTCAGTTCAAAGTGCTTGTCCGGGTTTTCTGCTTCCTGCCGGTTCAGGGAGGGGAATACACTGAATAAAAAATCCTTGGCTATATAGGGGCCTGCCTGATGCGCCCCACTGGCGAGGGTGTCGTTTGCAGCCAGCCGCTTTACATACCAGACGATATGAGGCTTGCTGTGTTCGTCCATCCAATCGGAAAGATCAATCAGTGTTGCCATAATGGATTCCTCTAAGTTCAATGTTATCTGTGTCGCTAGTTAGGCATAACTTAGGCATACTGCTGTCGCATCAAAAATCTCTTTTCCCCGGTTAGAATCTGCCCTTTGCATCACAACATAAAATCGTCGATAAAAAAGTGGAGATAAGATCTTTTTGATAGTGTTTTTTCGTCATATACGCTCCCTCTATATAATCTGAAATACAAAAGAACTGGGTTTTACAGTGTGAAGTTGGTAAGACGTTAAGGCAAGCAGTCCAAAATAAGTGAAGTCTGAATGATGTCGCTCACGGTGAAACAGATGTATTTCATCACCACTTGTTACTGCGTCAATCATCCATTGTTCAGCAAAATGGTCTGTTGGTCCTTCCCAAAAGAGTACGCCTTCACATAAGCGATCTTGATACTGTGCTTGAAATGATTGTTTCTCTTCTGTAACGAATAAAATGATCTTGTTCGTATTTTTGGAGTGATAACACCACGAGCAATTGCATGAAAACTGGCATAACCCCAAAGCTCTGCCAATTGTGGTCGAGAATATGAACTACCTTTGTAGATTTTATTGAACATACTTTCCTCGTTGGCTGAAAACAGCTTTTCCTAAGTGCTGAATTTGGATTTCTGATACAAGATAAAGCCCAAACAGGCCAAAACTAAATCTAGTACCTACGGCGTGGAGTTTTTCTGCGCATCCTTGTTGGCTACATAAGTTTTTTATGGGTATGTACTCCATTCTCTGGTAAATACACACTTGCCTTCAATTGCATCAAAGCCCCAGCGCTCCCCTCCGATACCAGCGAAAGGATCCATGCAGCAGAATGATCCGGGAAAAACTCGGTACTGTTTCCTCTTTCTTCCAACAGTCAGCATAGGGCGTCGATAATCAGCGACCTTGGAGAGATTATACTACTTTCATAGCGCGACAGGGTGCGGCGCGAGTATCCAAGGCTTGTTTCCAGCTCATCCAGGATAAACCCGGCCTGCCGCCGCAGCCGCGAAAACTCTGTTGGGTAAAAGACTGTCATAGGGCGAGTTCCTTGCTGGGTATTTTCAGGACACTATGACCAAATTATTCCCAGCGTAAAATTGCGGAGTTGCATGATGCACGCCTTGCGCCTGACACGGGGTGGCAGCGGTGAAGTCGTTGCGGTATTGCTGGGCGGGGTCGAATTCGATGAAGCGCACGGTTTTGGCCGGTTCGCCGGGCGTTAAAACCACAGTCGCGCCGTCGCGGAGCAAGTCCAGGGTGGTGCGGTTGGCGGTCAGTTTGTCGGGTTGGATCAGGATTTTGCGCAGGGCGTTGATGGCGAGTTGGGCTTGCGCGGCGGTGGGTACGTCGGGATTGATCGCCAGAATGGCCTGGCTCAGCAGCGGTTCAACCAGCGGGTCGGTCAGCGGTCGGTTGAATGCGGCCATCACCGCTTCGTTGCGGTAGTTCCAGTCCAGGCCCCGGTCGCCGGGCTTGTGGCTGCCGTGACCGGAGAGCTAGGCGATGACGGGGAGTTCAACGTAACCGGCTTCGCTCATAATGTATTCGGTTCCTTGGAGGCTGTATGGAAACGCCGTTTAGATCGCGGTTAATACATCGGTTTTGGAAAAATCTTCGCCCTTGAACAAGAGAGGTTCTGCTCGTTGCTTGGCGAGGGCATAAGAAAAGCAGTCCCCAAAGTTTAATCCGGCTGGATGCCGGCCTTTGCCGTAGCGTAGCCAGGCTTGATAAGCGATTTGCGCTAAGTCGGTGTCCACCGCGAGTATCTCGACGTCGGCGAGGTTTAGCAGGTGGGTCAGGCTCTGGTGGCCTGCTTCCCCGCGCCGACTGGTGATGACGAGCATGGCCTCAAACCACGTTACAGACGCAATCACGTTGGTGGAGTCCGCCGTGACCAATAAGCGGGCATACTGTTCTGCTTCGGGTTCGCCCAGCAGGATGCAGAGGAGAGCCGAGGTGTCAATCACCATGGGCGTTTCCCTGGGTTACGCGGGAAAGCCGTTTTCGTCATAGCCGATGATCTCATTCGCGCTTCGCGGGTCGAGTTCTGGTAATGCGGCGCAGCGTCGGCTGATTTCCATCATCGCGGACAGCCGTTCTTCAGATGTCGGGGCAGTCGGATCCGCCCGTTTTCTGAGGATTGTTTCCAACAGGACAATTACTTCTCTGTTGACAGAACGATGGTGGGTCTTGGCCTGTTGCTTTAAGTGTTGATGCAGATCATCCGGGACATCGCGCAAGGTGATGGTAGGCATAGCAGTTTTTCCCAATGAACGTGTTTTGACGGCACGATGCTATCTTTAGGGGCGTTGTTGTACAACCGATCAATAACGGATGAAGGAATCCGCACCTTGCCGGTGAGCAGGTCGTGCATGAGAGATTTTTTGAGTTGCTGCAACGCAGCCTCTTTATTGCATCAAGGCTTGGAGCTTGGCTTTGACGATTCGCTAATACGACAAAACACTGATCGATCAGAGGTGGCCCCGCGCAGTTGGACAGAATTTCTGGTTTTTTAAGTGAACGCTCTGCGGGTTAAGCTGCGGCGGCGAGCAGCGGCGGGTTGAAGTAAGCCGTATCCGGGGTTTTCCCGTCAAGCGTTGAATGCGGGCGGCGGCGATTGTAGAAATCGAAATAGCGGGTGAGCGCTTGCCGGACCTCGGAAACGGTCTCGTAGCCGTGCAGGTAAATCTCCTCGTATTTGACCGATTTCCACAGGCGTTCGACAAAGACGTTGTCCCGCCAGCACCCCTTGCCATCCATGCTGACCTGAATGCTGTGCTCCTGAAGCAGAGCAATGAAGGCTGAACTGGTGAATTGGCTGCCCTGGTCGGTGTTCATGATCTCCGGGCAGCCGTACTTCATGATGGCTTCTTCCAGGGCGTCTACGCAGGGATCGGCTGCCAAAGTGTTCGAGAGGCGCCAAGTCAGAACCCGACGAGTTGCCCAGTCAAGGACGGCGCTCAGATAGACAAAGCCCTGGCGCATCGGGATGTAGGTGGTATCAATGGTCTAATCACAAATGACAAATTCTGCGTCAGCCGGGTTGCCCGCCTC
>ENA-UOWG01000770-UOWG01000770.1-activated-sludge-metagenome-genome-assembly--contig:-NODE-770-length-37818-cov-12.777428_pt1 | contig 37818 bp, 20 predicted proteins | sample MGYA00238147_ERZ761563 | MGnify/ENA primary metagenome ERZ761563 (study PRJEB28884, sample SAMN05720216) | anaerobic digester metagenome | isolation source: active sludge of municipal...
TACCTGCATTTTCAAACCGCCATTTTCACCCCATGTTTACGCCGCCGCCAACACAGGGGATGGCTGGCAGCGGACTCGCCTTTCCTGGCCGGTTTCTTTGGTGTTTTTTGCACGTTATCAGTTGTTCTCGAATTGGTTACAACACACACCATCGGCTCGCAGTAATTCGGATTCTCGTTCATGGCTTGCTGGCTGGCTCAGGTTGGCGGGCAGGCTCGGGGATCGTCCATCATTCCGTTCATGACGGGCGATCGGACGCGTCCCCGATGTTTCATGACTCTGCGGCATGTTATCCATATGAGCATTTAGGGTCGTCTGCCCATCTGTGTATACGCAATGCGCGGCCGATCTTTTTCAATAATGCAAATTATTTTCAGGCCTTTCAGAACGCCCAACAGCAGAAGAAACGACTTCTTCATGACAGCATATTATGCAACTTCGACGCGGACTAATAAGCCGCGCCGGACTACTCGCGGCCGCGGCCGACCGCATGAGAGGTCGCGCGCGGGCAAGGCCGAAGCGGTCCTCCACCTAAAAACCGAGTACGACCTACGCACGATTATTGTTAGAGGGAAAAAATGTTTGTCAACAGGAATGCGATTTTTGTTGTATGTATCATCATCATTGCAGTGATGTATAACATTAAATGATATATTATATATCATTATATCTTAGTACTTCTTCTTACTGCATATTATAGGGCTCCTCTCGGAAGCCGGGAATTTCGCCAAATGCCCTGTCATTGCGGGCCTGGGAGGGCGGATGCGATTGGGGGCAAGAGGAGGCCGAAGAGGAGCCAATAGAAATCGGGGGATGACGAAACGCCGGATCTATTCCCATATCTCATGTCTGCTATCCCATATGTTGGCTTGAGCGGAAGAGTCGAAACGGGGGTTAGTTAATGAGGTTTAGGAACCAATTATGGATTGGTTTCATCCCGTTGATTTAGCCAACATAACAAGCCTGGCAATTGGCATCGATCCGCAAACAGCGACAGGGCTGTCGGTGGTTGAGGCCCGATTCGGTGCTTGAGAATACTAAAGTGCTGCTTTAAAAATCTCATCTGTAAAATACATCCATCGGGCCTTGGCCGAACAAGTCAGCCGGGCCATCCGCCATTTCCCGGCGGCGGTTCTGACCGGGCCGAGGCGTGCGGGCAAGACGTTTCTGCTGCGCCGGCTGTTTCCCGAGGCCAGCTACTTCCTGCTGGAAGACCCCGATATGGTGGCCCGGCTGCGGGCCGATCCGCAGGGCTTTCTCGATGAGGTGAAGACGCCCGCCATCCTCGACGAGGTGCAGAACGTGCCCGAGATTTTTGCCCACATCCGGGCGCGCGTTGACCGCCAGCCGCGCCGGGCCGGGCAATGGCTGATCACCGGCTCGCAGGACGCGCCGCTGATGCAGCGGGTCACCGAGTCCATGGCGGGCCGCGCGGCCGTGCTGCAACTCCTGCCGCTTTCCGTGCGGGAGACGTCCAAGGTAACGCTGCTGCGGGGTGATTATCCTGAAGCGGTGGCGCGCCCGGGCGGGACGCGGTTATGGTTCAGTTCCTATCTCCAGACCTACCTGGAGCGCGATGTCCGCGCCGTGACGGCGGTGAAAGACCTTGCCACCTTCCGCCGCTTCCTTGCGCTGGTGGCCAGCCGGCACGGACAGATTCTGAACAAGACCGACCTGGCCGCGCCGCTGGGCGTGAGCGTGCCGACGATTGCCCAATGGCTCGGGGTGCTGGAAACCACCGCGCAGATTCTCCTGGTCCCGCCGTTTTACGAGAACCTGGGCAAGCGGCTGATCAAATCGCCGAAGTTGTACGTGGCCGACTCCGGCCTCGCCTGCCATCTCCTGGGCGTGGATTCGCTGGCCGAGCTGGTCAAGTCGCCTTTTCACGGGGCGTTGTTCGAGGGTTTTGTGGCGTCGGAAATCGTCAAGGCGCAGGCGAACGCAGGCCGGCGCCGCGAGCTCTACTACTTCCGCGATGAGCAGGGCTTGGAAGTGGATTTCCTTGTGCCCGGTCCTGGCGGCACGGTGTCGCTCGTCGAATGCAAGGCTTCGCGCACCGTCACACCCGCCATGACCCTTCCCATGCAACGGCTGGCGGAGGCGTTGCAAAATAAACGTCCGCCTGGAACGACCATTGCACGCCACCTCGTGCATCAATCGCCGAGGACCCCGGCGGCCACCCGCGCCGTCGCCCCAGGCGTGCGCGCCTGGGCGTGGCAGGATTTTGTCGGCCAGCTCTGACCAAACCGGGCGCAAGGGCAGTAATCAGTAGTCAGTGGCGAGTATCCAGTGAGGCACGTGTCACCCGGCCCTCGTCCCTTGCCCCTTTCCGCATTGGCCCAAGGTCCAATGCCCGGCGCCGCCCCGCCCCTGCGGGCTGGGGGTCTTGGGCGGCCTGGCTGTGTTGCTCCTCGCTCACAGACCGCGCGGGTATGCTCGCTCGTCGCGCCTTGCCAGCCCGCCCAATCCCCTCCAGCAAAATCGGAATTAATTTTTGCACAGACCACTAAGGCGCGGGTAAAAGAGGTGGCAGCGGCAGTCGGTGGCCGAGCGGCCGAAAGAAAAAAGGATGCCTTGCCCGCGGGAGGGGGCTCGATGGCGGGCGGCTCGCCGGGGTGGGCAGAAGGTCGCGCGGGCGGGGCAAGGCTCACCCTGGCGGGGGCGGGGCGGTTGCCGGAAAGGGGATTTGCCAATCCGCCGGATCCGGGGCTAGGAGGAGGAGTTTGCCGCTAGCCCTGCCGGATCCCCCAAGGCACGGCTAGTCCTCAAATGCCGATCCGGCTATGCGCCAAGACAAGCCCAGATGATGTCGGCAAACACCATAGATTTAGGTGGCCTTGTTGTAAGCTATAGTTGTAAGCCCAGTCCAAATTTGCTGTAAGTGCTTGATAATGAACCTGGCGGAGAGGGGGGGATTCGAACCCCCGATACCCTTTAGGAGTATAACGGTTTAGCAAACCGTCGCCTTCAGCCACTCGGCCACCTCTCCGTTGCAAGGCTTTTCGATTCCCCTCCCTGGGCGGAATCGATCGCTCGGCCTTTCCTATACTCGACTCCCCGGCTGCGGTCAAGCGGCCAAGCGGGCGATTTCGCGCATTGCTTCACGCCCCGAACCGGGCCGGCTCGAGGGGCAGCCGCGCATCAGAACCAGAACTTCCGAGTGTCCCAATCGATCCAGACCCGCATGGGCTCGAATCGTTTCCATTCGGTGTGGCCGTCCTGGAAGAGGATATTGCCGCCGGCGGGCATCTTGGCCGAGCCCATGTGGCTGCTGTTGTAGCCGCCGGGCAGCACCTGTGGATTCGAGGTATACACGCCGGTGAACTTGTCGGTCCGGGCGCCCGTGCCCTCGGAAATCACGACATCGGTCACCAGCTCCGTGTTGGACGGCGGCGAGTTGGTGAGGCTGCCCGGATTGGAGATCTTGGTCAGGTATTGCTTGGGCGGGCGGATCGGGGCCGGCTTGGAAGGGTCGCTCGACTCGCGCTTGATGAGCCAGGCGTAGCTGGTCACCCGGTAGCGGCCGTTGAACACCCACCAGAAATCGACGTTCCGCACGGATGTGTAGCTGCCCGGGCAATACAGGATGCCCCGTTTGGCGCCCGAATCCGTGATCGCATCGGCGGTCAGGCTCGGCAGGTCCCAAGGCGACACGCCCGCGACGGAGTTGGCGGTTTCCCTCTGGCGGGGCAGGTTGTCGTTGTTCTCGCCGGCGTAGATCTGGAACGCGATGTTCTGCTGCCGCATGTTGCTCATGCACTGCGTGCGTTTGGCCTTTTCCTTGGCTTTGCTCAGGGCAGGCAAGAGCATGCCGGCCAGAATCGCGATGATGGCAATGACCACCAGCAGCTCGATCAGCGTGAAGCCGGGGCCAGCGGTTCTTCGCACTGCGGAGGGTGTCTGCATAGGCTCTTCGTTACAGTGGGGCGCGAAGGGAGGTCCGTCAACCCGGAATGCCGCCTGCGGCGATGCAGACCACGTACTCGTGCCGCACCGCGAATGGCTCCCCCGCCCTTTTTCCCCGGCCAAGCCGGTCGAGAAACTGCTCGGCAAGCGCGCCGCGCCGGCCCGGATCGATGGCGTCGAAATAGGCCGTGCCGGCTCCGGACTTCAGCAGATGCTCGAGCGCCTCTCGGGCGGTGGCATACCGAAACTCGATCGCCCCCTCGCCGATCTTCTCGATCTTGAACCCGGCCGATTCGATCAGCGTCCGGACATGGCGGGCGCCGCGCGGGAAATCGAACGCGACCCGCTTTTGCAGAACGGAAGGATCCTCGGCCACCAGCTCGGCGAAGATCTCGAGCGGCTCCTGCGGCGAGTTCTCGCGATGCACGACAAAGGCGAGCTTGCCATCCGGGAGCAAGGCGCGGCGGGCCGCATCGAAAAACGGCTTCAGAGGGATATATCCCAGAACCCAGCTCGAGAACACGCAGTCGAATCGCCCCTCGGTCTCGAGGCAAGCGAGGGCGTCGCCGGCCAGCCAGCGGACGTTGCGGCTTCCCTGGCGCTGCAATCGCACGCGCGCGCAGGCGAGCATCCCTTCCGACAGATCGGTGGCCACCACCTCGGCTGCCTTTCGCGCAAGCTGGGCAGTCGCGTAGCCGGTGCCGGCGCCCGCCTCGAAGACCCGCTCTCTCCCTTGCCAGGGAATGGCCGCGATCAGGCTGTCAATCGGAGCCGCCGCCTCCGCCAGCCAGAATTCGTCATAGTCGCCGTGGACGCGATCGTAGGCGGCCTGGAGCTCGGCGGGGCCGACCTCGTCGCCGCGTGCTTCGGCGCGGATCTGGAAGAACCTGGGCAGGACATGGGATCGAGGCAGATGCCGCCGGCACATCTCGACCGACGCCTCGGGCGCCAGGGGCAGGGTCGGCGCCCGCAGGCGCCTGCTCAGCATCCTCCCCACGCAGCCGGGCCGGGGCTCGACGAACGACCTTCCCATCCGGTCCAGGATGGTCTCGACGCCTTCGCGCGACACGTTGCCGAACGAGAGCGGGACCAGGTTGCACGGGCACACCTCCCCTGCCCCGTCGATGTAGAGATGCGTGAGTCCCGCCCCGCATCCAAACGCGTCTGGCGATTCGATATGGCTCAGGCAGGAGAGGATCGGCAGGGTGTCGTCCCGGGCGACCTCGGCCTGGTACTCGAGGATCCGGCGCCGATCCTTGGCGGCGAGCATGACATCGGTGCGGCCGGCGAGCCGGCCCGCGGCCGCCGGTTCCATCAGGTGAACTTCCAGCGCGCCCATCTCTCCCGCAAACCGCAGGAACGAAAAGAACCGTTCCCGGCCGATCAGATCCCGGGTCGCCACCGCGACCACATACGGATACAGCCCCTGCTCCCGCGCGATGCGAATCGCCCGCAGGGCGGTCCGGAACGCCCCGGGCCGGCCTCGCATTCGATCGTGCTCGGCCTCGTCGACCGAATCGAGACTGATGCCGGCGGCGAAGACGCCGCTGTCCTTCAATTCGCGGGCGCGCTCTGCGGAGAGCCCATCGCCCGTGGTCCCCAGAATCAGGCAGGACCCGGAGCCAAAGGCGCGAGCGATGGCGGCCAGGTCCGCCCGCAGCATCGGTTCGCCTCCTGTCAAGGTGACCATCACGGCTCCCAGCTGCTGCAGATCGGCCGCCAGGCGCTCGAGCACCTCGAGCGGCATGTCCGACTGGCTCCGGCCGGCATTGTAGCAGTGCCAGCAGTTGAACGGACACCGATTCGTCACGGCCACCGTCACCGAATAGAGCCGGCGAGCTGCGGCGTCCCCCAGCTGGCCGAACTGCTCGACCAGCCGGTCGAATGCCGAGCTCGGATACGGCGGGAAATGCGTGTTGACCACGTGCTGTCCCCGAAAGGCAACGGCTTTCTCCCGCGCGAGATAGTCCTTGAAAAATGCGCCTAAACGGGGATGCAGCTTCGTCAGCGGCGGCCGTTTCGAAATCTCAGCAAAAAAATCATCTCCGCGCATGGCACTTGGTCCGACCCGGTGAGCATGCCCATTCAGGCCGGAAACTCCAGCGGGAAAAGAGCCCGCCCTCGAGGACGGGGCGTCAGTGTCTTCTCCACCAGGATTGACGTCGCGCAGGGCTCATGACTAAAATGGCGGCATTCAACCCATAAGGGTCTGTGCAAAAATTAATTCCGATTTTGCTGGAGGGGATTGGGCGGGCATGGCACACGGCATCCGAAGGAACACGATTATGAATCCGATTTCGCATCGAACCGCCAACCCCCCCGCATTGAATCGCGCTGGTCATGCCGGCTGGCCTGGGCGTCTGCCGACGGTCTTCCTTTGCGCGGCTCTGCTATGCTTGACCGCCCGCGCCCAGATCACGTGGATCAACCCGGCGGGCGGCGACTGGAACGTGGCGACCAACTGGGATTTCGGGGCGGTCCCGGGCATTGGAGACAGCGTGAACCTCACCAGCAGCCTGGGCGCGGCCTATGCGGTCGGGTATGGGACGCCCATGGCGGCTTCGAGCATCTACAGCGTCGCCATGAACGGGGCGACGGCGGCGGAGGCGGTGACGCTCGAGATCGCGGCTGCCGGCTTCAACGTCGACGATCGCATCAGCATCGGCACCAACAGCACCGTGGCGGTCCAGCCGGGCGCCATGATCACAGTTGGAATCCTCGAAGGCCGCAAGGGAACCCTGATCCTGAATGGCGGCTCGGTGACGTCCCTGACCGCCTTCACCCATGGCACGGGCGGGAAGCCGGGGGCGCCGTTCAACATGCGGATCTACGGCGGGGCATTCTCGACGCCGGCGACCACGCTGGGCAGCTCGGAGAACGGCGGCACATTGATCGTCGCCGGGGGCGAGGTCGACCTGGGCGTTTACAGCGCCGGCCGCGACAGCGGATCGACCGCCAACGGATTCTCGACGGGGCTGATCGTCAGCAACGGGACCGTCCGGCTCTCGGGAATCACGCTGAGCACCGGGAACAGCGCTGCGAGCATGCGGGTGTCAGGCGGCCATGTGACCAACACGGGCCCGCTCATTATCGGCAGCTCGAGCACGGCGACGGCCCGCGAGACCGGCTACCGGCAGACGGGCGGCGTGTTTGACACGACCGCAGCCTGGCAAAACATCGTTCTTGGAAACACGGCCGAGGGGCAGCGTGTATCGCTCGATGTGCGCGGCGGCCTCTTCTACGCCTACGGCGTGACGCTGGTCAATGACCCGGCGTTCACCGGCGTGAACGCCACGTTCAGCGTGACGGACACGGGCGTCGCCTATCTCGGAGAAGGCGGGATCGTCAACAACGCCACGACCTACACAGTCGGCATCGGCAACGGCGGCCGCCTGACCGCCTTCGCCCCGTATACGATCGGAGGCGATCTGACCTTGAGCGGGGGGGTTGGCATCCTCGAAGCGGCCACCGCGGATCACACGCCCGTCGACCTGATTATTACCGGCGGGCTCAAGGGGGCCGGCACGCTGGCCAAGACCGGCGCTGGCAAGGCCGCCATCCAGGGGACGGGAACCCACACTGGTGAGATCCAGGTCCGGGAAGGTGTGCTGGCCCTCGAAGGGGCAGGCTCGATCCCGGCGACCGCATCGATCGTCGTGTGGGAGGGGGCCCGGTTCAATGCGGGGGCGGCGTTCGCGCTCAACGGGGGGCAGGCCCTGGCCGGGGTGGGCACTGTGGCGGGCAACGTGACGGCCGTGAGCGGCGCCGGCCTCCGGCCTGCCGGCAACGGCGGCACAGGCACGCTGGCGCTCGAAGGCAGCCTGACGCTCGAAGGCGGGGTAACCGCTACGTTCGACATCCAGTCCGCCGCCGCCAAAGACCTGCTCGTCGTCAACGGCGCGCTCACCCTGAACAGCACCAACACGATCCTGATCACCTCGACCCTCGGCAGCGGCACCTACCGGCTGATCGATTACGGCACGCTGGTCGGAGACGTCGCCAGCCTCCAGGTCGTGGGCGTTTCTGGCTATGTCACCAACAACGCCGCAGCGGGCGCCATCGATCTCGTCCTCGAGTCGGTCGGCCGCGACCCGGCCAGCCTGGTCTGGACCGGCGATGGCGTCTCGAACCTGTGGGACATCGGCGTCACTGCCAATTGGCAAAACGAGGGCGCCAAGGATTGGTTCTTCCCGAACGACGCCGTCCTGTTCAACAACGCCGGCTCGGCAACACCGGCCGTCGAGCTGGTCGGGGATCTGACGCCGTCGATGATCCTTGTGGATGCGGCCAAAGATTACACCTTCGGCGGCAGCGGGCGCATCGTGGGCGCAACCGGGCTGATCAAGACCAACTCGGGCGTCCTTGCGCTGAACACGATCAACGACTTCACGGGCATCAGTCGGATCGGCGGCGGAACGGTCCGCGTGCCGGTCCTGGCAAACGGAGGCGTTCCCAGCCCGCTCGGGTCCGCTGTCAGCGATCCGTCCAACCTCGCGCTCATCGGAGGCGCGCTCGACTATACCGGCCCCACTGCATCGACCGATCGCGGGGTCACGCTCGAGGCCGGCGTCGGGACACTTGTGGTCTCCGATCCGGCCGCCACACTGACCTGGGCCGGCCGGATCACCGGCGCCGGCGCGCTGACCAAGTCGGGGCCGGGCGTCCTTCAGCTCGGCAACGCGGACAACGACTATGGCGGCGGCACCGTCGTCGCCGGCGGAACGCTCCTCTTCGGAAACGCAGGCGCAGGAGCGATCACCCTCCACGGCGGCACCTTCGCGACGACCGCCGACCAGCAGAACCTCCCCAACCCGCTGGTCGCCCTCGGCACGGACAACCACTATCGGAACTCGAAGAACAACACCCTGGCCGCCATCAGCGGAGATGGATCGCTCGATCTGGACTTCGCCGCCGCCACGGACACCATCACCATCGAGGGCGACATGAGCGGATTCACGGGCCGGATCACGGCCCGCGGCAGCGGGGGCAACTGGCGATTCTACCGCTTCGCAACACCCGGCAGCCCCGCCGCCGCGTTCGATCTGGGCACCAACGGGGCCACCATGCTGACGCGCAACGGCAACACGACCGTCCGCCTGGGCTCGTTGGCGGGCGACGCCACCACCAAGCTCACGGGCGCCTCGTCGGTCACGGGCGCGCTGACCACCTACGAGATTGGCGGCAATCACGCCAGCACCACGTTCGATGGCCTGATCGAAGACAATGCCCGCCCGGCGCCTGTGGCCATTCGAAAGATCGGCGCCGGCACGCTCACCCTCACCGCCGCCAGCACCTACACCGGGCCCACTCGGATCGAGGAGGGAACCCTCGCCCTGACCGGATTCGCCAGCATCGGCTCGAGCAGCCTATTCGAGGTGGCCGCCAGCGCCGCGCTCGACCTGACCGGCCTCGCCGATCCGACGCTCTACCTGATGAATGCGGGCCAGACCATCGCCGGGGCCGGCACGATCCGAGGCAACATCAACGCGGGCGCCGGCACTGCCGTCACGCCAGGATCGCCTGTCGGCACGCTGACCGTGACCGGGAGCATCGTTCTCGACGGAACCACGGTGATGGAGCTGGACCGAGCCCTCACCCCCAACAGCGATCGGATTGTCGCCTCCGGGATCACCGCCAATTACGTGGGCGCGCTCGTGGTGACCAACGTGGGCGGCCGCCTGTCAGCCGGCGACCAGTTCCAGCTTTTCAGCCGGGCCGTCTCCGGCGGTTTGGCGGCGATCGAGCTGCCCAGCACAGACGCCTCGGGCGCGACCTACACGTGGGAGAACAACCTCGCGACCGACGGCTCGATCCGGGTTGTGACGGCCTCGGGCGGCATCCCGGACACGCCCACCCGGCTGACCGTCGCCACGACCGCACCCGGCACACTCACGGTGTCCTGGCCCGCCGATTACATCGGCTGGTCGCTCGAATCCCAGACGAACTCCCTCTCCGCCGGCCTGGGCACCAACTGGACCCGAGTCGCAGGATCGAACATGACCAATGTGTTCGAGATTCCCGTGAACACCGACCACGGCGCCGTCTTCTTCCGCATGGCGCTGCCGTAGCAGGACGCCAGGAGCTTCTATGCAAACGATTCTGCCCTCCGAGTTCAAACGCCAGATGGTCGTGATCCTCGACGGCGGACCGCATATCGTCGAGGATATGCATGTCAGCGGCACCGCGCAGACGCGGCATAAGCTCCACACCCGGTTGCGCCATCTCAAGTCGGGCCGGATCATCGAGCGTGTTTTCGCCGAGAACGAGCGGGTGCCCGTTGCGCAGCTCGAGACCCGGCGCGTCACGTTCAGCTTTGCGAAGGGCGACATCCAGGTGTTTCTGGACTCGGAGACGTTCGAGGAATACGAATTCGGCAACGAGCAGCTCGGCGATCGGCGCTGGTTCGTCCACGAGAGCCAGGAATATAAAGTCCTCCGGCTCGACGGCCAGCCGATCGACCTGGTCGTTCCTTCTCAGGTCGCCCTCGAGGTGGTCGACACCGCCCCGCCCTCTCGAGGCGGCTCCGACTCCGCCTGGAAAGAGGCGAAGCTCGAAACCGGCCTCCAGGTCATGGCGCCGCTATTCATCGCCAACGGCGACCGGATCCGCATCGACACCGCCACCAAGAAATACGCCGGCAAGGAAACCTCCCATGAATAGGCGCCGCCGGTTCACGGCGTGAGCACGGCCCGATAGAGCACGGCGGCCTCGGCGGGCCATGCATCGGAAAAGAGCGTGCTCCCTGTGGCATTCGAGACGTTTCTCACATTCGTCCACGGGCCGCCCGGCACGCATCGCTGGATGAGATACGTGAGGCCGGGCTCGCCCTCCAACCGCAGGTGGATCCGGCCATCGGATTGGGGCGCGGCGATCTCGAGCCGCGAGGGCTGGCTGAGGAACCGGAGCACGTCGGCCATGTAAGTGCGGCGCACTGCTGCGCTGGTCAGCGTCTCGAACGGAAAGCCCCAATACACCACCTTGCCCACGCCGCCAGCCCCGGTGTGCAGGATGCCCGCGCCGCCGCCCGCCACCCCGCCATACTCGAGCGCGACCGCCGCAGCCGCGCCTTCAGGGGTCAGCAGGTCGGGGTATCCCACCCAATAGATGCCGCGGCTGCCATCGTCGAACAGGCCGGTCCCGCTGCCGGCAAAGATCGAGCCTGCCGCGGGAGTGACGGTGTGGCTTCCGGCGTTGTCATGGATGTCGCCGTCGAGGCGGGCGTGCAATCGCTGGCGCAGGAACGCCCGATCCGCCGGGCTCGGCCCGGAAACGCGGTCCAGGTCCCAGGCGATCTCCGAGCCGCTGACGAAGAGGTTGCCGCCGGCGGCCAGGAAGGAGGCGACCGCCGCCTGCTCGGCCGGGGTGAACGTGCGCCCGGCGGTGGATTGGTTGCCGCTGGCCCAGATCACGACCGGATACTCTTCGAGGCGAACGGCCCGCTGGGACACGTGCGCGCGCTGGCAGGAATCGAACGGCCATCCAAAGGCGCCGATGGTTTCGCCGTGGGGCACGACGTAGTCGAAGCTGTTCACGCGCCCCGGCAGGACGCGATCCGCGGCTCCTTGGTTCTGGTCGTGCCCCGGAGGGCGATACGCGGAGGGCTCGAGGTCCTGACGCAGATTCAGCGCCCGGTCGAACCGGGTGAAGCCATTGACGAACAGGACGCGGGACTGAGCCGGGTTGGAGCTGCGGCGGCACCCGACGGTCGGCGACGGGAGCGACTCGCCGCCCCCATTGGTCGCGGTGATGTAGCAGTATATCGTGGAATCCACCGCCACGTCCGTGATCAGGATCGAGGCGCCGGCGGTGCTGACCGGCTGGCCGAAGCCGAAGCCGTCCGCGGACCGGTAGATCCGGTAGCCGGTCGCCGGGCCGCTGCCGGCCTGGCTCAGAGGCGGCGACCAGGAGATCCTTATCCCGCCATCCTCGGCCGCGGCTCGAGGAGAGGCCGGCGGCTCGGGCAGGAATGCCAGCGGCGCCCCGTCGAACTGGGCAAAATACCGCACGAGCCCCTGATACGCCGCCCGCGCACACCCCATCCGCACCTTGGGATCCCGCATCAGACGCGCGTCGGCATCGGAATCGTGGAATGCAACCTCGACAATCGTGGCGTCCATCTCGTAGCGGATGGCGTCGCCGCGGATTTCGCCGAACGCGTAGTCGGTGCGGGCGTAAGTGAGATTGCTGCCGCGGTCATACCAAGGGGTTTCGAGCTGCGAGCTCAGTCCCGTCAGATCGTCATTGATCTCCCGGGCGAGCAACCGGGCCAGCGTGATCTGGTTCGCGGAGGTGGCCGTGCCCGGGAAAAGGGAATCGCTGTTGTGGAGGCCGATGACGCCGCGGCCGCCGCCCGCATTCGAGTGGAAGCCGACGTAGACCCGCTCGAACGTGGTCCCGCTCTCGGCGCGGTTCATTTCCGCTGCCATCCGGGGCGGCGCGCCGACGTTGTCGCTGGCATCGTCGCCGGCCCCGTCATAGAGGGCCGGGTCCTGTCCCTGGCCGGCCATAAGCTGGACCCAGTATCGGCTGCACTCCTCCTCCCGGGGGTAAGTCGAGACGCCGCCGCCGCGATCGATGTCGCCGAACCCGTTGCCGAAGCGGATGGCGTCAGCGATTGCGACGCCGGAGGCCGCGCCCGGCTCGGCCAGGTTGCTGATCCGGACCGAGCCGATCTCGGTGTTGGCGCCAGCGCCGAACCGGTAAGTGCCCAGGTAAATCCACCCTTTCCCGACCCGATCGTGAGGAACGCGGACCCGGGTTTCACCTCCCAGATGGCGGATGCGATAAAGCTGGCGAATCCGGTTGGCGCCGTGGGCGGCCCAGCAATAGACCGGATACTGGCCTGGGATGGGGTGGCCGGCGTGTAGATGGCCAGCGCGGTTTCGGCCGGCGCCGAAGGCGCGTAGCGATACGGCACGTCGCCCGGGCTGCCGAAATAGACCGTCGCCGTGCTGTCGGCCCACGGCCCGATGAAGGTCACGCCCGGGCTGTCGTTGTCCAACACGGCCTCGCGGCTCTGAAAGCCCACGGGCCGCAAAGGGACGACCGTTGCGCCCGCATTGAAGCAATAGGCGACAAAGAGGGTCATCTGGTCGAGGTTGCCACAGTCCTCGTTCATCTCGAGCAGGACCGAGCGCTGCGTGCGCCAGCCGTTGCCCCCCCAGGTCCAGCCGTGGCCGCCGCTGGTGAACACGATGCGCCCGGTCAACGCCCCGACCGGCTGGGCGTCACCGGTCTCCGGCTCGCTGGCTGCCCGTATCGGAACATCAAGGGTCGCCGACGCCAGGCTCGACTCGGCTGCGGGAGGATCGGCAGACTGCTGGAAAGAATGGTGGGCGGCCTCGTCGAAATCGAGGGGGGCTGAAGCGGCGCTCACTGCGGCCATGAGACCGAGAGCCAGCATGCCGGGGTGGAGCGGCCCGCGATGCCGCACCGCGTCAGCGGCCATGCTGGATCCTATCCTCGTCGATGAGAGGCCGTGCATCCTTGACCGAGCCCAGCGGGCGGCAGCCGGGGCCGATGCCGTCGAGGCCCAGATCGGTCTCCATCTCGCTGGCAAGCTGCTTGAGCTGCGCAACGACAGCCGGATTTTCGGCGGCGACGTTCCGCGTTTCTCCAACGTCATTGCCGAGGTGGTAGAGCTCGGTTCTGGCGAGGTGGAGCTTCCAGTGACCGCGTCGGACGGCTTCGAGCTTCAGGCCGCGGAAGTAATGGAAAGCGTCATGAGGCGGGGGAGCATCGGCGAGGCCGGCGAGGACAGGCCATAGATCGCGGCCATCGATCTTGCGATCGGCGGGCAGGGCGCCCCCGGCCAGAGCGGCGAACGTCGGAAGGATATCGATCATGCCGGCGATGGCGCCGGAAGATGTGCCGGCGGGGATGCGGCCCGGCCACCAGGCGATCGTCGGCACGCGCATCCCGCCTTCCCAGGTCGTTCCCTTGTGGCCGCGGAGGGGGGCGTTGACGGCGCGCCGGGTGCCTCCGTTATCGGAGGTGAAGATGACCAGCGTTCGAGGCTCGAGCTGCAGCGCGCGCACTGTCTCGAGCACCTGGCCGACGCTCCAATCGACCTCCTCGACCCAGTCGCCGTAGAGGCCGTTCTTGGATTTGCCGCGAAAATTGGGGCCGGGATAGAGGGGCCAATGGACCGCGTTGTGGGCGAGGTAGAGGAAAAAGGGATGATCCCGATGATCGCGGATGAAGTCGACCGCGGCCTGGGTGTACCGGGTCACCAGGGTGGTCTGGTCGTGGGCCAGGACGCGCTGCAGGACAGTCTCGCCGCGGAGGAGTGGCAACGGGGGCTGGCCCTTGCCCGTGGCGGCGGGAAGCGGATCGCCCCAGTTGCTTTTCACGCCGTCGGCGGCGGGCCCCATGTCGTTCGAGTAGGGCAGCCCGAAGTAGAAGTCGAATCCCTGCCGGGTTGGAAGGAATTCCACCTGATCGCCGAGATGCCATTTGCCGACCAGACCGGTGGCGTATCCGGCGGACCGGAGCACCTCGGCGACCGTGATTTCGGCCGGGGCCAGGCCGATCGCGTTGCCGGGAAACAGGACGTGGGGGATCGGCAGCGCGCGCTTCGGGTAACAGCCCGTCATGAGCGCCGCGCGCGAAGGAGAGCAGACCGGAGCGCCATAGAAGCTGGTCAGCTTGCGGCCTTCCGCCGCCATCCGATCCAGGTTGGGCGTTCGGTTGACGGTCGAGCCGAATGGCCCGATGTCGGCATACCCCAGGTCGTCGATGTTGATGAGGATCACGTTGGATTTGGGCGCGGGGCGGTCCGAGGCTGGGCAGGATGGCAGGGGGAAAGCCAGCAGCAAACAGCCGGTCAGCCATCGAAGAGTAGAACGTGAATTCATAGTATTGGCAGGTTCGGCCGACGTTTCAGCGGCTCACGGCATATCAGGATCGAGAGTGTGTCGGACGAAGAGCTTTTCATCGGAAAGCGGGATCCGCCAGGCGCGCCGCCAGAAATCGGGGGCCAAACCGTTTTGGCTGATACCGGAAAGCTCCCAATCAGGGGGGACAGGAGTCCACTGCGCGAGGTTGGTGGAAATCTGAGCCGCCGAACGATGGGAAAGGGAGCCGAAACGCATTGCGATCTCGTAGAGGAGATTCGAGGAAGTCAGGGCGTATACGGGAGGAAAGCGGTCGCGGTCCTTGGCGGTGGGATCGCTGCCGATGATGAACTCGACCCAGTTGGACCAGCCATCGCCCTCGTCATCGCGTGCCATGAGGGCATCGGCGCTCGAAGCAGGCGGCAGCGCGAAAGGCTCGATCCAATCGAGGAAGGCCTGCTGTGGCGCGGCAGGACCGTAGGAGAACATGGCGGTCGCCGTGACGCTGGAGAGCGTTTTCAGTCGAACCCAGTGCGCCGAGTAGCCGTCCGGGAAGACGTGCTTGAACACTTGGCCGGCGGGGACGATAAATCGCCCGTATTCGCTCCAGGAATTATCGGCTGCGAAATCGACTTCCACGACGAAGGTGACGTCTTGGGAAGCATTGTGGGCGAGCTGGAGGACCTTATGTTCATAGCCATACATGAGGTACGGATCGCTGGGCGCATTAGCGGCGACGGGCGTGTTGATCCACGGTCCGCCTTGGCCCCACGGGGGCCCCATCCGCCAGAGATCGTCCACATTGCCGAACCAGAGCCCCGCCTGGCCATCGGTCGAGCGGAAGAAATGACCGTCCGGGACCGCCGAGGCCGCGGTGCCGGCCACGACGAACAGGCCGCGCCAGGACGCGAAGTCGCTGATATGCTTGCCATGGGAGGTGATGGGGCGGATGCGGCGGAAGCCTCCCGACGAGCTCTTGGGCAGCTCGTAGAATGTGCCGTGGGCCTGGAACAGATCCCGCTCGGTGACCACCTCGCGCTTGCCTCGCGGCCAGCCTGACGGAAACGCGCTGTCGTAGGCAGAGTGGGTCTTCGGGAGCCGGTAGCGATTGGCGCCGTCCGCCACCAGCACCGAGGCGTCATCGACGGCGATTGCCGGCGCCGCCAGGGAGTAAGTGCTGCGCAGCGCCGATTCCGAAACGGTGTTGGTCTTCCGCGTCAAGACGAACGCGCCGTCGATTTCGTAGTAAGCAGAGACGGGATTTCCGGCTGAGCCGGAGATATGGGCGCCGAATTGCAGGATCCGCGCGTTGCCGGTCTGGGGGCGGATGATGCCGTCGCTGTAGCCATGGGTTAGGGCGACGTCGGCGATTCCGGCGAACAGGGTGGGGAGGGGTTCCCGGGGAGGATTGCCGAGATGGAAATAGGCGGTGACACCCACCGCGTTGTTGCGGGGCACAAGGCGGACCCACGCGGCCGTCAATCCGCGTGGGAGCAGATACCAGGCATAGCCTGCAGCCGGCAGGTTGATGGCCGTCAACTCCCGCCACGTTCCGGTTCCATCGGTGTCGTATTCGAGGGCGAAGCTCACGGGCGACTCGGTGGCGTGTTTGAGGTGCAGGACCCGGTTTTGGAATCCGCGGATCAGGAAGGGATCGCTGGGGTTTTGGGCGACGACGGCATCCTCCTTCCAGGGCCCGCCGAACCCGGCAGGCGGCCCCCACTGTTCGAGGTCGGAGAGTTGACCGAACCACGGCGCCGAGTGGGACTGGCCGGCCCAGGAATTGCCGCCGGTCGTCGATGCATCGTCCCGGCCCATAACCAACTGGCCGTTCCACCAGCAATAATCGACCGGCATCTTCAGATAGGTGCAGATCGGAACGAGACCGCCTGTTTGAGATGCCCGGAAGGTTCTGGGGAAATCATAGAACAGGCCGTGCATGTGCATGAGCAGTTTGCCGTCGACGATTTCGCGGATGCGGGGCCATTCGGTGTACCAGCCGTGGAATGCATCGTGGGTGTAGCTGCCTTTCGGGAGTCGAAACGTATGCCAGACGCCGTCGTCGAGCAGTTTCAACATCACCGACCGCTTGTCCCAGCCGGTGGACCAGATGGGATCGTCATCGCGGGCGGCGCCGTAGATGCCGCCGGGGCCGGTCACCTCGCAGAAGTTGTGGCGCTCGACGACGGACCACCCGTTGGTCCAGTCGCGGCCCGGGTTCTCAACCAGGGCGCCCACCGGCCGGCTGAATCCCGGATCGCTCGAGATGCTCCATCCGCTCTCCCCGTTGTTGGCATAGATCAGGCGCCCCTGGCCCGAGTAGGCGCCCTTTCCGTGGGTGCCCGGGATGTGGCTGCTGCCGGACTGCATGTCGGGGTGGTTGGCGACGACGTCGAGCGTGCGGACGTCGACCTCGTAATTCCCCTCCTCCATGGACATGAAATAGACCTTGTTGGCCGGATCGGTCAGATGCCGCGCCGCGGCGGTCAGGCGTCCGGGCATTTTCGATCCGGGGATGGCGCGGACATTGGCGTTGGTGTCGATGAAGTAAGGGCCGATGATGAGCTGCTGCGATTCGCGATGGATGAGGCGGCTGGCGTGCGTGCCGCCGACGCTTTCCGGACGCGCGGTGAGAGTGAGGTTGCTGTCGACCATCCAGAGCTTGTCCGAGCTGCCTCGCGGCTGGTGCGGCGGGTAGGTGACAAACCACAAGCGGCCCGCCCACGGCGCCACGGCGCCAATGCCGGCCTCTCCATCCGAGCTGAACACGGCCAGATGCGGGTAGGTGCCGCTGATGTTGAGGATGGCATCCGGAGACGGAGGCGCCGTTCCCACGACCTGCGCGACCATCTCGTCAATGTCGAATCCCGGGTTGTTTCCAAAAACGGCAGTAAAAACGAAAAACCGCGCGGCGTTGCGGGTGGCGCTGTCTTTTTGGAAGTGAGTGATATTCGTGACGGCGCTTGTCAGCGAGGCGCTGCCCGCATCCGAGACCTCGAGATGGTATCGTGCGCCTGGCAATCCCCAATCCAGGCCTGTAAAACGAACGCGATGCCACTGGCCGGGCGTCAGCGGATTGAGCGTGGCGAGGGATTGCCAGCCGCCGGTGCCGTTGTAGGTCTGCCAGCCGTTCTGGTAGCGGAGGTTGGCCACGGCCTGGCTGCTGTCGGGAACCCCCGTGCCGTCTGAAACATGCAGATTGAATTGGCGCGCGCTGCTCTCCTGAACCCGGACGGCGAAGTCGATGACGAACTCGCGGGCGCCGTCCGGATGGGCATCATCGAGCTTTGCGCCCAACTCGCGGCCGGTGGCCGCCGCATAGCTCGATAGACGCGCATAATGGGCGGTCTGGTTGGCGCCCTCTCCGGTCTGGATTGCGACGCCCGCAGTCGCGTCCCAGGCAGACGCAAAGGCGCCGGACTCGAAGTTGTCCTGGAGAGCCACCGGTGCCGCGGCGGTTGCTGCGCCAGCGAACGCCGCCAGGGCGGCCGTGAGCATTCTGATTTGTTTCATGGTGATCCGTCCCTATGGGTGGGGACGTTGACCGCGCGATTTCGGGTGCGCCCGAGCGCCTCTCGAATTCGAGCGGCGGGCATGCCCTACTCGACTCGGATCCGGAAGAACCGGGTGGCGCCGGCCGCAGTGTTGGTGTAGCTGGTGCTGAAACCCTGGCTGGGGATTGGTCCGAACGCCGATTGCCAGGCTTTGCCCAAATCATCCACGGTTTCGATGCGGTAGGAAGCGTTCGGCTCCGAGGTCCAAGTCATGCGGAACATGCCGTTTTCGGGCTGGAACAGGCCGATGGTTGGGCGTTCGGCGGGCGGCAGGCCGACGACGACGCGCGTTTCATCAACCCAGAATCCGGGGTTGCCATTGGCGAGGGAATCGAAGGCGAACGCGTATGGAACCGCCCGCTGCGAATTGACGGCGATGCCGAAGATGCCGCGGGCGAAGGCGGAGCTGTTGGCATCGGACACCAGGACATCGACCGCGGAGTTGGTGGTGTCCCAGGAATGGCCGACGATGCGCAGACGATACACGTTCTTGACATCCTCGGCGTCGGCGAGATCGCCGTCGCCGTTGGCATCGATCGAGGGCACGACGGCGCCCAGCTCGGGCCGCGGCGCGCCCGCCACCACCCATTCGTTGGTCCGGCACTGGACCCTGAGCTTGATTTCGCCCGTGTTGAATATGTCGCCGATCGACGTCACATAGAGCGAGAAGGACTCGTTGGCGGACTCGGCCGGGCCGCAATAAAAGTCCAGGTGCCAATCGGGCGAGCAGACGATCTGCTGGCCCAAGCGGGTCCCGGCGCCGAGGCGGGCGGCGCTGGCGGAACCGCTGATGAGCCCGCCGGCCTGCGAGATGTTGGTTCCAACGATCCAGCCGCTGTCATACGGGCTCGATTCGAAGCCGGGGTTGACAAACTGCTGGGATCCCGTGGTGAGCCGCGTGGCTGCCAGATTCACGTTGAAGGCCGGCGTGGAAGGATCGTTCGACTCGAGCACGAGCGCGGCGGTGAACGGACGTGAATCCGCGCCGGGATCGAACGCGATGCTGATGTTGGCGGCGCTGGCGGGGGGGATGGAGATCGGGAACTGCGTGTTGACGGTGTAATGGCTGGCATCGGGTCCGCTGAGAACACCATTGGTGATGCGGAGGTCCGCGAGCGCGCCGCTGTTGGTCACCTCGAGCGTCCGCGTCACGGGCGGCGAATCGACCGGCAGCCGGCCGAAGAGGTCGCCGGCCAGGGTCAGCTCGAGGTTGGGATCGTCCATCATGTAGAATGCCTCGTGGGTCACGTCATCGATCCAAAAGCCGGGGTTGCTGCCAAATGAGGTGTTGAACACGAACGCGTTGGGCCCGCCATTGACGCCGGACCCATTTTGGTATCGGGTCAGGCCGTTGACGGCGCGGGTCAGGTTGGTCGTGTTGGCATCGGAGAGTTCGATGCTGTAGCTGGCGGCGGGCAGCCCCCAGGCGGCACCGGTGATCCGCATGTGATAGACATTCTTCGCGTCGCCGGGATCGTTGAAATCCCCGTCGCCGTTGGCATCGATCGACGGGTTGATCGTGCCCAATCCGAGGTCGGATCCCCAAGCCCCCGCGGCGTAGGTGTTGAACTGACCCGACTGATATCGAAGGTTGATCGTGGCGGCGCTGACGCTCTCGGGGCCGGCGACTTGATTGATCAGAAGCGAGAATGCCCGGTTGGCGCCCGCATCGCGAATGGCAAAAAAGAAATCCAGGGACCAATCGGACCAGACGACCATCGTTTGTCCCGCCCGCTGTCCGGCGCCGACGAGCATGGCGGCCGTGGTCGAGCCCGGCGCAATCCCGCCAAACGAAACCACATTGGTCGACACCGTCCATCCGTCCAGGAAAGGATCGGCTTCGAAGTCGCCATTATAGAGGACGTTCTGCGCATGGGACAGACCACTGCCGATCCACATCGCAGCCAAGGCTGCCATCAGAGAGACTCGAGCGTTCATTGTAGGCGAATTTTTTTCTTGTCGTTACCCCGCTTTTCTCACGAAAAGTCAGGGCGTTTCCGACCCGGATTCTCTTCGTGGCCCCGAATTGAGTCAGCTATATGCGCATCCAACTGCAGGCCAATCAGGTGTTTCGGCGACAGTCAGCTTTCGATCGATTCGCCCCCGACTATTTTTTGGCTTGGGCCGATGCGATGTTGGAGGGCGCGCTGAGCACGCCGTCGCGGATGGCAATCACCCGGTAGTAATACACCTTTCGGACCGCAAGCCCCGAGTCGGTATAGCTGGAGGTGTTGCTGCCCACGGTGGCAATGGCCGCGAAACTCGATCCGTCGAGGGAACGCTCGATGACAAACCCGGTCTCATCGATGGCGTTGTCGTCCCAGGTCAACGCGATCTTGAGTTTCGCCAAGGCCTGAGCCGAGAGGTTCGAGGGCGCCGCGGGAGGCAGCGGAGCCGGATTGGTCCAGGCGTCGGCAACATTGGAATATCCTGAACCACCGAGGGTGTTTCGAGCCTGAACGCGATAATAGTAGAGCGTGCTGGCATCCAAGCCGGTATCGAGATAGCCGGTGGTGTTCGCGGGCAGCTCGGCAATCGGTGTCCAACTCGATCCGTCGGGCGAACGCTCGACCTCGTAGACCTGTTCATTGTCGGCGTTATCGCTCCAGGCCAGCTCGATGCTGGAAGAGGAGAGTGTTTGCGCGAGGAGGCCAGTGGGGGGGACCGGCGGGACGGTGGGCGGCGAGTAGACGGTGAGTGCGGCAAACAAGGTGTCCACGCTCAGGCTGTTGAGCACCTCTTTGCGTTTGGCGAAGCCGTCCGTGAAGGAGACAAGGATAGTGCCCGAGGCATCGATATACCGTTGCGGATTGGCGGCGTTGAATACGCCCGAGGCGCGGATGGCGGCGGTGATTTCTTCCCATGCGGTTCCATTCCAGATGAACGCTTTCCACGGATCATCCCAGGCTTCACTGAGCACTTCGGCGTAGAGGGTGAAGCTGGCGACCAGAGCCGGATCGGCGGGCGTGTGCAAATGATACTGCGCATCGAGGACGCCGGCGCCGGCGCGGCTGCTCTCGGTCAGGGTCTGGACGATTCCGTCGCTGGCGCGTGTGGCGGTGAAGTCACCCGCGGCGACGCCGGCATTCATCGTGGGCTGCTGGATCACGTAGGCATTGCAGTCTGCCGGACCGCGCCTCGCGGTCAGCTGGAGGTTCAAGCTCAAGTCGGAGCTGGTGCTGCTGCACTGATGAACCTCGACCGCGAGGACATTGACTCCGGGAACGAGCAAATTCGGGATCACGACAGCGGGATCCCAGTCGTATTCCGTCGAGGTGGTGGCCCAAGTTCCGAAGCTGATCGCGCCTTCGGGCAGGCTGTAGCGCGCCACTTCCGTTCCATTGAGATAGACAACCGCGCCGTCGTCGCGCAGCACGCGCAGGGTCAGGTCCGAGAGCGTTGCCGGGTCGGCCACCTGAAAGGCGTGTCGGAAATAGTAGCATGAGTAGACGGGGCTGGTCTTGGGCAGAAGAGTGGCTTCGTCGCCGTCACCGTAGCCCAGCTCGGCCGGGCCAGCCGGCCAGGCGGAATCGTCGTAGCCGGGCTGGCGCCATGCGGTTCCCAGGTCGGCGCCGGTTGCTTCGTATTTCCAGGTTGAGCCCGTGGGGATGAGATTGGCGATATCCGTGGGGGCTGTCGTCGCGAAAGTCAGTTGGGCGGCTCCAGAATTGCCGGCAAGGTCGGTGGAGTAAAGGTTGATGCTATACGAGGTATTGGGTTCGAGACCGGTGAGCGTGACTTGGTGTGAAACGACCCGAGTTGAGTCGTTCCAAATTGGACTGCCGTCGAGGTTCTCGAGGACGGATGTGGATGGCTCCCGGGTTATCCATGTCACCAGGGCAGAGGTGTCGGTCACTTCCGCAGCCGCGACGTTCTCGAGAACGGGCGGCTGGCCCGACAAGGCCAGGAAGTCCTCCATCAGGAAGAACGTCTCGGTGTTGTCGATGGCCGCGCCCTCGAGCGTGGGGGGCCAGGTGGCATATATGGGCACATTGCGTGTCGTATGGTTTCCGGCGCCGGCGGTGAATTCGAGCGCGCCTGCTTCGCTGAGGACGAGTCCGCCGGTTTCATGGTCGGCGGTGACCATGATGAGAGTCTCATCGGGCGCGTCCGTGCTGGCGCGCCAAGCGATTGCCGCTTGAACCGAGAGGTCCAACTGGTCGACTTCAGGTCCGATTCCCGCCGTGTCGGTGATTTTGTCGATGAGCGCGCTCTCGACAACCAGGATGAACGGATCGCCTGAGGCGGACAGCAGTTCGATCGAGCGTGTGACCAGTTGGGCCAGCGTGGGCTGGGCGACAGGTGGAGTCTGGAATTCCGCGACAAAAGTAGTGGCAGCAAAGAGACCCATCGAGCGTGAGCCAAACAGACCGGGAAGATCGTACTGATCCATGATCACCTGGTAGCCGAGGCCGCTGGCTTGGCTTGCGAACGCGGCCAGGTACCCGCCGCCGAAGAGGACGTTGGGCAGGCTGGCGGCGTGGAATGCGTCGCCCGCATCCGCCTCGTTCACTAGGTAATCCTGTCGGATCTCGGCAGTCTGCGATCGGCTCTCCTCATGCGCGCCGAAGGCGGCGGGCGTGGCGCCTGTGATGTCGTCGGTGGTGGCGATTCCCGTGAGGTATCCCTGGGCTTTCGCGATTTCGAGGATCGTGTTGCGAATGGCGCCATTGGAATCGATGCTGATTGTGCCAGTGGATGGGTGCTGGTAGCCGGTGGCAAGGGCGGTGGCTGCCGTGGCGGAGTCAGTGACCGCTCCGCTGGGCAGAGTGGTGACTGCGCTTCCCGCAAACCCGAGCGTTTCGAAAGCCAGGGGTGCACCGAGATCGCCTCGGAAAAGACGGCCTGCTTTGACGTGGTCAGGCCCCATGCCGTCCCCGATGAACAGGATCACATTGCGAGCCGCAAGGGCCTGGGAGGCAAGTCCCATGCCACTGACAACTAGCGCGCAGATCAGCAGATGCAACGATCGCACCAGACGAGTTCGAGTCATGGCCGATCCCTATCAATTTTCGGTTTTCCGTGCAACAGGAAACGGGAAGCTGGATTTCCCTGGGGTTGGCCGGGGCTGTTGGATCTCGTCTTGCCAACGGGGCCGGTTTCGAGTTGGAATGTGCGCATGACGCATCATCGGATTTCGCGGCGTTCCTTTGTGAAGCGGGGGGCGATCCTGGCGGCGGCGTCGGGACTGCCGGCCTGGTTTATCGAGAGAGAGCTGGCGCTAGCCGGGGAGCCGGCGCGCCGGCCGGGGCCCAATGACCGTCCGGGGATCGCACTGATCGGCTGCGGCGGCATGGGACGGGGCGACGCCAACAACGCGCTGCGATTCGGCGATCTGATGGCGGTGTGCGACGTGGACGAAGGGCACGCCGAAGCGGCGGCGAAGCAGTTCACGCGCGACGGCAAAGCGCCGGCGCGGTACAACGATTTTCGGAAGGTGCTCGAGCGGGAAGACATCCAGGTCATCATCCAGGCCACGCCCGATCACTGGCATACCCTGGTCAACATGGCGGCGGTTCGGGCGAAGAAGGACGTGTATGGGGAGAAGCCTTTGACCCTGACGATCGACGAGGGCAGGCGGCTGGCGCGGGCGGTCCGGGAGAACCGGGCGGTTCTGCAGACCGGCAGCCAGCAGCGAAGCGACCGGCGCTTTCGCCTGGTCACCGAGCTGGTGCGCAACGGCCGGCTGGGCAAGCTCCGGCAGGTGACTGTCTACCTGCCCGCCGGGCTGCGGGGGGGGCCGTTTGCGCCGTCGCCGGTGCCGGCCGGCCTGAACTGGGATTACTGGCTCGGCCAGGCGCCCCGGGTCGATTACGTCAAGGAGCGATGCCACACGACGTTCCGATACTGGCTGGATTACTCGGGAGGGACGATGACGGACTGGGGGGCGCACCACAACGACATCGCGCGCTGGGCCATCGGGCTCGAAGGGCCGGTGTCGATCGAGGCCCAGGTCCGGGCGGAGCCCGTCCCTGGCGGCTACACGGCAATCAGTGAATACGAGGTCGTGTTCACCTACGCCAATGGGGTCCGCCAGATCGTCAAGACAACGCCCGACGACAACATATTCGGCGGCGTGGTCAAGCGGGACGGCCAGCGCAACGGGCTGCGGTTCGAAGGAAGCGAGGGCTGGATCTGGGTCAACCGCGGCGATCTCGAGGCCAGCGACGAGGCCCTGCTCTCGACTCCCTTGCCGGAATCGGCCGCCCGGCTCGAGGTCAGCAACGATCACATGGGCAATTTCTTCGAGTGCGTCCGCACGCGGCGGGATCCCATCTGCCATGTCGAGGTGGGGCATCGATCGGCCTCGATGTGCCACCTGGCGGCGATCGCGCTGGCGCTGCGCCGCAAGCTCGAATGGGATCCGGCCCGGGAACAATTCGTCGGAGACGGCTCGGCGCAAGCCAACGCACGGATCGCCCGGGAGCAGCGGCGTCCCTACGATTACAGCTTTGTGGGTTGAACAGATGGAGACAATCGAAACCATTAACCAAGGCAACTGGATGAACCGAAGAGGCTTTATCACCATGGCGGGCGCGGCAGGCCTGGCGCCGCTGGCAATGTCCAACACGGGCGCAGCGGCGCAGCCCCGCGCAGGCAGAGCCGCAGGCGCGCGCGCCGGGACGAGGGATTATTACGAGCTGCGCCAGTACCAGATCCAGACGGAGGAGCAGAAGAAAGGCCTGGACGTGTTTCTGCGCGAGGCGGCGATCCCGGCATGGAACCGATTGGGGATCCAGCCCGTGGGCGTGTTCGAGCCCGAGAAGGAGATCAGCCCGGTCTACGTCCTGCTGCGGCATCGCCAGCTCCGGGGTCTGGCGACCCTCGAAACGCAGCTCCTGGCCGACTCGGAGTATCAGTCCAAAGGCGCCGCTTTTATCGATGCGCCGGCATCGGCGCCCGCCTACCAGCGGGTCGAGAGCAGCCTGCTGGCCGCGTTCTCCGGCATGCCGGAGGTCGAGACGCCCGTTCGCTCGCCGGGGCGGGTGTTCCAGCTCCGCATCTATGAGAGCCCCAGCGTCAAGACCGGCCTCAAGAAGATCGAGATGTTCAACACCGCCGAGATCGCCATCTTCCGCAAGGTCGGGCTGCATCCGGTGTTCTTCGGCCAGGCGCTGGTCGGGACGAAAATGCCGAACCTGACCTACATGCTGGCGTTCGAGAGCCGGGATGAACAGCAGGCGAACTGGAAGAAGTTCGGCGCGGATCCCGACTGGCAGGCGCTTCGGGCGATCCCGGATTACGCGGACAAGAAGATCCTGTGCGGCATCACCAACCTGCTGCTCAAGCCGGCCGAGTACAGCCAGGTCTAGCCGCTCTGCTTCACAATTGCGGCAACGTATGCTGGAGGGGATTGGCGCCCGACGGCGACCCGCTCCTCCGGCATACGATCGAGGGTGACGGCGACATGCCGGCGCACGTGCGCGTTGCGCTGACGGTGGTTTGCCTGAACATCCCGGTCATCCGTGGCGCCCTGGCGCTGGTCACATGGCAGGGCATTTATCTCTGGGAACACCGGCATCAACTGCACACGCGCCGCATCGCGGCGCATTACATTTGGGATTAGGTGTGCTATTCAGCCCGCTTGATGGCCGCGCCGCAGCCATCGGAACACAGTTGCTTCAACGGGGCCGCGCTCACGCGAGCGCGGAGATTTCACCAAATTGTGTTATCAAGCTCCGCAGCAACCTGCTTCAACGGGGCCGCGCTCACGCGAGCGCGGAGATTGAACCGCCCTTGCTCAGTGCCATCTCCACGTGTCCAGCTTCAACGGGGCCGCGCTCACGCGAGCGCGGAGATTTACGTTTCTGGAAACACTCTTGGGCAATATATAATTGCTTCAACGGGGCCGCGCTCACGCGAGCGCGGAGATGAGGGGATTGGCATCTAACTCACACTGCCACGGTATGCTTCAACGGGGCCGCGCTCACGCGAGCGCGGAGATGGCCAGCGCCGATCTCACCACGTTCGACTCCACCTAGCTTCAACGGGGCCGCGCTCACGCGAGCGCGGAGATAGTCGCATGGCAAGCGTCTGAGCCGCAAGCTGGTTGATTAGGGTTTGCGGCTGGTGGATTGGATTAGCCGGCAAAATTTGCCTGGATGCGCAGGATGTCATTCCAAGTGCAATGGGCTGAGCCAGTTGCATAGTGCGAGCGGTTGCCGTATTTCTGGCGCCACATCACCGCTCGCGATGTCAAAGAGCAGATCAGAAAACAAAGCAAGGGGCGTTCATTTTCGTGTAGGGCAGCCCCATGGCGGTGATGGATCTATCGGCGCGTCCTTCCGCGGGGCCAAGCTCCACGAATAGCACCTGGTCCTCGTTACATTGGATGAGGTCGCCGAGCGTACGTTCCAGTTGGACCTTTTCGGCAGGATTCAAGTCGCACTCGAACACCGAGTATTGCAGGTGATCGCCGAAATTCGTGCAAGCCTTGAACACTCGACGCAATCGTTTGTCATCGGCAATATCGTAGCAGACGAGATAAGTTGTTCGCATGGTTTGTCTCAACTACCGGGTGGTTAAGGGACAGTATTCGACGATCTCGCCGGTCAGCGTTTTTGCCAGGAGCCTGGCTTGGAGCTCCAACATGCGCCGGTAGCTGACCTTGTAGTCAAACATCGGATGCGTCAGGAGCGAGTTGATCCGTTGTTCATAAGTCTGGAAAAAGCGCTTTCGTCCCGCCGGGCTCAGGTTGACCGCATGGCCCGCTCGGACGAAATCACTGGGCGACAGCACACGGTTGTTGATGCAAGTGAGAACCGCCGATTCCGCGATCAGCGGTCGGAATTCCTCCATCAGATCCAGCGCGAGTGCCGGCCGGCCAAAGCGGGGCTGGTGGTAGAAACCGACATACGGATCGAAACCGACGGCCAACGCGGCAATCGTGCAATCCTTAGCGAGCACGCTGTATGCCAGAGAGAGCAAGGCGTTGACCGGATCGGTGGGTGGTCGGCGGTTCCGATGGACGAAGTCAAACCGCAAGCGCCCCCTCCAGCCGGCATCTGTGCCATCCAACTCGTCCGAGGGTTTGAGCATGCCGTCGAAGTGCTCGAAATAGACACTGGCAGCCGCGCCTTCCAATCCGAGCAGAGCGTCCTGTCCGGCTGCCGTCAGGGCCTTTTCGGCCAAGTATTTTAGCCTAGCAACCGCGGCCGCTGGGGGTTCAATATGATTTCGCATCAGCAAGGTGCGCTGGTTGCGGATCTTGCCCTGGACAAAGCGGCGGCTCAGGGCCAGCGCGAAAGCGTCGTCGTGAGAACGACGGAACTGCTCGATTCGGAGGAACACGTTCTTGAGCTCGTGTCCGCGGGTGAGGCCATAGAACCACCCGCCTGTCGAGAAGTATGTGACGGGAATTTCGGCAAAACACAATGCCTGCACTGCCTGGGTGCTGATCTGGCAGTTGCCGAACAGGGCGACGTGGTTCACGTCGCGGAGGCGCACTTCATCGACCTGGCCGTCGGTGTCCTTGATTTGGAGCACCTCATCTTTGCGTCCGATCCGCAGCCCCTGGGTATTGAGGTACAAGGCTCGACGGTCATCCCGCGGCGCCATGAGGCGGCGCACTTCGGGCGGGCGGCGGGCCGCTGTTGGCGACGGAGTGCCGGCCAGCAGCCGGGTTTCGTCCGGGAGGCACACTGGGGCGAGCGAACACCGAACGCACTTCGGTGAATCCGCCAGCGGGGGAGGCATCGGCCCAGCCGCGCAGCGGCGGGCGGCGCCGATCCGTTCTCGAATCCACTCCACAAGCTCATCGGTGATGGGCAGTCGCACCCGTTGGCGGGTAGCGCGATAGTAGATGACACCTTCCGTGCAGAGGTAACCATTGTGCCGAAGGATCAAGGCCTGCAAACCCAGTTGCATCCGGTCCGTGTCCCACAAATCGTTGCCATCGGCGCCCGGCCGTGGAGATCCGGCTTTGTAGTCCACGGGACACACCTCCGGAAGCGGGAACAGCTCGCCCTGGCTGCCTGGCCAGGATTGCATCCGCACCTCCACCAAATCTATCTTCGCGCTCACGCCCAGACGGTCCGATCCCAGGCTGACGCTGCGGGAATGGATCACATCGCTTCCTTCAGCGGCGGGCTGGCTCTCGGGCGGGATTGAGCTCGCTGGCTTTTCCGTGCCGGGCCCCGGCTTAGGCAGGCCGCCTGCGCCCTGGTCCACCCGGGCATGCAGGGCGCTGCCGCGCAGCGTGTCCGCGCTCTCCACGAAAAGGCACTCGACAAACTCGAGGTAGAACAGACGCGGACAATAGACGAACTCGTTCAGCATCCGGACGGGAATGGGCCCGGTGAATGGCTTCGGAGGGCAGACACTTGGGACCTGAGATAAGGCCATGTTCCGCGGTGTGGACGGTGGCCTGGCGGCGGGGGTCGGCGCCGGAGGATCGGAGGGAATCGGGCACAACGGGCGCAGGGCCTCGAACACACGCTGTCGCCGATTCTCGGCTCCGGACTCGTCCGCGGCCGCGGCCAGATCGGCGCCGCGTTCGCAACACCGACGGTCGGTCGTCTCAACCGATGTCACGCAACAGTGCGGATTGCTATCGTGGGATGGCGTTTCGCTCATGGCGGATTTGGTGGAACGCGGAATTGCATTCGATAACAAGGATGGGGGCGTTTCCGGGAATTCATGCGATACGTCTGTCATTGGCCGTTGTCGGCGTTGGGACAAACAGGCCGAGGCCGAAATGGGCGGCATAGCCCAGGGCGAGCGGCCCTGGGCGCGGTTCCGGGAAGCTGATTGTGAAGGCTCCGCCATGTTGGTGTCCCCGGCTCCCGTTGCCATGGTGGCGGAGCGTCTGGAACTGGAGCGAACACAGTCGGCGATCGCCAAACGAATAGGGAGACTGGCGTTCATCAAGCTGTGTGATTTGGGCGCCGGTTCCATGGCGATGTTCGGCCAGCAGACGCAGCAGGTCATGGCCGGGAGAGCCGATTTGCCGGCCATTCGATGGATCGAGCTTGGGCTGCCCATCGCGGAAGGTCTTTCCATGCCGGGTGGGTACGAACGGTGTGAGAGAACGCCAAATCGTTGCCGGACCGAAAAGCTTGCAGCCTGTGAAATCGCCCGGCTGGCCGATGCCTTGCAGGACGAGTCGAATATTGTGTCCGCCGTGTCCCCAGACCTTGTTGAGCCTCCGCAGCGCCAGGCAGGCCGCCTCGTCGAAACCCATTTCAGCCCAGATGGTGACATGGGTGATGGCGTCTCGAGGACCCTCTGTTTCGCAGAAGACGTGGGCATGCCGGTGGCCGGCGAGCGGTCTGCCCTCGGCGTCCAGACCCGTGAAGACAGCGGAACGTCCCTTGGCCTGTTCCGACCATTTGCAGAGCGCATCATGCACGCGGTCCCCCACGGAAATGGCCTGGGTGATGCGTGGGGGAACCGCGCTCACCAAGGTGTACCGGGCTGCCGTTGGCAACACGCTCTTGGGGCGCGGACGTGGTTTGGGGGCAGGGGCAAATGCGCTCTCCGGCCGGGTGTAGTCCACAAATCGCGCGCCGGGCGGGAGGTTCCAGCCGGCGGCCTGAAGGCTGCCGGTGTCGGCATGGAGTGCGGCGAACAAGTCCGGAGGCACATCAAGGGCGGGCGCATTCGCCTTCTGGCGCGGCTTTTTTGTGCGTTCAGAGCCGGGCTGCTTCTTCGCGATGAACTGTTTGCGCCATAAATCGTAGTCTGCAGGTGTCTCGGGAGAAAGCAGGCGGACGAGTTCCTGCCGTCCTGGCAATGCGGCCTCTTCGTGCAACGGCATCGCGTTTTCCTCGATCCCTGCGACGCCTTCCAGCACCCGCGCTTCGACCAGGCTCTCCGCGCGGCCCAGATAGCCCAAACGCGAGGCCAGCACGCGCAGCGCCGTGCGTTCCTCCGGCGGCAGGGCTGCATCCCACGCCACGAGCACAACTCCGTTCTCCGGAAGTTGAATGAAGGAATCGAAGACTTTCGTGGTCTTCTCGTTCCTGCCTTCATTGTAGGGCATGAAGTGCCGGGTATGGCCGGTAGTGGCTGGCGGCAGGCGAAATTTCGGCGGCATGCTGATCGCGTTCACGAGCGAACGGATGGTCGCCTCCGGGATTTCCCGCGCTTTCAGATGCCACGTTGCGATGAGGGCCCGGACGATGCGCCACGGGGAGGGCGGCCATTCCACCGCGCCTTCATTCACATGCCGTCCCCAGGGCGTGGAATGATAACGCCCGGCAGGGAAACGCAGCTCGAGGACGGTCATGACTATTCCTCGAAAGTCAGGATGGTGTCCGGCGGTTGGGCGAAACAGGCGGACGCCTTGTTGATCAGGGCCGGAAGCACCTTCTCCAAGTTCGCCAGTGTTGGAATGGAGAAACCATCGGGCCTTTGGACGGTTAGGCCGCCGTCGACCTCCAGATCACACGCAGTCCTCAGCCGCAGCCCGTCGCGGAGGAAACGCTGGATCTTCAGCAGAGCCAGCGCGACCAGGAGTTCCTCGACTTCCGAGCCGAGGCCGAACCCGCGGATCAGGGCCAGATCGAGGCCAAAGTAGACGGTCATTTTGCCGCAGAATTCTTCGCGGTGGAATGGAACGTTGCCGAAGCCTTCCTTCGCGGTTTTTCCTTCCTCGCCCTTGGCCGGGCGGACGCGATCGTTCTTTACGCCTCCGCTGGCAACCGTGGTGACATCCGTAGATTCGATAAAGCCGGTCAGAGCACGCGGCAGCCGTATGACTCCGGCGATTTTTTCCAAGAAGATTCCATGCAGGAGCGAGTTGACATCGTACTTGAGCAATGCGCGAAGCAATGGATCGCGGTTGAATGGGCGTTTGTCATCAAAGGCAATCGCGGCCTTGATTTCCTCGAAGCCTTTCGCGTTCGTGATGTAGGGACTGTTCAGCCGGTGCGCTTCAAGGAGAGAATTGGTGAGAGGCTTGCCGTTCTTGTCCCTCACCTTGACGACGGGGAGGCCCTTGAGCGGCGCAATCCAGTTGTCGTTCACTGTGTCCCAGCAGACGGCTTCAAACCGGTTCGCCATGCTTTGAGCGGACTCAACCAGAAGCATCTTCTTGCCGTCCGGTCCGTCATAGGTGGCTGCTCCGAGGTCGGGGAAGCCGGTGGGTTGGAATCGTGTGCCTTGCAGCGGCCGCAGGGCGGCTTTCAGAAGCAGGCGTGGTTGGTCAATCAATGGATCGAGGTTCATGCGTTTGGCTGGTTTTATGGTTGAAGAATCATATGTTCCAGGAGGCGGAAATCGCGGGGGCTGATGGGGAAAAGCATTGCCGCCGCCGTCCGCCGGGCGATGTCGCCGCCAACGCGCAGGTCTTTGACGAGCGGCGCTTTGCCCGACGCTCGCAGACGACGAGCGGCCAGTTCGGACGCCGCCTTGCCGTCGCCAGTGATCGCTCGGTAAAGAATTTCGGGCACAAGCGGGATGGGATCGTCGTTTTCACTCGAACGGCGGAAGCAGAGCCGCATCAGAGCATAGAAGGACGATGGCGCGATGCGACACGCTTCATCGCCTGGAATCCCCGCCTCAAATGGAACAGTTGCCTGCTCCTCAGGCGCTGGTTCCTCGCGGGAGACCGCGACCCAGTCGATGAGGGAAAGGCCCCAGATGAGGTCCGCCAGCAGATCCTCGTTCACGCGGCCTTCGATGAAGGCGGTGATGTCTTCCAGACGTGCTGGGCGCGGCGACCAGTCCGGCCAGCCGCAGGCTCCGGACTGTTGGATCCGCACCAAGCGCCGCGCCAGGATGGCGTTGAGAGCGCCTGTCAAATCGCCCTCATGCCACGCGACATCGTTGGTTGGCTGGTCTTCCCAATGGGCCCAGGAATGACCCTTGGCAGCCCCCATCTCAAGCGGTTCGAGGTGCTGCCGGAACCAGAGTGTTTCCTTGGCCATTCGCGCTCGCATGGCAGCGAGCGATTGGGCGAGAAGAAACTCCTGCGAGTTGTCATTGGCATCGTTGAGCCAGCGCTCTCTCAGATTATGCAGAGGCGGGAGACGCGCGACCGTTGTCCACTTCAAACTTCGAGCCAGCGACCGCTCAGTCGCGCCAAGCGCGGCCATCAGCGATTGAAGACTGCCCGCCGAATCATCGCGGCAGAGCTCAACCATGCGACGCTCCAGATCGCGCAGAGCGCGTGCAGCGAATGCGGGCGGCTCAGGGTTGGCGCGCGGCCCTGCCTTGAGCCGCAGGCGGCCATGCCATCGCTCGATGTCGCGAAGACAATCCGCGCGCGCGTTGCACCGCACGATGACGCGCTCCAGAGGTGTGGCGAAATAGGCGCGGCCGTTCCGGACCTGGAATCCGTATCGCTGAAAGGCTGTGATGCCTCGATCCACACCGAGCGTCACAGCGGCCTGCACGAAATCCACGCCGTTACGCGCCGCGCGGCCCCATGCCTGCGCGCGTCCTTCGCTAAAAATCGCCCGCAGCTCGGGTGCTGCTGTCGGCGCGCTCCACAGGGGCATCCACATTTCGCAACGCGCCTCGGTTTCATCGGCGCCTGCCGCGCTGGCGTAGCCGACGCCGACCTGCAAGACGCAGAATGGATAAACCAGAGCGCCACTGGCCCCGCTTTCGAGCCGTTTGACCAATGCGGCGGCAAAGATCAATGTCCCTTCAATCATCAGGATGAAATCCCATGGATTCACCGCTGACGGAGCGTCGAAGCCGGATGTAGCGTTCGCACCTCCGGCCGCGCCAGGGAAGAACTGGCCGATAGGGGCCTTGGTCGCCAGACCCGGCGCAGGATGGCCAAACAAGGCCGCAGGCACCCACCGTTTGGATTCAATCGTCGGTTCGCCCGTCGCAGGGTCCATAACCTTGACGAGGTGCTGCATGAAATTGGTGGTGAACTCCAGCCGGCCATCGTTGCCGCCGGTCCCAAGAAGGGGCGGAAATGCCACGCCTTCCCGTCCCATGACAACGGCCGCATCCAGCCAGCCCAGCGCGTCTTCGGGAAACGTGTTGCGGCAGATCTGGAGCAAGAGAGCCTTGGCTTGGCCGTCGGGCTTGTTGCTGAGATTGAGTTGTCGCAGCGCGTGACGAGCTGCCGCGATTCCACAGCGGAATTTTGAAAGCCTCGAGGCATTGCTCTGCTCGATGGCCACCAAAGCGCTATCGTTATCTTTCGGGAAGAAACCGCTCCCTCCGTTCCAGGGCGCGATGACTGGCGTGGGCTTGTAGCGGCGGAGGAAGAACTCGACAAGGCTGCCGCGGTCCAACTGGCTCGCGAGGAGAAAAGTGTCTTTGGACCAGTGGCCAGACGCGAGCGGATCGCCACATTCTGGGTCTTCGGAAACCAATCGCAAGATGCCCAGCGCCTTGAGATAGTGGGCGAGCGGAATGGGGGAGCAGCCGGATAGAGAGATTTCTGGCATGGTCAGGATGAGGTGTGGCCTGGATTGGCTGCGACACGGTCCAGCAGTGCGGCAAAGGCGATCTGTTCTTCTGGAGTGGCAATACCGGCCACGATGTGGCCCGCGAGGCTCCGCAATGCCGCGGCTTGGTCGAGTGGAAGGGCGATGCTGGCAATCACACGCCGGATCACGGCCACGAAGGTGTTGCCGTTGAAGTTGCAGAACGGCGCAAGGCGATGACAGCGCCTGCAGAGGTCAGCGGCTTCCGCCAGCGTTATTTCGTTGCGATGAAGCGACTCCCAGAGCTGGCGCGCCGGTTCGTAGCCGCCGCTGGTGGGCTTGTGCAATGCGCCGCTGGGCAGACAAAGCTGGCGGTTGGTTTCGACGATGACCGCCCAGGTGAATGGTTTGAGCCAGGCTTGCTTCATGGCTTGCCGCCCTGCATCCCCGCTTCTCTGGCGCGGCGGATTTCCTCGACCGTTCCGCCTTCGTAATGTCCCTTGCCCGTTCGCTTGTAGAGCGGCTCGGGGCGGAATTTCTTCTGGATGCTCAGGCCATCCCCCACGAGTTCGGCCACGAGCGACTGTTCCTCTTGCGACAGAGGAGCGGCGCCGCCCCATGGCAGGCCGGGATCGTGGAACTCCATTGCATCGGGGATACCGGACGATGCGCCTTCTGGATCTGCAATTGGGCAACTGGACGCACGGGCGTCGGCGGCCCGAAGGATGGTTTCCAGAAAGGCCAGATGGAAGGGGCCAATGAGGTCGCGCAGGGCAATCGTGCGGGCGAGCCATGATGGGCCATGCTGCCCTTGGCCCATCTGCATGAAACCCAGGTCCAAGGCGAGCGGCGGAGTGGCGATATGGCCGAGCGGAACCGCGGGCAGAGGGTCGTCCCGCCAGATCCCTCGAGCGAATGGGGCGTCGAGGTGTTTGGGATCGCCTGTTTCGCCGGGCAACGAACGGATGGATAGACGGACTTTGCCATGATGAGCGGCGATGAGATAGGCAACAAGGTCGTGTTCGGCAGCATCGGCCGGGCCGGCAAGCAGCCAGGCGAGCGCAGAGGCAAGCTCGTGGCGGAAGCCAGGGCGGCTGCATTGACCGTCCCTGTTTGCGGATTTTGCCCAGAGCTCGCCTCCCCGAGGGGCGTCGCCGGCGCTAAGCATCTTCTGGAATTCATTATGCGCCTTGCCCACATCATGCCAAAGCGCGGCAGTCGAGAGCGCGGAGGAAAACCCGGGATCGAGTCCCAGTGAGGCGCAGAGGACTCGAGTCTCCTGGACGACGTGCTGGGTATGGGCGGCGATTGTTTGCCATTCGCGTGCGAAGGCAAGGCGGTTGCCGGCGTACGTCGCGGGAGCGCCATCGGTAGGCGGATGCGCTGTGGGCTTGTGCTCGGGATCGCGGGTCCAGCCTAGATCATCGCGGTAACCGCCGCTGGCCACGGCCACCAGATAGACGGCGCCAGGACGAGCGGCTTTGGCATCTTCCCATTGCGCGGCCAGCGGATTCCATCGCCAGGCATGGGTCATTTTCTTGCTCAGGAATTGGGCTGCATCGCCGATGGAAATGGGGCAGAGCTCGTCCCGGCGGGGAGGCGGCTCCTTCTGGGCTGGCGCATCGCCTTGAATCTCGCGCCAGAAGAACTGTACATCGCTGTCCTCGCCATCGCGGATGTAGCGGGAGATATCGAGGTCCTGTCCGCAAAGGTCGGGCGTGGTGTCGAACAGTTCCACAAGATCCCGCCGGCGGATCACAGGGCGGACGACTCGCTTGGGCTGCACTTGGACGCAATGCAAAGCGCGGGGGCTGGCGTCGCCAAGCTTGTCGATGGCCGCGCGTGCTTTGGCGAGTTCATCCCGGGTGTAAGGCAAGAGCAGGTCGTCCTGTTCATCCTTCGGCTCGATGTCGATCCATATCGCTTCGGCGTCCGGGAAATCGGCCCGGCGATTGCAGCGTCCCAGGCGCTGGACAAGTGAGGACCATGGAGCCAGTTCGGTAATGAGCAGACGCGCCGATACGTCCACGCCGGCTTCGATGGCCTGCGTGGCGATGACAATGCGATCGCCTTGGCCCCATAGAAGCGATTCATGTCGCTTGCGGTCAGGCCGACGGAAGCGGGAATGAATCAGCGACACTTTGGATGGGTCACATAGCGGGTTCTTCCCTCCTATCAGCGCCTCGTAAACCTCGCGCGCCCGCGAGACCCGGTTCAGGACAGCCAGCGTGAGGGTTCCGAGGTGATGACGCTCTCGGATCATGGCCGCCATAGTTTTGGCGTAAGACGCTTTCGTTGTGAAGGAAAGCGTGAACGGGCATCGGGCGATACGCTTCGATGCTTCGAAGAGTTCCCTGGGCTTGCCATTCGCGCGTTCTGCCTCGCTGAGGTCGAGACGCAGCCAGCCGTTTTCGGGCACGGAATGATCCGCTGTGGCCAGGCGAGATTCATCGAGCGTTGCGCTCATCCACCACGTGGGGCAACTGCCCAACACCGGCATTTTTCCGTCCTGCCGAAAGCCGTCGAGCTGGGCGCTGGTTTCCAAGCCGGCACCCATCAGTTGCGTCTCGTCCATGACCCAGAGACAGTCGTTGTTGAGTAGCCCGAAATGCATGGGCCAGCGGTAGCGGCTCATGCCGTAGCCGCGATTGAGCGCTCGCGAAAGCAACATGTCCTGCGTGCCGATGAGAATGGCCGGTTTCTCAGGATGAACGTCCCACTCGAGGCGGGCGTCCTCGTTTTCCTCTCCACCCATCAGGATGACGGGCGAATGGTGGATCAGCCACTCCAAGTCTTCCTGCGCCTGTTTCCGAATCCCCAAGCGGTCGGATTGGGCCTGCAAGTGTCTGAGCCATTTGCCGACCTCGGCTTCCGTTTGTTCCACCAGGGTTCGCATGGGGAGGCAGTAAGCGAGGCGGCGAGGCCAAGGCTCGCTGGATGCGGCAGATTGCAGGCTCAAGCGGTTCCAGAGCCATGCGAGCACAACAGCGGCCGTTTTGCCGAGCCCGGTGGGGATGTGGATCAAGCGGGAACGGCAGTCTGTCCCGCCGCGGAGCCAGTCGTCTGGGCTTTTGCCGGCCATCCGGCGGCCGCAGGCCAGCCGGCGCTGGTAGTCGTAGGGAACAAGGTTGCCTCCCATGGCTGCGGCAAAGAAACTGTCAAAATCCGTCTTCATCGAGAGCGATGTACGATAGCTCCGTTGGCGGGAGAAGAACAGCCCTTTGTTGGGCCAGCGTTCGCTGATTCGCTGACGAGGAAATCGTTACTCCAATGATGCCATTGGAGGTCGGGTAATTATGAAACAGATCACTAAGGCAGCGCGTGGAGCTGGTAGAACCGGTTCGAGCCGGCGGGGGCGGGGTCGAGGAACGACACGTTGGCGTTCGTCGCCGTGAAGGGCGGGCTGAGGGAACTCCATTCCCCGGCGCCCCCGGCCGATCGAGCCCACACCTGGTAGGTGGCGCCAGCGCGGCCGGACCACTCGAGCGCCATCCCCTGCCCCGACGGCTGGATCCTCCGAATACGCAGCACCGACAACGCGTCGGTCGGGATCGATCCCGCCACGTATTCGTCGAGGTTCGAAAACCCGTCGCGGTCCGGATCCATCTCTGGATCGGCATCTCGAGACGTGAACGGCGCGAAATAATCCCGCTGGAACCGGTCGTCCAGGCCATCGAAATCCTGGTCGGGAATGGCCGGCAGGATTTCGATGAACCCGCTGAGATAGCACTTTTGATTCTGCTGGCGGATGGTGATCGTGCGCATGCCCGGCGCCGCATAGGGCGAGATGTCGACGGTCACCTGGATCCGATTGATGCCGGGAAATGCGTTGGGCTCGTAGACGGGCGGATCCAATGCGATTCCTGCGCCTGAGATCGAGACGGAGGCATTGGCGGCCGGGAGATTCACGCCGTAAAGGCCGATCGTCTGGCGGCTTTGCCCGGCGACGAGGCTGATCGGCGCGTTGCCGGGCGCCGAGCCCGATCCGCTCGAGGGCGGCGGCTCGATCCGGCCCACGCGAAAGGCGGGCGCGCCCGCAGTCAGGCTGAAATCGACGGTCTGGGATTGAGCGGGCGAGAGCAGGACGGAGACCGGTTCGGCGGGCAGGAAACCGGTGGGCGCCCCGGGCTGTTCGAGATAGACATCTCTCTCGGTGAGCATCGACAGGCCGCTGACGGGATCGAGCGG
>ENA-UOWG01000771-UOWG01000771.1-activated-sludge-metagenome-genome-assembly--contig:-NODE-771-length-37815-cov-10.528496_pt1 | contig 37815 bp, 24 predicted proteins | sample MGYA00238147_ERZ761563 | MGnify/ENA primary metagenome ERZ761563 (study PRJEB28884, sample SAMN05720216) | anaerobic digester metagenome | isolation source: active sludge of municipal...
CGAATGTAAATCCTTGATCAGCCACGCCCACGAGCGATACTTGCGGAATCGCTGTGCCTCCCGAGCGGGCAATTGCACGATCCGGCCTCCTCAGATAAACTGCCGGCGGCAGTGATTCCCTTTCTGGGTCCATGCCCTTACGTCAGCACGCGCGGGCCCCTGGGGAAGTCTCTCAGCTCTGATCCCGGAGATGCCCATGAGCAGAGCATGCGTGCTTTTCCTGGCCCTAACGGCAACCAATCTGGGCGGCTGGGGGGATGCAGCTCGGTGCGCCGAAGCTCCGCGTGCCCGCCCGAACGTAGTCTTCCTTCTCGCTGATCAGTGGCGCGCCCAGGCCGTGGGATTTGCCGGCGACGACAACGCCCGCACTCCCTGCCTGGACCGGCTCGCCACCCACGGGGTGGTACTCACCACGACCGTCTCGACCTGCCCGGTGTGCTCGCCGTACCGGGCTTCTCTGATGACCGGGCGCTATCCGGTGAAGCACGGGGTGTTCCTCAACGATGTGTGCCTCAATCAGGAAGCGGTCTCCCTCGCGCAGGCCTTCGCAAGGGCCGGCTATCGAACGGCCTACATCGGGAAATGGCACCTTGACGGCCACGGGCGGTCCAACTTTATCCCGCCAGATCGCCGGCAGGGCTTCGAGTTCTGGCGGGCTTGCGAATGCACTCACGACTACAACCATTCCGTGTTCTACGCGGACACGAACGAGAAACAACACTGGAGAGGTTACGACGCCCCGGCTCAGACCGAGGAGGCGATCGGTTACATCAGGGCTCATCTACGCGAGCCGTTTCTGCTCGTGCTGGCGTGGGGGCCGCCACACAACCCATACGAGACCGCTCCCGAGCGATACCGAAGGCTTTTCGAGCTCGAGCGGTTGCGACTCCGCCCCAATGTGCCCCTGGAGGCCGAAAGAGCGGCCCGCCGCGACCTGGCCGGCTACTATGCCCACTGCGCCGCCCTCGATGATTGTGTGGGCCGCTTGTCCCAGACACTGGTGGAGTGCGGGATTGCCGGCAATACCATCCTGGTGTTCACCTCGGACCACGGCGACATGCTTGGATCTCACGCCCAGACCCGCAAACAGCGTCCCTGGGACGAGTCCATCCTGGTGCCTCTTGTGGTGAGCTGGCCCAATGGTCTCGGCCCAACTGGCCGGAGACTGTCCGCGCCCCTGGGAACTCCCGACATCATGCCGACGCTGCTGGGTTTGGCTGGCATTGCGATCCCTTCGACTGTGCAGGGTGTGGATCGCTCGGCCTGGTTGCGGGGAGAGCAGGTGGATGAGGACCGCGCTGCCCTGATCTGCTGCGTGACCCCATTTGGCGAGTGGACGCGCGAGCGGGGCGGGCGGGAGTACCGCGGTGTCCGCACGAGCCGGTACACGTACGTTCGCTCACTGGACGGCCCCTGGCTGCTGTTCGACAACCGGGAAGACCCCTACCAGCAGCGCAACCTGGCCGGTCACGCGCAGTACCAAGCCATCCAGGCCGAACTGGAATCACGGCTTGGAGACGAGCTGAAGCGGTGCGAAGATGCCTTCCTTCCTGGCCAGGAATACGTGAAGAGGTGGGGCTATCGAACGGATGCAACGGGTGCGGTGCCCTATCAGCCGTGAGGGGAAACACGGCGGTCACAAGCTCCTGGCGGGGTTCATTGAGACTGGCCGGCCAACCAGCCTGTTATCCGGCATAGGGCAACGAGATGCAGTAAGGACTCAATCGGAACCACGATCATGGCGGTGGGTGGACACGATGCGAGAAAGAGGGCGCTGGCATTTGGAGGGTGACACATGGCGGCGAATGATGGACAGGAGATGACCGGCATCACGCGGCGAGGCTTCTTCGGCGCGGTGGGTGGTACGATGGTTGCAGGCAGTGCGGCACTGACAGACGCCGGGTGCGCGGAGGCCGCCTCAGTCTCCCGGGCGTTGAGGTCATCTCTTGTTCCTGGCCGGGCGCTTCGAGTCAAGCCTGCGCTGGCGTATGCCATCCCGCAACGGCAGGAGAAGACGAGTTGGCGGCCGTACGGAGGCCTCAAAACACGCGCGGACGTGGACCAGGAGGCTCGTCGGATCGAGCAGGAGCTGAAAACGCTGGCGGCACAGGCCGAGTTTGCCGTCGAGGTGCTTCCTCTCACGCTGGTCGGGGATGCGGGTCAGGCCGCTGCGGTGACCAAGACCGAATGCGACACCATCCTGGTCTTCGGCTCGGGCGGCGACCAGGGCTGGCTGGAGACCATGGCGGCCTCGGGCAAGCCGAACCTGCTGTTCGTGCGGCACCGGTCCGGGCCGGTCTACCTGTGGTACGAGATCGCCCACTGGCGACTGCTGCGCAAGAGTGAGGATGCGTTCAAAGAGCCGAATCTCGATGTCGATGATGTTGTGGTCGACGACTATGGTGAGCTCTTGTGGAGGCTTCGGGCGCTGTATGGCCTGAAGAATGCCCGTGGGACCGTTTCGGTCGCCTTGGGCGGGTTGCAGGCCTACAGCAAGCCGGGGCAGGAGCGCGGGCCGGCGCACGTCAAGGAGGTCTGGGGCTACGACGTGAAGCACGTGCCGGTCGCGCAGATCGAGGGCAGACTCAGGCAGGCCCGCGCCGACGTCGCGGTCATGCGTGAAGTCGAGCGGCAGGCGGACGATCTGCTGGCCCAGCCCAACGTGACGCTTGGTACCGAGAGACGGTTTGTGGTCAACTCGTTCCTCGCGCTGCGGGTGTTCAAGGCAATCATGAAGGAGGCAGGGGCAACCAACCTGGGCGTGGCCAACTGCATGGGGCCGCTGATCGGCCTGCTGGACACGCCGCCGTGCCTTGTGCTCAGTTTGCTCAATGACGAAGGCTGGACTGCGTTTTGCCACGCCGACTACACCCACACGCCGCCAGGCGTGCTGCTGCGGTGGATCTCGGGCAAGCCATCGTTGGTCAGCAACTCGCATTTCCCGCACGACGGCGTCATGACGCTGGCCCACTGTGCCGCCCCACGGCGAATGAACGGGCAGGACTACGAGCCGACGCGGATCCTCACGCATTTCGAGTCGGATTATGGCGCGGCCACGAAGGTCGAATATGCGAAGGGCCAGGTGACCACCAACATCATCCCGAACCTGCGCTGCACGAAGTGGTATGGCTTCCGGGGGCGGATCCTGGACTCGCCGGCCTACGACATGTGTCGGTCGCAGATGGACGTGCGGATCGACGGCGACTGGCGACGGCTGCTGCGAACCATGGAAGGCTTCCACACCATCACTTGTTACGGCGATTACCTCCGCGAAGCAGGTTACGCGCTGAAGAAGCTGCAGATCGAATGGGACAATGTCAGCGCCTGAAGTGCGGCCAGCGGCTTGGGTTCGGCGTCCAGTCCTCCCCGAAGAGACCTGGCCGCCTGCCAGGGGGGCACACCATGACATCCATCAGGACGCTGCTGTTTGAGCTCGTTGACGAACAAGGCGCAAGCCATATCCGGGAGCTGCACATCGAGATTCTGCGCGACACACCGGGGACCCCGGATCATACGAGTCACTGTGCGCAGTTTGGGTTGGCCGGCACCTTCGAGCCGCTGTAACATCGTTGCATGAGGCCGAAGTCGGACTGGCCGATGTCGCCGTCACGGTCGAAGTCGGCCTTGGCACAGTCGACCGCATAGGCAATAGCAGGACCCGACGTGCAGGCCTCAAACCGAACGAGGTCATCGCCGTCTACGTCACCGTCGCAATCCCAATCGAATGATAGCGGTGGTCGTTACGGCCCGAGACGGGCCGAAGAGTTGCCGCGAGATACTCCCGCGAGAAACCGGGCGCCTCACAAGCCCTCGCCCCCAGCCGTCTCTCGAAGGTGTTGACCGTCCGTGCGACCTTCTCTGGCAAAGGCTCTCCAGTTTGAAGAGAGAAGTTGCAGGAACGGGCTTGGATCGGTACTGCGGAAAATGGCGGTGTCATCGAGATCCCGGCTTCAGTCTGCACTGATGGCGACGACCCTGCCGTTGTCCGTCCGGCGTTGGCTTCTCGCTCATTGGAGGAGGGGAATTATGGTGAGCAGGTGTGCACTGGGCATCTTGTCAGGCCTCGTTCTGTACGGCCTGGGGCTCGCCGACGAACGAGCTCAGATCCTCGGCGTCGGGGCTTTGGAATCAGAGGTAGCCGGCGCGTTTCATCTGCCCCTGCCCTCGCCGGACTCTCTGCCACGGCCAGAGGGGCTTGTTGGATGTAGATCGTGCCGGACTCTTGATCTCAAGTTGGCGAGCCATGTCGATGCGGGTTCTGCTCGAAGCCCTCGGCGATCTCGAGATCGCTACCGAGCCTGATGCTCACCTCGGGCCCGGCTTCGGGCAAGGTGTGCGTGACCCCGACGCGAGCGGCCATTGAGGCCACGGAATCGTACTGTCAGACCCACAACCTCGGACGAGGAGGTGGAGTCACCAGCGGTTGGGAGTTCTGGTCGCCGAAGGCGTGAATGCCCTTCTCGATCTCTTTCTTCCTGCTACAAGCCAAACCCGACCGCACCAACGATGAGCAGAGCGGGCCCCCGGCCACGATCGGGGGCACCTGACTCGTTCGATTTTCGGCTCATGCCCCGGTTGTTCCGCCATCAGGGTTTCGGAGGACTGGCGCTGCCTGCGCCAAGGACGCGGTAGAGCACGTACTTGTCCTTGCTGTAGTTGTTCCACCGATCCGTATTGCATAACTCGGCATGGCCGTCGAAGAACAGCAGGTGTCCGCGGCGTTCATGACGAGCCGACATGTAGTCGGTATAGACCACGACGCTGCTGTGCCCATCATTGAGGGTGGAGGTCTTGGTCATGGCTATATCGCCAAGGCCCTGGTCCTCCTCGTACATCATACCGACACGGCAGGGGATCGACTGGAAATTCTTCACCTGAGGCAGGCTCTCACTGTTGCCATTGAAGACGCCGGGGCGCAACTTGTCGGGATTGATGAAATCACCAGGCTGGAGTTGGCCGTTGTTGACATCCGCTCCGTCGATCTTCTTCTGTATGAAGAAGTTCGGATCGACCACCCTCACGAAGCTGTGAATCGGGTAATTGCCGTTCCCGTTCCTGCTGCTGCCGATCGAATAGGGCTGTGGTCGGGCCTTGGTGTCGCCCGGGCAGAAGTACACCTCGGGGTCTTTGATGTACCTGTAGATATCACCGTAGGTTACCCACGCACGGGAATCGGGAGACCGCACGCCGCCGGTCTTGGCGTACACGTCGGCCTTCGGGTAATAGTCGACCTTCGCCTCGTTGTGCCCGGCGCCGTCGAAGAGCCACCAACTCCAGTGGGGAAACTGGTTAAGTCGATCATCGGCCGCGTAGAACGCGTGGCCGCGATACAGCTGACCGAGCCGGGTCTTGCAGATCATGACCTTGGCCTGCTCGCGAGCTTTGTGCAGCGAGGGAAGCAGCACCGAGATCAGCAGGGCGATGATGGCGACGACGACCAGGACCTCAATCAAGGTGAAGCCAGCCCTGGCCGACCGGCGGTAATGGCAGTTCATCTCAGTGACTCCTGTTCAAGAGGAGGGGCCGGGTCGTTCGCTCCACCGGCTCTGCGACCCGCCGCCCTACACATAGAATCATCATTGCGGGCAGATGAGGGGAACGGGGAGATTCGGACCACCCACGCACCTGACGAAGTAATCCGAGAAATCCGTCCTGTTCACCCGGCCGTCGCTGTCCCGATCCAGGCACAGGCAATCCGGTGTGGCTGCGTCCGTGCCGCTGAAGCACGCCTGGAACACCCCGAAATCGGCCGAATCGACGTCGCCGTCGTCATCCTGATCTGCCCAGAGGGCGTGCGGGTAACACTTGCAGACCTCTTTGGCCGTGCAGCTTGGATCAGCACAGTCGGTCAGCCCATTGCCGTCATCGTCGAGGTCGTTGACGCACAGATCCGTGAAGGCCCCCTCGGGCGTGAGAAGTGTCCCGTCCGGCGTCCAGGCGGCGTCGGCTGAGAACCGGACGTAGTCGAACTCGTTGTCGATGGTTTGCGTCGTAGTCCTGTTGTTGTCATTCTCGCCGAAGTAGCAGGTCGTGAGGGTGATCGGCGGCACATCGGTGGTCCTCCATTCGTCGATCTTGTTGCCGTCCAGCCAGGTGATCATGTGGGACACTCCGTCCGGATCGACGTAGGCGGCGGCGTGCAGCACGTGCCAGCCGCTGCCCGTCAAATCATCAGTGATCCTCATGCGCGGACTCTGTTCGTTTCTGTACAGGGAGATACCAGTCATGTTCGCCCGATCGGTATAGGACACCTCCCAGAACAGGTGGGTGCTCGTCCCTCCCTTGGGTTTCATGTCGAGGCGAATCCACTTGAGGCAGCGATCGACATCGGTGCCTATCGGCACATTCTTGGAGTACGAGTTGATCTTGAACCTGGTCACGAATGTCGCCCCGGAGGACCGTTCGTCCGGGGCAATGTCGGTTCTCGCGCCTCCGCCCGTGGTCTCGTCGAACATGATGTAGCTCTTCGCCCCGTTGGTGTAGACCACGCCGTCGGCGTCGACCAGCTTGAACATCAGATTGCCCGGGTCCGTGTTCAGCACGTCCCAATAGACGCCCGCATTCTGGTCGTCCTTCCAAGTGCTCGACCGGAACCGCCAGGTGCGAGCCCCGTCTGCGTTAAAACAGCCGGCCGGGAAGCCACCTTCGGTGTTCCACCACCACTTCGGAATGACCGTGAGAAGATTGGAGGGAATGCCAACGCTGTCCGGGCTGCCGGGCAACGAGTGATTGGCGATGCGAACCTCGTCCAGCTTGCCGTTGAGAGTCTGGTCCGCGCCCGCCCCCGTCGAGTGTCCGCCGATGATGAGTTGCCCCGTGCCCGCCACGTTGGCCGGCGTCACGTTCTTCAGCAGTTCGGCCGCATAGTCGAGCATGAAGACGACCTCGTGCTTGATACCGTTGTAGGAGACCATCACATGATGCCACTCCGTGTCGCCGATAGCGAGATTGCTGACTGCATTCTGCAGGGTCGTTCCGTCTCCGAAGACGAGCACGAGTTCGCCGCCGGTGAACTCATGGGCAGGATTTTGCACGTTGTACCAGGTCTGACTGGAAGTCGCGAGATCGGCTCCGCCCACAAGGACTCCGTAGTCGGTGGTACCATCGGTTCCGGCGCTCTTGTGAACCAGCCACTGGCGTCCCGATGTGGTCGTCGGCAGTGCAGCCAGTTTGACCCAGCCCTCGACGATGAAGGTCCCACTTGATCCCATCCTCAGCCCGGGGGCGTCAGCGACGCTGACGAACTGTGAAGACGCCGACGAGAACTCGAGCCCGAGCCCATTCGTCTGCCCGCCGTGCATCAGGACATTGGGCGGTGTGGCATCGCCCAAGGTCGGAGGGGTCTTCGGACAAACATGCGGGATGCCGCTGCTGTAGACTGCCGTGCCTGGATCGCCATGGGCGGTCCCGCCATACCCGCCGAGAGAATCCACGATCGCACCAGCGCTTTGTCCTGCAGTCTTCCCGTCGGCGTCGAATCGCCACAGGGCGACATCTGCGGCGTAGGCCTGGCTTAAGGCACTGGACATCACCATCCCCATCCACCACCCTTTGGTTCGTGACATGTTTGTTGCTCCTCCGCCGCTGGCGGCTCTTGAGAGCGATCTACTTAATCGTTTAATATTCGAATCGAGATCCAAGCCCTCGTCCCTCTTTCCTGTTCCAATCACTGACCTGCAAGGACAGCCAGGGCGTACTTTCGGCGAGTTCCAGCCCTGCTTTCAGCATAGCGACCCGAAACCGGTAGTGCAAGTCGCGAGCACGATCTGTGTTGTGCAGCACTGCCGCCCAACGCTCAATAGATCATAAATATATGTATTCAAGATGTTTACGAATAAAACCGCCTCACTTGCTCCCCGCCCTGGGTCCTTGGATTACCTGCGGAGCCTCGCTGGCGGTCGCCCAGACCCGCTCGGCCGTTGGCTCTTGTCTGGCCACCGGCCGTAACCACCATACCACCAGCCAACGCCGGCAGATTTCCCTTTTGTGGTGTGGCCGGCAAACGAGTATAATACGGCAGTTGACTTAACGGGTTAAGACATGCCGAGGAAGGACATCAAACAAGCGGTACGCATCCAGGACATCGCCCAAGAAGCCGGGGTGAGTTCCGCGACTGTCTCCTACGCCCTGTGCGGCACCCGCGGCGTCTCCGCAGACACCAGGAAGCGGATCCTCAGAATCGCCAACAGTCTGGGCTACATTCCAAACCGCCAGGCGGCTGCCTTGCGCGCCCGGCGCAGCATGATCCTCGGCTTTCTGGTAACCGACATCAAGAACCCGTTCTTCGCCGAGATTGTCTGCGGCATCGAAAGCACTGCGGCCGCCAGAGGCTATCGCCTCATGCTCTGCGTCACCGGAGATGACCCCCGTGACGAGGCTCGGCACCTTCAGATGCTGCTGGAACACGGTGTCGACGGTCTCATCCTTGTCCCGATCGCCCGCAGCCAGGATGGAACCTACCCCAATACCTCTCTACTCCGAGCGTTCCATCGCCGCAGGACACCCGTCATCGCCGTCGTGGACGCCATCAAGGACCACCCGACGGCCCGCATCACGACCTCGGTTTATGAGGGGACACGCCTGGTTGCGGAGCACCTGATCGCCCTGGGGCACCGGCGTATCGCCTACCTCTCACAGCCTTTCCACCGTATTCAGAAGTTCGGGCGACACGCTGCATACCACGACGCCCTCAACCACGCGGGCATCCCTTTCGATCCCGAACTCATGGTGGAGGCGGGATTGACGCCAGACGATGCATACGAGAAGACCGGCCAGTTGCTCGACAGCGGGATAAGGTTCACGGCCGCCATGTATCCGAACGACTACATGGCGGTTGGCGGTCTGCGGATGCTTCGGGAGCGGGGCTTGCGCGTCCCCGACGATGTTTCGGTAACCGGCTTCGACGACGTCGAATGGGCGCGGTTCTGCGAAGTGCCGCTCACGACCGCTCGTTTTCCCGCCCGGGCATTAGGCGAAATGGCCGTCAGGGAACTGACCGAGCGGCTCTCGCGGCATGCCCCTCCCGAGGACGAGGCCTTCTGCCAGATCTCAGTATCACCAACCCTCGTCGTGCGGCGATCCACAGGCCCGGTCGCAGGGGAACTCGGGGCGTGATTGCACCCGCAGGGCGGATTCGGTCCAACCGCCCCGCGTTCCTTTCGCCTATCGCAGCCTGACTGATGCCATTGAATCACTGGTCGTCGCTTTGCGCGGGGGGATCCGAACGAGGACGCAGATCGATGTTTCGCTAGATGTGTCCCCGCTCCGACGCTCGTGATAGGCTCTTCAAATGACGACGACATGCGCCCGCTGCCCTCGGCGCTCGGTAACAAGCTCATGAAGGAAGATCGAACAAGTGCCCGGCCCCTGAAGGGGCACGACAGTGCTCAGTGCAACGTGTATTGGCCGGAACAGGCCGATCTCCTCGGCGTTATTCTGGTGTCGGTTGATGACGAAAGGGGCGTGGTCCAGGTAAGAACGGCGCCCGGGACCCCAGTCTGGAGCATGCCGCCGTATTGCGTTAAGCTGGCCTAGCTGCGAGGGTTGGCAAACGACGGCCGAACGATTGCGGGCGGATGGTATGGCTGAAGACTCGATATTCCTTGGCGTGGCTGTTCTGCTCCTGGCCAGCGTACTGGCCAGCAAGGCGTCGGAACGCCTGGGGGTGCCGGCGCTCCTCATGTTCCTGTTGATCGGCATGTTGGCCGGTTCGGAAGGACCGGGGGGAATCTACTTTGATGATGCCCGCACCGCCAAGTTCCTGGGCACCCTGGCGTTGGCCTACATCCTGTTCTCGGGCGGGTTGGACACCGATTGGCAAAGCGTCAGGCCGGTCTTTCGAACCGGCATGATCCTTGCCACCGCCGGCGTCTTCCTGACCGCCGTCCTGGTGGCAGCTTTTGCGGTCATGCGGTTGGGCTTCTCCTGGTTGGAAGGCCTGCTATTGGGCTCGGTGATCTCCTCAACGGATGCCGCGGCCGTGTTCGCCATCCTGCGTTCGCGAAGCGTGAGCCTGAAGGGCCGGCTCAGACCGTTGTTGGAGCTTGAATCGGGCAGCAACGACCCAATGGCGGTGTTCCTGACCGCCACAATGGTGAGCCTCTTGAAGAATCCCAGCGCCACTTGGTGGAGCGCGATCCCCGCCTTCGTTCAGCAGATGCTCGTAGGAACGGCCGTCGGCCTGCTGTTCGGCAGGGGGATCATCTACCTCATCAACAAGATCAGGCTTGAGTACGAGGGCCTATACCCGGTCCTGACGCTTGCGTGCGTCCTGTTGGTCTTCGGGGCGGCCGACTTGCTGGGCGGCAACGGCTTCCTGGCAGTGTACATGGCCGGGATCATCCTCGGAAACGGAGACTTCCTGCACAAGCGGAGCCTGATGCGGTTCCACGGCGGCCTGGCGTGGTTGATGCAGATTGCCATGTTCCTGACCCTGGGTCTCCTGGTTTTCCCCTCCCGCCTGATTCCCGTGATCGGATCCGGAGTGATGCTCTGCGGATTCCTCATGGTAGTTGCCAGGCCGGCGAGCGTCATGCTCTGCCTCGCAGGAAGTCGGCTGACGCGGCGCGAGAAGCTGTTGACTTCGTGGGTCGGCCTGCGGGGGTCCGTCCCCATCGTCCTGGCGACGTTCCCCATGATGGCTGGCCTGTCACGCGCGGACACGATCTTCAACCTGGTGTTCTTCGTGGTCATCACCTCTGTTCTTCTGCAAGGCAAGTCGCTTCCGCTGGTCGCCAGGTGGCTGAGGCTCGACAGGCCCCTTCAACGCAGGCCACGAACCCCCCTGGAACTCGAGCGAACGGAGGAAAACGCCCGAGCGACCATGGCCGATGTCATTGTCGGCCCCGACTCGGGTGCCGCTGGCAAACGGATCATCGAGCTGGGGCTCCCACGAGGCGCGCTGATCGTTCTGGTCAATCGAGACGGCGAGTACTTCGTGCCGAACGGCGGGACCGTTCTCCAGCCAAACGATGTGGCGGTTGTGCTCGGCGATGAGGATGCGATGAAAACCGCCCAGCGGCTGTTCCACCCCCAAGAGAACCCTGCGGCAGAGTGACCCTCGCTCGGGTCTGAATTCGCAACGTGAGGACCGGCACGGCTCTCGGCCCCAAGAAAGCCTGACGGCTTACCCAGCCAACCGCCACCGGAGAGACAACCGGTCTGACATCGCATGAAGCCCGGGTTGACGCGATGCTGCGTATGGCACCCTGGGGTCAGTGGACCGTCCCAGGCACTTCTTCCAGGAGTGGCCGGGGAGTAACGGCCTGATCGTTGACACAACGGCCATAGGCGTTGTCACGAACTCGTTCGAGGGCCCACACCGTGCCGTGTCTGTTCGAAGACCCTTGGAATTGTCCCTTGATCTGAGAACATGCCCGCGGTCAAAACCGATGCTCGATCCGGTTGAGCTCGCGGTGCCTGCCCAATCGGGCGGAATGCCGCGGGAGACCCGCCCCCTTCGCGATCTGACGCCACCCACACCCCACAGCATTCCAACGCACCCAACCCTGTCCAGGGATCGGATCGAGCTTCAGCCCCCGAGAAGCCGCCGGTCAGGACCCAGGGCGTGCATTGTGACTTATCGGAACGCCATCTATAATGCTCCCGTCACGATTCTTCGGCCCGTTCCGGCAGAGGAGCAGTTACCGGTGGATACCACCAAGCCGCAGACGCCCAACCTGAACGAATTCCTGCTCCGCAGGCTGCATTCGCTGACCGGCGTCGTCCCGATCGGCACTTTCCTGGTGTTCCACCTGTGCGTCAACTCCATGATCGTACTCAGCAGTGGGGGAACGGACCGTTTCCAGGCGGCGGTGAACCGAATTCACGCCCTAGGCGTGTTCCTGGTACCCGCGGAAATCCTGTTCATCTTCTTGCCCCTGGCTTTCCACGCCGCACTGGGCGTCACGATCTGGCGAGAGAGCAAACCCAACGTTCACTTCTATCCCTTCTGGTGCAACTGGCGATACACCCTGCAACGGATCACCGGACTCATCGTGCTGGTCTTCATCCTGGTACACCTGTGGCACGTGCACTGGCTTGGCGAGATTGTTCCCGGAGGTGCCGGAGCCATGTTCGAGCCGGAACAGGCATCGGCCACGGCCGCCTGGGCGATTCAATATCACCGATGGTGGTCGATTCCGGTCTACTCGATCGGCATCATTGCCTCATGCTATCATTTCGGGACCGGTCTGTGGACGTTCCTGATCACCTGGGGCATCACCGTGGGACGGCAGGCTCAGTATCGAGCGGGCTTGGTCTGTGCGGTCATCGGCACAATTCTGGGTCTGATCGGGCTGACTGCCCAGATGGGGATGCTGGCTTACCCCAACGCCGCCCCCCGCCAGCCGGCCCCGGCGACGGCGATGGACGCGGCATGGAACCAGTCAGGTGAGGTTGGTCAACACGTATGGCGAAGCAACGGGTAGTCGTGGTGGGCGGCGGGCTGGCCGGCCTGGCCGCCACGATGAAACTGGCGGAGTTCGGCATCCCGGTCGAGCTCCTCAGCTTGGTGCCGGTCAAGCGGTCGCACAGCGTCTGCGCCCAGGGCGGCATCAACGCGGTCAACCACGTTACCCGGGCGCTCGGCGATTCCGAGTACAAGCACTTCGACGATACCGTCTACGGCGGGGCTTTCCTTCAGCACCAGCCACCGGTCAAGGAGATGTGCGACTGGGGTGAGCGGATCTGCGATCTCATGGACCGCATCGGGGTGATGTTCAACCGCACCCCAGAAGGCCACCGCGACCTTCGGCGTTTCGGCGGCACGCTGCACAAGCGGACCGCCTTCGCGGGTGCGACGACCGGCCAGCAACTGCTCTACGCGCTAGACGAGCAAGTACGTAGATGGACGGCCGAGGGAACCGTCACCCTGTACGAACCATGGGAGTTCCTCGGCCCCGTGATCGACGACCGGGGCTACTGCCGGGGCGTTGTGGCTCAGGACCTGCACTCCATGGAGATGCGAGCGTTCCGAGCCGACGCCGTCGTGCTGGCCACGGGCGGCTGCGGGGCGGTTTTCGGCAAGAGCACCAACTCGATCCTGTGCACCGGGGCGGCCGGCACCCGAGCCTTCAAGGCCGGTGCCCGCTACGCCAATCCGGAGTTCATCCAGGTCCACCCGACGGCCATCCCCGGGGCGGACAAGGACCGACTGATGAGCGAGTCGGCCCGAGGAGAAGGCGGCCGAGTCTGGGTGCCCCGCAAGCCGGGCGACACCCGCAATCCGCGCGACATCCCCGCCAGCGAGCGCTGGTACTTCCTCGAAGAACGATACCCTCAGTACGGCAACCTCGTGCCACGCGACATCGCCACCCGCGAGATCTTCGATGTCTGCGTCAACCTCGGCCTGTCGGTCGTTCAGGGGGCCTACTGCGTCTATCTCGATGTGACCGAACTGCCGCCGACCTCGCTCAAGAAACTGGGCGGCATCATCGAGATCTACGAGAAGTTCCAGGGGGTCGATCCCCGAGTCGAGCCGATGCGGATCTTCCCTTCGGTGCACTACACGATGGGCGGCCTGTGGTGCGACTACCACAAGAATGACCGGACCGGCGGACTCACCCAGGCTTCGCCACGCAACCACATGACCAACATCCGGGGCCTGTTCGCGATCGGCGAGGCCGACTACCAGTATCACGGAGCCAACCGCCTGGGGGCAAACTCCCTGCTAAGCTGCATCTTCTCAGGGTTGCTGGTCGCGCCCGGGATCGACACCTGGCTGCACAATCTGCCTGCCGGATCGGCCGCCGACCTGCCGGCCTCGCTCTTTGACACCGCCGCGGCCGAACACAAGACCCAGGAGAATCGGCTCCGCAACAGCCGCGGCCCGGAGAACCCCTATACTCTCCACCGCGAGCTCGGCCAAACCATGACCGCCAGTTGCACGGTCGTGCGCTACAATCGGACCATCGAGCAGACCCTGGCCAAGATCGATGAGCTGAACCATCGGTATCAGCATCTCGAGCTGTCCGACGACAGCCAGTGGACGAACCAGAGCTTGAGCTTCGCCCGGGCACTGGGCGACATGCTGGTCCTCGCTCAGGTCATCGCCCGGTCCGCCTTGCTCCGCGACGAGAGCCGGGGTTCGCACTTCAAGCCGGATTGTCTCATCCCACCACCCAAGAGCGACGACCCGGATGAGATTCACACCGAGGCCCGCAGGTGGTGCGAGGCTTTCCGCCGGCAGAATGACCAGTGGCTCAAGACCACCATCGCCACCTATCGACCCGGCGGGACCACGCTTTCGTACGAGGCCGTGGATACGTCGTTGATCCCGCCGCGACCACGCACCTATGGCCTGGTCGGCGCAGAGGTGATCGAGCAGATGTGGCGGACAATGCAGCAGGAACAGGACAAACCCAGCGCCCGGGCCCATGACGCCAAGTGACGACCCATGGGTCACGACTGCGCCCGGAAACCGAGGACCGGCGATCGATAGGCGGATAGCGAACATGGCTGAACGCAGAGTCAAACTCAAGATCCGACGCCAGAATGGACCGGGCCAAGCCAGCTACTGGCAGGACTTCGACATCCCCTACGAAGCCCAAATGAACGTGATTTCCTGCCTGCAGCGCATCGCGGAGATCGGGCGAACGGCCCGAGGCGAGAAGGTGGCCCCCGTGGCTTGGGAGTGCAGTTGCCTCGAGGAGGTCTGCGGGGCATGCACCATGATCATCAACGGCCGGGTACGCCAATCCTGCACCGCGCTGGTCGACAGACTCACCAAGGAAGAGGGCGAGGTCATCCGCCTCGAGCCGATGACCAAATTCCCCGTCGTCCGCGACCTGATCGTCGATCGCTCGCGCATGTTCGCCGACCTCACCAAGGTCAAGGCCTGGAATCCGGTGGACGGCTACTACGATCTGGGCCACCCCGCCCCGGTGTCACCCGAGGAACAGGAGATCGGCTACCCCCTCTCCCGGTGCATGACCTGCGGTTGCTGCCTGGAAGCCTGCCCCCAGGTCAGCGAACCCTCGGGCTTCATCGGCCCGGCCGCAATCAACCAGGTGGCCCTGCACAACACCCACCCCACCAGCAAGGCGATCGCCTCTCAGCGGCTCGAGGTTCTCATGGGACCCGGCGGACTCAGCTCCTGCGGCAACGCCCAAAACTGCGTCAAGGTCTGCCCGAAGGAAATCCCCCTCACCGAATCCATCGCCCGCACCGGCCGGGCCATCACCACCTACGCATGCCGCAAGTTCTTCGACCGGTGAGAAATGAACGCCGTCGTGGTATCCTGTTCACCCTCAGAGGAAGGGTGTCTGGCCGCGGCCAGGAACCGGGGGTCGGCTACCCGGGACGTCACCGGACGGGATACGGTTCTTATGGAAAGCAATCATCATGCAAACGATTTGGCGCATAGGCCTGCTTGTGTCGCTGTTGACGAATACCTTGCTCGCGGAACCAAAGGCCACTGAGCCGATATCCACCGACCGGCCCGCCGATCCGCTCAATCCCCCCGTCGGCGTCTTCGCCGATGAGTGGTACACGGTCATGCTCAACGGGCACAAGTGCGGGCAGATGCACATTCAGATGAAGCGGATCAAGGGAAGGGACACCGACATCATCCAGAGCTGGACGAAAATGAAACTGAGCGTCCGCAGAGAATCGGTCGAGATCGGATTGGGCATCGATCAGAAAACACGCGAAACCATCGACGGGCACCCGATCTCCTATTCCCAGACCCAGTACCTCGGCAAGAACCCGGTCACCACCAAGGCCACCTTCAAGGACGGTCAGGTGTCGATCAGCCAGAGTCAGTTCGGCCAGGAATTACCCACCAAGGTCCACGACCTTCCCCCCGGAGCCATGCTGGACTGGGCGGTCTACCGCGAGCAGTTCAAACACGGCCTCAAGGCCGGCACCCGCTACGAAATCGGGATCTACGACCCCACCCTGTCTCCCACCAGACTGCTACCCACCCGCGTCGAGATCATCGGGCCGGAAACCGTGGACCTGTTCGGCCGCAAGGTCGACGCCATCCGAACCCAGCAGAAGATGCACATGCCGGGAACGTTCGGCCTGGGCGGCAGCGATCTGGAAACCGTCACCTGGGTCACCGAAAGCGGCGACGTCGTGCGGATGAAGATGACCGTCATGGAAATCCCGATCGAGCTGCTGGCTTGCTCGCGGGCAGTGGCCACCTCGGACAATGACCCGGCCGAATTGACTCTCAACATGCTCGTCAAGCTGAACCGGTCAATCGACACGAGGAAAGCCCGCAAGGTCACCTACCGCATCGGACTCAAACCGGGAACCGATGAGATCAAGATGCCCGACTTCCCGGAGACCAGCATCCAGAAAGTCACCGCCAAAGACGATGATAGCGTGACCCTGGTCGTCACGCGCCCGTCGGCCCACAGCGGCCCCAAAGCCACCTCCAAGCTCTCGGCGAGCGAACGCGAGGACTACCTCTCGGCCAGTTCCTCCGTCAACTGGAAGGATGCGGAGGTCAGCAAGCTGGCCGACCAGGCCGCCGGCGAAGAGAGAGACCCACGACAACTCGGCAAGAAGCTCACCCAATTCGTGAGCGAGCACATCAACAGCAAGAATCTCAGCGTCGGGTTCGCGACCGCCAGCGAGGTCGCCCGCAGCCGGGAAGGCGACTGCAGCGAGCACGGCATTCTCCTGGCCGCCCTGGGGCGAGCCAAGGGCATCCCCACCCGCGTGGTCACGGGGCTCGTCTACGCCGACGGAGGATTCGGCGGCCAGCAACAGGTGCTGGTCGGCCACATGTGGAGCCAGTTCTGGATCGAAGGGGAATGGGTCGATCTCGACGCCGCCCTTCGACAGACCGACGTCGATCCAACCCACATCACCATGTCGGTCAGCGCCAACGGAGACGCCGGACTCGCGGACATGGTCACCTCAACCTGGCTCAATCTCGGCCGGCTGAAGATCGAGGTCATCGAGACGGAGTAGTATCCCGGCGACACGGGCCACCGATCGCCCTGCCGGAGCCATGGGACGCCGACCCGTCAAACCAAACCGGCAACCCCATTTCCCGGGACCTCGGCTCGTTGACGCTGACGCCCAATCATGGTACTGGTATCGCTCCAATAGCCCTGCGTCTCCGCAAAGCGGGGTGAGCTGCGAGGAGTTACAGTGTGAAACAATATACTCCAGTCATAGCCATCGTCGGCATCATTCTGGCGGTCGTCTTGGTAGGGATGTTCACCGCCTCACCTCTGCAGTCGCCGGAAGCCAGGCTCTTCAAGCAGATCGATGCCCAGGTCGAGATCGCCAAGCGGATGCTGTGGGACTACAACCCCGCGGACATCCGGCTTGCGGCCATCCTGGGACCGTCGGCCAGCCAGCCCGCGGACGTCCCAACCGAGAAATGGCAGCAGACGCTTGCGGATCTGGAGCGGAACAGCTTCGACCAGTCCCTGCAGCAGCAGAAAGAGCGCAAGTCCGAGTTGGGCAACTCCTATGCTCAGTTGGCAGGCGTGTCCCCGCCCGACTCCGCCGAGCCGGAGGGCGCTCAGGCCTACCAGACGCTTCAGGAAAGCCTGAACCGCAATGCCACCCTGCTCTCCGAGGCCCTCAAGATCGTCCAGGAAGCTCGCGGGCTGAGCGATGGGGAAGCCTCCGGCGAGAATCACCCGACCGCGACACGACTCGAGGCCATACTGTGCTACCAGCAGGCCGACCTGAATCGCCGTCAGGCCGCCGTCCAGATCGCCCTGGCCGACCAGGCCCGTGAACAGTTCGACGCGAACGTCCTGGCCTGGAATCGACTCGAAGTGGAGGTGACCTCGATTTCTCGCGAACTCGGCCAGGAGCACGTCCTTATCCATCTGGACGATTCCGGCCCGCCGGCGTCGCAGCCGGTGGCCGCACCGGCCGCCTCAGCCGACGAGCCCGCCAAAGCCGTCCCGGGGCAACCCGCGGCCCAGCCGACCACCGGGGCAAAGAAGAGCGGACTCGGCAGTCTGATCAACAAACTGCTCCGCCGCAGCAAGGGGGACAAGGAGGCACCCAAGACGGCAACCGTCAAGGCCGCCGCGAAGGCCTCCCAGGCCGAGGTTGCCGAACAATCCGCAGAGAATACCCAGCCGCTGGACGCCCAGATCGCCAAGCTCACCGAACGGAAGGGCCAGGTGCAGGCGGCCATTGCTGCCGCCGAAAAGACCGTGGCGAAGCTGACTGACCAGATCAGCAATACTCAGACCCGGCTGGCGGCGGCCCAGGCCCAGGCCTCGGAAGCCGAGCAGAAGATGTTCAAACTCGAGGATGCGGGCGTGAAGTCGACCGATCCTGCAGCCCTGAACAGCTTTGTCAAGGACTATAGCGCCGCCTCGGCCGCCAACCGGGCAGCCTTCCGCGAGTCGACCATGCTGGCCCAGGGAGCCATCAAGGGGGCCAAGACGGACGCGGTACACGAGGACGACATCCTCAACGCCCCGTTAACCGGGGATCAGGGCGCAGAGCGGGGCCTGGTTGCGCTCCAGAGCGATCTCAAGGCCGAACAAGGGCTGATCGAGTCGAACAACCTCCTGCTGAAGGAAATCCAAAGGCAGACCGCCGAGCTTAATCGCCGCCAGGACACGCTGACCAGGCAACTCGCCCAGTTGAAGGCCGAGCAGGCCACCTTCGCGGAGAAGGCCGGCGAGGCGGCGAAGGCAGCGATCGCAGCCCTGCTCGAGGCCGAGAAGTTGGCCGCCAAGGGGATCGAATTGGCCGAGGGCTCCGGCCAACAGGCTGCTCGGCGGGCCAAGGCCGCGGCCGAGAACCGAATGCAGAACGCGGAGCGACTGAACCAGGATAACGCTCCGGAATCACGCAACCCACGCCTGACCCTGATCGCCGGCAACAAGTTCACTGCCGGCCACGCAATCGCCCTCGAGGGCGACATGGCCTACGTCGTGGCGATGACCCAGGCCCAACGCGAAGAGAGCCTGCGAAGGCACGCCCGACTGCTCGCTGTGCTCGAAACCCTCGGCATGAAGCCCGAGGCCAGCTTGCGGCCCGAGGGCGTCAACGCCGCCGACCTGCCCCAGGCGATCGTGAAATCTGACGCCGCCCGCACGACTGCCGACCAGGCCCATGCCGCCGCGGTCAAGGCCGCTCGATCGGCCCTCGAAACCTACAACCAGGCGGACGACCCGCTCAAGCAGCTCTGGGTCCTGCATGCCAACCTCGGGGCGATCAACTACCTGCTGGCCAATCTGAGCACCGGCGACGAGGCCCAGCAGTACCTGGCCCAGGCTCGCCAGCAGTACCAGCGGGCGCTCAGAGGGCAGGAGGATCGCCCGGAAGCTCAGCCTTACAAGGAAGTGCTGGCGGGCATCGCGCCACCAGCGAAATGACGCCGCGGAACGTGGAGCCCCCTCCCATCAGGGATTCGAGCGAGAAACGCCTGTCACCAGCCTGATGGCCGGATGGCGAGGACCGTGGTGGTCCGATGCCCGGGGCGATCTTCCCCTGTGGGAATGAGGACCGTCCTGCCGCTCAGGCTCGCCGAAGTCGTCACCGCGAGTGATGGCAAGCCCTGTACGACCGCCCATTGATCTGCCCCGGTGTCGTAGACGAGGACTTCACGCCGGAAGCCCGGATGATCATCGCCCAAGGCAACGCCCTGCGCGGCCAGTCGTCCATCATCTCCGCCGAAGACCAGGATCTGACGATCGCCCCAGGCAACGACGGGGGCCGCAACCACGGCGTGAGGCAGGTCGGCGATGCGGCTCCACCCCTGTCCCGGGCGGTATCGGTAGGCGTCGGTCAGGTAGCGGCGCTCAGACCATCCGTCCTTCCCGGGCACAAGTTCGGCGCCGCTGAAGACGTAGACCGCGCCATCTTGACCAACCACACGCGGGAAGATCCGAGCCGGGCCAGGCCAAGGCTCCAACTCGCGCCATCTGTCACCGAGCCGATCCAGATCGAGGGCGAGGAAGCTACGCATCGCCCGGGGGGCATCGGGTGCTGAACGCCCACCGGCCACATAGAGGGTGTTTCCGAGCCGCGTTCCCTCGAGATAGGCGGCCGTCCGGGACAGCGGCGGAAGGGTAGCGAAGTGCACTCGCCCGTTCACCAGGGTAAGCAGCCGGACCGTATCGAAGTGCTGCCGGGCATCGCCGCCGCCGGCCATCACCACGCCGCGCGGCGTGGTGATGGACGCCCCGTAGGCCAGGGGCGGCTCCAGCCGGCCCAGCGATTCCCAGCCTCCCGCGCCCGGCGCCAGGGCGAAAACGCGCCCATCCCACTGTTTCGCTCCACCGCTCCAGGGTGGCGCCGAGAAGAACGTGCCACCAGCTACGAGGAGCGTGTCCCCGACAAGGCCGGAATACGCCCCGCCGAGCCCTAGCGGCATCGGAGGAAGCACGCGGCATTCGAGACGAGGTCGCTCCAAAGAGCGAACCAATGGACGCCCACACCCCGCACACATCGGCGCGAAGGCCAGCACGAGCCCGAGCAGGCCGCGAACCGCGGCCGTTGGCTCAAACAGGCGAGTGAACCGCATTTCTCTGGTCTATCCCGTCACGACTTGCAGGGCAAGTCCCGCGTGGCAGAGCCGGCCTCATCAGCATCCGGATCGACCCGTCGGCGGCACACACCCACCTTGGCCGCTTGCGAGCCCTTCGCTGCCGGCCGTGCAGAGGAGAGCCAAAACAACGCCACCCCCGGGGACCAAAAGCCGGGGGTGGCGTCAAGAGACACAATGGCGTGCAGCTGCACGAAGGTCAGTTCACACACTCCGGATCGTAACTGTGGCCGGCTCCACTATAGCACGCCTGGAACACGCCGAAGTCCGCCTGGTCGACGTCGCCATCCTTGTCCACGTCGGCTCGCTTGCAGCCCTGGATGGTCTGGGGAATCGCCGGCCCGCTGAAGCATTGGGCGAACCCGGTCAAATCGGTGTTGTCCACGTCCAAGTCCTTGTCCCAGTCAAAGGGGAACGGCTCGCCAAACTCGAAGATCCAGATCCAGCCTTCGGTCACGTTCTGCGTGGTGTCGCACACCACCATCTTCTTGCCGTCGCTGGAGAACTTGATGCTCGGATCGTGGAAGTTGATCTGGTAATCCGGGCGTGTCTCGCCTTCGCGGCGGAACGACACCTCCAACTGAGCCTCGCCGGTGACCGGATCGATCGACCAGAGCTGATCGAGGTTGTCATCGCCGACCCAGATGCGGCCATCTTTGGGATTGACCCCCAAGGAGTCGAGATTGGCCAGCCCGGCACCCGTGATGCCGGTCACCGTCAACTCGCCGAGCGAGGTTCCATCCGCCGCGAACTTGGCGATCCGGCCCTTGTCGAGGGCCAGGTACATGACGATCTCGTCGTTGCGGGCCGGGTCGGGCCCCAAAGACATGCCGTTGATGTTGAGCGTGTCGTCGGCGCCGTAGGCGCTCAACGAGGCGGTCGGCAGGAAGAACGTGCTGTAACCTGTCAGGGGCGTTCCGGTGTACAGCGCGGGCGGGAACGCGTAGACGCCTTGGGGGTTGTTGGCGTCCACACCGCGATCGGCGATCAGGAGATCACCTGGACTGATCAGGGCACTCGAGAAGCCCGGCGGCGCCGCGGCCACGACGATCGGATCGTCATCGCCGGAGCCGACAAACGAGCTGATCACCGTGTCGACCACGTAGGGCGCTCCGGTGCGCGGCGAGGCTACTCGAAACAAGGTGGCGGTCAGGTCATACACCCACCAGAGGGCTCCGTCCGGCGTGAAATCCAGCGATGACGGATTAGCCCCCTCGGCGATCTTCTCGCCCAGCTCGTAAGTGTCGCCGTTCTGATTGATGCGGTAGATGCCACCGCCCTGAGCCACGGTGCCATCCTTGCACACGTAGATGGTGTTGTTGTCCGTCGGGTCGAATGCGGCATCGCCTGGATAGCCGCCATTACCGAAGACCGCGAAGGACTTCACAATCGTGGTGCCTGTCGGCAACTCGACGCTGACCGCGGGCATCGTCAGATAGACCGAGGCGCAGGCCACGTTGTCCGTGGCCTGATGATCATCCACCTGCAGCGTGAAGGCGTAACTGCCTTTGACCGGCAGGGTCACGGTGGTCACGGGCGCGGTCGGCGTGGCGATGGTCGCGGTCGCCGGCCCCCAGGCCTGCACCCACTGGTAGGTCAACCCGGCGGTCCCGCCGTCACCGTTCGTGGAAGCGCTGCCGTCGAGCACGGCCGTGGTGCTGCCCATGATCCCGCTGGGCGGATCGGTCACGATGCGCACCGTCGGGGGGTGATTGGTTCCCGTGGCCTTCTTGAATACCCAGACGTAGCCCGGCGTGTAGGCATCGCTGACCGTGAACAGGCTCCCGTCGGCGTTGAACCGCAACGAGGGGTCATTGAAATCGATGGTTGCGGGCACGGCCGCCCCGGTCCGCGCGAACTTCAATTCCCGCTGGACGGTATCAGTCGCTGGATCGATCGACCAGACCTCATCGAGGTCATCGCTGGCCACCCAGATGCGGCCGGTGACGGGGTGAGTGGCGATCGCCGCTGGGTTGGGAGACGCCCCGGCGATCGACGCCTCTCGAAGGATGTTGCCGCTGGCGTCGAGCTGCACGATCGTGCCGTTCGCGAACAGGGTATAGAGGCTCGCCCCGTCGAGCGAGAAATCGAAGTCGTTGATGTTGATGTTGTCGTAGGCCCCCAGGGTGGGAGTTGGCGCCATGTAGTTGATGAAGGCCAGCGGATCGGTGGGCGTGCCCGGGTCGCCCGGAGTCGCGCTCGCGGTGTAGACGTAGAAGTCGTTCGGAACGCTGCCATCATCGTCCCGGCCGCGGTCGGCGATAATGATGTCGCCGGGCCTGGCCACCGCGCCGCTGAACGCCGCAGGCGCGGTTCCCAGGGCGATGGGATCATCGTCGGCCGCACCCCCGAACTGATCGATCGCGTGGTCAACCGTATAGGGCGATCCGGTTCGTGGCGTGCGGATCGCGTACACGTCACCGGGGTAGTCCAGACAGGCAACCAGATCACCGTTGCCGGCGAAGGCCAGGCCGGACGGCCGGTCGAGTTGGGCGACCAGATCGCCCGGGACCATCGCCCCGCCGGGCAGGGTGTCGATGCGATAGACCCCACCGCCCAGAGCGATGGTCGCGTCGACGGCGACGTACATCCGGCCGCCGTCGGTCGGATCGAACGCGGTGTCGCCCGCGGAACTGGGCAGAATCAGCAGTTGGTATGGATAGTATTCCCCCTGGTCAACGGAAACCTGCACGAGTTGTCCCTGGGCCTGGCCACCCATCGCCAACCATACCGCCAGGATACCGAGGGCCCCGACCCGCGCAGAGCGATACCTCTTTTCCCCACAATTCGCGTTCATCATCCGTCCTCCTCGCTAGTAGCTGTAAAGCCCTGGCTCCTGGTGCGTCCAGGAACCAGGATGCTTGTCAGATCGTCACTACTTGGCACGATACCGGGTGTGGCCATCCTCCGTGGTCTGCTCCAGATGCGGGTCATACACGGCAGCACTGGGGTTGTTCCAGCCGGTCGGTGGCCACTGCCAACTGGCCGTGTAGATGCGCGCCAGCTGCTTGGGCTTGGCGAAGACCACGTGGCCGTCCAGGAAACCGATGTTAAGGCCTGCCTCCTTGTGGTTGTTCCGCAGGTCAGGAGCGTTGTTGGGGTCCGTGTCGTCGGCGTCGATGAGCAAAATGGTGTCGAACGGCCGCTTGACCGTTCGATGGGTCTTGATGACGTGAGTGATGGTGACGTACTTGGTGTCGCTCACCTTGATGGGGACCAGCTTTCCGTCAATCAGGGTGTTGTCCGGATAGCGGCAGACCCCGTCGTAGAAGCCCCAGACCTCATAGCTATGCCCTCCGCCGTTATCGGCCGCATCCACTGCATTGTCATCAAGATCCGCCTGGTAGTTGGAGAGAGCCTCCTCGCCACCACGAGGCGGCGGAACCACCTTGTCGGCGGGACTGTCACGAACAATGTTCTCGGTGCTGGGGCAGATCGCCACCCGCGGATCCCTCAAGTAGCGCGGGATGATGTGCAGCAGGCTATCGGTGCCGTTGTTGTAGTTGGCGGGGTTCCGATTAAACATGTAGTTGCCGCCGCGGTCGCTGTCGGCATACTGGATGCACGCCATGTTCATCTGCCGGATGTTCTGAGAGCACACCCCGCGCCGGGCCTGCTCGCGGGCGATCGAAAGCGATGGGATCAGGATCGCGATCAGCAATGCGATAATCGCCACGACCACAAGGACCTCAATCAGGGTGAATGCCGCTCTCTTGGATTCGCCATGACACGACATGATCGTTCTCCTTCAGATGACGCGTTCGTTCGAAGCCATCGTCGCTCTCGAAGGCCCGGTTCGCGGTTCGAAACGACAGACTCGTCGATCGAAGCCGCATACTCGCAGGCCTCGTCGGCCACGCGCCCTCGAGCCAGATTGCGGATGAATCGGGACTCCTCCACTCCGCCCCTCAGCCGGGGTGGCGATCTCGATCACCGGCATTCCCGTCATCCACCTGGATCATAGTCCAAACACCCGTGCCCGGGCCTGCTACAGAGAGGTTGCAGTGCGCGCTTCCTCTCGCGATGTGCCGCCACGCCCGAACCAGGAGCCATCGTCTCACACGTGGCGCGCGCAAAAAACCCCCGCGAACTACGCTACGCGGGGGCCTTTCTCTTTGATCTCTGGCCCGCCATACGATCCCGTGCCGGCCTCGGGCCCGCACTTGGCGCCACTTGTAAGTCCTAGTATATCGTCAGAATCCATCTTGTCAAGGAGGAGAATGGGGCTCAAGGCAAGCGAAATCGGCCATCGCGCCTGAGCCTACAAAGCAACGCTGTAATACTCCAAAATCCGATTGATCCACGTCGCCGTCGCGATCGAGGTCGGCCGTGGTGCAGAAACCCGCCGCCGGAACCTCGCCGGGGGCTGTCACGCAGCCTCCGAACAGCGTCCAGTCGTCTGCGTCAACGTCAGAATCCAGGTCGAAATCGCACGGATGGATCGCCGGGTCAACCAGCCAAGTCACCCCGCCCGGGTGATCCGTGATGATGCCATCCACCCCCAGGTCGATGAAGCGCTGGGCGGCCGCCATGTCGTTGACCGTCCAGACGAAAACCTGCATGCCGGCCTCGTGAATCATGTTCACGGTCGTATCGCTCACGCCACCTTGCTCCCAGGCGACGATTGAAGCACCGGCGGCCTGCATCTGAGCGATCGAGCTGGCGGTGAGCGTGCCGCTGCCCAGCGCCCCCAGGCGGATGGCGGGATCTAAGGCGTGAATCTGAGATAACAGGCTCCAGCTGAAGCTCTGGACCAGCACATCCTTCTGGATCCCGAGGGCACGCAACTGGGCCACGTAGGCTGCTGCCTTGCCGGATTTGGCTTCGATCAACGGGGTCACATCGGGGAGCATGGTCAGCAGGATCTCCTCGAAGGTCGGGACTTGCTCGCTGATGAAATCCGAGGAGAACCACGAGCCCGCGTCCAACGCCTTGAGTTGGGCAAGGCTCAGGCTGGAGACCGAACCCGTGCCATCCGTCGTCCGATCTACAGTGCTGTCATGCATGATGACAAGCTCACCGGTCGAGCAGGGCATGACGTCAAACTCGCCGAGGTGCGCACGACCTGCCCGGCAAGCATTCTCGGCCGATAGCGTGTTCTCCGGTGCGACGATCGAGTTCCCACGGTGCCCGATGGTCACCGGCCCGTACCATCGAGGCCGGTGCGGCATTTGGCTAACGACCACGGCGGCATCGTCCAGATAGCCGTCCAGATTGGTACCCGACGGATCGACGGCATCGTAGGTGAAGACCACGCGATAGGCACCCGGGGCCAGCAGTTCCTGATGGAAGAACGGCGAGGGACGCTTGTTGGCCCGGACGCGGCCGGAGTCGTAGTGGCTCAGCAGGCCACCGGCCACATCATAGACATCCACGGTGACCTTGGCCTGCCCGACATCCTGGAAGCTGTACAACCACGCCTCGGTGCGAAGGAAGAAACGGTTTCTGGAGTCGCTGAGAACTGTGCGATTCAGCCCGTAGTGGGGGAGAACGATCTCTTGACAGGCCGCCGCCCGATTGGGATCGGTGTCCATACTCCGCTGTCCCCCGGCCAGCAGCCGGGTGCCCGATTTGGCCGGGACGCCGTCGAGCCCGGCCGGCCGAGCCCGGGGGTTTCCCGCGGTGACCGTCCACCCCTGCGTTCCGAGCTCGAAGCCCGGATCAGCCAACAGGTTGCGATCGAGCATGGGCGACGACGGCCAGACGGTCGGCCAGAGGAACACCCAGGCATCGTCGATTCGGCCGTCGTTGTTGTTGCCGGCGGCCTTGGTGAACTCGGCCTCGAAGCGGATGAACCGCGTTCCCGAGGGCACGGCGACGGTTCCCGATTCAAAGAGCGTCCAGTTGTCAGGGGCCTGGAGGCCCGATGTGTAGGCCGCGGCCTTCACCGCCTGGCCCTGGTCCAGAAAGTAGACGGTGAAGCGGACCGCGTCGGAATCGCCGGGGTAGCTGCTCAGGTACGCCCCGGCCTCCATCACCAGCAAATGGCTGTCGAGTTCGGCTTCGGTGAAGCCCCAGGTCAGCAGGTCGATATCCTGCTTCATCGCCGCGACTTGGCCAAGGCCCGAGCTGAAGCTTCCCCCCATGCCGTAGTAATCCCCGCTGTGACCGGTGCCGCTCCCGTCCGTGCGGATCCCGCAGACATCGTAGCCCGAATTGAGCCACCCCTGAACGCCTCGGCCGGTGGTGTTATCGGTCTGGAGATCATATTGCACGGTGGCCCCGCTCTGGTAGACCGCCGCCGCGGCCGTGGAGTAATCCTCGAAGCTGGGATTGCTGAGCAGATTGGTCCGGTACAGACCGGCATGAGCGGCTGGTGATCCAAGGATCATGACCAGGCCGACAACCGCACCGCCCCCTGGGCCCCGAGCGTGGATCCGCAACATGAGGTTCGCCCTTCCCCTTTGCGGGACTGACTCCGCGACATACCTCTTTGAGGAGTCTACAGTTCATGATACCCGGCCGGCCGGCCAGATACAAGACATGGCGAGAGAGGCCAAGGGTTGACGACCGCGCCGATGGCTCGTATCACCGAAGCATGACCAAGCCAATCCTCACCTGTGGCCTGGCGGCGGCCGCTCTTCTGACCGTCGCGCCCGCGGCCTTGGCACACCCGCTGGGCAACGAGAGTGTCGTCCATTTCAGCATGCTGCATGTTCTGCCCGACCGGATCGAACTGGACTTCCTGCTCGACATCGCCGAGGGACCGTCGGTGATCGTCCGCCGCGACGAGATCGACGCGGACCGCGATGGCGAAGACACCGATGAGGAACTCAAGGCCTGGCTGGTTCGCAAGGCCGACCAGCTCGCTCCCCTGCTGGTCGCAAAACTCGACGGCCAACCAATCACGTTCAAGCCAATCCCCGAGGAAACCGACCCTGAAACCGGCCAGATCACCAATGCGACCCGCATCCTCCTCAAGCTGGCCGGCGTGGCGGGCATGCCCACCTATCGGCTGGTGGTCCGCTATGCCGGACAGTTTCCTCAGCCGTTGACCGCCGGAACACACGAGCTCGAGTACGAAGACACCAGCTTCTCCGAGCGACTCGGACTGATGCGCATTCTGCTCCGTCGCGAGAACCCGCCGGGTCTGGCCGGCGGCGAGCCGGGTGCGGCCGGTTCCGAGTCCGCGCGGAGCGAACCCACGGTCGCCGGCCGGGCCGGGCCGGGAGTCATCGTTCATCAGCCGCGGCCTCCATTCATGGATGAATGCCCGATGGATCCGCTGATTTACGAACAGTACGACCCGGCCAGGATGCCGCGGGAGAAGAAGACCCGCTTTCGATTCACCGTCGAGCCCGTCGGGGCGCAGAACGCGGCGACACACGCGGCCACGGTGTCCACTGCTTCGATCTCGACCTCCGCCCCGGCTCCCGGCGCCGATCGGATCTCCCTCTACGTCGCCAGCCTCAGCGATCCGCGCAACGACCCCGCCCAGCAAAGCAAATACCAGCGTGACGCCGGCCGGCTGATCAAGCTGCTGGGCGAGCCCTGGGGCCTGACCGTGTTCCTCACCATCACCGCCCTGTGCTTCGGCTGGGGGGCCGCCCATGCCCTCATGCCCGGCCACGCCAAGACCCTGGTGGCCGCCTACCTCATCAGCCAGCGCGGCACCTGGTGGCATGCGGTGCTCCTGGCGGTGATCGTGACCATCACCCACACCGCTCTGGTCGTACTCCTCGGCGTGGTCATCTGGGCCTATCAGAAGACCCACCCCGACCTGGGACAGCAGCTCCAGCTCTGGCTGGGCACGATCGCCGGCCTGCTCATCGCCGGCATGGGGGCGATGCTCATCTGGCGGGCGTGGACCGGCCGCACCGGTCATCGCCATCACCATGACCACCATGGGCACGCCCACGATCATGATCACCATCACCACCAGGAGCGCCATCACCCCGGTCACGAAAGCGCGTGCCCCGAAAACCACGGCCACGGGTACGAGCATTCACCCGACCGTCCGCACTGCCATGGAGGCGATCCGGAGCGGATCACCGTTCGGTTGCTGCTACTCCTGGGTATCACCGGCGGCATCGTGCCCTGCCCGACCGCGACGATCATCATGTTCCTGGGCATCGGCACGAACGTGATCCTGGGGGCCCTATACGCCGTCGGGATCTTCAGTCTTGGTCTGGCTCTGACGCTGATGGCCATCGGCTTCCTGGCCCTCTACAGCCGCCGGTATGCCTCGCGGCTCCTGTCCGAGTCCCACCATGAGGATCGCTTATCTCCGCTCGGGCAGCGGCTTCTACTGCAGCTTCTGCCGGCGGCCAGCGGACTGGTTGTGGCCGCCCTCGGCTTAGCCATTACTGCTCACTACGTCTACTATATGCGCACCGGACTCTCGCTGTTCGGCTGGATACAGTGGTAGTACGTTCTATGCCTCATATCGGTATTCTGCAGCACTTCTGGTGCGAACCTGCGGTCGAGTTCGCGTCCGCCCTGCTGGACGCCGGGCATTTCACCACCACTGTGAACCTCTACGAGGGCGAACCGGTGCCTTCGCCGGACGCGTTCGACGGCTGGCTGGTCATGGGTGGACCGATGAACGTCGACCAGACCGACCAGCACGCGTTCCTGGCCCCCGAGCGACAACTCTTGGCCGAACTCATCGCCCGGGACCGCCCGGTGATGGGCGTCTGCCTCGGCTCCCAGCTCATCGCCCGGGCCGCCGGGGCCAGGGTCTACCCCAAACGTCCCAAGGAGATCGGCCTGTTCCACGTGACCCCGGCGCCGGCCGCGGCCGGCGATCCGCTATTCAGCCTGCTGGCCGGTCCTACCGAGGTCTTTCAGTGGCACGGGGACACCTTTGACCTGCCGGCGGGGGCAACGTTGCTGGCCAGCTCGAAGCGGTTTCCGCATCAGGCGTTCCGCCTCGGCCGACGGGTCTACGCCGTCCAGTTCCACATCGAGTGCAACCTGACCATCGCCCGGCAGTGGGTCCAGACCGGGACGGCCGAACTGGCCGAGCAGGCCCCGGAAGACAACTTCGCCCAGTACGAAGCCCGGCTGGAGGGGGCCCTGGCCCGCCAGAATGCCCTTGCCCGGCAGTTCATCGGGCGATGGACGAGCCTGTTCGATGGACCGGCTGAATCCGTCTAACCCACGCTTCGGCAATGGATTACAGATGGTCGAGGCGCCGCGGTTCGGCTCCCCGGGGTCCGGCGGTGCAGTTGACACCGCGCGATTGGCGATTACACTAATAGATTCAGGCCAAAGTGTCGGCTGACCAGCAGACGGCCGCCGGTTTAGCGATCGGGCGGTTTTTTTGTCGGCCTCTTGGCGGGCTCGTAGCTCAGTTGGTTAGAGCGCGTCCCTGATAAGGACGAGGTCAGAGGTTCGAATCCTCTCGGGCCCAATAACCCCTTTTGCCACTATCAGACACTACCGGACACTCAGGGCCAAATCCTTGGTTTTGTTGGGCTTGTTGGTCTTCTGCTGAATCGGGTGTCTCGGCTTGTCCTGCCCCGGAATGGTCTTGTCCGCCACCGCACCCTGGCTTTTTACTGGTCCCTTCACCGTCGCCATTCAGGCCCGCCGCACGCCGGAAATCGGCGTTGAGATCCACCGAGGTGGCGTAATGTCGAGCGGCCACTTCCGGGCTGTTACCGATCCAAGCGCAGACCGTTCGAAGGTCGTACGACCGCATGAGCTCAGTCTCTCGGGAGCCGCGAAGATTGTGGAACAACCTCGGCCAAGGGTCGACGCCCGCCCGCCTTAAGATCCGCTCAAACTGGGTCCGAAGGTTGATGCACCCTTTCCGGTATCGTGCGATGAGAAACTCCGCCCCCTCCTCGGCCTCTGCGAATAGCTTCAGTAGGTACGTCCGTAGTTCTGGGAATAACGGGATCACCCGATGGTCGAGCCCTTCGAATCTCTCCAGCTTCGGCACGGTTACGCGGATCGTGCCACGTTCCCAGTCAACATCCTGCCATCGCAGGAGAAAGGTTTCTGAGGGCGTCCGCAAGCCGCCATAGCGGGCCAGGGCGATGATGCACGCCCATTCCGTGTCTGGGGCGTGGGCGATCGCTCGTTCAACGACCTCTTGCGAAATGAATACCGTCCGGGCATCATTGCTTTGCTTGCCGGCCCTGATTTCGGCGAATGGGTTCTTCTCGACCAACCGCCAGCGAACGGCCGCCCGCCACATCGTCCGGGCCGCTTTCACCCGTCTACTGACCGTCGCTGGCGAAAGCTGTTGTTCGGAAACCAGCCAAGCCCGCCACCGCTCCGCGTCCTCGGGCGTGATGCTGCTCAAAACTCGCGTCTGGCCGAAAAACGCCACAAGGTTTCGCCGAGTGTGCCCGTAAAAGACTGTAGTCTGAGGCTTGACCGCGTGGGCAGCAAACCATCGCTCCAAGAAGTCCCCCAACGTGGTTTCCGTCACGCCGACCCCGTCGGCGAGACCAGCGGCCCGTAGTCTGTCGAGCATTTTCGCAGGGAGTTTGGCCACCCATTCCGCCAACCCGGGCCCGTGGGGCCGGCCAAGGGCTTGATCCGACACGATTTCCGCAATGCGAACGCGAAACTCGTCTGCCTTTTTCCGTGTCACGCGACCTAACCGCACCGAATGCGGTTTGCCACCGGGGGTGGCCGTGAAGTCGACTCGCTTGAGACCTTTGCGGTACTCAACAACCCATGCCATCACGAATGTCTCCTCGTTCTCCTCCGGACCACCGCCACCACGCCCAGAACCTCGGCCAACCGGTCCAGCGACCGGCCGGACAGGCCACGTTGACCCCGCAGGAAGCGGCCAAGGTGTCCCCAGTGGACGCCTGATTCGATAGTGATCGAATGCAGCGTCCGACCGGTGGCTAGGGCCTTGGCCAGCTGCTCCCGGATTGTTTCGCTGATGGTCACGGGTAAATCTACACCACCGAAGAGGTCTGTGCCAAATTGTACCGCCAATTTCATACGCTTTTCGGACAGCCGGCCTTTAGCCAGGCCAGGAAGACCGCCTGGGGCCATCTCTTCTTGGAACCGATGGCCACAGGAGGTGGGACCAATCCCGCCCGCACCCACCGCTTGACAGTCTTGGTGCTCACATCGAGCACGGCCGCCACGTCACCAATCGTTAGCAACGCCTTGACCCCAAGGTCACACTCACTTCGGGAAACAGATCCGCTTGACTGCATTTTTTACTCACTTCCTGAAATCAGGATCCGGGTGCCTTAGCCCGGACCGTCACTCACCATTCGATGCCTGCGGGTGCCAAGGCGCCAAGATCAGATAACCTGGCGCCTTCGAAGGCGCCAAGTTCGAAAACCGCGTTTTCGGGCCTGTTTTCACGAAGGCGCCAGGTTGCCAAGTTATTCATACTTTGGGCGGCCTGGCGCCTTCGGCGGGTAGCCCCCAGGTCCACCCGCCGCCGAAGCTGTCTTTACCCCGAAGCACGCTCAGCGACTCGGCGGCTCTTTGGACCGTCCGCCACGCAAGACCAGCCGCCGTGGCTTCCTCCTTGATCCTTGCCGCCGCCATTGGCCCCGGCTCAAGCAGGTCTCGCAACCAACCGGCCGCCGCCTTCTGCGCATCCGGTTCTGGGCCAGGTTTTTCGGCTCGGGCAGCGTTTTCGGCGGCAAGGGCGGCGTCGGCGGACATGTGCACAGGTTCTCGATCCCATGCTAGTGCGGGCGGGTCGCCCGTAATGGCGAACGCTAGGCCGCCGCCCTCAGGAGCTAGGTTGTTTTTTCCGGCCAGCAGGAGCCGTCGCTCGGGGTCAGCAACGTCGCGGCTCAAGTGCCAGACCACCCGGGCAATTCCTGTAAATGCCCTAGACCCAATCGCGAGGTCATCGGCCAAACCGCCAGAGCTCTTGCGCCTATGGGCCACCACCAGCACCGCCGGCCCGTACTTCTCCGCGAGTTTCGCCACCGGCGCGAGTACTGCTCGAACTTCGTTGTCCCTATGGGCGTCGGTATCGCCCCCGAGGAATGAGCCGATCGGATCGACCACGACCAACCGACAATCCGGCAGCGATTTTAACGCCGCCTCTAAATCTGCTAAATCGGCCAGGTTAAACAACTTCTCGTGTTGCCGCCCGTCAGAACTGACGCGTCTTACAAGGGCCAACCGATAAATTTTTGACACGTCGGCGCCAGCGGCGTCCAGTCGCGGCCGAATCGTATCGGCCGGGTCGTCCTCGGCGGAAATCAAGATAACCGACCCACAAGGACAGGTGCTCCCGTCTGGCCAGTCGCGCCCCGTGGACACCCGCGCGGCCGCATCTAGAGCCAGCATCGACTTTCCCTCACCCGGCCGGCCCACCAAGAGGGAAATTCTGCTCAACGGCACGCGACCGGGCCATAGCCACCGAATCTCGCGTGGTTTGATATCCGCCATCCGGGCCAGAACCGGGCCGTCGTGGCCCTCCGCATCGAGGAGCTCGGACGGCCCGACAATTTGTGCGGCGTCAGAAAGTCTCTCGACCTCGGCGCGAATATCTTCAGACTCGACGCTATCGCGGTCCTCCAAGTACTCAACAAAGTCCCCCCCAGCCGGCAGCCCGGGTAGGTCGACGACCCGAACCATTGCGGGCGGAGTCAGTCCCGTCAGGATGCGCGCAACCTCAGCGGCGTATCGCCGGCCGGCCGGATCGTTATCCGGAAGAACCACTACGTCGCGCCCTGCGAGCGTTGCCCAGCCGGCCTTGCGCGCACTCTTTGCGCCGTGGGGAGAAGTCGTGGCCAACAGCCCGACCGACGCCGCCGCAGCCGCCGCTTTCTCGCCCTCGCACACATAAACACGCTCGCTCGGCCGGGCCAGTAGGTCCGGCAGGCTGTACAGCGGTCGCGGCTCGATCATTCCGGTGAGGGCCCATCCGCCGCCAGCCATTTTGCTGACTGGACGAATGTCCTTGCCAGCTGGCGTATCCCATCGAAGAATCATGCCGACGGCCTCGCCGTGGGCGTCCCTGTACGTCCAGGTCGCCGATGTCTTACCGTGCGCCCGCTCCAGGGCATCCGCAGCATCCAGTGCCGTAGCAAACGTCTTCACCGGCCGGGGCGCCGCGGTTCGGTGGGCTCGCCGTGTCGACCGAAGCGGAGCGGTCGACTTGGGCATCAAGTCCGAGAGCTGCAATCCGATGGCCGCGGCCACCGCCTCAGGTTCACAGCCGGCGAAGCAATGCAGAAGACAGCAGCCGTCGTCCCCTTCTGCGATCGACAGGCTTGGACACCGATCCTTATGGGCCGGACAACGGGCGACCCAGCCTGAACCGTTTCTTTTCGCGCCCCGCAGTTTGGACAAAACAACCTCGACCGGCTTCATCGGCGCACCTCCCCAGCCAGGAACAGCGGAGCTTGACCGGGCACGTTTTGTATGGTATTTTCTGACATCGTCATTCCCTTCGCCGGCCAGGTGGCCGGCTTTTTTTTCCATGTCAGCCGGCTAGAGGGCCGAGCAGGTCCTTGTGCAGACGCAGGCCGGCGGCCGCCGCCCGGATTTCGGCTAATCGGTCGGCCCGCCACACGAGGGCGTGGCCCCTCCTTCCATCCGCCCGAAGCTCGTAGGACCGGAGCACCCTCAAAAGCTGAGACCTTGACAGACCGAGCCGCTGCCCCAGATCATGCAAAGTTAGGAACGTCACACCTAACTCCTTTCAAGAAGAAGCCGCAACATGACTCTACAGTTTGGCATAGTTCGGACGGGTGCGGCGGGCTGAAGCGTGAATTGGCTGTCAGTACTGGCCGGATGCCCGGATTGGGGGGGGTGTCACGCGCGGCCGCACGGGGGCCTAATCGGTTGAATATCCGCACCCCGTAGCAGTAGTAGTGCGGTCCGGGGGGGGCCTTCTCTTGACTACACGATCCCCAACCGCAAGAACCCGACCAAGCCGAGCGAGAATGGAATAACCGTGAGCGAGTTCGAGGCGGCCTTTGCTCAACTGAAGTCCTCAGGCCAGTTCACGCGCGCGTGGTTCAACCCTGAGCTACCAGCTTGCGCGGGTGAGGGTAGCTGCAACTTCACATCGATTGGCGGCATCTTCGAGTTGCTGAGTCTCGCACGCTACGCAGGTAGAGGCGTGTATGAGAGGGTCTGAGACCCCTGAGCAGGACGTGAACTCAACAATCTGGCTAACCCAGCCGCCGAGTAAACGGGCGTCCGTTACTGGGTGATGATCTCGTCGAGCCGTCGTTTGGGCACATGGTGGGTGCCTTGGCTATCACGCCAGTATTTGATGTCGCTCTTCGCCGTTTCTAGAACGACGGTCTCCTTGGGCTTGCCCAGGGCCAGCACCAGCAGAATCGCATACCGATCCGCGAGCCCAAGGGCCTTGTGAAGCTCCGCCCGCTGGATAGAACCGATTATGCAGCCGCCAAAGCCTCGTTCGGTTGCGCCCAGGAGGATGCTCTGAGCGGCGATTCCGTGATCGCAGTCCACGGACGGGCTGATATCCTTGTCACCCAGAATGATGATGTAGGCAGTGGGTCGTTCACCCTCAGCGGGTCCAGCCCAATCGGTAAGGTATCCTGCCCACGCCAGGTATGGGTAGATCAAGGCGTTGGTCTGCTTGTCCACAGAGAGATAGTACTTCAGCGGTTGCCTGTTGCCTGCTGACGGTGAGAGACGCGCCAGGTCCACGAGATGTTTCAGCCCTTCAAGATCAAGGGCGGGACTCTGGTGGAATCGGCGGTAGCTTCGGTTCTTGAGAATGAGATCCCTGATCATGCCCATCTCCTCGTGAGACCTCAGATGAATCGTACTCGTGCCACGGTCTCTGACCCACTACTTTGTCGCTGCTTGCCATCGGCGGTCTTCCTGATCTTGCGCGGCATCGACCCGACCGTCTCCGATACTCGCTGAACCGTCACTTCAACATGTGGAAGCCGCTACTCAGAAGGTATTCTCGTGTTTCGCCGCAAGCTGGCAACGACGGCACGAATACCACGGTCGCATCCCTTCCTCGCGTGAGCAGGACGCGGTATGCGTTCAGACGGAGTTGGAGGGGATTCTTGACATGCGCGCCCCGCTTGTATCCTCTGGCCCGTGCATTTGACCATCTGCTGTCCTCGCGGATGAGATCGGTCCCCCAGGCCAGGAGGACGGCGTCAAGCTCCAGCCCCTGAGCACCAAACTCCGTGACGCAATCACGAAGGTGACGGCACGAGCGGCCGCCAGGATCAGTCTCGGCATCGCCGTACCACGGGCCAAACTGAATGCGTTTCGTCGATTGAAAATCGTTCGGAATGCCGCCGACATGATCCTGGTCCAGCAGGCACTGATCGAAGGTGATCTGGGGCAGGCGACATCGCTGCTGGAGCGTAATCGGCCCGAAGCGGGGCAGGAAGACCTTCGTGGTTGGGAGTGGCGCTACCGTTGGCAGCAGTGCCAGCCCGACCCGCCCCTCCTTGGCAAGCTGCTGAAGCGTGCCGTACCGGTCAACTGCACGGCGATTTCGCCGGACGGCAAAAGGTTGGCCGTGGGTGCCTTAGACGGTTGGGTGGGAATCATGGAGCTGGATTCCCGCCACGCCAGGACGCTTCATCAACGGGGTAATCGGAAAGCTGCTGTGGCTTTCTCACGGGACGGTCGTCTCCTGGCATTCACGGGGCACGATGACGAGCACCACAACGTCGTCAAGCTTTGGGACGTGAGCGTGGGCAAAGAGGTCTCCACGTTGTCGCCCGAGGCCAGCGTCCAAACGATGGCTTTTTCCCCAGACAGCCGGGTACTGGTCGCCTCGACCGCAGACCGGGTCGTCCGGCTCTGGGATCTGGAAACGCGGAAGACGCTCGCATCTGTTCCGTTCAACACGATCGATGGTTGGTTCGAGGGGCCGATCGCTGTCTCGCTCGATGGCAATACGCTGGCGGTGGGTTGCGCGGACGGACACGTTCACCTCGTGTCGCTGCCGGCCCTCGATAGACTACTCGACATCCCGGCGCATTCCGAGCGCGTGCTGGCATTGACTTTCTCACCGGACGGCAAGCTCCTGGCCTCGGGCGCGGGCTTGTCTGATTGTTCAATTCGGCTGTGGGACACAAAAACGGGCTCGCCCCTCGGGACGCTCAACGGCCACAAGCGGTACATCCATGCCCTGGCCTTCTCACCGAAAGACGGTACGTTGGTATCCGCCGGCGCCGATCAGTCCATCATGTTCTGGAATGTCTCCTCAGGCCAGCACCTGGGCGCCCTGCGCGGTCACACCGATGAAGTACTGTCCCTGAGCTTCTCACCGGATGGCAACAGCCTGGCCAGCTCCTGTCGAGATGGGGCAGTCTGGCTGTGGAGCCCGGCGCCGAAACCCCGCCAGGAAGTCCAGGTTGTACATTCTTCGCGCATCTGGGGCTCCTTGTACCTACCGGATGGGAAGTCGTTCGTCGCCCTGCAACTGTCGAGCTCCATACCGGACATCTCGTCGTCCGGGGCGGTCAGCTCGTGGTCGGCCTCGGTCAGCCTGTGGGACGCAGATACTCTGTCGCTGCAAGAGCCGCTCGATGAGCTGGGCACTGATGTTTTCATGGTGTCCGTATCCCCTGACGGGCGCCTGCTGGCGGCTGGGTGCGGCAACGCCTCCCTCAAAGTGTGGGACTTGAAGGCGCGGCGCCTACTTACGCCGCCAGGCGGGGTATCGGTCTTGCCTGACGATCAAGCAGAGCCGGGCCCGGTCTGGGTCGCCTTCTCTCGCGATGGCACTCGACTACTGACGGTCATAAAAGGCCACACTCCAGTGACTCGAACGATCGTGCGAGAGGTGCCCACCTGGAAAGCCGTCGGATCGTTTCCTCCTCGCGGGCAAGCCCTATGGGGCGATGCGTCGCCCGACGCCAAGGTTCTGGCTTTGGGTTTTCCGGACGGCAAGGTCGTCGTCTGGAGCCTCGGGCGCGACCAGCCTGTGGTGGAGATGGATCCAGGCGGTGGCATCTTCGCCATCAAGGGCCTTGCCTTCTCACCGGATGGTTCGACTCTGGCCGCAGGCGGGCTGGACGGCAGTCTGTTTCTATGGGATGTACGCACCTGGCAAGCGCTGGGGCCGCCGCCCCGCGAACACATGTCCGGGACCCACTGGGTCACTTTCTCGCCGGATGGGCGCCGCATCGCATCCTTTGGCGGCAACCAGGACGAGGCGGTTTTCCTCTGGGACGTGGCCACGCAACGCCGTGTCGCCATCCTCCGCGGAGAGGGAACGGGCTTCGGGTATGGGGTTTTCTCTGTCGATGGCAACACGATCGCTGCCCGGTCGATCGAGACACACCTCAACGTCTGGCGTGCCCCCTCCTGGGACAAGATCAAAGCGGTCGAAGCGGCGGAACGGGAGCGGGCAAAGGAGTAAGCGCCTGGAGCACGCGGGTGGGGCCAGGCGAAGTGCAGGTGTATGGAGCGGACGAAAACCC